>JGI24132J36420_10001179_pt1 | contig 11949 bp, 9 predicted proteins | sample BarGraNGADG00212_3_FD_36420 | JGI IMG/M metagenome (IMG submission 36420) | reverse complement strand
GCTGCCGATCTATTGCTACTCGACGAGCCGACCAACCACCTCGACGTGGCCAGCATCGAGTGGCTCGAGAGCGAGCTGTGCCGGCTGGACGCGGCGCTGATTCTCGTCGCACACGACCGCTGGTTCCTGGAGGCCTCCACCAACTGTGTGCTCGAGCTCGAGAACCGCCGCGGAACCTTCTTCTCGGGGCCCTGGCATGCCTGGCGCGAGGAAAGAACGGTTCGCGAACTGCACGCGGCGAAGATGGCCACCCGCCAGGCCGAAGATATCGCCCGCCTGGAGCACTTCGTCACCCGTTTTCGCTACGGCACCAAGGCTCGCCAGGCGCAGTCGAAGCTGAAGCAGATCGCACGGATCGAGGCAAACAAGGTCGACGCGCCGGCGCGGGCTCGGCGCTCGCTCGGCTTCGAGTTCCTGAAGCCCGCCCGCTCGGGAAGGACCGTGCTGGAAGCGAAGGCACTCACGCTCGAGGTCGCCGGCCGCAAGCTTCTGGAAGGCGTCGATCTCGTGCTGGAGCGAGGCGAGCACGTCGCTCTCGTCGGTGCAAACGGCTCGGGCAAGACTACGTTGGTCGAGACGCTGATCGACCGCCGTGCTCCGGCCGCGGGAACGGTGCGCCTCGGTCAGAGCGTCAAGAGCGGCTTCTTTTCCCAACACACATTGGAGCTGGACGAGCGCGGTAGCGTCATCGACTGCGCGCGCTCGGCGACCGGACTATCGCGCGCCGACGCTCAGAATCTGCTCGGGCGCTTTCTCTTCTCCGGCTACGAGGCGCAGGAGAAGGCCGTGCGCATGCTCTCGGGAGGGGAGAGGAGGCGGCTGGCACTCGCGCTTCTCGTTGCCTCGGGCGCCAACTTCCTGGTTCTCGACGAGCCGACCAACCACCTCGATGTCGAGAGCCGCGAGGCGCTCGAAGCGGCGCTGGAGGCATTCGAGGGAACGCTCCTGCTCGTCTCGCACGATCGCGCCCTGCTCGATGCCGCCTCGGCACGCACGCTGGCGATTGAAGACGGCAGGCTGCTTTCCTACGACGGCCGTTGGGCCGATTATGTTCTCGCGCGCGAGCGGGAGCGTGCACCGGCCAAGCCGGAGACGGCGGTCAAAGAGAAGAAAGCGCGACCCGAGCGGACGAAGCCCTCTCCGGCCGAGCGCGAACGGGTGCGCCTCGAGCAGGAGATCGAACGGTTGGAGAGCCAGCTTTCGACGCTCGAGCAGGAATTGGCCGAGGATTGGGCCGATCTCGAGAAGCTGAGCGCCTTCCGCACCACTCGAGCCCGAGTCGACCGGCTGCTCGAGCGCTGGGACGCTCTGGTCAAGGACGAAGAGCCCGGATCAGACGACGCCTCGGCATGACGTTCGGAGTTGGCGAGAGCGTACACTCGGTACGGCGCCGCGAACTGAAATGCGAGGAAACCTAAGGTATTGGTGATCATGTCCCGGACTGCGCTTGCCACGACTCTGCTTACCGCCCTGACACTGGCGGTCTGCGCGGGCAGCGCGCGTGGAGCATTCCCCGGAAACAGCGGAAAGATCGCCTTCGTCAACGATCGAAACGGAACGCCCTCGATCTTCACCACAGATGTGGATGGAATAAGCGTTCAGAAGCTGGTCGCAAACAATCCGCAAGGAGCGTTCGCCGCTACCTCGCCAGACGGAAAACGAATCCTCTTCTCGGTACGGATCGCGAACGAGTTGACGTTCAGCTACGAGCTCTGGGTAATGAACGGTAAAGGGACTCATATCGGCCGCTTCCTCACCCAGACCTCTAATCGACCCTGCGCTTCGACCTGGTCGCCGAACGGGAAGAGGGTTGCCTTCTACAGGAACGGCAACCTCTGGGTAGCGAATGCCAACCGAAAGGGTTTACGGCAGATCGCGGGCGCCGAATTCAGCGGCGGCGCCCCAAGCTGGTCGAAGCGGGGCTTGATCGCCTTCGACCGCGCCGGAAGCATCTGGGTCATAAGCCCGAAGAGCGGTAAGGAGCGTCGAATCGGGCCGGGAAGCCAGCCGTCGTGGTCGCCGGACGGTCGCAGGCTCGTTTACGTGACGGAGCCGCGCGGCTCGTTGAGCACCGACATCTTCGTCATGAGGGCGAACGGATCCGGCCGGAAGCGGCTGACCAGGACGCCGAGCGTCAACGAGGCTCAGCCCGCTTGGGCGCCGGGCGGACGCTGGGTCGCCTTCACGGGCAAAAAAGGCGTCTATGCGATCAGAAGCGACGGAAGAAAGACGCGTCTCGTCGCCGCTAAAGCTCTGCAGCCGAACTGGATAAAGGGGGCGAACGGGATCGTCTACACCCGGCGCACGCTGCGTTGGAACGGTTTCGTCCTGCGAACAAGCCTGAACGGAAAGAGCACGCGTTGGTTGCTGCGCCCCCACCTAGACGCCAGTCCGAGCTGGTCGCCCGACGGTAACCGGCTGGCCTTTACGCGCGATGGCGTCGTGTTTCTGGTCGATCAGAGAGGTGGAATCCCGCGCTCGATCGGCCTCGAGGGCATCGATCCGGCATGGAGCCCGGACGGCGAGAATCTCGTAGTGGCATCCGGGCTTAACCTGGTAATAGTCAAAGCCGACGGGACGGAGCAGGTCACGCTCGATCTCGGTTTCGATCCCGCCCAGTTCACGCACCTCTCCGAGCCCGACTGGTCGCTGAACAAGAGGAAAAGCCTGAGCTCGATCGCTTTTGTCGCCACGAGCGCCGAGGGTCTCGGAAGCATCTTTGTTCTCGACCTTCTGGGCAAGACGCTCAAGCCGAAGACGACCAAGCTGGAGCCGCTGGACTTGGGCTGCGACACAATCGGAGCCAGTTCTCCCAGCTGGGCGCCGGATGGAAGCCTGATCGCCTATGCCTGTGACCAGTTCATCGCTTTCTCTGCCAGTGACGGGAGCAATCGAAATCCTCTGGGACTGGCCGAAAACGCCACGCTCGCCTGGGCTCCCGACGGTTCGCAGATCGTTTACTCGAGACAGTTCGGTGACCACTTGGCACGGCTGCACATCATGAACTCGGACGGGACTGTGCCCATCCCGCTCGATACCGGCCCCGGCTCGAGCGACCAGCCCGACTGGCAGCCGCTTCCCTGAGGCGCCGGCGGGAACAGCGCGCCCGGCCGTTTTCATTGCCGGGAAGGGGAGTGCGGTGATCAGGGCGAAACGGTTTCTGGCAAACAACTATCCCGAAGGGACGTCGTTTTCTCTTATGAGGCTCTCGCTAGGTGCCGCCGTAGCGATCTTGACCGTGGTCGTTTTCGCCGGCTCGGCGCCCGCTCGCACAGCTCTTCCCGACCAGGACGCGGCGCTCGCCGGGATCAAGCGAGGCGTTGCGAAAGGCTGGATCGAGCGAGCGGACGCCGCGCGCTACCGAAGGACGGTGAATCGCGCCGCGCAACTCGTCCGCAAGCTCCCGCGGGCGCGGCGGGCACCCGTCGCGGCCACCCTGCATCAGGTGGCACAGGTCTCGACGAAGCTGACTAAAGGGCGATCGAGCGCCGTGTTCGGGCAGCTTGCCGTCAACAACACCTATTTCGCCCACCACGGTCCACCCGCGCGCCAGACCGATATCAGCGATGCCGACGGCGTCGTCTACCGCTATATGAGCGGTTACGGCTTCGAGTTTCACCCCTTGGCGAACTTCGGAGCGCTGAACGCGAGGGTCGCGGTAGGGGATCTCGAATCAACGCAGCGTTTAGAGCGGGCCCTGGTTGAGCGCGCCGTGAACCAGCGGGGCGGCGGGCTCGGTTGGGAGTACTACTTCAACTACTCGGGCGGACGCGCGCCCTGGATATCGGGCATGGCGCAGGCTGTTGCGGCCCAGGCCTTGGCGGGCGCTTCGAATCTGGTCGACGAAGACACGGCGAAACTGGCGGCGACCGCGCGTGCCGCCTTCCGCACGATCCCCGGCCGGCTGGTGCTTCGGCGCGCCTCGGGACCGTGGATCAAGCTTTACGGGTTCAACCGCCTTGTCGTTCTGAACGCTCAGCTGCAATCGGTGCTCTCGCTGCGCGAGTACTCGAACGCGATGGTCGACGGAGACGCGGCCGAGCTCGCCGCGGCGATGGAGAAAGCGGCCGCCGTCGACATCAGTCGCTTCGACAGCGGCTACTGGACGTACTACTCGTTGCCGCGAACGCCCTCCACGCTCGACTACCAGAAGTACGTCGTCCATCTGTTGGGAAAGCTGGATTCAACGGACTCCAGGCTCAGCACGGCGACCGGCAGATTCGCCGGTTACGCCAAGCAGCCTCCGGCGTTCAAGCTCGCCGGCAGCGGGCTCGGAAAGGTTCNCTTCTGGCTCTCCAAGCCGTCCTCGGTCGAGATGAGGTCGGCCGCGGGACGAACGAAGCGACTCACGCTGNACGGCGGTTGGTACAACTTCGGCTGGAAGCTGCCCGCTCGCGCCGNCGCCTACTCGGTGCTGGTCAAGGCGCGTGACTGGGCCGGCAACCGCTCTTCGTTCACGGGCCTTCCGGTCGTACGCGTAGCTTCCGCCCCCGTTTTTTCGGTCGCCGGTTCGAGCCTGTCAGCACAGAAGAAACTGATCATGGACGCGGCTGAGGCCGGTGTCGCCTCGCGGACCACCGCGGCAACGACCGCTCCAGTAACGGGCCTGGAGTCATTCAATGTCGGTGCCGGCCTGGACAACGCTTCTCAAACCGCTCTTGCAACCAGCTCGGGCCTCGGCAGCGTTCGCCTGAGCGTGAAGTGGAACCCCGGCGACGTGGCCCCCGACGCGGCCAAGGTCGCCGAGCTGGCGAGCGTTCCGGCGGCGAAGCGCCTGATCGTCGAGCTCGAGGCCGAGTCGCTCCCCGCTGACGCCACGGGTCGCGGCAATCTGGCCCAGTTTGCGAGCTCGCTCGTCGGTCAGCTGCCGAACCTCAACGAGTTGCTGCTCGGTCCCGCTCCGACGACGGCGAGCGCTCCGGTCTACTACGCCGCTCTGACGTCTGTCTACGACGCCGCCAAGGCGAAGGCCCCGGCGCTGGTCGTGGCCGCCGAGCTGAACGGCGCCAAGACCCCAAGGCGACTCTCATAGCACTGTCCGACACCTACGCCGATTCGGGCCGGGCCGCGCCGATCATGGACGAGCTGGCGTTCGAGCCCGCAGCGGAAGGTGCGANGAACGCCTGGGCGGTCAGCGACTACGCGCAACTCGTGGCGACGCTCGAGTGGGAGTTTGCCGACTCCGCTCAACAGGGCTCGACTCTGCCGATACTGATGGACGGCGTCGCCACGGCGACGACCATCCCGCCCGAGAAAGCGGCTGCCTACCCCTCGCCGCCGGGCGCTGNAGCGGGCGTGAGCGAAGCTACCCAGAAGACCACGTACAAGCAGGCGNTACAGAGCGCTGCCTGCATGCCGAACGTTTCGGGGGTGGTATTCGGCCGGCTCGTCGACAGAGCGGGCAGCGCCGAGCTGGCCGGCGACCAATCAGGGCTCTACTACGCCGACGGGAGTGCCAAGACGAGCCTGAGCGCAGTCGCCAAGTCGGCTGCCCTGGCCGGACGCGGTGCACTCGCGGTCTGTCCCGGCTACCAGGCTCGGATCAAGGCGAAAGCGCTCGTCTTCCCGCTCAGTTTCTCGAGCTCCTCGGCGCCCTGGGTCAGTCTCGCCTGCACACGCGACTGCGCCTATCTGGCCACGCTCGAGCGCGCCGACGGCAAGCCCGTCAGAGCAAAGCGCGGCGTTTTACGGGCGGATAAGGCCACAAAGGTGAAACTTACGGGTAGCTCCAAGCTCCCCGCGGGCAGCGGCTACCGCCTGCGCGTGCGCCTGGTCGCACAGTGGAACCCGGGTCCGGTCTGGCAGTACCGGAGCCCGAAAATCACGGGATCCTGACGACATTTGCGTTAAAGCAATCCGCGGACGCCGGCGGCCGGTTTCACTACTGACGGTGCCGAATGTCAAGACCCGACCCAACCTGTTTAGGTATTAAGCCGCAACGGGGTAACACCGACGCTGCGAGTAGGCCGAAAGGGGTGAACGCCTAGCTCTTTTGGTTACTTGACGGAGGAAAGAGACGTACTGAAGAACGAAATATGGGGGAGATTTGCATCCCGAATGAAGCATCGCCTGATGTCATTGCAAGCCATTCTCGACGATCGCAAGCGCTCGTATCGGCCTCTGCGCCGGCCGGGGGAGTGATTCGATCAACAGGAGGTTCGGTATGAGTTACAGGAAAAGCGGCGCCCGGCGACGCACGCTCACTTTCGTGAGCGCCCTCGTTGCCGCCGTCGCTCTCGCCGCGCTGTCGTCCGGCGCAGGAGCAACAAGTAAGTGCGAAGTCGTACTCGGAACGGCCACCTTCACCGACGCAACCGCCGACGGTACGCCCGATATCTCGCAGGTCGTCGTTACGACCTACGAAGACGGCAACACTCAGTTCCAGATCTCGCTTCCCGGAACGAGCGAGTTCACTGCCGACATGCTCGCCAGGACATATATCGATGCCGACAGGGACACCGCTACCGGAAGCGATAAGGGCTTCGAGTACATGATCCAGAGCGTGCCGGCCGGCACGCTAGGAGCAGTCGGGCCGTTCTCGACCAAGTGCTACCAGCCGAGTTCGGCACTTTACGCCTGGAACGGGACGGGCTGGGTCAAGCAGGACACTGAGACGCTCGACTCGTGGTACGGAGACGAAAGCCTGACCGTGAGGATCAACGCCTCGGAGCTCGGGAAGGCGATGGTCTTCAACCTCGCCGTCTACGCCGCCGCGGGCGTTACCTACGACGAGTCCGGCGTGCCCAACGTCTCTAGCGCCAGCTCCGACTGGGCGCCCGATTCCGGCACGTACGCCTACAAGCCGTTCGAGTGGGCCTCATACACCGATGCCGTGAACGACGGCAGTGCCGAAGGAGCTCCCGACATCACCGGCGCCGAAGTTCTGAGGAAGGGTGGCCAACTCAAGTTCACGGTCTCCATTCCGGGCACCTATGAGTTCAACGACGACATGCTGCTTCGGGTCTTCATCGATTCGGACGGTAGTGCCGCGACTGGCGACGGGAACGGCTACGACTACTTGCTTCAGGGTCAGCGAGTCCCCTTTGGGAAGTCCTCGCTGATGAGTACGAAGAGCGTCCTTCACGCTCTCTGCACTCAACCAACCGTCACCCTGTTTAAGTGGGGTGAGGGCAGTTGGAGCGCAGTCGAGACCGATTCCCTCGACTGGTGGTTCGAGTACGGAGCGACGATCACGCTCGACTCGGCGGCTATCGGTAGTCCGGCGACCTTCAACTTCGCGGCCTACGCGGCTTCGAAGGTCACTTTCGACGAGTCCGGTTGGCCGAATCTCACCACGGAACCGGCCTTCGACCGAGCCCCGGACACGGGCTCTCTCGCCTTCCCGCTCGTCGTCTCGACCGCCGAGTTGGTCGGGGACTACAAGGTCGCTTCCAAGGTCATCAAGTCGAAGGGCAACCTGGAGCCGAAGAAGACCAGTAAGAAGGTCTGGAGTTTCCAGAAGAGTTGCTCGAAGAAGACCTGCAGCACCAAGGTGAATATGAAGGGGCAGGGGAAGGTCAAGCTGTCCCGCGCAGGTAAGACGTCTTATAAAGCCCGAGCCGGCGGCAAGAAGATCTCTTGCAGCAGTTCGGTCGCTGCCCGGACAACCCAGTCCTTCAGCATGAAAGTGAAGAAGGGTGCTTTGGTTAAGGGCAAGTGGCGTGTGACCAAGTGGGTCGGAACACTCAAGGTCAGCGCGAAGAAGAAAGCGTGCGGTTCGTACACGGCCGCGCTCACCGGAACGCTCAAGAAGTAGGCAGAGCGCAAAGTGCAGTGACGAGAGCGGGGCGGCTGGGCCGCCCCGCTCTCTCTGTCTGAAGAAGTCCTGATTCGAGCTCGGTTACTCGCCCCAGAGCGCTTTCCCAACCGGGACGACCGTTTTCTTTGCCATTCCGTTGACGACGCCCGCCGCGGACGTGTACCAGGCAACGGCCGCGGTGACCATGCCCGACCAGCCGCCGGCGTGGAGCCAGAAATCGCTCTTACCGTGGGCGACCAGGAAGAAGCCGATCACGAGCAGGATCTCCGTGATCTCGAGCGTCAGGAAGACAGCAAAAGTCGCCAGGTTCAGCCGCGACGCCCAGAGCAGCATGTAGGTGTTGAAGATCGCAAACGCGATCAGGAACCAGGCCAGCGCGCTGCCGACGTCGGGAGTGAGACTCGTGAAGCCGCTCGAAGTGCTGCGCAGCACTTCGAAGATTCCGAGCGAGAGCCAGAAACCGCCGTAGGTCGAGAAGGCTGTCGCGCCGAAGACGTTCCGGTTCCTGAACTCCCACATCCCGGCCAGAAGCTGGATCAAGCCGCCGTAGAAGATCGCCAGTCCCACCCAGATACCGCCCGGGATGAAGCTCGCGTTTGCACCGCTGAGCATGAAGGTCGTAAGGGCGAACGCCCCGAGACCGAGCGGCGCGGGATCGGCAATCGGCGAGAATCCTCGCTCTTCTGTCGCCTCGGCCATAGGTTCCTCCTTGTGTCGGATCGCGGCGCCACGGCTGCGGCGCCCGAGCAATCGTAAAAAGGCGGTCGGCCGGTGGAGGCGCGACCAACTCAGAGGATCTTAGAGAGGAAGGCCTTGGTGCGCTCGTGCGTGGGCGACTCGAAGAAGTGCTCGGGCGGGCCTTCCTCGATGATCANGCCTTCGTCCATCANCACCACGCGGTCGGCGGCGCGCTTGGCGAAGCCCATCTCGTGCGTTACCACGATCATCGTCGTGCCCTCGTGCGCCAGCTCCTCCATCACGTCCAGCACCTCGCCGGTGACCTCCGGATCGAGCGCGCTGGTGGGCTCGTCGAACAGCATCAACGCCGGCTTCATCGCCAGCGAGCGGGCGATCGCCACCCGCTGTTGCTGCCCGCCGGAGTCGCCAACGCAGCAGCGGTCAGTACCAGGAGGCCGGCGCCGAGGAGCGTGAAGTGGAAGGTCGATCGCATCGCCTACCCCTTTCCCTTCTTTGATTCACAACACACCGAAGCGGATTGGACGGTGTGAGAGAGGTCGATTCTGACAGCAGGATTGATCCCGTGCCGAAGCGGTTTCTCTGCTGGCGGCGCGCCTCGGGCTCCGATCCCTCGATCTGATACCTCACGAGAGGGGGCCGGTTTGCCGATGAGATACTCATACCCCGTCGTACGACGAGAGCGAGGCATGCCGTGAACCTCGATTCAAAGTCGATCATCGAAAACACAATCGCCCACGACGCCGAAGCCGAGCGGGAACTGATCGTCGTGTTGCGCGAGTTGGTCGCGCTCGCGGTGGAGCGTCCCGGTGGCGTGGCTATCGACGAGCTTGCGCGCCGGTTGGGTAAAGATCAGGACAGGCGCAGCGTGAGAGAGCTACTCGAGCGCGGTCGCCTGGCGCTGGAGGATGAAGTTGGCAGCGTCGAGCGCTTCGCGGTAGTCGAGCGCGTGTACGACGACCCGTTCGCCTACTGGCGCGCGCGTTACGTTCCTACCTCCTTCGGGTGCATCTACCTGGAGGGAATCGGCGCCGAGCCTAAAGCCAGCGGCTAAACGCTGGTAGAGCGCAAGCGCTGTAGGACCTCGGTCGCCGAAGGCGCTATCGGAATGATGCGGTCGAGGCTGGTGATCTCGAAGGCTCGAACCACGTCGGCGTTCGAGGCGACCACGCCGAGCGCGCCACTGTTCTCGCGCAGCCGCCTGGAGGCACGGGCAAGCGCTCCCAGCGCGATCGAGTCGATCAGATCTACGTCGCCGAGATCGACCACCACGACCTCGCCCGTTACGTTGACGGCCTCTTCGAGCGCATCCTGAAGCCCTCCGACGGAGTGCAGGTCCAACTCGCCGCTGACCGAGATGATCAGCTCNNGATCAGCTAGGCGGTTGATACGAACCACCGGTCCCATTATTGACACAGCTGTTCGTTACCCAGCTTGGACGATTTCTATCCGCGAGTAGTCGTTGCTCGGGTGAGTATCCTTCTCGTCCATGCACGTTCAGCTTCCCGATCAGTCCCAGCTGGAGCTGCCCGACGGGGCGAGCGGGCTGGACGCTGCGCGCTCGATCGGGCCCAGGCTCGCCGAGCAGGCGGTCGGCGTGCGCGTGGACGGCGAGCTGCGCGACCTACGCCTACCGTTGGCCGAGGGGCAGAAGATCGAGATCCTGACGACGAGAAACGGTGACGACGCCGACGCGCTCAGCGTGCTCAGGCATTCGACTGCCCACCTCCTGGCCGAGGCTGTGCGCCGGCTTTATCCGGGCGTCAAGGTGGCGATCGGGCCGGCGATCGCGAGCGGCTTCTACTACGACTTCGACTTCCCCGAGTCGATCGCCGAGGAGGATCTGGCGCGGATCGAGGAGGAGATGAAGCGCGAAGTTGCCGAAGGCAGAAGCTGGGAGCGCGTCGAGATCTCGCGCGAAGACGCCAGGAAGCGCTTCAGCGCGGAAGACGAGCCGTACAAGGTCGAGTTGCTCGAGGAGGCCGAGGGAACGATCTCGCTCTACGCGCAGGGCGATTTCACCGATCTCTGCCGCGGTCCGCAACTGATCGATTCCAAGCCGGTCAAGGCGCTCAAGCTGACCGGGCTCGCCGGCGCCTACTGGCGCGGCGATTCGGCGAACAAGCAGCTGACCCGCATCTATGGCACCGCCTTCTTCTCGCAGAAAGATCTCGACGCTCACCTGGAGCGCCTCGAGGAGGCAAAGCGGCGCGACCACCGCCGGCTCGGCGTTCAGCTCGACCTCTTCCACTTCGACGAGCACTCACCCGGCTCGCCCTTCTGGCACCCCAAGGGAATGACGATCTTCAACCAGCTCGAAGCGCTGCGCCTGCGCGAGAACGCACGCCGCGGCTACTCCGAGGTGAAGACGCCGCTGATCTACGACAAGGCGCTCTGGGTCACCTCCGGCCACTGGGAGAAGTTCCGCGAGAACATGTTCCTGATCCCGATCGGCGAGGAGCACGTTTACGGCGTCAAGCCGATGAACTGCCCCGGTCACATGCTGCTCTATGGCAGCAAGCTGCGCAGCTACCGCGACCTGCCGCTGCGCTACGCCGAGGCGGCGCCGCTTCACCGCAACGAGCTTGCCGGCGTTCTGCACGGGCTCACGCGGGTGCGCTACGTCACGCAGGACGATGCGCACATCTTCTGTAGCAAGGAGCAGATCGCAGCCGAGCTCGACGGCTGTTTCGAGTACCTACGCTATGTCTACGGCCTGTTTGGGATCGAGCTGCGCGCCGAGCTGTCGACGCGGCCCGAGAACAAGCTCGGCGCCGACGAGGAGTGGGACTTTACCGAGGGCGAGCTGCGCTCGGCGCTCGATCGACACGCGATTTCTTATGCTCTCGGCGCCGGCGAGGGATCGTTCTACGGGCCCAAGATCGACCTTCACATCACCGACGCGCTGGGTCGCTCCTGGCAGATGGGGACGATCCAGCTAGACGCCCAGATGCCGGCCCGCTTCGGCCTCACCTATGTCGGCGCCGACAACAGCGAGCACCCCGTTTACGTCATCCACCGCGCGCTGCTCGGCTCCTTCGAGCGCTTCATCGGCATCCTGCTCGAGCACACCGGCGGCGATCTTCCGCTCTGGCTGGCACCGGTGCAGCTGCGCGTCGTTCCGGTGGGGGAGGATCACGCCGAGCCGGCGCGGGCGATCGTCGAGGGACTGCGGAAGGCCGGTTTTCGCGTCGATCTCGATGATCGAGCCGAATCGGTCGGCAAGCGCATCCGCGACGCCGAGCTGGAGAAGATTCCGCGCCTGATCGTCTACGGCGACAAGGAATCGCCCGAGGACCTGGCCGTGCGCGAGCGCGGCGGCGCCCAGTCGCGTAGTAGCCTGCACGAGCTGGTGATCGAGCTGACACCGCTCGCCTCGCCGCCCGGGATTTAGAGCTTCTCCCGCTAGGCCTGCACGACCGATGCGGCCGATTCGCGGCTCCAGCCGCCGACCGAGCCGTTCACCGCACTACCAGTGCGCTTTCATGGCTAGG
>JGI24132J36420_10001177_pt1 | contig 11963 bp, 10 predicted proteins | sample BarGraNGADG00212_3_FD_36420 | JGI IMG/M metagenome (IMG submission 36420) | reverse complement strand
CTTTTTTGCATCCGGTTAGAATCAGGAAGGCTACCGTTAATATTACAGATATTCTCTTCATAATTATGCAAAGATAAAATAAAAACTTCCGTCATGATAAAATATTGCCTTTATAGCATCAGAACATAATGTTAATTCCGGTTTCCTAATAATTCAGAAGCAGTTTACAGATTTAGTCCCTCCATCCAGCGACGGAAAAGAAGGTTTTAGACAGGGCACACTTTAGTGCAGCCTGTTAATTACAATTGTAAACTCTCCTGGGGATTCTTCACTTTTTTATCCCCCATCCCCACATATTGGGGGGCTTTAAACATAATCGCCGCTTTTTAACCTATTCAACCTCTTCAACTCCCTTAAACCCCCTTCAATTATTCACCCCTTATCGCAGTAATGCCGGGAAGCTTCTTCCCTTCCATATATTCGAGCATAGCACCGCCGCCTGTTGATACATAACTGACCTTACCGGCCAGCCCGTTTTTGTTGATTGCAGCAACCGAATCACCTCCTCCAATTAAGCTGAAAGCTCCTTTTGCAGTAGCAGCTGCAATAGCCTTGGCGACAGCAGTTGTGCCTTTTGAAAATTTCTCCATCTCAAAAACACCCATCGGGCCATTCCAAAGAATAGTTTTTGACTTTTCTATCACTTCTGAAAATTCTTTTATTGTTTTCTCTGCAATATCAAGCCCCATCCAGCCATCGTCCACTGCCCCAATTGCAGAAACCTTTGTATTGGCTTCATTATCAAACTTATCAGCATTCAGGCTGTCAACCGGCAGGTAAATATTGACTCCCTTTTCTTTTGCTTTCTCAATGATCTTAAGTGCAAGATCAAGCTTATCCTCTTCACAAAGCGAATTGCCGATCTTTCCACCCTTTGCTTTAACAAAAGTGTAGGTCATACCTCCTCCGATTATCAGGTTGTCAACCCTGTTAAGGAGGTTTTCAATAAGAAGGATCTTATCTGAAACCTTTGCCCCACCCATTATTGCGGTAAATGGTCTCTGCGGATCCTTCAGAACCTTATCCATTGCAATTAGTTCACTGTTAATAAGAAACCCGAACATCCTCTTGCCGGTTTCGAAGTAATCGGCCATAACAGCAGTAGTCGCATGAGCCCGATGTGCTGTACCGAATGCATCATTCACATATATTTCTGCATAGGTTGAAAGTTTTTTTGCCATCTCTTTCTGCCTCACCTTCATGGCGGCTTTTGCAGTTTTCTTCTCTTCCTCTGTCACATTCTCCGGCAGAATGGGTTTCCCTTCCTCTTCGGGGTAAAAACGGACATTCTCAAGAAGAAGAATCTCTCCGGGTTTCAGCGCTGCTGACATTTTCACCGCAGATTCTCCAAGGCAATCATCAGCAAATAGTACTTTTTTACCCAAAAGCTTTTCCAGAACGGTAAGAACGGGTTTGAGGGAATACTTTTCCATACGTCCTTCCGGTCTGCCAAGATGCGACAGAAGAATTACACATCCTCCATCCTTAATAATCTTATTTATGGTGGGCAAAGCTCCTCTTATCCGGGTATCATCTGTAACTGTAAATGTTTTCTTGTCAAGAGGCACGTTGAAATCGACCCTGACAATAACTTTTTTACCTTTAAAATTGAAGTCCTGAATCATTTTCATAGATCAAGTATTTTTAATTAACTAGAATTTTTCTAATACAAACCTAATGATTTTTTAAATTAGTCCATTAGTCTTTTATTTGTTTTTAATGGTATGATGGAACAATAACGAGTATATTACAGATTTCATTGGTCCGGTTGAAAAAGATTAATTAATTTTGAAAAAAAAGCTATGGCAAAGATCACATTAAAAGGAGCTCCGGTAAATACATCAGGTAACCTTCCTCAAAAAGGGAGCAAAGCCCCCGACTTTACACTTGTAAAATCAGACCTTGGAAATCTTTCACTTTCAGAACTTAAAGGGAAAAAAATCATCCTTAATATATTCCCAAGCCTCGACACTTCAACCTGTGCAACTTCCGTACGCAAATTCAACAAGCTTGCAGCAGGAAAAGCAAACACAATAGTTCTGGCTATCTCAAAGGATCTTCCTTTTGCACATGGCCGTTTCTGTACAACGGAAGGGATCACCAATGTTGTGACACTCTCGGGTTTTCGCGATACCTCATTTGGTAAAGCTTATGGCATTGATATCGTTGACGGAGCGCTTGCAGGTCTCTATGCAAGAAGTATTGTGGTTGTAGATGAAACCGGGAAAGTGGTTCACACTCAGCTGGTACCTGAAATAGTTGATGAGCCCGGTTATGATGCGGCTCTTTCGGCATAATTATGAATTTCGCTCAGATACCGGGTCATAAAGATATCATTAATAATCTTCTGCGGTCAGTGCATGAAGAAAGGGTGAGTCATGCCCAGTTATTCACCGGTCCCGAAGGATGCGGTAGCCTGGCGTTAGCTCTCGCTTATGCTAAATACATCAGCTGTGAAAACCGTACTGAAACCGATTCATGNGGTATATGCAAGTCCTGCGTGAAATATGAAAAGATGATNCACCCCGACCTTCACTTTGTCTTTCCGGTTATTAAAGGCAAAAAAGTCACCGATCCCGTAAGTGAAAATTTCATTGAAGAGTGGAGAGAATTTGTCAGAAAAGGACCCTTTTTTTCCATTAATCACTGGCTCAATTCACTTGAAGTAGGAAATGCACAGGGTGGAATTTTTGCATCCGAAGCCTCTGAAATAATTAAAAAACTGAGTCTTAAGACTTTTGAATCGGATTTCAAAATAATGATCATCTGGTTACCTGAAAAAATGCATCAGGCGACAGCCAATAAGCTTCTGAAAATGATTGAAGAGCCGCCTGAAAAAACACTCTTCCTTCTTGTTTCTGAAGAACCCGATAAGATAATTCCAACCATACTCTCGAGATGTCAGCTGGTTAAAATTCCTTCTTTCAGTAATAAGGAAATAGAAAATTATCTTAGGCAGCGTTTTAACCTGGAAGGAGACAAAGCAACAGACATTGCACGTGTAGCCAATGGCAACATTATCAGGGCAATAGAATTATGCGATGATGAAGAGTCTTCTCTCCTCAATCTTTCCCGTTTTAAAAGTCTGATGAGATTTGCCTGGAAGCGCGATATAATTTCTATCATTTCATGGTCTGAAGAAGTGGCTGCAACCGGCCGGGAAGCCCAGAAAAACTTTATTCTGTATTCATTAAGACTCCTACGCGAGAACCTGATGCTTTCCCTCGATCAGCATAAAAACAACCTCGTATTTCTTTCCGGAGAAGAGGCTGAATTCTCGGGAAATTTTCATCCGTTTATCAATCAGAATAATATTTACTCTCTGACCGAAGAGCTTAACCTTGTACACTCGCATATTGAAGCAAACGGTAATGCCAAAATTATCTTTCTTGATCTGGCCTTAAAAGTTACCCGACTTATACGCTGATGATTCTCACATAATTGAAATTAATGCATTTATTCACTATTTTTGCGTGATAAATATCTGAGATATAATAATCATATGACAGAGAATGACGAATTACAGGGGCAGACTGGCGATGAGATAAAGATGCCTGATATAACATATAAACCGGGATATAATAAACTTGATTCTTTTAACTGGCTGAACGATCTGCCTGATAATACTAATGAGAATGACATTGTTGAGATCCGTTTCAAGAATACCCGTAAGGGATTTTACAGGAATGTCAACGCGCTCAGACTCGAAATAGGAGATGTCGTTGCAGTTGAAGCCTCTCCCGGACATGATATAGGCAGAGTCTCAATGGTTGGACCTCTTATCAGTGAACAACTGAAAAAACTGAAGGTTCAGCCCTTGCCCGATGATCTGAAAAAAGTATACCGGAAAGCAAAAGCTGTTGATATTCAGAAGTGGGAAGAAGCAAAAAAACTTGAAACCACTACTATGCTCCGTTCCAGGAAAATAGCGGAAGAGCTAAAACTGAACATGAAGATTGGAGATGTTGAATATCAGGGCGATAAAACTAAGGCTATCTTCTATTATATTGCTGACGAACGGGTAGATTTCCGCCAACTCATCAGGGTATTGGCTGATGAATTTCATGTAAGGATCGAAATGCGCCAGATAGGCGCCCGGCAGGAAGCCGGGAGAATCGGTGGCATTGGTTCATGCGGAAGAGAATTATGCTGTGCAACACATATCACCAATTTTATCTCGGTTACTACAACTCATGCAAAATACCAGGAATTATCTTTGAATCCGCAAAAACTTGCCGGACAATGCAGCAAACTGAAATGTTGCCTGGTATTTGAGTTCGATTGCTACATGGATGCACAAAGATCATTTCCTCCAAAAGAAGTTCCTCTTGAATCAAAGGATACTACAGCATGGTTTCAGAAAGTGGAGGTACACAAAGGTATCTATTGGTATTCAACAGATCCCCACTCCACAGCAAACCTGATAGCTTTGCCTGTTCAAAGAGTAAAAGAAATACAGGCAATGAATAAGAAAGGGATTAAAGCCGACCGGCTTCTGGCAGGGCTTGAAACCTGGGAAACTGCTCCGATATCTGAAGATCTCCTTGAGAATAACAGTCTTACCAGATTTGACCCTCCGGTAAATAAAAATCAGGGACCAAGAAATTCAAATAAAAGAAAACACAGGAGATTAAATGACAAAAAGAATAAATAACTCTTCATTCATTTTGATATTAGTTTCTATGTTACTGTCGGTTTCGTGCAACAGGGACGTTGTGTTCACCGACTTTTTTGAAATACCCGAAAAGACCTGGAGTTTATCTGATATTCCTTCTTTTGAAGTTCCAATAAATGACACATTAAACTCCAATAATATCTGGTTGATGATCCGCACCGGATCAGATTATCCCTACCGTAATATTTACCTTTTTGTAACCGCTTCAACCCCTGGTGGAATTACAATCACCGATACTCTTCAATATGATCTTGCTGATGAAAAAGGCAACTGGTACGGAAAAGGATTCGGCAATATTCATGCACTTAACCTGCCATATAAAACAAATGTCTACTTCCCGTTAAAAGGTAACTATATGTTTAAGATTCAGCACGGTATGCGCATTGAAAACCTTAACGGTGTTTATGATATCGGGCTGAAAGTGGAAAAAATCAGAAAATAAACATCAGTAAGTGTCAAAGCATAAACTTGCGAGATTTGCAGAGCTCGGAAAATTTAATAATGTAATACAACCGGGATCGGGCGCTCAGTTCGGAAAGGACCACACCATAAAAGGCAGATGGAAACAAGAGATATTCAAAAACGATAACCCCGTAATCCTTGAACTTGGATGCGGAAAAGGTGAATATACTATCGGACTATCATCAAGGTTTCCTGAAAATAATTATATAGGTATCGATATTAAAGGAGCACGTATGTGGCGGGGAGCAAAAACAGCTCATGAAAATAAACAACAAAATGTTGCATTTCTCCGGACAAGAATAGAATTTATCAACTCTTTCTTTTCTGAAAATGAAGTCGATGAAATATGGATAACATTCCCTGATCCCCATCCCGGAAAGAATAATTCAAATAAAAGACTTACCTGCCCTTTTTTTTTAAATACATTCCGCAACTTTTTAAAAAACAAAGGTTTAGTACATTTAAAAACTGATAATAAAGAACTTTTTAATTATACGAAAAAACTGATTTCAGGGAATGGCCTCGAAATTGTTCTGGCAACCAATGACCTTTACTCCGAAAGCCTTCCGGACGACACTCTTTCGATCAGAACCCACTATGAAACAATCTTTTTGAAAGGAGGAATGAAAATAAATTATCTTGCTTTCAAACTTGATAAAGAAAAAAATATCACCAATGGGCAGGAACCACAAAAACGGGAATAATGATTTTTTTTCAAGGGTCTATGATGTTACAAAACTAATCCCCTACGGACGGATTACATCTTATGGAGCCATCGCCCGCTTTCTTGGCTCCGGAAGATCAGCCCGAATGGTCGGATGGGCTCTCAATGTATGCCATGGAAATTCTGAATTTATCCCTGCCCACCGTGTGGTCAACCGGAACGGTATGCTGACAGGAAAATTTCATTTTGGCAATTCAACCACCATGGAACAACTTCTCGAAAATGAGGGCGCCATTATCGAAGATGACCATATTGTCAATTTCGCAGAAAAATTCTGGGATCCTGCTGATGAACTTCAATGAAAATTTTGCTATTCCGGAAAAAATAATCAAATTTGCATCTTATTTATAATTAAATTAAATTAAAATAAGAATTTGAACACACTCTTTCATTTAATACATTATATATCAGCATGTTCACGAAAGATCAAATATCAGCAGCTTTACAAAAAGTTATCCATCCCGGGAAAGGAAAAGATATCATATCCCTTGGAATGGTTTCAGAAATAGTTACTGATGATAACGGGATCTCTATTACATTAACACCCGAAAAATCCAATGATCCCTTTATTACTTCTGTAAAAAGCATTATAGTAAAAACAATCAAAGAGGTACTGGGACCTGATGCCGCCATATCTGAAATAATAGTAACCCCAAAAACTATAGTAGGAAAGCAGGTTGAAAAAACACGGGAGATACTACCGGGGGTAAAAAATATTATTGCTGTCTCCTCGGGGAAAGGAGGCGTAGGGAAATCGACTATTGCTGTCAACCTTGCAATTGCTCTCGCACGTAAAAATTTAAAGGTTGGCTTGCTTGATGCAGATGTTTTCGGACCCTCAATTCCGATAATGTTAGGCGAAGTAAAATACAGACCTGAAGTAAGAAGGGAAAACAATATTGATCATATTATTCCATTGATAAAGTATGGAGTAAAAATCCTCTCGACAGGCTTCTTTGTTGATCCTGCCGATGCCGTTATATGGAGGGGCCCGATGGCTTCAAACTTCTTAAAGCAGCTTATCACTCAGGGCGATTGGGGTTCGCTCGACTATCTGCTGGTTGACCTTCCTCCGGGAACCAGTGACATTCACCTGACACTTGTTCAGGAAGTGCCCGTTACCGGTGCAATAGTTGTAAGCACTCCCCAGGAGGTCGCCCTTGCGGATGCTGTTAAAGGAATCGCGATGTTCAGGAGTGATAAAATAAATGTCCCTGTACTTGGCCTTGTTGAAAACATGTCATGGTTTACCCCTGCTGAACTTCCTGAAAATAAATACTTCATTTTTGGGAAAGAAGGATGCAAATCACTTGCTGAAAAGATGAATGTTCCTCTTTTAGGCCAGATACCATTGGTTCAGAGTATCTGCGAGAGCAGTGACAAGGGGCGGCCGGTTGCTCTTGAAGACTCAGTGGTGGGAAAAGCATTTATGGTACTTGCCGAAGAGCTTATTGATAAAGTTAATACCAGGAATATGGAGATGGAACCAACTTTAAAACTAAAAATTAATAAATAAAACAGAGATTGATATGGCAGAAATTAAAAGTATTAAAGATCGTGTTATGAAAGCACTTGAAAGAGTGAGACCTTACCTTCAGTCGGATGGCGGAGATATTGACCTGATTGAAGTTACAGATGATCTGACCGTTAAGGTAAAACTTACCGGAGCTTGCCATGGTTGTCCATACAGCATGCAGACTTTAAAAGCAGGTGTTGAACAGGCTATTATGCAGGAAGTTCCGGAAATTACAAAGGTTATTTCAGCCTGATTCGCAAAGCATTCCAATTTTAATTAACTTTGAAATACTATACACAAGTTAAGTCAGTTTATAGTATTAAAAGTTATTTATTGGCTTCCTATAGAACATTATATAAGTGTCTGGTTTTTTTGGGATTGTCTATAATCCTGACAAACTGTTCGGTTGAGAAAAATACCAGCTCAAGCAGGTTTTATCATGGCCTTACTTCAAGGTATAATATATATTTTAATGGCAATGAGAGTTTTAAGGCCGGGTTGGATAAGATTTACAACGGGTACACCGACGATTATGGGGAACTTCTTAAAGTGTTTGAATACAGTGATCCCGCAACCGCTTCTCTCTGCTCCTCCGACATGGAAAAAGCCATACAGAAAGCTTCAAAGGTTATTTCATTAAAATCAATTACGGCAAAGCCTGAACTAAAATCAAAAGGTCTGCCCTCAGATAAAGAGAAAGAAATACTTGACCAGAAGGAATATAATAAATGGGTTGATGACAGCTATCTGCTTATAGGTAAGGCCCGTTTCTATAAACATGAATTCAATGAAGCCACTGCGATCTTCGATTATACCATAACCTCTGCAAATGACCCCAAAATAAAAACAGAGTCAGTAATCTGGCTTGCCAGGATTTATAATGAGACCGGTAATTTTGGCGAATCTTTGAGATTACTTAATGAAATTGAACCCNCTGCATTGGATACCCGGTCATTAAAGGCNATGTATCAGACAACCCTTGCCGATCTCTTCGTAAAACAAAAAAAATACTCTGAAGCTGCCGATGCCCTTGGCAAATCGTTAGACTTCGCAACCGGGAAAAGGAATAAATACAGGCTCACTTATCTTCTTGCGCAACTTTATGAACATGCCGGAGATCTTGTCAGAGCAACAACTCTGTACCGCGAGGTAGTTAATATGAATCCGCCCTATGATGTTGAATTCAGCGCCAGAATAAACCTGGCAGGAGTTTTTGATATAAACTCCGGAAATCCGCTTGACATCAAAAAGGAACTGGAGAAGATGCTTAGAGACTCGAAGAATAAAGATTTTCATGACCAGATTTATTTTGCCCTGGCTAATCTTTCGATGAAAGAAGGAAATGATAGCGAAGCTCTGGAATTTTATGCTAGATCAGCTTCTGCTAATTCGCAAAATCAGAATCAGAAAGGCAGATCATATCTTGCACTTGCCAATTATTACTACAACAGGCTGGATTATATTAAAGCTGGTAAGTATTTCGACAGTTCCATATTCTTCCTTGACCAGAAAAGTCCTGATTACATTTCGCTAAAAGTAAAATCACAGAATTTAAACATCCTCGTATCTCAATTGACAATTATACAGAATGAAGATAGCCTGCAAAGGATAGCAATGATGTCTGAAACAGAAAGAAATGGACTTATAACCACAATAATAAATGATATTATTAAAGCAGAGAGTGAAGGAAAGACTTCTGATTATGCCGGCAGATACAACCTTGGTCAGTACTATGAAAATGAGAGACGCTTCCAGAATAATATTGAGCAGGAAGGAAAATGGTATTTTTATAATCAGGCAGCTCTTACTTTTGGACGGACGGAATTCCGCAGACGATGGGGCGACAGAAAACTTGAAGATAACTGGAGAAGATCAAATAAAGCAAGAGTAACCTCATCACAGATAACTGCAAATCCCGAAGAGACAACCCGGAATAACAAAGATACTTCCCAGGCTTTGCTGGATTACAGGAAACCTGAATTCTACCTTAAGAACCTGCCATTAAATGACTCATTACTTGCGGTTTCTAATGACAGGCTGGCAAATGCATATTTAAATGCAGGAAAAGCATACTCCGAAAAATTTGCCGACAATGCAAAAGCAACTGCAAGCTTTGAATCTCTCCTTACCAGGTTTCCTTCAAGCGAACTCGTTCCTGAAACACTCTACAATCTCTATAAAGTAAATACGGCGGAAAACAACACCAGGGCTGAGACTTACAGGCAGCGGCTGCTTGAAAAATATCCCGGAAGTGAATATGCAAAAATCCTATCAGATCCCGAATACTACAACAAAAAAATGGCAAACATGCAAATGGGTGAAAGACTTTATCAGGATGCATACGATGCCTATAACAATGAAAAATTTGAGAATGCAATATCCCTCTGCAATGAGGGTCTGAACAAATANGGTCAGGATGNCCTCGCTCCGAAATTCATGCTTCTCAAAGCCTACTCAGTGGCAAGAATAAGCGATAAGAGAAAGTTCAAGGAAGAACTTAATAATCTCATAAAAGCATGGCCGGAGAGCGCAGAAAGCAAAAGAGCCGGGGAGATCGTTGCATTTCTGAACCAGGAATTACCTGAACTTAAAGTGGAAGAAGATAAGCAGATCGCAGCAGAATTATATCTTGCCGACACAACTTCCACACATGTATTTGCATTGATAATATCTGATCCCTCTTTTAATATCAATCTGGCAACCTTTGATGTAATAAGTTATAATATAGATAGTTATACAAACAATAATTACAGAACCGAAGGTTTATTGGTTGATAATAAATATATCATGATTACTGTTTCGGGTTTTGCCAACTACCGGCAGGCTTTTGATTATTATTCTGCATTCCGCACCGACAAGCTTGTCAGAAATCCATCAGGGGTAAATATGTATACTTTTGTAATCAGTAATAATAACATGAAGGCTTTGAATAATGATAAAAACCCGGAACGTTATCGTCTTTTCTTTAATGAAAAATACCTGAATGCAGAAAGGAATAAGTAATAAAACTAATCANTCCCTTAGTCCGGAAAACTGATTATGAGAAAACCAAAAATACTCTGGACTGATGATGAGATTGAAGTTTTAAAACCTCATATTCTTTTCCTTGAAGAAAAAGGTTATGATATCGATACCTGTTCCAACGGGAATGATACAATTGATCTTGTTAAACAAAATTCTTACGACCTTATTTTTCTTGATGAAAACATGCCGGGTATAAGTGGAATAGAGACTCTCCGGCTGATAAAAGAGGTAAGGACCGATATCCCAATTGTGATGATCACAAAAAGCGAAGAAGAGGATATAATGGAAGCTGCTATTGGTTCAGAAATTGCTGATTATCTTATCAAACCTGTTAAACCGACACAGATCCTTCTGGTAATAAAAAAGATCCTCGATCAACGAAGGCTGGTGACGGAAAAAACAACCACCGATTACAGACAGGAGTTCAGCCGGATAGGTAATATGATCTCAATGGCTGCTAATTACAATGACTGGACGGATCTCTATAGAAAATTAATTTTCTGGGAATCTGAACTTGAAAAATCGACCGACAGCGGGATGAATGAGATTCTTAATATGCAGGAAAATGAAGCAAATAACCAATTCTCAAAATTTTTCATGAATAATTATCTTTCATGGCTTAATCCCATGAATTCTGACAGACCGCTGCTCTCTCCCGATCTGTTCCAAAAGAAAATATTCCCCAATATCGGGGAACAAAAACCTCTCTTTTTTATTCTTATTGATAACCTGAGGTACGACCAGTGGAAAACAATCTCTGCAGAACTGACCGGCATCTACAGGATCATTGATGAAGATATCTATTCAAGCATTATACCAACGGCAACTCAGTTCAGCCGTAATTCGATTTTTGCAGGATTGATGCCTTCGGAAATTGCTGAGACTATGCCGGAATTATGGATAAATGATGATGAAGAGGAAGGGAAAAATAATTTTGAAAAAGAGTTATTTAAGCGTCATCTGGTTCGTAAAGGACTGAAATACAAATGGTCATATAATAAGATCAGCAGCAACGCTGAAGGGAAAAAAGTAAATGATAAGATCAGAATAATGCTTGATAATGATATCAACATTCTGGTTTACAATTTTGTAGATATGCTTTCACATGCCAGAACTGAGGTCGGGCTGATCCGTGATCTTGCTAACGATGAGCCTGCTTACCGAAGCCTTACACGTTCATGGTTTATCCATTCACCTCTGTTCGATTTGCTTAAAATTCTGGCACAGCATAAGGTCAGGATTATCTTCACCACCGATCATGGAACTATAAGGGTGCAGAACCCCCTTAAAATAATAGGTGACAGAAAAACATCATCTAACCTGAGGTATAAGATGGGNAGAAACCTCGATTATGATCCTAAAAAAGTTTTCGAATTGAAGGATCCTGAAAAAGCTTTGCTCCCAAAATCAAATATCAGTTCGCGATATATTTTTGCACTTAACAAGGATTACCTTGTTTATCAGAATAATTACAATTACTATGCTGGTTTATATAAGGATACCTTTCAGCACGGAGGGATATCAATGCAGGAAATATTGTTACCGGTTGTATCACTCGAGCC
>JGI24132J36420_10001173_pt1 | contig 11989 bp, 7 predicted proteins | sample BarGraNGADG00212_3_FD_36420 | JGI IMG/M metagenome (IMG submission 36420) | reverse complement strand
AACCTTCTGCAGGTACCCGGACTTGACAACATAGAATCGGAATCTCGTAATGGAAGCGCATTGCTGAGATTGTCATTCAAATATGGCAACGACATAAACCTTGCTTTCATGGAGGTAAATGAGAAGGTCGATGGAGCAATGAACAATCTTCCACGCGATCTCGAACGACCCAGGATTATTAAGGCGAGCGCCACCGATATACCGGTCTTTCTTTTAAACATTTCACTTACAGATAAGATGGCTGGCGATGAGAAGTTCCTTGAGCTGAGCGAGTTTTCAGAAACAGTTATCAAAAAAAGGATTGAGCAGCTTCCTGAGGTGGGGATGGCTGATATAACAGGACAAATAAAGCGTGAAATATATATAACTCCGGATAAGAAAAAAATGATGAGTCTGGGGATAACCGAATCGGATATTACTCAGGCAGTAACTCTGAATAATATCAATATCGGTAGTATTATGGTTAAAGACGGAAAATATCTTTACACTCTTGAGTTTAGCTCTTATCTGAAAGAGCTGAAAGATGTTAAAGATATCTACATTAAAACCGGAGAACGTATTTTACAACTGAAAGATTTTGCTGAAATAGGGTTACGGCAGGAGAGACCAAGGGGTATGTACTTCTCCAACGGGAACAGGGCAATCTCTCTGGCAATCATAAAAGAGTCGACAGCAAAGATGGCCTCTCTGGAGGCGAAGATGAAAGAGATAATAGGCATCTTCAAAAAAGATTATCCGCAGATGGATTTTGAGATATCGCAAGATCAGACAAGACTTCTCGACTATTCAATCTCAAACCTTAAGCAAAACCTTTTAACCGGAGGTGTCCTTGCTTTCCTGTTAATGTTCTTCTTCCTGAAAGACGCCAAATCGCCATTTATTATAGGGTTCAGCATACCTGCCACACTTGTAATAAGTCTGCTGTTCTTTTATATGGTAGGTTTATCAATTAATATTATTTCGTTAGCCGGTCTTATCCTCGGAATAGGGATGATGATTGACAATTCCATTGTGGTTATCGAAAATATAACGCAATGGATCGATAGCGGTTTGTCGTTGGTAAATGCCTGTATAAAGGGAACCAACGAAATAATTACACCTCTTATTTCTTCGGTTCTTACTACCTGCGCTGTATTTGTTCCGCTCATCTTTCTCAGCGGAATCGCCGGAGCGCTTTTTTATGACCAGGCTATCGCAATTGTGATAGGTCAGGGAGTTTCGCTTCTGGTTGGTATTACTCTACTACCTACTATCTACTACTTACTTTACAAAAATGGTAAAGAAGGCGCTTTATCAAAATTTGTAAAGAAAATAAGCCTGAAAGGACTTGAAGAGAGATATGAAGGAGGTATGGATTTCTTTTTCAGATACAGAAAAGCGGTTATGGCTTCATTTCTGGGGATTATGCTTATAATGGTATGGTTGTTTTATACAATGGAAAAAGGGAAATTTCCGGCTGTACGGCAGGATGAGCTTGTNGTATCNGTTGACTGGAATGAGAATATTGATGTAATCGAGAACAATAGAAGAATCGCGGAGCTGATTAATTACAGTGGAGATCTTGCGGTGCAGACGAACTCATTTATAGGTGAGCAGCAGTTTCTTTTTAACCGCGATTATGATCAGTCGTACACCCAGGCAAGGGTTTACATAAAAGCAAAAGATTACAAACTGAAAGATGTTATTGAGAAAAATTCTTATGAATTCATCAGGAAAAACTACCCGGGAGCATTGATAAATGTGGCTGCCCAGCAGAATATCTTCGAGAAAATATTTTCAGCTACCGAATCTCCTCTGGTTGCTGAAGTGAGTCTGATGAAAGAGAAGGAAGTACCTCCCGTTGATAAGATGATCAGTATTGTAAGCAAACTTCAGAAGAACTGGCCCGATGCAGGTATATCGCAACCTCCGCTCGAAGATAAGATACTACTGAGGCTCGATCCCGACAGAATGCTGCTTTACGATGTTGATCCGATGATGGTTTACAACAGCCTTAAAACATCGCTGAATCAGAATAACATAGGAGAGCTAAGGGCATCTTACGAACTCCTGCCGATTGTTCTGTCGGATAAGGAGAAGCAGATAAGCAGTATAATCTCTTCAGGATTTGTTGAGAATAAAGCTAGTCAGCAGATTCCTGTTAGTGAGCTGGTAAAAGTTCAGAGAATACACGATTATAAGACGATTAAGGGAGGTATTCACAGTGAATATGTACCGGTGAGTATGAATGTAAATACCAATAAACCTGAAGTTTTAACTACAAAGATACGTGATATACTTGCCGCAGATCCGGCTATTGATGTGAAATTCAGCGGTTCGCTTATTTCCGGGCAGAAGTTGTTTAAGGAACTTGCAATAGTACTTGTTGTGGCAATGTTGTTACTCTATTTCATCCTTGCTGCACAGTTTGAATCGCTTACTCAGCCGATAATAGTTTTACTGGAAATACCAATTGATATAGCAGGAGCATTACTGCTTGTGAAGCTTTGGGGAGGTACAATAAACATCATGACCATGATAGGACTGATAGTGATGTCGGGAGTAATTATAAACGACTCAATTTTAAAGGTCGATACAATAAATAACCTTCGAAGTGAAGGTATGGTCCTAAAGAAAGCAATTTATACCGCAGGATCGCGCAGGTTAAAGCCAATTCTGATGGTAGCGATGGCATCGCTGGTATCTACAATTCCGATGCTTTTTGGAAATGGAATAGGATCCGAACTGCAAAGACCTATGGCATTGGCATTGGTAGGAGGTATGTCGCTGGGAACAGTGGTAAGTTTGTTTTTTATACCGCTGGCATATTGGTATATTTATAGAAAAAGTGATAGGACTTAACGAAGTTCTATGTGTATCTGTGTATAGTATGGATTTCAAATCCGCGCTAGCAGAGGTTAAGGCTAAGGTTAAGGTTAAGAGGTTTTCAATCGCAACTTCTTTCTCAACCTCAACCTCAACCTCAACCTCAACCTCAACCTCAACCTCAACCTCAACCTATAGTTTCCAGAAAGTCCTCGTGAATATCGTAAAGACGGTGATTATCTCAAGCCTTCCCAGTATCATCAGCAAACTCAGAACCACCTCCTGTTTTCAGCGTTGCAACACCCGAAACTTAATTTTGAATTTTCTTCGTCTGTTGTATGTTAAAAAACTGTTCGTTAATGTATTATATATCAATTTAATATAACATTCCGGTGCTCTGCACCTTTGAGCTATATGTCAATCATTTAACTACAAATATTTAGGTGCTCTGCACCTTCCAATAACCACCACCCTCATTTTTATAATTCAAATAGCTATGAGCTTTGAACTTTTTGGGATGTACCAAAAGCAGCAGAGCTGCAAAATATTTGTAGAAATACAGTCGAAAAACAGAACCACAGGTGCAGAGCACCGTAATATTTAATCCCAACCATGAACGGCATCAAAGAATTCAAAAACGTATTCCTCTTTAAATTCAACATTATTCTTTTCCAAGATTTCAAAATATTCTTTTTTGAATGGCTTTTTTTTGTGATGTTCTTCTTGCGACAAGATATATTTTGCCACAGGGTCAATTTGTGAGTGGGAATGTGTAAAAGCACCGTACCCATAAAGATAGCTTGCAACACCCAAATTCAAAAATCAATTCCCATTAATTGAGCGTCTCAGAACCTATTTTTAAAAAGTGCGTAAAACAGGAAATAGACGCAACAAAACTTACATAGCTCAATAGTTAAAGGGGACTTAGAGACCTTTACGGTTAATGGATTTTCAACTTAAAGTTTCCAGAAAGTCCTGGTGAATATGGTGAAGACTGTAATGATCTCAAGCCTTCCCACGATCATCAGCAAACTCAGAACCAGCTTCGTTATCTCAGGTAAACCTGCAAATGTACTCATCGGACCGACTGTTCCTAATCCCGGGCCTATACCGGCCATACAGGTTGCCACAGAGCTGGCGGCAGAAATAGGATCAACCCCTGTTATCACGACTATTATTGTTCCAACTACAAAAAGAAACAGATACAGAACAACAAATGACAGAATAGAGATGTTGGTATTTTCACCAACACTCTTTCCATTTAATTTTATGAATGATATTGATTTGGGGTGATTAAGCTTTACGAAAACATTTTTAATATTTTTAAGTACAATTAAATGTCTTCCCATCTTAATACCACCGCTTGTTGAACCTGTACTGCCTCCTGCAAACATGACAAGAAACATCAGTAAGATGCCAGCCAGTGGCCATGTTAAATAGTTCGACGAAGCATATCCGGTACAGGTAATTATTGATATAATCTGGAAATACCCCTCTCGAAACGATTCCTCAAATGATCTTGTTGAATTAACAAGAAGCACTATTGTAGCAATAGCCCCTGTTATCAATACAACAATCACATAGAACCATAACTCTTCATTCTGCTTTACCTTCTTGAAGTTAAATTTCACTATGTAGTAATAAATCACCTGGCTTGTACCGGCCATGAACATAAATATCATAACAATATATTGACTGTAAGCCGAATAGGCCATCATGTTGTTGTTTTTGGTTGAAAACCCTCCTGTAGCTACGGTACCAAAAGAATGACAAACACTATCAAATAGATTCATATCGCCGATATTCAGAAGTACTATTTCGGCAAGAGTAAGACCAAGGTAAATAAACAGAATCCTGAATACTATTGCTTTGGTTTTCGGATGGATCTTTTCTTTCAACGAAGATTCCAGACTAAATAATTGATATCCGGTTACCCTAAGGGTAGGCAGGATTATTATTAGCAGAACTATGATCCCGATCCCCCCAATCCAATGTGTGAGACTCCGCCAGAAAAGTATTGAGTAGGGAAGTATTTCAACATTCCTAATGATCGAAGAACCAGTGGTGGAAAATCCGGATGTAGATTCAAAAAATGCGTCTATAAATGATGGTATGGTATTGCTTATAAGATATGGCAGCGTGCCTATCAGCGAAAAGACAATCCATGATACCGTGACAGCCAGATATCCATCCCTGTTACTGAATTTTTCCGGGTCAGCTCCTCTTGAAACAATATAAAATAGTCCTGATAACAAGATAGTTACAGCAGCGGACCATAAAAATGGAGAAGGAGACTCATTATACATAAATACAACCGGCAGGCAGAATAAAAACGAAAGTGTCTCTATAAGCAAAACAGTACTTAGTATCCGGAGAATTAACAAAGGATTTATCAGCTTCATACCTCAGGTTCAGGAAATTTACGGGTACAAATATAAGCAGAATTAATTGGTTATATTTTCATTTTGATTAGAAGTCAAAATGCTTGAAATTTGAATGATTCCAGAAAGTATATTGCTTTGAATTTCAGTGTTTTTTGCCCTTGTCCCTAAAGGGAAAACACTGAAATTCAATATGAATTAAAAGTCCCCTTTAGGGGATTTAGGGGCAAAATGACTTTCATTAAGACCATTATTTTGAATAATAAATGTCTATGGATTGGTCAATTTTATGTCTTATATTTGAACCACGTTATTACTCTTGTTATCTAAAATGTTAATATTAATTGATATATGGGAAAAGTATTAGTTATTGGTGCCGGTGGAGTTGGGACTGTGGTGGTTCATAAAATGACTTCTCTGCCATCGGTTTTTACAGAAATTATGTTGGCTAGCCGTACAAAATCAAAATGTGATATAATTGCCTCAAAGATTGGAAAGAACCGGGTGAAAACAGCTCAGGTGAATGCCGATAATGTTCCGGAGCTGGTTAAACTCATCAAATCCTTCCATCCTGATCTGGTTGTAAACGTTGCTTTGCCTTATCAGGATCTTCATATAATGGATGCGTGTCTTGAAACAGGGGTGTCATATATGGATACTGCTAACTATGAACCTCTTGATGAAGCAAAATATGAATATAGCTGGCAGTGGGCTTATATGGACAGGTTTAAAAAAGCGGGACTTACTGCGATTCTGGGCTGTGGATTCGATCCCGGGGTTACTTCAATATATACTGCTTATGCTGCCAAACATCATTTTGATGAATTACATTACCTCGATATAGTTGATTGTAACGCAGGGGATCACCATAAAGCCTTTGCAACAAATTTTAATCCTGAGATAAATATCCGTGAGGTAACCCAGCTAGGGAAATATTACGAAAATGGTAAATGGATCATGACCAAGCCTCATGAAATTCATAAACCATTGAATTACCCTGAGATAGGCCCAAAAGAATCCTATCTTATTAATCATGAAGAGCTTGAATCACTTGTGAAGAATTATCCAACTCTTAAAAGGGCGCGGTTCTGGATGACATTCGGACAGGAGTATCTTACCCATCTGCGTGTGATTCAGAATATTGGAATGGCTGGTATTGAACCGATTATGTATGAAGGAAGAGAGATTGTTCCTATACAGTTCCTGAAAGCTGTTTTACCCGATCCCGGAGAGCTTGGAGAAAATTATACAGGCATGACATCGATTGGATGCCGTATAAAAGGAATTAAAAATGGGAAGGAAAAAACATACTATGTGTATAATAATTGCAGTCATGAGGCAGCTTACAAAGAAACCGGTGCACAGGGAGTTAGTTATACTACCGGTGTCCCAGCTGCTATAGGTGCAATGTTGTATCTGAAAGGACTTTGGAAAAAACCGGGGGTATTCAATGTTGAAGAGTTTGATCCAGATCCGTTTATGGCAGAACTAAATAAACTAGGATTGCCGTGGGTGGAACTGCATGATGTGGATCTGGAATTTTAATTAATCTCACGCCTCACGCCTCATGCCTCACGCCTCACGCCTCATGCCTCATGCCTCATGCCAATAAACTTTAAAATCTTACCATCCCCTTGTTACGTTATCGATGAAGAACGATTCCGTAAGAATCTTTCATTGATCAGACACGTTGCAGATGAATCGGGGGCAGAGATAATCCTTGCTTTCAAAGGATTCGCAATGTGGGGTGTGTTTCCGATACTTAGAGAATACGTTTCAGGTGCTGCTGCAAGCTCAGTTGATGAAGCACGTCTTTGTTTCGAAGAGATTGGTTCTCCGGCACATACTTATTCCCCTGTATATAAGGGAAGTGACTTTTCCTCAATTTTGAAGTACAGTTCTCATGTTACATTCAATTCACTGAACCAGTTTCGAAAATATTCAAATGAGTTAAAAAACTACTCAAAACATATTTCTGCCGGACTGAGGATTAATCCGGAATTTTCAGAGGTAAGTCACGGCTTATATAATCCATGTTCCCCCGGTTCGCGACTCGGCGTAATCGCTGATGATCTGAAAGATGGTTTGCCTCAAGGTATTGAAGGCCTTCATTTCCATGTTCTTTTTGAATCTGACTCTTATGCTCTCGAAAAAGTTTTAGAGATAGTAGAAGCTAAATTTGGTAAGTTCTTTCCTTATCTGAAGTGGATAAATATGGGCGGCGGGCACCTCATGACAAGGAAAGATTATGATACTGATCATCTGATTAATATTCTGAGAAAATTTCGTAAAAAATCCGGACTTCATGTAATCCTTGAACCCGGCAGTGCCTTTGCCTGGGAAACCGGAGAATTAGTTGCAACTATTGAAGATATAGTTGTAAATGAGGATATTAAAACAGTAATTCCCGATATCTCTTTTACAGCCCATATGCCCGATTGCCTCGAGATGCCCTATAAACCCAAAATAGCCGGAGCAACCGATCCTATTCCTGGAAAACCGACTTACAGAATTGGCGGTAATTCATGTCTGTCAGGTGATGTAATGGGAGAATGGTCATTTGATGAAGAACTAAAAGCCGGTGACAGACTGGTTTTTCTTGATATGATCCATTATACCATGGTAAAAACAACAACCTTCAACGGAGTGCACCATCCCTCCATCGGCATCTGGACACTTGATGGGAAATTCAAATTACTAAGAGAATTCGGCTACGAAGATTATAAAAACCGTTTGTCTTAAAGTAAAGTTTGAATTGAACAATTGAATATTGAACAAACGAATTCAGAATTTTGAACTAGTGGATTCTTACTTTTGTCTTTTTACTTTTGTCTTTTCTTCTGTCTTCCGTCTTCCGTCTTCCGTCTACTTCTTCCTATTAATGGTAATATCCGTCACAAACATCTTATTAGTAACTATTACCGCATTTACGATTTTCTCTGCAACCTCTGCCGGATCCATAAATGTACTGATATTGCGGTTCTGACCAGGAATTTTCCAGAAATCTGTTTTCATTCCACCAGGGTACACTGCAATAATATTGCGATTTGTACCTTTTAATTCAGTTCTTAGCGCCTCTGTATAACCTCTCGCTCCCCATTTTGCAGCACAATAAATTGTCTCCTCGGCTCTTCCAAACAATGCTGAGGTGGACATAATGTTTACTATTGTAAGCTCTTCTTTATCAGGTGTTAATCTAAGTATTTCAGATGTAAGCAGGATCATACCCTTCAGGTTGGCTTCAAAAACAGTGTCTATCATTGCCGATGTTGAAGTATCTGCTTTTGTAAAAAGACCCATACCGGCATTATTAAACAGGTAATCAATAGATAACTCATTTTTTGTAAGATATTCTCCCAGCTTTTTGATATCTGCTTCCTTACCTATATTGCAGATAAGTGATTCAACAGAATTTTTTTTCAAAGACTTACTGAGTCTGGATGAAGCTTCTGCAATTTTTTCATTATTCCGGCCAAGTATCAATACACTTTTCCCCGATTTTACCAGAAGATCAGCTATTTCCAGTCCAAGTCCGCTTGTACCACCGCTAATGACCGATATCTTTTCCATGTTTCTTTTTCTTTTTTTTCAAATATATCCATTATTCCTGAATTTTACTTTTTGTTTGTCTGCCGGTTTTAATGATTGATTGATGAATTTTGACTTGTAAGTATTCACGCTTTTGCTATTTTTGCGACTCAAATTCTGAGTATGCATAAGAGTAGGGTAAAAACATGGGCACATCTTTCATTGCTGGCCGCCAATATTATTTATGGGCTTAACTTTTCTATTGCAAAGTCTGTAATGCCCGAAGCTATTAAACCATTTGCCCTCGTTTCACTCAGAAGTATAAGCGCTGCCGCATTGTTCTGGGCTACAAGTCTGTTTATGCCGAAGGAACCGGTAAAGAATAAAGATTTATTATTTCTGTTTGCTGTCTCATTTTTTGGAGTTGTAATAAACCAGATTCTCTTTCTTGTAGGTTTGGATATGACTTCCCCGATTAACTCGTCAATAATCCTCTCTACGAATCCTGTTTTTGCCTTTATTTTCGCTGCACTGATTCTAAGGGAAAGAATAACTTTTTTAAAAGGTACCGGACTTGCCCTGGGTCTTTCCGGGGTGTTGTTATTGATTTTGCAGAATGGGACTCCCGATCTGGCGAGTTCAACTTTTTTAGGTGATATCTATACCCTGGTCAATACCATCAGCTGGGCATTTTATACTGTTATTATAAAAAGAATGCTTGAAAAATACCATCCGGTTACAGTAATGAAATGGACCTTTCTTTTCGGAATGATGACCAACATCCCTCTTGGGTATCACCAGTGGAGTACAATGGATTGGTCGGCAATTTCCTTTCATGCCTGGCTGGGAATTGCTTTTGTTGTGGTAGGTGCAACTTATCTGGGGTATCTTCTGATATTATTCGGTCTCAGACGTCTGAGTCCGACTATTGTCAGTACATATACCTATACCCAGCCGGTTATTGCAGCATACCTGGCTTCAATGATGGGACAGGATCATATCGATATGGTAATGATTATCTCTGCTTTACTTATATTTGCTGGTGTCTTTGTTGTGAGCAGGCAAAAAAGTATCGAAGTATGAGAAAACTCTTCTNTGTTTATCTGTTTTTATTAGTATTTCAGGTTCTCTCAGCACATGATGGTTATCTTCGTAACAGCAAAGTTGATGTGCTTCATTATGAGTTTTCCGTTGCCTTAAATGACTCAACTGACAGAATTGAAGGAAGGGCTTTGATTCAGATAAAAATCATTCAGCAGACTGATTCAATTTCATTTGATCTGATGAGTGTGAATAGCGATGGAAAGGGTATGGAGGTATCCAGCGTATTATTTCACTCTCATGAAATAAAGTGGAAACAGGGGGCAGAACGTTTAACTCTCTTCTTTGGTAACCCGTTAAAACAGAATGATACAGCGGAAGTTGTCATTGAATATGATGGTGTCCCATCTGATGGACTGATTATATCTAAAAATAAATTTGGAAACCGTACATTCTTTTCAGATAACTGGCCTGACAGAGCTCATTGTTATCTCCCGTGTATCGATCATCCTTACGATAAGGCATCCGTAGATTTTATTATTACCGCTCCTGATAAATACAAAATAGTCGCAAGCGGAATTCTGACTGAGGAATCTGATCTGCCGGGACCAACAACAATTACTCACTGGAGTGAAACTGTACCTCTGGCAACTAAAGTAATGGCTTTTGGAGCATCCGGGTTTGCGACACAATTAGCAGGGATAGTTAATAATGTACCGGTTTGGACATGGGTATATCCGGAGAACCGGAAAGAAGGTTTTTTCGATTATTCTGTTGCTCTTAAACCATTGGCATATTACAGTAAGTTAATTGGACCTTATCCATATAAAAAACTTGCAAATGTTCAGTCAAAGACTATTTATGGTGGTTTGGAGAATGCAGCCGCCATTTTCTATTCCGAAAGATCTGTTACCGGGCAGGGAAGGGCAGAGGGCCTTATTGCCCACGAAATCGCCCATCAATGGTTTGGGAACTGTGTTACAGAAGCAGATTGGCATCATATCTGGCTTAGCGAGGGTTTTGCAACCTATCTGACATCCCTCTACTTTGAGTCGCAGCAGGGACGGGAAAGGTTAAATTCTGACATGAAATCGGCAAGGAACAGGGTTCTAAGATATAATGAGAATAATCAAACTCCTGTTGTCGATACTACCATAACAAAACTGATGGATCTTCTTAACGCCAATTCCTATCAGAAAGGAGCTTGGGTGCTGCACATGCTCAGACGTGAGATTGGAGATGATTTTTTCTTTAAAGGATTGAGATTGTACTATGAACGATTTTATAATTCCAATGCCCTTTCCAATGATTTTGAGAAAGTTATGGAGGATGTCAGCGGAAAAGACCTTCATAAATTCTTTCAGCAATGGCTTTTTACACCAGGACAGCCAGAATTGAAAATAGGGCAGGAACAAAGTAAGAAAAAGGGGATGATTGAAGTTTCAATTGAGCAGAAACAGAGTCCCTTGTTTGAATTTAATCTTGAATTATTAATCAAAGATATTTCCGGCGAAAGAATTATAAATGTTGCCGTAAAAGAAAGAGCCACAAAAATTGAAGTTAACGCAGCCATTGATGCTCAGATAACTCCTGATCCTAATGTAAATCTCCTTTTCAAATAACAGGTAAGCTCTAAGCCTCTGCCCTGCTTTGCCATCCGAAGCCTTGGCGTAGGATGGTGCCTTGCGCCTTTACCTGTCTATCACCCCCGACCCGACAACCTCATCCCCCTCATACCACGCTGCAAACTGCCCGGGTGCAATGCCTCGCTGTGGTTGATCAAATATTATATATATTCCTTTGCTCATGCAGTAAAGACGGACCTTCTGTAAGAGCTGGCGATATCTGATTCGTACCTGATAATCACGACTTTCCCCAGCTTTCATCATTAAGTCTCTTCTTATCCAGTGCGTCTCGTCTTTCCTTATAAACAGCCCTTTCCTGTTAAGCCCCGGATGGGCATGACCCTCACCAACATAAACGATATTTTGTTCCACATCTGTATTTATTACAAAAAGTGGTTCTTTATGTCCGCCTACATTCATCCCTTTTCTCTGACCAATCGTAAAGAAATGTGCTCCATTGTGTGTCCCGATAATATTACCAAATGAAGGTTCATATTTAAAAGGTTCAGTCATTGACAACAGCAATTCTTCAGTTGCATCCTTTTCAGGAAGCCCTTCATTAATGTCAGGGTACAACTTCATTTCTACTATTTCAACTATATTTCCTTT
>JGI24132J36420_10001171_pt1 | contig 12000 bp, 7 predicted proteins | sample BarGraNGADG00212_3_FD_36420 | JGI IMG/M metagenome (IMG submission 36420) | reverse complement strand
GCGTACGTGAACCGCACCGCCTTCGGGGTCCAGGATCCCCGGTTCGGTCTGGACATCTCGTTCTTCGTGTTCGAGTACCCCTGGTACCGCTACCTCGACTCGTTCGTGCTGGGCGTGCTGCTGCTCTGCCTGGCGATCGCCGTGGTCGTGAACTTCGCGCTCGGCGTGCTCAGCTCCCAGAACAGGCCGCAGCTCGGCACCCGCCGGGCGCATGCCCAGATCTCGGTGCTCGCGGGGCTGGCGCTCCTCGCGTTCGCAGTGAACGCCTACCTCGACCGGTTCGGCGAGGAGCTCCAGTCGTCCACGCTGCTCGACGGCCTCACCTACACCGGCGACAAGGCGCAGATCACCGCGCACACCGTGGTGGCAGTCATCGCAGCGCTCACCGCCGTCATGTTCTTCGTGTACGCGCGGCGTCCCGGCTGGCGGATCCCGGTCACCTCGTCGATCCTCATGGTGGTCTCGTCGCTCATCGTCGGTGTCGCCTACCCGTCCGTGGTCCAGTCGTTCGACGTGAAGCCGGACGAGCCGGACAAGGAACGCCCGTACATCCAGAACCACATCACGGCGACGAGGCAGGCGTTCGGGGTCGCGGACACCCAGATCTACGACTACGCGGCCACGACCAGCGCCGATGCGGGGCAGCTCTCCGCCGACGCCGCCACGCTGCCAGGGATCCGGCTGATCGACCCGTCGATGGTCCGCGACACGTACGAGCAGCTCCAGCAGGTGCGCGGCTACTACTCGTTCGCACCCGTGCTCGACGTCGACCGCTACAAGATCAACGGTACGCAGACCGACGTGGTCATCGCCGCGCGCGAGATGGACCAGTCCGGGCTCCAGAACAAGCAGTGGAACAACTTGCACACCGTCTACACGCACGGGTACGGGCTGGTTGCCGCCTACGGCAACCGTCGGCAGGCCGGCGGCGAGCCCGAGTGGCTCGCCAAGGCCATCCCCACGGTCGGCCTGCTCACGGCGGACCAACCGCGGATCTACTACGGCGAGCTGGCGTCGGACTACGTCGTCGTGGGGCGGGAGTCCGGTCAGTCGGCGATCGAGTTCGACACGCCCGGCGGCGGCGACGCGACCGGGGAGCAGTTCAAGACGTACGACGGCGCGGGAGGCGTCGGCATCGGGAACGCGTTCACGAAGGCGCTGTACGCGACGCGGTTCGCCGACATCAACCTGCTGCTGTCCGATCGGGTGAACAGCAACTCGAAGATCCTGTACGACCGCACGCCCACCCAGCGGGTCCAGCAGGTCGCCCCGTGGCTGACCGTCGACTCGGACATCTACCCGGCCATCGTCAACGGCCGCATCCAGTGGATCGTCGACGCGTACACCACGACCGACACCTACCCGAACAGCCACAAGCTGTCGCTCACCGGTGCCGCGTCGAACCAGATCGTGCAGACCGGATTGGCGCAGCCGAACGACGAGATCAACTACATCCGCAACTCGGTGAAGGCCACAGTCGACGCGTACGACGGCACTGTCACCCTGTACGCGTGGGACGAGACGGACCCGCTGCTCAAGACCTGGATGAAGGTCTACCCGGGCACCGTGCAGCCGAAGTCCGCCATCTCGCCCGAGCTGCTGGCGCACCTGCGTTACCCAGAGGACCTGTACCGGGCGCAGCGCGAGGTGCTGGCCCGCTACCACATGACGAACCCCGACCAGTGGTACTCGACGTCGGACATGTGGGCTATCCCCAGCGACCCGACAGTCGATCAGTCGGCCAACCTCCGCGAGCCCACGTACTACATGTCCGTGCGGTGGCCGACCGCGTCGGTGAACGGGACAAAGGTTCAAGGCGAGACCTCGCCGCAGTTCAGCCAGACGACGGTCTACAGCCCGAACAACAGGCAGAACCTCGCCGCCTACATGACCGTGGTCGCCGACGCGGCGAGCAAGGACTACGGCAAGATCAGAGTGCTCCGCATGTCCGACACTCAACAGGTGGAGGGCGCGGGACAGGCCCACAACAACATTCTCCGCGACGAGAAGGTGGCTTCGGCACTTCGCCCGTACCTGAACCAGGGCAGCGCCAAGGCGCTGTACGGGAACCTGCTCACGGTGCCGGTGGGTGGCGGCATCCTCTATGTGGAGCCGATCTATACCCAGCGCAACGAGGCACAGAGTGGCGCATTCCCTGTGCTGACGTTCGTGGTGGTGCGGTTCGGCGATCACGTGGGCATCTCCGACACGTTGCAAGGGGCGCTGGACCAGGTCTTCTCCGGTGACGCTGGCGCGACCACCAACGAGAACGCGCCATCGACCTCGACCACGACTCCTTCGACCACGACTCCTTCGACCACGACACCCACGACCACGTCGCCGACCACGACGACGACCAACCAGCAGGAAGTCAAGGCGGCGTTGGCCGAGGCCCAGCAGGCGTTCACCGACGCCGACAAGGCGCTGGCCGCCGGCGACCTGGCCGGGTACCAGAAGGCCAACGAGACCGCTCAGGCCGCGGTGGTCAGGGCCGTCAAGGCGATGGGCGGCTAACCCGCCCTCAGGCGGAGCTCTCAAGGGCCCCTACGGGGGAGCCCTAGAGGTCTGGCGGTTCCTCGGCCTCGACGCCTAGCCCGTCCGCAAGGGCCGGGTCTCCGACCACGAGTACGGCCGGCTCGCGGGGCCAGATCTCGGTGAAGGCGGCGGTCGCCTCGTCGGCGGTCACGCCGGCCAGCTGGGCGGTCGACTCGTCGACGTAGCGCCAGTCGAGGCCCATCGAGGCGAGGATGACGGCCTGCTGGGACACGCCACTGGCGGTGGCGTACCGCAGCGGTGCCGTACGCGTGAGGAAGTTCACGGCCCGGGTGACCTCGGCGGTGGTGAACGGCTTGGCCGCGACATCGAGCAGGCGCAAGCTCTCGGTGACGGCCTCCGGGACCACGTCGGTACGGAACGAGCCTCCGACGGCTGCGTACCCGCCATGGCGCAGCTGGGTGGTCGACATGTACACCCCGTAGGTGAAGCCGCGACGTTCGCGCAGCTCGGTGTTGAGGCGGCTCTGGAACGTCCCGCCGAGGACGGCGCAGGCGACCTGGAACGCGGGCCAGCGCGGATCCGCACGGTCGATCGCGGGGGCGGCGATGCGGACGTCCGCCTGCACGGCGCCCGGCCGGCTCACGAGGCGCTGACGCAGGACGGCCGCGCCGGGATCCTCGTGGTGGGGGGTGGCACGCGTGTCCGCCCAGTCACCGAACGCCCTTTCAGCGAGGGCGATGGGATCGAGGCCGGCGAAGTCTCCCGCGACCACGAGGGTGGAGCCCGCGGGACTGTAGTGCGTCGCCTGGAAGGCCCGGACCTCGTCGGGTCCGAACGCCTCGAGGGTCGCCGTCCTGCCGCCGGTCGGCCTGCTCGCACGGTAAGAGTCGTCGAAGACCGCTCCTGGAACCAGTGCGGCCACCAACTGGGCGGAGTTGGCCATGACCTGCTGGATCTCGGCGCGACGAAGCCCGATGTGGCGCAGCACGTCGTGGTCGGCAAGAGCAGGGGTACGGATCGCGTCGGCGAACAAGGGGAGCGCATCCGCCACCCCGGTCACGGGGACGTCGATGCTGACGTGCGTCGCGAGTTGCGTCACGCCGGCGCCGATGACCGCGCCCGTGTTCTCGAGGGTCTCGGAGAATGACGCCCCCGGATGGGACCGTGTGCCCTCGTCGAGGGTCTGGGCGGTGGTGTTGGCGATGCCCTCACTCGCGACGGGCTCTGAGGTGAGGGGCAGGTCGAGAGCCATGGTGGCGCTGATGACGTACTGGCCGGGCAGGTCGAACACCCACACGTTCAGGCCGTTCTCCAGACGGTGCTCGTTGGCAGGAGGGAACGACCACGCGGGCTGGCGGCCGAGTCGGGGACGACGAGGCGATGTCATTACGCCTCCTTCCTGCGGTAGACGAGAACGGCTCTGTGGTCCGGGTCGAGCCATCGCCGGGTGGCGCGTACGACGTCGTCTTTCGTCACGGCCAAGACAGTACGAAGTCGCTTGTTGACCCAGTCCGGTGAGCCGTGCAGGGTCGCCGCCTGGCCCAACCTGTCGGCACGCTGGTCGAGCGCGGAGAGCTCGGTGAGCCACTCCCGGGCGAACTGGGCCTGGGCTCGTTCGTGCTCCTCGGTGGTCGGCCCCTCGTCGACGAACTGCTCCCAGGCCTCGAGCAACGCCGCCTCGAGCGCTTCCGGCTCGACGTCGTCCCAGCACCGAGCGGAGGCGACACCGACGGAGTTGCCTCTGGCGAGAGACATCGTGAATGCGCCGGCGCCTTCCGCGAGCTCCGTTCGGACGAGCGCCTGATGCAGGCGGGACGTGATCCCGTCACCCAGCACGGAGGTCGCCAGACCCAGCGCCTCCAGATCAGGATCACTTGCCTGCGGCAGCCGCCACGCCGCGTACACGGCATCCCTCGGCACGGCCGAGGTGACCTCATTCCGGGGGATGCCCTGGTGGGGGGGCAGCGCGGCAACCCGGGGTCGGCGACGTCCGGGCTTGTGAGGGAGGTGGCCGAAGTACTGCTCGGCGAGGCGGAAGCCCTGAGCAGGGGTCACGTCGCCCGAGAGTGTGAGGACGATCCGGCTCGCGCGGTAGTTGGCGCGGAAGAACGCCCGCATGTCGGCGAGCGTGGCCGCGTCGAGATGCTCCATCGAGCCGATGGTCGGATGGGCGTACGGGTGGCCCTCCGGAAACGTCAGAGCCAGGATGAGGTTCCAGGCGTCGCCGTAGGGGACGTTGTCGTACCGCTGCCTCTTTTCCTCTTTGACCACCTCGCGCTGGTTGTCGAGGCTTGCCTGGTCGACGGCCTCCAGCAACGTTCCGAGGCGATCGGCCTCCATCCACAGCATCATCCGCTGCGCGGAGACGGGTACGGCCTCGAAGTAGTTGGTGCGGTCGTACGACGTCGTCCCGTTCACCGAGCCGCCGGCAGCCTGGGCCAGTCCGATGTGGTCGCCCGACTTCACGTGGGCCGATCCCTGGAACATGAGGTGCTCGAAGAGGTGTGCGAGACCTGTCCGGTCCGATGCCTCGTCGGCGGAGCCCACGTCGTACCAGAGGTTCACGGCGACCACAGGCACGTTGTGGTCGGGGTTCACGACGACGCGAAGACCGTTGTCCAGGCTCTTCTCGAATAGGGGGTAGGTGATCATCTGGGGGTCCATGATGCAGTCACCCTAACTCGCCTGGATGCGCCGCGACTCCAGGTAGTAGCGCTTGTCGTCGGCCTCACCCAGGGAAAACGTCTTCCGTGGCAGGGTTCCGTCGGCGACGATCGATGCGAAGAACGATTCCTTCGGTACGGCGGGCAGGAACAGGCCGACGTTCGACTCGCGACGCCCGATCTCACTGGTGGCATCCGTGCCGTGGATGTAGTCGACCTCGCGGCCCGCGGCGACTAGGGCATCGATCACGGCCTGTAGCGTGCCCGCAGGAATGCTGGCATCAGGGAGGCTGAGCGTGTACGTGGCGTACGTGGTCTTGTCGCAGTAGCCGAAGGTCTGTTCGGTGGAGCTGTCGACCCGTTGCATCACCTCGGCCGTGGTCTCGGCGGGCATGACCGTGTACGAGGCGCAGTGGCCGGCGAGCTCGGACTCGAAGGCCTCGCGTGGCGTGTCGAAGAGGACCCGGTGGATCGGCTCGAACTCCAGCCCCGGGTCGAAGATGTTCTCGATCTCGACGAGCGCCCAGCGGGCCGGATGGGTCTCGCGCTCGGCGTCGTCGAGCGTCGGCTTGAGGTCCTCCCAGCAGCTCTTCGCCGTGGCGAAGCTGTGGTTGCCGTCGCCCATGGCGAACAGGAGCGGGTCGGAAGGATCGAGGGCATCGTGGAGCACAGCGAGGGCGTCGACGAACGCGGTGATCGCGTCGGCCGGCACGGCCCAGCCGGTAACTCGGCCGCCGTGCTGCATGAGGGTGGTGTCGTAGAGGGGTTTGGAGTCTGGACTCAGCCTCGACAACGGTTCGATGACTGACCGGGTGNGGTCGGAGATGAGCACCATGATGTGGGGAAGTTCGAGCGGGGCGTCCTTGCGGACCTGCTTGCGAGGCGGGATGCGGTCCAGGATCGTCCCCTCGGTGGCGCGGATGAGGGTGTGGTCGTCGGCGTTCCAGCTGTACTGCTCGAGGTCGAGGGCAACCATGACGCCCCAGCGGAGGACGCCGGTGGCCGTCTGGCGTCGTACGAGGAGCAACGTCTTCTCGTACGTGTCGAGCAGCCCGCGCTCGAGGTAGTCGCGCATGGACGCGTTGATGGCGTCGATGCGGGCTTGCGGCTGCGGTTCGCCGAGGTAGACCTCGGGGTAGATGAGCCGCAACGTCGAGGGGGAGTCGCCCACCAGCTGTTCGACCGCGGCCCAGTAGTCGGGCTGCGCGGTGTACTGGTCGCAGGCCACCACCGCCCACCGCTCCAGGTCGACGTCGGGGCGGGGGAGCAGGATGTCAGCGAGGCGTACGCCGATGCGCGCCAGTGTCTGCTCGTGGCTCATGGATCTCCTTCGCGGGTTAGTGCAGAAGGATACGGGTCATGGCGACCGGCTCCGTTATGTTGTCGCGGTGACGACCGAAAGAAGCAACGACGCGTCGGGCATCCATTATCCGTCGCACACGATATTGGTCGCGACCGTGATCCTCGTCGCAGCCGTGACCTCGGCGTTGCGGATTCCGCCTGTCACAGCTGATGGGTTGTACGCAGAGGATGGGGATTTTTTCCTCAACGACTGGCTCTGGAAGGGCAGCCCACTTTTGCCCTTCACGCCGTATCAGGGGTATTTGCACCTGATCCCGCGGCTCGCCGCCGGCCTTGTGTCTCTGTTGCCGGTCTCGGTATGGGCGCTCTCCGTCCGAGGCGTTTCCTGTCTTCTGGTCGGATGCGTTGCCGGCGGAGTATGGCTGTGCGCCCGAGCACTGGGTTTCTCTCGCATGGTCTCGGCCGTGATGGCCATGATCCCCGTGCTCGAACCCATGACCGCTGTCGAGGCGCTGGGAAACTTGGCCAACTTCCATTGGTACGTCCTCTACCTTTTGGCGTGGATTGCTGCCGCGGGACGCCGGTTGACCATCCCATGGGCCTGGGCGGGCGTCATCCTTGTTTGCTGTCTCTCGGAGATCCAGGGGGTTCTCCTCGTCCCAGTCGTCATTGTGACCTGGTGGAGGCTTCGGGTGGCATGGCCGATCGTGGGCGCCTGGGTAGTCGGGCTTGGAGCCCAGGTCATGGCATTCCTCCTTGGACGTGCCAGGGATCGAGGCGAGGGCCACCTAAGTCTGGCCAGACTTGGAGCCGGCTACGTGGGGAACGTCGTCCTGGGCGGCCTCGGCGAGACCGGCGAGCCCAGGCCGCCGATGTACGCCGCCATGAGGTTGCTAGTGGCCCATTCTGTTTCTCGTGGTCCTCGTGCTGGGCTTCATTGCCTTGCGACGTTCACCCCACCGATGGCTCGCTCTGTGCATGCTGGCCCTTAGTGTTGCCTCCTGGATGCTGGCGGTGTTGCAGAACAACTCCATCAAGTTCGGTTGGCAGATGCACCTGCTGCGTTGGGGAACGACCGCATCCATGGCGTTGCTGACAGCATGGGTGCTTGCTCTATTGGAAGCACGTGCCCCTGACTGGGTGAAGATCGGGGTCGCAGCCATCGCTCTCGCGATGATATTGCGAGGGTTCCCGGCAACAGCGTTGCCCCGGGGGGCGACGACGCCGGGGTTCTCGCTTGCGCTGGAGGCTGCTAGGCAAACGTGCAGCACGTCTTCTGAGGCATCTGTTCCGATCTGGCCGGACAGCTGGATTATCCGGATACCCTGCGCTCGGGTGAGATAGGTCTCGACGGGCACGCTTTCGCTTTGCTCATCTTCCACGCCGTCGTGCTGTTCCGGCTGCTACGTGGCTGAGGCTTGCGGTCCTCCGGGGCGGTCAGCAGGAATCCGCCGGGCGCCCTCAGACCTTGCCTCCTAGCTACCCAGTCCGTACGCCAGGTCCGGACGCTGGGCCTCGATCTGGATCAACCGGTTGTACTTGGCCACGCGTTCGCCACGCGCCGGGGCACCCGTCTTGATCTGGCCGCATCCCGTGGCGACGGCTAGGTCGGCGATGAACGTGTCGGGTGTTTCACCGGAGCGGTGCGACACCATCTGGCCGTACCCGGCGTCATGGCAGATCCTCATCGCCTCCAGCGTCTCGGTGACGGTACCGATCTGGTTGACCTTGATCAGGGCGGCGTTGGCGATCCCGTCCGCGATGGCGGCGGTGATGATCGCCGGGTTGGTGCAGAAGTTGTCGTCCCCGACCAGCTGGATCCGATCGCCGAGAGTCGCGGTGAGCTGCTTCCAGCCCTCGGCGTCGGCCTCGCCGAGGCCGTCCTCGATGCTCCAGATGGGGAACCGGTCGATCATCTCCGCGTACCGGGCGATCATGTCGGCGCTGGACAAGCTCACGCCGTTGACCAGGTAGCGGCCATCCTTGTGGAACTCCGAAGCTGCCGGGTCAAGGGCGATCGCGACCCCGGATCGGCCGGTCGGGTAGCCGGCGTCACCGATCGACTCCACGATCAAGGCGAGCACCTCTTCGGGTTCGGCGAGGTTCGGTGCGAAGCCACCCTCGGCGCCGGCCCGGACCGCTTCCTTCATCGAGGACGCACCGATCGGGCAGACCATGAACTCCTGGAAGTCGAGCGGGTTCGGCGCGTGGGCGCCGCCGTTGAGCACGTTGAAGCACGGCACGGGCAGTCGCGGGGTCTGGCCGATTCCCGGTAGCCACTCATACAGCGGCTTACCGGCCGAGACGGCCAGTGCGCGCGCGAGAGCCATCGACGTACCGATGATCGCGTTCGCGCCGAGCCGGGCCTTGTTCGGCGTGCCGTCGAGGTCCCGCATGGCCTGGTCGACCTCGGCGAGATCTGTCCAGGTCTTGCCCGCGAGGCCCTCGTTGATCTCGGCGTTCACGTGTCCCACAGCCATCGAGACTCCCGCCCCGCCGAACCGTGCGGGATCGCCGTCGCGGAGCTCCACGGCCTCGCGGGTTCCGGTCGACGCGCCCGAGGGGACGCCAGCCTCAGCCACGGTCCCGTCCGCCAGCATCGTGGGGCCTAGCGACAAGGGAGGAGGGCACCCCCACTTCCTTGGCTTCAGCGAAGCTGCGCACGAGGTAGGGACTGTTGGTCGCGAGCGCGACAGTTATGAAAGGGCGAGCCCCACCGCCCGATACGGACTCTATCCGTTCCGGACCCACCCGGAGGAAGGATTGTGCGGCCTTCTCGTCGATGCCTGGGGAGGCGTCGCGGCCGCTCGTGGGCCGCGCTATATCCGCAACCCGCGTCCGGTAAGCCGCCGGAACACTGCTTCGATCACGAACGACGCCGCGACCATCACGGCCAGCACCGCCGCAGAACCGATACTGCTGTTCGCGAGCAACGCAGCGAGCGATCCGATGCACGCCACCGCGGCGACGACCGAGATCCACGGCCTCTTGGATCCCCGACGCTTCGACGTGCGCGCCTCGGCGAGGTTGACAGTCGCGAAGATGATGAGGAACCCGGCGCTGCCCATCGTGGAGATGCTCTCCAGGTTCAGGACGTTCGCGAGCACCAGTGTCGCCGCGGCGGTGATGATGAGCCCTTCGAGCGGTTGGTTCCAGATCGGCCGCTCAAGCTGCGCCGGGAGTTCACGCGCCTTCGCGATCGTGTACGTCATGCGCGCGGAGCCGTACAGGGTCGCGTTGATCGCCGACGCGGTCGAGAGCATCGCGGCGATCGCGATCAGGACGAAACCGGTCGAGCCCAACGTCGGGCGCGCGGCGACCGCGAGCGCGTAGTCCTTCGCATCCACCAGCTGGGAAACCGGGACGGACCCGACCGCCACGATGGCCACGAGCACGTACAGCACGATGACGAACAGCACCGAGATGTAGTACGCCCGCGTCAGGGTCCGCGCTGGGTCGACGACATCCTCGGCCGTGTTGGCGATCAGCTCGAAGCCTTCGTAAGCCAGGAACACGATCATGCCGCCGGCGACGAGCGACAGAGGCGGACTCCACTGGCCCGGGCTGAGCCGGGCCGTGGAGACTCCGAACACGCCGACGACGACGAACAGCAGCAGGATCGCGATCTTGATGGCAACGACGTATCGTTCCGCCCGCGCCACCGTCGAGGCCCCCGCGACGTTGAGAACGGCGATGAGGACGACAGCCGCGGTGAGGAACAGGTGCTTGCCGAGCTCGTACTGCGCGGCCGGCAGGAAGCTCGCCGCGTAGCTGCCGAACGCCTGTGAGTACAGGGCGAGCATCACGATGTAGCTGAGCCACAGCAGCACGTTGATCCCACCCGAGAACAGCCCAGGGCCGAACGCGCGGTTGACGAAGGTCACGGTCCCGCCGCGGCTCGGGTACGACGTCGAGAGGAGCGAGTAGGAGCGTGCGGTGAGCAGTGCCACGATTCCCGCGACGAGGAACGCGATCGGTGCTCCGCCGTGAGCGATCTGTACGGACAGCCCAAGGACTGCGAAGATCCCGCCGCCGACCATCCCACCGACACCGATGGCCACGGCGCTCCACAGGCCGATGCTCTGTGATCCGGGCTTGCTTGTCACGGCCGGCACTTCCGCCTCCCTGAGGAGCTTAGGTCGATTCGCGGACGATGAGTTCTGGTTGAAACACGAGATGAGGAGTCTGCCGTGGGGGATTCAAGAGGATGTCGGCGGCCGCCCAGCCCATCTGCCGGTTCGGCTGGCGCACCGAGCTGAGGGGAACCGTGAGTTCAGCCGCGAAGTAGACGTCGTCGTAGCCCAGGACCGCGACGTCGTCGGGGACGGTCAGCCCCGCCTTGCGTATCGCGCGCATCGCTCCCAACGCGGTGATGTCGTTGTAGCAGAAGGCTGCGGTGACGCGTGGCTGCTGTGTCAGGAGCTTCTCCATGGCGCGCTGACCGCCCGCAGATCCGTGTTCTTCGATGAGGACCTCAATGAGTTGGACCTGGCCCTCGCTGGCGGCTACGCCCTCGAGCGCCCCCCGCCATCGGGCGGCACAGTGAGGAAGGTCATGGGAATCGTTGATGAAACCGATGACGCGGTGTCCACGTTCGATCAGATGCCCAAGTGCCAGTCGCCCTCCGGCCACATCGTCGAGTCCGACAGTTGGGAGATCGAGTCCGAGCTGGTCGCTGGCCATGATGACCACCGGGAGACCCAGGCGCCGCAGGTGCTGCACCTGTACTGTGCTCCCGCGCGAGGGCGTGATCACGATCCCCCGCACGCCCTGTTCGGCGAGCAGGTCCAGCAGCTGTGACTCGCGGTCAGCGTCCTCATCTGAGCTAGTCAGGATCAGGGTGCCGTTGTCCTGATTCAAACGATCTTCGATGCCTCTGGCGAGTTCCGTGAAGTACGGGTTGCTCATGTCGAGCACGATGGCGCCGACCGTGTTGCTGCGGCCCAGCTTGAGCTGGCGGGCGGTGCCATTGCGTACGTAGCCCAAGTCGATCATTGCCTGGGTGACTTTGAGTTTGGTCTCCGGGCGCACGGGCCGGGAACCGTTGACCACGTGCGAAACGGTCGCGACGGATACCCCCGCACGCAGGGCGACCTCCACCATGCCGACGCGTTTCCTATCGGTCATCGTGCCTCCTGAGCGGGCTTCGGTGGGGTCCCGGTCGGATGTCCGGGCGATGGCTTGGCCGTCGACTGCCCACACAGGCGGCCGGTCAGCCGGTGCGACGCGTCCTCCATCTTGGGCCCACCTCCCTTCCTCCGTCGTGAGTCGAACGCGACGGCAAGTGTTCATCCGGTGTCCTTCACCGGATCGTTACACATGCTTCCTTGACGCCCAGGGCGCCGGGCCGTAGTGTGACCAACGCGCCCACGTAAACGTTTAACTTCGGTCAATGATAGACGAAGCCGGCAACGTAAGGCAGTAGGCGTAAACGTTTACATGGCCAGCAAGCACATCTCAAGGGGGGCCAACGTGCAGAGTTGCTCGGTCGTTCCTGAGGTCCTCGGCGACATCCACACGCAGTTGGGTGAATCGCCGT
>JGI24132J36420_10001165_pt1 | contig 12038 bp, 12 predicted proteins | sample BarGraNGADG00212_3_FD_36420 | JGI IMG/M metagenome (IMG submission 36420) | reverse complement strand
ATCATGATATCAACTTATAAAAAAGTTGAAATTTTTATCTTAATATTTAGCTCTATATTTACATCAACGATGATAGTTGATGCACTGTCACCAGTTACTTATTCATGTTGTAAGAATTATACATATAATGACGGAGTTAAATTAAATGGTTTCGAAAACAAAAATGAATGGATAGGAACTTCTCAACAGATAGATAATATTAATTTTAAGGAGGGTGTACAGGGATTAAAATTAATAGTTCAAAATGGAGTGTATGCAGATTCAGTTCTTAATATAAATAAAGATTTTTCAAAGGTAAACAATTTTGCATTTTGGGTATATGTTGATAATGCAGATAATGTAGGTTATATCGGAATGTATCTTACATCAGACACTTCAGGAGACTTTGATAATAAATTTTTATATGGTGAAATTGACTACGTTAGAACAGGGTGGAATAAAATTGTATTAAATAGGAATAATTTCCAAAGTTTTTTCGGTGAAAGCTGGGACAATGTAATGAGATTTTTAAAATTAGAAGTAGGTCCCTCTTATGGCTCAACGGATAGTTTTAATGCTACATTAGATGATTTAAGGAACAATCTAACAGGCAATAGAGCAAAAATAATAATAACATTTGATGATGGATTGAAATCTGATTATTCCACGGCATATCCAATCCTAAAAGCAAATAACCAAAGTGCAGTATCATATGTAGTAACTTCAAGAGTAGGAGATTCAGCATTAGCAAATTTGGCCGATCTGAGAGAACTACAATCGGCAGGTTGGGATATTTCTAGTCATACTGTAAGGGAGTACCGAAAAACAATTTATCTAAATTAGTCGCTTTTTGGACTAATTGTATAATTCCATTTTGGATGTAAATCATGAGATTTCAAGTGCAATTTTGCTATAGCTTCATCTGTAAATTTTATTCCTTTAAGATATTCATTCTGATCTAAACGTGCTGCAACAGTAAGACCTTTTTTTGTTTTCGTGGCACCTATAAGTTTAATAATTGCCTCAAAACTAACAAGTGGTGTTCCCCTCCAATTCTTTGAAATAAATGAAAACATGCAATGTTCGATCTTATTCCACTTGCTTGTTCCAGGGGGATAATGGCAGACCGTTATAGGTATCTTAATCTGATTAACCAATTCCTGTAAATGAATTTTCCAGCCCTTATTGCGACTTCCATTACTTCCCCCACCATCTGAACATATCATTAACTCTTTTGCATTCGAATAGTTGTTTCTTCCAAAAAGAAGCCACCATTGCCTGATGCTTTCAACGGCAAATTCGGAGGTGTCATAGCTCATTCCCACATTTACCATTCCTTCTTTTCTCTGGTGATCATAAATCCCATATGGTGTCGCTCTTCCAATCCCAAGTGAGGCGAAATCATACGCATTTACTTCTCTAGCTTTGCCTTTTTTTGTCCAAATTTGACCCGGGTTTTTAAATTCTCCCACGTTTTCTTTCTTTTTTGCATCAACCGATATTACCGGATACTCTTGATTTATAAATTCTTTAGCCTGTTCGTTTATATATCTAAATTGGGCGTCTCTTTCAGGTACTGAAGAACCTTCGATGTTTTTCTTATTCGCCTGAAGTGAGTAATCATTTTCTTTTAAAAGACGACCTACTGTATCTGGATCGATTTTATGGTTTAGCTTTACTAATTCTTCAGCGATTTTATATGTGGATTTATTTGACCATTTTAGAAGACTCATTGGATCTCCTGAAGTGTTTTCATCCATGATCGTTTCAAGATCTACAATGATTCCAGGATCTTTTATTTCGATCTTTTTTCTTCCTCCACCAGATGCTCGAAGTCTTTCTGGTTGTTCAAGTTTCTCTGAGGTTTTGAGTTCTTCTATCCCTTTACTGATGGTTGAATGGGACATTCCGGTTAACTCTTCTACTTTTGAGATTCCGCCCCAACCCATTTCAAGTGCTATAGCTCCTGCAAAACGTCTTGCTTGAACTTCATCAGCTCCTGATAAGGCCTTTAGCCACCATGTATACTGCTTGGTTGTATCCATGCCACTATATATGGTGGTTTACATAATAAACTTTACTAAGTTATTTTTCGGTGCTTCTGAGATGGTCGAAATCACTGGCACTGATAAGGTCGAAAAGGCGATAATGAAAGATCTCAAGGAAGACGAAAACATACAGCAGGTAGTGGATTCGGTAGTGCTGGCTGTAGGTCTGACTCCGAATACTGAGATTTTCAAGAATCTTGGGCTTGAAATGGATGAAAAGGGATATATCAAGACCGATAAGACCCAGAAGACCAATATCGATGGGATCTATGCGGTTGGAGATATCGCTTCTGACCTCCAGCTGGTTGTTGTCGCTGTGGCAAATGGCGCCACTGTTGCGCATAATGCATATATTGAATTGAGGAAACCTTACTGGCGATAGTGAATGGTTCAGTTTGGAAATTTGAAGGGCGCAGGTATTATTGTTTGATGAGTTCTTTCATTTCACATTCAATAAAGCAGCCGATTTGGTTAAAAAGAAAATGGTAGAGTGCTTCCAGAAAGGTCTAAGAACTTCGCAGACTCATATTTCACAACTTAAAATCATGGATTATAATCGAGAAATTTTAGTATTTTCAACAACTATAATCTACATAATGGATGATACTGCAAAAATAGCGCTTGAGCGACCAATCCCTGGTGGTTCGAAAAAGAATTCGATACTGGAATAGATAGATTAACCTGGTATCCCGGGATAACAAAATATATGAAAGCGCAGGAAGTTCTTTTACTCCTCGGTGCCAGAAGGACTGGAAAATCAACATTGGTCTATCAGATAATCAAGAAGCTCCTGAATAATAAAACACCACCAGAAGTTGCAAAAGCCTACTATCATTGAGAAGCTCCAGTACTTCAATGATTTTCTTGAATTCGGCGCCTTTCCAAGAGTAGTACTTGAAAACGATACGGATTTAAAACAGGAACTTCTCAAAAACTACTTCCAGACAATCTATCTAAAAGATATAATCTATCCCAATAACCTGCGAAACAACAAAGATGTGTTCGATCTCCTTTATTTTCTTATTTCCAATATCGAGAAAAACTTCTCTTATTCAAATATTGCAAAAACACTTGGTATCGCAGTGGAAACAGTGAAAGAATATATTTGTTGTGCAGAAAATTCATACCTGATATACACATTGACAAAATATGATGCATCTGTAAAAAAACAGCTTGCAAACCAAAAAAAGATATAATTGCCTGGATACAGGACTTGTAAATTCTATCTCATTTCGATTTTCAGAAAACAAGGGAAGATTAATTGAAAACCTTGTTTACATGTCATTGATAAAAGAGAAAAAAGAGGTATATTATCATAAAGGCAATTATGAATGTGATTTTATAATTAAAGATGGTATGAATATAAAATATGCAATTCAAGTAACCTTATCCTTGAAAGATGAAACCACAAGAAAAAGAGAGATCAGAGGATTACTCGAAGCAATGGATGTATATAACCTCAAGGAAGGACTTATAATACTGAAAAAGAGGCCCAGATAATTGGTCTGGATGAGAAAAAAATAGTGATAAAGCCCATTTATGAATGGCTTGATGAAATGGAATCAGGTAAAGGTTAACCAAAGTTCCTTTAATACCATATCTATCAGCGCAGGTAGGGCATCCTTCACTTTTGGAGACAACTCAGTGCTCCAGTTGATCATCTCAGGTTCCACTCCTAGAAGGACAATTTCATGGGGTAATTTGAACGATCCCGAAGTTATCATGACATCCATGAAGTTCATTCCATGCATGCTCAACCTGAAAGTCGGTTCCAATTTCAGCGGGTCGCAAATGATCCTGTACAGGGAGCCTGGCACATTATTCCCTTTGCAGGCATCCAATATGATAGCTTTATCTTTACCATCCATGGCTTCTAAAGCATAAAATGCATCCGTCCCTGCGTCGAAAACCTCAACACCTGACTGGAATTTCATTTCTCTTAGCTTCCAGACAGCATATACCCCAACGCCATCATCGCCCATGATGCTATTTCCGACACCAATAACACTGACACTTTTCATTTTTTTAGTTCTTCAAATTGATTAACGAATTTCACATTAACGATGTGTGTTGAGCATGAGATACACGGATCATAAGCCCTCACCAGCATTTCCAGAGAACGGATTATTTCTTCATCGCTTTTATCAAGTATTTCCGGAACCAGCTTTTCCATATCCCTTTCGATATTATTGAGATTTTGACTCGTAGGAATAATGCAATTGGCATTCAGTATGATCCCCTTCTCATTTATTTCATAGTTGTGAAAAAGAGTACCTCGAGGCGCTTCCACTGCCCCCACACCATTACCCGCTTTGACAGGGATCCTTGATCCTTCGTTCAGTCCCACCACGATTTCTTCATTATGATCCATTCCAATTTTCTTTAGATCCTGTACTATTGAAATCGCTTCATTAAGACAGTGCACGCTTTCTACCATTTGTGCAACAGTATTCAGAAATGGATTGATACACTTGTGTTTTATCCCAAGAGCGAGAGCAGTCTCCTTAGCTTTCGGATGAAGTTTGTTATAATTCAAATTGAACCGCGCAAGTGAACCCACAGCATAAGACTCACGGCTCAATTTAGTATGCTTTGCAGAAGAATGAGGAACTATAAACTCGTTCGTAACTTTTTTATAGTCACTTTTATTCATCCTCACTCCATCAGATGAACCCATATCTCCTGTTAAGAGAGGATATTCGACATCATTGCTAACAAGTGCAACGTATTCTGTATCCCGCTCAAATTCAGTGAACCTGAATGCAGACATTAACTCCACTGTATCTTCAATATCATACCGCATCCCCTCTAACAGATCAAGCATAGCATCAAGATCCTTTTCCTCAGGCAGCTTAGTAAATCCGCCTATTGTCATAGAAATAGGATGTATGTGGCGACCAGCCAGGATTTCGCACAGATCATTGCATGTCTTCTTAAGCCGTAATGCCCGCCTGATCACCTCGTTGTGCGTTTTGATCAACGGCACGAAACTCTTCACTCCAAGAAGATCAGGGGTGGCCAGGAAATATATGTGCAACAAGTGACTGTCAAGTATTTCAAAATAAAGGAGGAGCTTCCTGAGTTTTATTGTCTGCGAAGAAGGAGTAATAGAAAGCGCATCTTCAGCAGCCTGGATCGAAGCAAGTGAATGTGAACAGGAACAGATACCACATATCCTGCTTGTTATATGTTGTGCTTCAAAGATTGAACGACCTCTCAGGAGTCCTTCAAAGAAACGGGGCGCTTCCACAATGTCAAGGTGGCATGTTTCCAACCTGCCTTCTTTTACATTTACGACTATATTACCGTGGCCTTCGACCCTTGTTAAATACTCTAAATTAATGTTGAGATCCCTGTTGTTACTATCACTGTGCATTTTGATCAATTTCCCTGCATTTGTTGTACATATTTATCTTATTTAAAATAAGGTCCAGAGCGATATTATATTTTAATAGAACATCAAGTGCCCCTTTTTCATTAGGATCGCTCACAATACCGCGACAGCCATAACATATATTCCCATTATTCACACACCATGAATTGCACCCCGCTCTTGTAACCGGGCCCAGGCAGCCAACCCCTTTATCGTACATGCATACATTCTCATTTTGTTTACATTCGACACAGACTGCATAGTCAGGCACATAGTAAGGAATACTCTGCAGAGCGGCTTTTAAAATCTCTACGAACTCAGGAATGTATACAGGGCATCCGGTCACGAAATAATCAACCTTTACGACCTGATGTACTGCCCTTGTCTTTTCAGTGGGGAAAAAGCAAAAATCCGAACCATATACATAATTCCCAATCTCATCAAGATCAAAGTTATTCTTCATTCCATTCACGCCGCCTATGGTCGCACAGGAACCATAAGCGATCAATATTGCGGATCGTTGCCTTATCTTATTAATACGTTCAACTGCATGCTCGTCTGTGATACTTCCTTCTATGATCGCAATATCAAGCTCCCCGTTCCATTTTTCAGACATGACCTCCCTGAATTCAACAACATCTATTACATCCAATACTTCAAGGAGAATATCCCCCATATTAGTAACCTGCAACTGGCAGCCCTCACAACATGCAAAGTCAAAAAAAGCAACCTTTGGTTTTTTCATATTAAAATGCCTCTTTCAAATGTTTGATAGCTTCATAATTAAAAACCGGCCCATCCTGGCAACAGTATAAATTCTGAATCTGGCAGTGACCGCACTTACCAACACCACATTTCATATGTCGTTCAAGGGATATCAGGATATTTCGTTTGGGAACATTCCTGGATAACAGTTCTTTTATTACGGGCATGTATACAGAAGGAGGTCCCACAAGGGCCACAAAGGTTCTTTCAGGCTCGATATTGACGCCAGGGATAAGGGTTGTGATGAGTCCCACACGTCCTGTCCAGTCAGGAGTACCACAATCAACAGTACTTTCAAAATATATGTCGTTTCTTTTTTTCCAATCTTTGATCTCATCGGGGAAGAGTATATTTCCCGGACTTCTGCATCCTAGAAGAATATGTACCTTTCCAAAATCATCGCGGTTGTCAAAGACATACCTGATTAAAGAACGAAGTGGAGCAAGACCCAATCCGCATGCGATAATTAGCAGGTCATTTCCTTTTAGCATACTGATCGGAAAGCCTTTTCCAAATGGTCCTCGAATTCCGATCACATCTCCTGCCTCTAATTTGTGCAGGGCGTTGGTTACCTTTCCGGCTGCTCTTACACATATATCAAAAGAGCCATTATTAGTTGGAGAAGAAGACACTGATATTGGTATTTCACCTACGCCGAAAACACAGACCATGACAAACTGTCCGGGTTCGTGGTCAAGCCTTTGGCCGCCTTCTAATGCTATTTCAAATAGCTTCTCACTTTCTGTCATCTGTTTTATGCTAAGGATCGTTCCTTTTTTTATGCTATATGCAGAGTCTTTTAAAATTATTTTTTCCATAACTAATTTTTATTGCTTTACCCCAGACTTATCAAATAAAACAATGAAGCGTGACGAACTCGAAACGAACTCTGGATACAATTATTTCGTCCCAGTTCATGTTAGTTCGTTGTTTAATTGTTTCCAGAATGACTAAAAGCTTTTGCCCCCTCCTTCGATACTATTAAAGATTTCAATGTCTCTTTTAGACTGATACCCGCCATACAAGTACGACTGCATCTTCCACATCCCGTACAGAAAGATCTTGAAAATCTATCTATCGAATACCTGAATTTCCGGTAATAACGATGTCTTTGCCTTTCTTTGCGAGTCTTTCTAAAATTTTTACCTCCCGCAACTTTAGCAAATGGCCCAAGCTGGCATGAATCCCATACACGATACCGTTTTCCTGAAGTGAGGCAAAGGTTAATCTCATCTCTTATATCGAAACAGTAACAGGTGGGACATACATTGGTACAATTTCCGCATGCCAGGCATCTTTCGTCAAGATCAATCCATACCTTGCTCTCAAATGAAGCGTCAAACAGATCTGGAATGAGATCCAATTCTATCGGGAGTTCATTCTTAAATAATGCTTTCTTCTTTTCACGAAATGATGCCAGGTCATTCATATGGGATCTATGAGCGCTCTTGAAAAAACCTGTGCTTTGGATGATCTCTTCCCCTGCCGGAGTATTGATGTGTACCATGAAATAATCCCCAAGGTCAGTAAAAAATATATCATATCCGCCATCAGGCAGATGTGTATTCATAAGATGACAATTCGCAAATTCATCGCAATATTCATTGCATTCAAGCCCGATGATATTTATTTTCTGCATATGGATAAGATAATTGTGATCTTGCGGATGTTGTGAAAATACCTTGTTCAAACACTGGATCCCGGCAATATCACAGGTATGTACCCCAAATAGGAACATTTCTTCATACTCTGTAACCGCTTCCGCATTGAGCCCTTTGCCAATATCGTACTCAAGCAGTGTTTCGTGAACCGGCATAAAGTATTTTTTCGGCGGCAGGATCGTGGGGATATATTTGAGTGCAATTTCTTCGCCCGATCTTACTTCTTCAAATGCATAATTATTATACCCCTTGAATACGGGCGCTGCCAGTTTATGGACCTTTGAAAGTGTGGAGATGAAGCTGTTAAAATTTTCTTTTCCTAGAATTGCATACCGGTTGTCCTGCATTTGAAACCCCGACTTTTATTTATTTTCAGTAGAATCATTCTTTTTTTTTAATAAATAGCTTTCGAAAAAGATATTAATCAAAGCCTGCCAAGCCTGCTAAAGTAAATATCGACAGTATTATAAGAAAAGCCCTTCATTAATAAGTACAAAAAGATGAAATTTAACATTAAACAATACGTTCTTAACTCAAGTCCATGTTAGTTCTACTTTTTCAACAAACAGATTTATATCCCCTAATAAGGGAAGATATTTGTCATTTTTCAGACTGATATTTATGTTATGATCGCCAGCAGGAATCATTGTCTTATTAAATGTTCTTGTCATCATAGATTCGCTGTCTATCATTTCCTCACCAATTTTTATCCCGTCTATCTCTATGCTTGTGTTAGGCCACAAGATTCCGATCAATGGCACCTGGAACTTTGTTCCATATCCTGAGAACGAGATCTTATATTCCATATCCTGGCTCGTTGAAAATTCTCCTTTCACTATAATACTCCCATTCATGATCCACCTGTTGAATTCCAAGATTATTGGTACCGGCATTATAGTCAAATGAGCCGAACCTGGATTTAAACCCGGTGAGGTTGCAATGATCAAAGACGTCCCGACAAGATTTGAACTGATGTTTGCCATGGTCTTTCCTTTAATGGTGGTCAGGTTCAATGACGAGAGATTTCCAAGCGAAGCTGACAGGTTTATGATCACCCCATCCTTTTGGGAATCCCGTCCTTTCTTATCCTTTAACTTGACCAGGATATCCGCATTTGTAACCCCATCCGCCAAAATTGAGGCTGGATTTAGAGAAATCCAAAGGTTGTTTGGAAGTATTGTGGGATCATAAGGATTTATTAAAGCGTTCAGATCATCCGTAAAATGAACAAGTGTGTATTTTTCTTTTGAAATAGGGTCATAAACCTGTTCGAATGTAAATTCATACCTTCCTTTTCCAGTAAGGACTGCACCATATTGTTTATCCCCAAAGTTATTGATGATCCATCTCCCATTATCAAGCAGCCCTTCACGAAGTTCAACTGATCCATCAAGGGGAATACGTATCTTTCCACTTTTTCCAGAACTATAAAAAATAACATTTCCTCCTTCTGTAAACAAATCCTGCGGCGTATTTGTCAGGTTATGGTCATTATCAGGATCGGGGTCTGCTCCAAAAGCAAGATAATCCACATCTTCCGGGATCGTAATTCTAAAGGTGCGAATATTTCCCGCAGGGGAATCTATGTCTATCAAATTTCGCGCACTGCCACTTTGCATTGCGCTTAAAGAAACTTTTATTTCTCCGATCTGCTTTTCCATAGAATCTCTTGTGATTCCAGGCCATATTTGTGATAATCCGATGGCTGTGAGAGCTATGATCACTCCTGTCAGGATCACATACACAACAAGTCTGATGGGGATCTCAATAGAAGCTGTTTCGTCCCTGGTAAAAGAAGCCATTTCTTTGAAGTAATATTGTTAAAGGTTATAAAACATTTCCTATAAATCTGTGCTTATGATATCCGCCAGCTGGATCATAAAATGCAGGTTCAAACAAGAAAAACGCATAGGTTTGACGATCTCCCTGCGGTCTGGTCGTGCCCTATATCGCAATAATTGAAGAGATGATTATATGAGAAATAGGAGAAGATATGTTATACCGTCTCTGAATATTGTTTTTAGATTGCGACCTCGTAAAATGTGCTTGTAACGGTTATAATATTCAATTTCACGAACTGGCCGGATGTTCTATATATTTACTATACTACATTTTAAAAGTTTTTGTAGTATTTAAAGCCTATTATCTAAAAACTCATTCTTGAAGCACCTTGCTCAGTATTAGCCATTGTTCGCTAAATGCCAAAGCTCGTGGGCGGGGGAGGGAAGCCAGGGATAGCGAGTGTGGAGGTACGGATGTTACGAGGAGTGAGGAAGCGCTGGCGAGAGGGGTGGAGATGGTGAGGGAAAAGGTGGGGTAATTGAGAATATCTCATACCCGATTTCGAGCAAGACTTTTAAGATATCCTTCTTATAATTCAATTTCACCAATAGAAGCACGTTTCATCAATACCAGATCACCTACATCTGCATTTTGTCCTTTGTTGTTCAGGTCATATCTGGAATCCGCCTGTATTTCACCGGTCGAAGCACGCTTTATTAATACCAGATCGCCAGCGTCTCCTGAAACTCCGTTGCCGTTCAGATCACCTGGGATCAAATCGTCAGCAGCTTTTAACGGATATACGGATGGCTGTGATGCAGCAGCAGCAGAAACAGAAATCGGGGTTAGTGTGTCCACGAATACAGATGAAATTTTAGTGTCAATGTTAACGGTCTTTACAAAATCATAATATCCCGACTTAGTTACCTTAATTTTATGTGTACCATACGATACATATATCATTATCCAATTTCCGTAACTGTGGTCTGCATACACTCCATCTACATAGATATCCGTTCCTGGATATGTGAGAACTGTAAATTGCGACATTGTTTCAGCTTGAGATGGAACTATACTGAAGAGTAACGAAAAAATTACCAAAATTCTTACTAATATTTTATGCATTTTTTTTCCTCATATTAATTATTTTATGGCCATTAATTAAAATGTTACGACCACCGTTTCTTTTCATATTCCAGTAAGTTAAATAAATTAATCGAAGGTTTTTCTGAGTTTTTTGAATTCTTGAATAGTATATTTGATTTTTTATTGTTTATAATCGTTTTTTCTGTCAAAATAGATCATAATTTGAACTTATAACGAATTAAAACCTCAATTGTTCTCAATAAAAGGAGAATGTTTAATGAACACTGTAATTTTGGTGAAATCTGTATCTTATTATCTGGAAACGGATGTTGTATTCTGCTAAAGACTTTCTTTTTATGAAGTTGATAGCAAGGCATCACCTTCGATATCTGAATAAGGGTTTCTTCTTTTAGGTAAAAACGGCATTCATCATTCTGACATGCTACATTAATTTCTCCTTCTCGGACGAATAATAATCCCAAAATTGGCATATTGGATTAATAATATAACAACAAATACTTAAAAAATAAATACTTTTCTTTTCCCATAGCTTTAAATAGAGTAAAAATCATAACTAATTATGCTAATCTCTTATTCAGGGAAAAGTAAGTGAAAGCAGCCATAACGAAGTGGTTGGTCAAAAAAAAAATGGAGTGGCAAGGTTTTGCAGTTTGATTCCAAGCCGGAATTGCCAATCGTTAAAGTGTGTGCTGCTAAAATATATGGGAGGATTATGAAAATAAAAAATAGAATTGGGATATTAAATGCATTACTTGCAGTATTGGTTACGTTGACAGGAATAGCAGCAGCAAATCCTTTTGACCTGATATTAAATCAAGGTTCTCCTAACCAGAATCTTCCAGAGCCGAATGATATTTTGCTGGTCGCAGGGGTCGAACATATTTCAAGTCTATTCGGACAAAAATTTTTAGGAGATACACCCCAGACATTTGCGCTAAACNCACGCGTGACGTGCTATATAAATAACACGCCCCCACTTGATACAGCGTGCCATGCAGATGATTTAGTAATAAAATTCAATAATGTTACGGGGATAATAGAAAATAATACAAATATTTCGTTCGGGCCGATCATGGACAATAATGTGACATTCTTGGCAGTGGATGCATTATCTATTACCCTGAAGGAAAATCCACAAGATCCATTGGGCACAAACTATACGATCACTGTATTCGGTGGACCGGGTACGACAAGCGGCGAGACCGCCAGTGCTTCACGAACTTTGACAAGCGCTCCAATAATACCAACGCCAACACCACCAATACCAGTACCAGAATACTCCTCGGTAGGTCTACCAATAGCTATGATATTCGGATTGGTATT
>JGI24132J36420_10001158_pt1 | contig 12065 bp, 10 predicted proteins | sample BarGraNGADG00212_3_FD_36420 | JGI IMG/M metagenome (IMG submission 36420) | reverse complement strand
TCGAGCGTCGCGCCCCGGGCGTCCGGCTGATCCAGATTGCCTACCACAACCGGTCGCTCAGCCTGTACGCGAAGCTCGGCTTCGACGTTCGCGGCTCATTTGCCGCGATGCACGGGAAGCCCCTCGGGATCACGTTTCCCGGCTACGACGTTCGGGCCGCCACGAACGCCGACGAGGCCGCATGCAACGCCCTGTGCGTCCGCGTGCACGGCCACGACCGGGCGGGCGAGGTTCGCGAGGCGATCGCCGACGGCAACGCCAGGGTGGTGGAGCGTCTCGGGCGCATCACCGGCTACACCACCGGAATCACCTACTTCAGCCACTCGGTCGCGGAGACGAACGACGACCTCCAGGCGCTCATCGGCGCTGCCGCCGACTTCGGCACGCCCGGCTTCCTCGTCCCCCTCGCCAACACCGCGCTCTTCCGCTGGAGCCTGGCCCACGACCTGCGCGTCTTCTTCGTGGTGAACATGATGACGATCGGCATCTACCAGGAGCCCGCCGGCGCCTTCATGCCCTCCGTGGGCTACTGACCCGGCTCTTGCAGCCGCGGCTGGGAGGCCGGATCCGGCGCGGGGTCGCCTTCAGAACGAGACCAGCATCTGCCAGATGAAGGTCGCGCCGCCTGCATCGGCCGCCTCCCACACGCGTCGTGCCAGCTCCTCGCTCCCCTCGATGGGTCCCGCGAGCTCCGCCCGGCGATCCTCCCACGAGACGCACACGCCGGGCTGGTGCCCGCTCGTCGCCGGCACGCCCTCGGTCGGCGTGACGGTCGCCGGCGCGACGCGCAGCGGCTCGGGCAGCACGTCCGGGTCGTCGTAGCTGCCGAACTCGCGCGTCGCCTCGACCAGCGCCCGCATGTTCTCGGGGCTCGTGTCGTTCTGGATGATCGCGCTCGCGTCCATGATGCAGCCGCCGTCCCGGCCGATCGTCTCGATCAGCGTCCGGACCTCCGCGCGGACCTGCTCGGGCGTGCCCATCGCGAGCGTCACGTTGTTGACGCCGCCGCTCAGCGCGAACTTGTCGTGGAGCTTCGTGTGGGTCAGCAGCGGGGGTGCCGCGGTCGATGTGGTAGACGTGCGGCATCAGCGCCTCGCAGGCTTTCAGGACCTTCTTGGGCTGCGTGTACATGTCCATCGTCAGCCCGACGTAGCCGCGCAGCTTGTCCCCGATGATGTCGAACGGGGCCTTGAAGATCCCCGCGATCGCGCCGGGCATCCCCGCCTCGGTGCGCAACCGAGCGACGTGCGGCCCGAACGCGTTGAAGTACTCGCTCATGGCCATCGCGGCCAACACGAGCGCCACGTTGTGGCGGAACGTCACCGGCTCCCCCGCCGCGGCAATCCGGCGTGTCGAGCGCGGCAGCCACACCTCGTAGAGGAAGGCGACGGGATCGTCGATCAGCCGGTCGTACTCGTCCTCGCGCATGAATGCGGCGTCTTCCGGGGGCTCGCGGTACTGGAAGCCGTTGTCCGGCGGCACGTCCACCCCCGGCACGCCGTAGTACGTGACGGTGGCCGCGTCGGTGATGCCGGTCCAGACGTACACCATGCTCGCGGGGACGGCGTCCCAGTCGTAGTCCTCGCTGCAGCGGACCATCGCCTCGAACGCGTCGGGATAGTGCTGCGTCAGCTGCTGGCACGTGTAGCCCGCGTGGCGTCCCGTGAACTCCGCCGCGAACGGCCGGATCGGAACCCGGTCTGGCTTCCTGTTGTTCAGCGCCGTCACGAAGCGCCGCAGCCTGGCCCCGTAGAGCGCCTCCAGGTCCTGGCCCATCCGGGTCGCCTAGGACTCTCCGGTCACGCGCGTGTACGCGGCCGCGACGATCACGATGATCGAGCCGAAGACGACCTGGCGCGTCGGCTCAGGCAGCCCGAGCACCGTCAGGAGGGCGGTGAGCACGGTGAGGATCAGGGCGCCGACGATCGTGCCGCCGAAGCCGCCCCGGCCGCCGAGGATCGATGTCCCGCCGATCACCGCCGCCGCGACCGCGGGCAGGAGCGAGGTGTCCACGAGCGACACGCTGGCGGTGTTGGTCAGGCCGGAGATGAGCAGGCCGGCGATCGCCGCCATGACTGCCGAGATCACATAGAGCACGATCAGGACCTGCCATGCCCGGGTGCCCGACAGCCGCGCGGCGATCGGGTTGTCGCCGATCGCGTACAGGAGCCGGCCGTATCCGGTTCTCCGCAANCCCAGCAGGATCAGGAGCGTCAGCGGGATGAAGACCAGCAGGTTGTACGGGACGACCTGCGCCAGGGTGCTGCTTCCGATCCAGCGGAGCGAGTCCGGCACCCCGGCGCCCGTCTGCACCATCTGCAGCTGCCAGACGTTCGAGAGGCCCAGGACGACGAAGCTCATCCCCAGGGTCATGATCAACGGGTGGACGCGGAAGACGCCGACGCCGATGCCGGTGAGCAGACCAGCCAGCGCAGCCGCGNCGAGGGCCACGACGATTCCCTCGGCGACCCCGCCGGGGCTGTGGACGAGCGTCGCGGTGACGAACCCGGCCATCGATCCGATCGCCGCGACGGACAGGTCGATCCCGCCGGTCAGCATCGTCAGCGTCTGGCAGCCGGCGAGGATCGCGAGCGGCACGGACGCCCGCACGATCACGCCGGTCCATTCCGGGCTGACGATGCCCGGATCCGCCAGCTCGATGACCAGCACGAGGATCGCGAGCAGCCCCATCAACGGGACGATCGGCCGGTCGCGGAGGAGCCGGCGCCAGGCGACCGCCGTCAGCCACCCATTCGCGCGAACCGACGCGTTCATCGGCGGGCCCGCCGGCTCTCGAGGACGCTGCCAAGGACCAGCACCCCGATGAGGATCACGCCCTGGGCGACAAGCGCGTAGTTCGGGTCGAAGCTCAGGAACGTCATGTCGTTCTGGATGATCTGGAGGACCATGACGGCGACGATCGGGCCAAAGACGCCACCCCGGCCGCCCGCGAGACTGACACCGCCGAGAACGACGGCCGCGACGCTCTCCAGGGTGTAGGGCCCCGGAACCGGCGTCCCGATGCTGGTGCTCGCCGTGAGCGACAGGCCGGCCACGGCTGCGAACAGGCCGGTGAGCGCGTACGCGACGACCTTCGTGCGGCCGATGGGGACGCCGCTCCGAAAGGCGGCCAGCTGGTTGCTGCCGACCGCGTAGAGCGAGAGGCCCATGCGGGACCTCGCCACGGGAATCCAGATGACCGCGACGACGATCACCAGGACGATGGCCGCTTTCGGGATCCACGGGTTGCCGAAGGGTCCGATCACGAGGTTCATCAACCACGGCGACGCCGCCCCGCCCGGGGCGGCCCGGACGAGCAGGGCGAAGCCGGCCCAGACGAATGACATCGCGAGCGTGACGACGATGTCCGGCACGCGCGTGACGACGACGAGCGCGCCATTGATGCCACCCAGCACCAGGCCGAGGACCAGGACGCCGACGACGGCGGCGAGGCCGAACTCAGCGCTCTGACCGTCCATCAGGGTTGCGGCGATGACGCTCGTGAGCGCCATCATCGAGCCNATCGAGAGGTCGATCCCGCCCGCGATCACGGCGACCGCCTGGGCAACAGCTGCGAAGCCGAGCGGCAGGATCGAGATCCCGAGCCCCTGGATCCCCGCCACGCCGTAGCTCGGCTGGATGACCTTCGTGAACACGAGGAGGATGGCCAGGAGCCCGACAAGCCCGATCGTCCAGGAGCTCCGCTGGGCCCACGACACGATCGTCCGTGCCGAATTGGCTGACGGCGCTCCGACGGGGGCGGTCACGGCGCTCATTGGGAGGTCTCCGGCGCGGCCTTCTCGGGTGGGGCTGCGTCGGGGCCCGGCACACGTGCCGGCTCCGAAGCGCGGGGCGCGGCGGCCTCCGCCGCGACCGCCTCCGGCATCGCCGCGTCGGACCGCAGGTGGTATGCGGCGCGCAGCAAGGTCGCCTCGTCCGCGTCTGCGCCACTGATCTCCTCGACGACCCGACCGCCGAAGATCACGATCGCGCGATCGCACACGAGCTGCACCTCCTTCAGCTCCGAGGTGTAGAGGAGCACCGCCGCGCCCGCCTCCGCGAGGTCGCGGAGCAGGAGGTAGATCTGCTGCTTGGTCCGGATGTCGATCCCGCGCGTCGGGTCGAAGCACAGCATGGTCCGGACGCCGCCGGCGACCCAGCGGGCGATGGTCACCTTCTGCTGGTTGCCGCCGGAGAGCCGTCGGACCTCGTTCCCGGCCCGCGCGTCGATCTGGAGCCGGCTGACCGCCGCGTCGACCGTCTCGCGTTCCGCTCGGAGGTCGATGAGCCCCCACCGTCGGACCCGCGTCGTGAAGGGCAGGGCGATGTTCTCCCGCACGGACCGCTGCATGAGGAGGGCCTCCGCGCGGTCGGCGGCGACGTAGACCAGGCCGGCCCGGATCGCGTCGGCAGGATGACGAAACGAGACCGACGAACCGTCCACGAGGAGCTCGCCGCTGCTCGGGCGCTGCGCGCCGGCGAGGATGTCGAAAAGCTCGTCCTGGCCCTGCCCCTCGAGCGCCACGACCCCCAGCACCTCGCCCGGGTTGAGCTCGAACGAGACGTCCTGCAGCTTCGCCCCGGAGGCGAGCCCACGAACCGAGAGGCGGGGCGTCGTCACGGTCGCCCGATGGGCGGCCGTCCGTCCGGCGACCGCGGGCATCTCGCCGGCNATCTGGCCGAGCATCAGCTCGATGATCCGATCCTCGGAGCCCGGCGTCACGTCGACGACCCCGACCGTCTCGCCCTCACGGAGCACGGTCGCCCGGTCGCAGACGGAGGCGATCTCCATGAGGCGGTGCGAGATGAAGATGATCGACCGATCGCCACCCCGATGGCTGCCGACGACCTCCAGGACGCGCTGGGTCAGGTTCGCGGGCAGGGCCGCCGTCATCTCGTCGAGCATGAGCACGTCCGGCTCGATCGCCAGCGCCCGGGCAAGGTCGACGATCCGGAGCGTGGCCAGCGGCAGTCGCCGCGCCATGCTCGACAGNTCGAGGTTCTCGATGCCAAGCTGGGTCAGCCAGTGGCGGAACGGCTCCATCGGCGTGTCGGTGAGCCGCAGGTTGGCCCGGATGTCCAGGTCTGGGATGAGCGACGGCTCCTGGTAGACGGAGACGAGGCCGCCCCGCCGTGCCTCGGCGGGGGAGTGGACCGTCCGCTCGCGGCCGCGGACCGCGATCCTGCCGGAATCCGGGTGGACGGCGCCCGTGAGGATCTTGACCAGGGTGCTCTTGCCGGCGCCATTCGCGCCCATGAGCGCATGGACCTCGCCGTGACGCACGGCGAGCGAAGCCGCCTTCAGGGCCACGACCGCGCCGTATGTCTTCGAGACGTCAGTGGCCTCGAGCAGGAGGCCGGTAGCGGTGGCAGTCATCGGTACCAATGCTCGGATGAGATGCGCGGGGGACGCCGGTGCGACCGGCGTCCCCCGCGCTAGCTGCGAGTGCGGTAGCTGGCTACGCGCCCTTGCAGGAGCTCGGAACGGTATTGGGATCGTACGTGGTCCAGCCCGGGATCGCGAGGCTGAGCGGCCACAGCGGATCCATCCCCGGGACGGAGACCCAGGCCTTCAGCCCCGCCTTGCCGGCGTCGGTGAGGTTGTCGAGGAGCTGCGGGTCCAGCAGCACGGTGTTGGCCTTGGCGCCGGCAGTCGCGGTGACCGCCTCGCCGTTGAGGAGCTTGAGCGCCAGGGTGATGCCCGCGCCGCCAACGGAGGCCGTGTTGGTCACGGCCGCGCCCTTGAGGCCCGGGAAGTTGGTGGGATCGAGGAGTTGGGCGACGAAGCCGCCGATGTCGGCATCGGCGATCGGCACGAATGGCTTGTTGGCGGCCTTGATGGCGTCAACGATCTGCTTGCCCATGCCCGACGCCCAGATGCCCTGGATCTTGTCGTACTGGCCGCTCTGGATGAAGTCGTTGGTCAGCTGGGTCGTCTTGGCGGGATCCCAGCCGGTGAACACGCCGTCCGCGGTCGGGACGACCTTGATGTTCGGGTACTGCTTGAGGATGTTCTTGAACCCGATGTCGCGGTCGTTGTCGGCCGGGTGGCCGGCGAGACCGCGCGTGTACCAGACCGTGCCGGTGCCACCCATCTGGTCGAACAGCCACTTGGCGCCGAGCTCGGCGTACTTCACCTGGTTGTTGGTCAGGTTCCAGGAGTTCGCGTCGGTGACGTTCGCATCGACGGAGACGGTCACGATTCCGGCGGCCTTCGCCTCATCGAGGGCGGGATTGAGCGCCGCGGGGTCGTTCGGATTGAAGACGATCGCGTTGACACCCTTCGCGATCAGGCTCCGGATGTCGGACAGCTGACCGGCGGCGTCGGTGTTGCGATGGATCACGGTGAGGTTGGAGACCTCACCCGATGCCTTGGCCTGCGCCTTGGCGGTGCAGACCTGCTCCTCGCGGAAGCCGTTGCCCACGCTGCCGCCGTTCGAGTAGCCGATCGTATAGGTCTTGGCCGCTGCCGACGGCGAGGCTGCCGCTGCGGACGGCGCGACGGACGGCGCCGCGGACGCCGCTGCAGACGGCGCTGCGGACGGCGCCGCGGGCGTGGGCGTGGCGCTGCCGGAGCACGCTCCGACGATGACCGCGATCGCGGCCAGCGCGGCCACGCTCCGGGTAAGACTGATTCGCTTCATGAACTGGACTCCTCCATCCTCCGACCAGGTGCTCTCATCTGGAGCACCGGCCGAGCCGTTCGGCTGCGTCGGTCTCGCGTGATCGCCGGACTCCACACCTCCTTGCTGTTCGATCGCACGGGCGAGCCGCCGCGCCTGCTCTTGGTTCGTGGCATCCACGATGGTGACTGAGGCGTCGGTGGACCCGGGTCCAATGGGACTCTCCGGGCCGCCGATGGTCACGATCCGATTCGATGATCCTGGGGCGGACGCGCGCATCAGGATGGGCCGGCCGCGCCGGTCGGGGCACCGGCAGACGTGCTCGCCGCCTTGCGCGCGCGAAAGTCCAGGATGATCGCCTCGGTCGCGGTGGCGCCGATCCGGGTGACACCCAGCTCCATGACGGCCAGGAGGGCATCGAGCGTCCGAACGCCGCCAGCCGCCTTGATGCGAACGTGGGGCGACGTGTTCGCGCGCATCAGGCGCAGGTCGTCGTGGGTCGCGCCCGAGGGAGCGAAGCCGGTGCTGGTCTTCACGAAGTCTGCGCCTGCCGCCTCGGCCAGGTGGCAGGCCCGGATCTTCTCGTCGTCGGTCAGGTAGGCGTTCTCGAAGATCACCTTGACGATCGCCCCCGCGGCGTGCCCAACCTCGACGACCGCCGCGATGTCGGCCTGGACGTCGGCGTCGCGGCCCGACTTGAGCGCGGCGATCTGGAGGACCATGTCCAGCTCGGTGGCGCCGTCAGCGAGCGCCCGCCGCGCCTCGAAGACCTTGACCTCCGTGGCGTGGTTGCCGTGCGGGAACCCGATCGTGGTCCCGACGGCGACGTCCGTGCCCTCGAGCAGTGCCTTCGCTCGCCGCACGTCGGCCGGGCGCACGCAGACCGATGCGACGTCGTACTTCGCGGCGAGGCGGCAGCCGGCCTCGACGAACGCGTCGTCCAGCTCGGGCCGCAGCAGGGAATGGTCGATCGTCTTGGCGATGTCGCGCTCGGTGAGGGTGTCGATGGAGAGTGCCATGGAGCTCCTGCCCGGGATCGTCACTTGCAGTACGGCCGCAGCACGTCCCTCGCGATGAGGAACCCCTGCTTGACCTTGTCGTCGGTGCCCTCGAAGCGGCGGTCCTCGTGCTCGATGATGCAGTCGCCCTCGAAACCGGACCGGTAGAGCTCGGAGAAGATCACGGACCAGTCCACCTCGCCGAGTCCCGGGATCCGCGGGATCTGCCAGCCCATGCCCATCGAGAGGACGCCCCGATCGTAGAGGCCGTCGCGATCGATCATCAGGTCCTTCGCCTGGAAGTGGAGGACGTGGGCGCCGAACTCCNTGAGGAACCGGCGCGCATCGATCATCTGGAGGACAAGGTGCGACGGGTCGAAGTTCAGCCCGATCGTCCCGCCCCACTGCTCCAGGATCCGGCGCCACATGCGCGGCGTCGTGGCGATGTTGTGCCCGCCCGGCCACTCGTCATAGGAGAAGAGCATCGGGCAGTTCTCCAGGGTGATCTTCCGGCCGTGGTCGATCGCGAATGCCACGATGTCGGGCCAGACGCGGAGCGCCTCCTCCCAGTTCTGGTCCTGGTTCCTGGCGCCGTCCCCTCCCATGAACGTGTTCACGAGCGNGACGTTCATCTTCTCCGCGGCCGTGATCACGTGCTTCAGGTGGCCGATCACCTGCTCGCGATGGGCCGGGTCGGGGTGGAGCGGGTTCGGGTAGAAGCCGAGGCCCGAGATCGAGATCCCCTTGCCCGCCAGCTCGTCGACGATCTCGGTCGCCCGCGACGACGACAGGTTGGCGACGTCGATGTGGCTCGTCCCGGCGTACCGGCGGGTCGGGCCGCTGGTCCGTGGCCAGCAGGCGATCTCGAGCACCTCGAATCGGGCGCCGGCCGCCCAGTCGGCCACCTCCATGAGTGGCGTGCCGGGGAACGGTGCAGTCAGGAAGCCGAGCTTCATTTCGGCTGAACCTCCGGGCTCAACGGGGCAACGATCCTAGGGTGCCCGATGATTGTCGATAATCGATTGTGGAGCGTATCACGTCGCCGGTCTCGGTCAAGGCTGCTCGGGACGGGCGCTCATCGGGTTCGGGCGACCTCGACCCAGCGGCCGGCGCGCGAGCTCTCCATGACGGCGTCGCCGACGAGCATCTCGTCGTGGCCGTCGGCGAAGGTCGCGTAGGCGGGCACCCGGGACGGGGCCCCGGCGATGACGTCGGCGTAGATCGCGGTGAACACGGCGCCGAACGTGTCCGCGAAGCCCTCAACGTGCCCGCCCGGCAGCCGGGCGGCGGCGCGCCCGCCGGCGTTCATGAGCGCGGGGTTTCGGAGCAGGAGCTCGTTCGGCCGGTCGCGATGACCGATCCAGAGCTGCTCGGGCTGCTCCGAGTCCCACGCCACGGCGGAGGAGGCGCCATCGATCTGGTAGGCAAGGCTGTTCTTCCGACCCGGACTGAGCTGGGAGATCGCCACGCTGCCGCGTGCTCCGCCCTCGAGGCGCAGGAGGATCGTCGCCACGTCCTCCGTGTGGATCTCGACCGGGATGGTCTCCGCGGCGCGCNCCGTGGAGAAGGTGCGCACGGGGCCGGCGGGCTTCCGGCGGACCGGGATGAACGTGGTGAGGTCGGCCATGACCGCCTCGACCCGGCGTCCGGTCAGGAACGTGGTCAGGTCGAGCCAGTGCGAGCCGATGTCGCCCACGGCCCGCAGGGCTCCTCCCTGGTCCTTCTCCAGTCGCCAGTTCCAGTCCGTGTCGTACAGCAGCCAGTCCTGGAAGTACCGGCCCGTGACGAGCCGGACGTCGCCGAGCCCGCCCTCGCGGACAAGACCGGCAACGTGCTGGTTGAGCGGATAGAAACGGATGTTGAAGTTGACCGCGTTGACCAGGCTGCCCGCACCGGCCAGCTCCGCCAGCTCCGCCGATTCCTGGGACGTCATCGCCAGCGGCTTCTCGCAGATGACGTGCCGACCCGCGGCGAGGATCTCCTTGACCTGCCGATGGTGGAGCTCGTTCGGCGACGTGACGTGCACGACCTGTACGGCGTCGTCCGCGAGGGTCTCCGCCAGGCTCTGGTAGGCGCGCGGCAACCCCAGCTCCGCGGCGCGCGCGGCGCCCAGCTCCGGCGTCGCCTCCAGCAACCCGACGACCCGCACGCCGATCCGGCGCAGCGCCTCGATGTGGACCGTGCCGATGAAGCCGCTGCCAATGACCGCGGCCCCGATGTCGCTGAAGTGCCTCATCCCAACTCCGGAGGCGTGCGAAACCGGCAGTGGCCTACCGGTTGCTCGCGCACGACGTCATGCTGTCGGTCGCCAGTCTCGCGGTCGGCGCTCACTATCGGCAATGTCACTAACGGCCGATTAACTGTCAGGAGCGGCTGGCGCGGGGCGTCAGTGACGTCCCCCTGAAAGATGGGCGTGTTTGGCCATTTCCGTCCATATGGCCCTCCTGCCAACCGGGCCACGAGCCGATCATCCACTCCACGGCATGCAGCATCTCTCGGACGCCGGCGACGGCGAAGCCGGGCCATGGAGGGTTTCGTGACGGTCTTCTTCTGGCAGCACGACCTCGATCCGGCGTTNCCGCTGTCGGTGCTCGAATACGAGACGCGTGACNCGGACGACCAGATGCACTGGCACGAGTACCTCGAGATCGCGCTGTGCCTGCAGGGGGGCGGGCAGTTCCTGTTCGGGCGCCGCAGCTATCCGGCGGAGCCCGGAGATGTCTTTCTCATCGACGACGCCGAGCCGCACGTTGGTGTCACCGATCCCCCCAACCGGATGCGCCTCCTCCTCACCCTCTTCCGCCCGGAGCTCATCGCGGCGCCGGGCTGTCGCAGCTTCGACGCCGACTACCTCTCACCTTTCAGGTGCGGTGGACGCCCGTTCGCCAACCGCCTTCCGGGAGGAGGGGCTGCCGCCTCCGAGCTCCGGCCGATCCTCCTCGAGCTCAAGACAATCTGGGACCGGGAGGACCCGGCCGACCGGCACCTCCTCGACGCCAACCTGAGACGCGCGCTCGCCGTCCTGGTGCNGCATGCGCGTGCCAGCGAGTCGGCACCGGATGGCTCGGCAGCGCCCGGCGATCGACACGAACAGGTGCGGCCAATGCTGAGCTACGTCGAGCAGCACTTCCGGGAGAGCCTGACGCTGGAGCGGGTGTCGGAGCACGTGCACGTGAGCGCGTCGCGCGTGCGCCACCTGTTCAAGGACGTGACGAGCGTCGGCTTCAAGGAGTACGTCACGAACCTGCGCCTCTCGGAGGCGAAGCGCCTGCTCCTGACCAGCGATACCTGCGTGCAGGAGGTGGCCTACACGGTCGGGTACACAAACCTGAACCAGTTCTACAAGGTGTTCCAGCGCTATTCGTCGATGTCGCCCGCCGACTACCGNCGGTACTACCGGCGTTCGGGCGGGGCGGAGGTCGTGCTGCGGCAAGACCGCCGGTTGGCGCGCGAGGGTCCCGTGCGCGTGGCTTGACCCGCGGGCACGCGTTGCCCGGCTCGCGGACGCCGTCGCAGTGCCGTTACCGCCAGCTCGAACCCGACCGTCTGGAGCAAGGACGCCACCGTCGGCCCGCGCCAGCCGCTCCTGACAGTAAATCGGCCGTTAGTGACATTGCCGCTGGCGACCGCCGACCCCGAGACTGGCACGAGGACCGCGCATCGGCCAGGGCGTCCCGCGTCCCCATGCGTATGGGACCCGCGCCAGACAGGGAGAGCTCCATGCCGTCGTTCCCGCACCTGTTCAGTCCGATCCAGCTTGGTGGCCTGGAGCTGCCAAACCGCGTGGTCCATGTNCCGACGGACATCAGCTCCTCCCACGCCGACGGCGAGGTGAGCGAGCGCGACATCCACCACCACACCGACATCGCGCGCGGTGGGGCCGGGTTCATCATCGTCGGCGCCACGACGCCGGATCTGAAGACCGGGCGACCGACGGTGACGTGCCTCGCGGCCGACGGAGACAATTACATCCCCGGCCTGGCGCGCCTCGCCGAGGGAATGCATCGCTACGGCGCGAAGTGTGCGGTGCAGCTCCAGCACCCGGGCCGCCAGTGCGCGATCCCGCGCTACAACACCCTGGGCGCGACCGANCGGGTCCTCAAGCTCCCNTGGTCNGCNGGGCACGAGATCATCTACGAGAACGCCGAGGAGAAGGGCAAGGAGATCCGGGCCGCCTCGATNGNCGAGATCCTCGAGCTGGTCGACCTCTTCAGCGAGGCCGCCTGGCGCGTGAAGCAGGCCGGCTTCGACGCCGTGGAGCTCCACGCAGCCCACGGCTACCTGCTCTCGGAGTTCATGAGCCCGTTCCTCAACCAGCGCAACGACCGGTTCGGCGGAAGCCTCGAGAACCGGATGCGCTTCCCGCTGGCGGTCGTCGACTCGATCCAGAAGAAGTGCGGCAAGGGCTTCCCGGTCCTCCTCCGATACTCCTTCGACGAGTGGT
>JGI24132J36420_10001151_pt1 | contig 12090 bp, 10 predicted proteins | sample BarGraNGADG00212_3_FD_36420 | JGI IMG/M metagenome (IMG submission 36420) | reverse complement strand
CGGGTCCGGGCTGTCGAAGCGGTACGTCCCCTTCGTCTCCTTGACCTGCTCGAGTGTCACGATCACGCGCTTCATCGCCGCTTCCTCCACCGTAGCCTCGGCCCCAACCCAGCGGAGCGTACCGGGGCCAGGAACCCTGCGCTGGCCCAGCGTGCCAATCCCTTGTGCGCTCGGCGACTCGTGCGGCAGCACGCTGGTGCGCCCGCTCGACCTGCTGCGCAGGTGCGGGCCGACCGATGCCGTGCGTCAGGCCGGACCAGACCGAGACGATGCGGACATCGTGCGGGGCCCTGCCGGCCGCTTCAGGTCGGTGAGCTGTAAGGACTCGGCGGGTTNCCGCTATTTGCGGCTACCGGCCCGATCCCACCCCTGGGCCTCGACCCATTGAGACGTCACGTTCAACCTGACCACGCCTTCGTGGACCTCGGCGACCGCCGANGGTGGCAGATACAGCTTGGANGACAGGAAGCCGCGGGANACGGTCAGCAGGATCTCGCCCGAGCTCACAACCGTTCCGAGCGACGTTTCGTCGCTGTCCTGGACGCGCCAGCCTCGCTCGATGTCGGCGAACCGGAACGTGCGTCGTGGGAGCCCGTCNCGCCCACCNACGATCNGCGAGCGCGCCGCCGCGCGCCATCTCCGAAGCGGTCCATACGACATCGGCGTCACCCGAGCCCGAGAGCTCGACGGGGCTGCCGCGTGATCGGGCAGTCCCAGATCCCGGGACGACTGTAGCCCTGCAGACGGAACGTGACAAATGGCTTCGCTTGAATGCCCGCCACGATCCGCGCATCGTGTCTCATCGGAGGGCTACGAGAGGCGCCGCAATGCGACTCCGCCAGGCTGGACGACCGGAGGCCAGGGCGAGACGGGACCATCGGGACGCCCCGGCGACCCCCGACGCTAGCGGTGCGTGCTCACCTGGAAGCACGCGACATCGTATTGGCTCACCGCGCGGGCGTTGCGAGACTCGCCCCCATGACGATCGAGATGACGCGTCGGTTCATGATCTGACCTCCCTTGCAGTCACCGGTGGCTCAGGGGCGATACGCCACGTGGGATCGACCGGTTTCCGGGGTGACTTGGCCTGGCCGACGCGGGAGTGGTGCTGATCGAGCATCACGATCCTGGCTGGGCCCAGACGGCCACCGATTCGCGCATCGAGTTGGACGCACTGGTGCTCGGGCTATCCGATGTGCGGCGTGATCTGCCCTTCGTATCGGCCGTCGCGGTGTACAAGGTGGAGGGAAACACGTTCCGACACCCCTTCCCCGCGCGCGTCCTGTCGGTTGCCGAGATCTCGGATGAACTCGCGCGGGTTGGTCTCCGGCTGCGACGGGGCCTGGCGAACGGGTGGACGGAAGCCGTCTCGCTCGGCGGGAGATCGACCTGGGAGCACAGGTCGCGTCGGCGCACACCCTGCACGTCGCGTGTTGGATGATGTGAGCCTATGGAAGCTCTTGAGCTGGCCGTCGGCTTACTCTTTCTGGCGCTCGTGTTCTGGGATGTGTTCGAGACGATCGTGGTCCCGCGCCCAACGCCTGGTCGGTTTCGGCTCAGTCGCTATCTCGTCCGGAGCGCGTGGCGTGGCGCGCGCGCGACCGTTGGAGCCGAGGTGGGTGCGACCCGCGATCGGCTGCTCGGCCTGTTCGCGCCCGCGGCGACGGTCCTCTTGCTCGTGGCCTGGCTCGCCGGGCTCGTCCTCGCGTATGGCCTCATCCTCTTCGCACTGCGCGCTGAGCTGCAACCCGCTCCGGGTGACCTCGGCACGGCCCTCTACTTCGCCGCGAGCTCCATCCTCACGCTCGGGTTCGGGGACATCGTGGCGATCGGCAGTCCGGCCCGCATCGTCGTCGTGGCCGCTGCCGCAAGTGGCCTCGGCATCGTTGCCTTGGTCGTCACTTTCCTGTTCTCGCTGTTCGGCTCCTACCAGCGCCGCGAGGTCTCGGTCGTCACGCTCCAGGCCAAGGCGGGCGTCCCGCCGTCCGCGGTCGTGTTGCTCGAGGCCCTTGCCCGGATGGACCTCGTCGCACGATTGCCCGAGTTCTTCGGCGATTGGGAACGCTGGGCGGCCGAGGTCCTCGACTCCCATGTTGCGTACCCCCTCCTGGGGTACTTCCGGTCGAGCCACGACAACCTGTCCTGGATCAGTGCCCTGGGCACCGTCCTCGACGCCGCCAGTCTCGTCCTGACCACGATCCTGGACGTTCCGAGGGGCCAAGCCGAGCTCATGAAGGGCGTTGGATCGCACCTCGTCGAGGACATCACCAGCCTCGGCTTTCGATCCGGGGGCTCGGTCGGCATCGACCGTCCGGCGTTTGACTCGGTGTACGTGCGACTCCTCGACGCGGGCTACCGTCTCGTGCCGGCAGATGAGGCGTGGGAGGACTTCTCTGCCGCCCGCGCGACCTATGCCCCCGGCCTCGAGGCCATGGCCAACTACTGGGCCGTGCCTTCGCCGTCATGGTTCGGCGGGAGCGAGCCGCTTCGATCGCCCACGCACCGACAATCGGACGAGGCGGAGGCATCGTCGGATGATCGAGGGAGCCAGGCCACCTGATTCATGCGCGTGGCACAGGGGTTACCTTGGTTGAGGGCTCCGGGCACGCGAAGGACGTCGCCGCTGGGGCGCTGGGGCTTCCGGATACGCGACGATGCTTCCTGGACTGGCCCCTCCCGTCGGTTTTCGGCTCCGCCTCAGGATTGGCTCACGGCGACCACTTTCGCCCGCCAGGGGACCCCAAGCCGGGGCAGGAGGTACCGGTCGACGCCGTAGTAGCCGGCCACCTTCCACCCGAGGATCAGTCCGATCGCGAGCGCGAACATGATCGGGTTCACCGACGTCGAGCCGGCGAGCAGGTAGGACATGTTCATCACGACCCCGAAGAAGGCCGCGATCCCAACGAGGACTCCAGCCAGGAGGGCGAGGCCCACCGCGAGCTCGCCGAGTGCGACGAGCCAGCCGAACCAGCCCTGGGCATGATTGTCAATGAGGACCTGGAGAAACGAGCGGTACCAGTCGAAGGTGATCGGCGCCGAGCCCTGCGCGGGAACCTTGACCGCGCCCTGCCAGTAGCCGAGGAGTGACGAGCCCCCGTCGATCCAACCCGTGCCGGTGAGCTTGTGCCAGCCGGCGACGGCCCACTCGAAGCCCAGGAAGATGCGGATCGGCAGCCAGAACAGGCCCGCGCGGGTGTTGCTAAAGAGGTACCGCGCGAAGGCCGGACCCTCGACTTCCACCACCTCGGCACCCGGCGACTTGCGGTCCTCGAACATCAGGAAGAGGACGACGATCGTGAGCACCCAGAAGGCGACGGTCGCGACCACTCGCTCCGTCGTCCCCGGGGCCGGGAATACCCAGGGATTCTCCATGTAGACGAGGATCACCGCGGCGACCAGCGCGAGCGGCGTCACCAGGGTGCGGTAGCGGGCCACCATGGACGTCTTCTCCTTCACCGTGCCTGCCGGTCGAGACCGTTGGGACGCTCGGCTGAGCGCGGCTTGCCGTACCCCCCGAGATGCGGCCTCTCCAACCGGCGGCGGCATACGGTAGCACGAGCGAACGCCAGGAGCGGATGAACGGCGTTCGGCGCCTACCGCGGGTGCATCGTCGTCGTCACGATCTGCACTCATGATGCGGGTCCGCGCCCGCTCCTCGGGGCGCCCGGGCGGAGCTTACGTCAGCCCTCCGCTACCCAGGACGCGACATCGGCGCCCATCCCGAGCTGCTGCAGGACGGCCACGCCGAGCCTGCCTATGCTGAGCGCAAGGTTCTCGATCGACGAGATGCTATGCGAGGCCGAAGCCGGGCCCAGTCGTCCGCCTGTTGAGCGGTGCTCTACGCTCGGGGTCCGCCAGCTCTGCGCGCACCCGGGATGGGGCCGAGCGAGACGTAGATGATCCCGCGCTTCACGGCCATGTGTGCACCCCGGTGGTCTCCCTGGAGAACCTTCGTGAGGGACGCCTGCAGGGTGCTCAGCTTCTCGTCCTTCTCGGGCTCAATGGCCTTGATCTGCGCGGGGTCGCTGAGGCTTTCGAGCAGCTTGCGGAACCTGGCCTCGCGTTCCTGCGCGACCTTCTGCCGGGGCGAGAGTTTCCTGGCCTGGGCCGGTCGCACCAACTCCTCGGGCTTCGCGTCGCGGATCTTCATCGAACAATCCTCCAACTACTGTTGGCTGAGCTCAGCGGTGGCAGCAGGGCAGCGACGCCACGATCGACGGAGCCGGTGACTTCAACGTCCAACTTCGACGAACGAATGGTACTGAACCGCCCTCGGTTCGATGGAGACTCGGACGGTTGAAATCAGGGGGCCTCGCCAGCTGCCTGTAGGCGCTGATGGTAGGCCCTCGAACTCCGACATTCTGCTGCGTAGGCAGAGTCTCGTAGCGCCGCGCTGACGCATAAGCCATGTCGCGCATCATCTCGGGCGACGACGGGCGAGTCGACAAACGGCACTACCATCAATCTCAGGAGCTCGAGCTAGCGAACGGGCGAGGGCCGCACGGCTGCTCATCGACCCCAGTGCGGGGCGCCAGCCGTCGCCTCAGTTCCTCGAGCGCCCCGCGGACCCAGAACTTGTCATCTTCCCCAAGCTGCAGCATTCAGTCACTCGCGTCCATGGTGTCGTGGGTTCGAATCTCGTCTCCCATCCCACGTCTCCACTCTGATCTCACGAGGACGACACTGCCTGCGTCGAGGGATTACGCCGGACGTTGCGGGCCGGCCGAGCCGCCGGCCTCCCGATCAGCCGGCACCCTGTTCGGCCGTGACGCCCCGTGCCAGCCGCACATCAGCCAGGGCGAGCGCCGTGACCACCGGAAATGGGTCCCGATCCCCGAGCAGGCTGTGAACCTCCCAGGCATGAACGAGGAGGCCCAGCCGAACGACGAAGCCGTACCAGGTCGACGCGCAGGGCTCGGCCTGGAATGCCGCTAGGAGGATGGGCGATGCAACCCGTTGGGTCAGCGCCGGGGAGTCGGCCCTCTCGGCTACTTCGGCTCGCACCGGATCCGCCACGCCACCGCGACCCTCCTCGTCAACAACGGGATGCCCCTCGGCGACGTCAACCATGATGTTGGCGTTTGCCGATCTGCGTCAGCTGGATTGTTGCCTGTCGCGTCACGGCTCGGACTTGCCCGTTCGGATCATTTCTTGTCCCAATCCGAGTCGATCGAGGTCGGGAACTCGCCTTCATGCCAGCCCGTCGCAGCGCTTGGGAATCCCTCCGGCGCGTGGTCCCGAAGGAAGACCCAGTCCTCCGTCGGTGGACCGACCGCACCGATGCCAAGATACCAACCGCCGATCGTCAGACGCCACGCGAACCATGAACGACGATCCTCCGCGACCGCCATGACGAACTCGTCGTCGGGCAGCGTCCTCGAGACGATGCCCTTCACGAGAGCCATGAGGTCTCGTCGGTACCGACCGTTCTTGTACCGGTTGCGATGGACGCCGGCCAGTAACTCGAGGGCGATCTTCGTCTCCTCGAACTCGCGCTCGTCGTACGGCCGGCCCTCCCAATCGGTCCCCGCAATGCCCGCGTACCGGACGAGCCGGGCGGCGGCGAGATCCTTCGTCGCCTCCGCGACGCGGGCCTCAGCGCGGCGATAGGCGACGACCCTCCGCGCCTCGCGCCAGGTCTTCGCCTCGGCGAGGTCCGTGTACGCGATCCCGGCAAACCCCGCCAGTTCGTGGTTGTGGACGCCGTAGCCGATCAGGAGCGCTACCTTCGCCCGCCGCCTCGCTTTGGAGTCGTCGCGAGTGTGGGCGTCAATCCGGACGAATTGGCCCTGATAGTTCGCGAAGAGGCTGAACGCGAAGACGAAGGGCAGTGAGGGCAGTGTCAGCCAAACCGGCAACCCGAACTGGAGCGCGAGTTCCGTCTTGTCGAGGATGTCCCAGTTGGTCGCGACGTAGATTCCGGTCGAGACAAGGATCGTGAGGCCGATGGCGCCGAGCAATGGATCGGCGACGCGTTTCAGGATCGCGAACTCCGGCTTTTGCGCCGCGAATGCCGACATGACCGAGAGCGAGACGGCGATCGGGACAAGAAGGAGCTCGATGTAGAGCGGAAAGGCAGCGAGGGCAACGTAGAATTCCGCGATGGCGCTCAGGCCGATAACGCGTCCGACTGCTCGGAGATAGAAGCCCCGTTCCTTGGACGCACGGACGAAGCCGAAGAAGAGTGCGAGGCCTGGCACGAATGCCCAAACGACCGCGTCCTTTGCGAGGTCTTGGTTCCAGAGGCCGAAATGCCAAGCGACCACCACGACGGCCGCCAGGTATGCCCAGTAGACGGCGATGGGGACCAAGAAGGTCGCAGCCGTTCCCAGGATCAGTCGGATCGCCTCACGCCCGCCGCGTCGCGAAAGCGCGATTGCCGCCACGACGGCGAGCCACGCCAGGGTCGCGATATCTCGATTCGAGAGGGCCATTCGTGAGAGAGCCAACTACGGTTGTACTTCTCATCGTGCCATCTCAGGGGAGCCGGCTGCGCGGGCGACGTGCCGGACGTTGGTTGGTAGGGCAGACCGCGCGGAATTGCCACAATCGGCGGACCGGGTGGCCCGGGCGCTGCCGAGCTCGCGGGCCGCACGGACCGGGCCGCCGCCGGATGGTCGCGACCCGACCAGCGCTATTTCCGGTCGCGAACCGACCCAAAAGGGGTTACCCGCGTGGTGTAACGCGACTGACCGGTGAACCGCGACTTCTAACCGGCTCCGCCAAGATGCAACGCAATCTCCAGCGGGGTCGCCTCGGCTACTCCGTACCCTGTCAGGAGCGTGGTCAGGAGCAGGTCCGCGAGTGTGCTGATGTCGGCGCTCAGCTCGTATTCGCGCTGGTATGCGCAATCCTCGCTCGAGAACACGTAGCCCAAGGCTTTCAGCTGCTGGTCTCGCCTGGGCTCGAGCGGCTGATCAAGGGGTGCGCCCCCGTAGGTCGCGACATCGACGCGGAGTGCGCCGCCGCAGGCGGCGACTCCGACCCACGGACCGGACGGCGCGTACACGGAGACGAGGTTGTAGTCGCCACCTTCGAGCCGCACGCGCTCGAGCCAAGCGGCGAGCAACGGTGCGGCATCGGCGAGCGGCATCTCCACACGGTCATCGATCTCGGAAGTCTCTGGCACGTCGGGCGAGGGCCGTGCGAGCAACGCATCAGCTTCGGCGCGGATGGCTGCGGCCTCCGGTGTCCATGACCATCCAAACGCCATCGAGTGGGGGCCCGACCGGCTTGACTCGACGGTGCCCTTCTTGTCCAGGGAGGCCAGTTTCTGGTAGAGCTCGTGACGGCGCTGCAGAGCCGGCCGAGGGGTTCGACGCCACTGAGCCCTGAGTCGAAGTCCCTCTCGCCTCGCTTCGGCGTCGCGACGAGATTCCAGCTTGTGGCGGATGTCCCTCGCCCGATCTCCGAGCTCAGCCGGCAAGTCCGTCCGACGTTCGAGCAGACTCGCGAGTCGGATCTCGACATCATCGGGGGACGGCTCCCGAGCACCGACTCTTGTCGAAGGGGCTTCGAGTGCCTTTGCGTCCAACAAAGGGGATGGCGCTCCGTGCCCGTTGGCCCTGCCGTGCGAGTCCCAGTATCGACGCGCCTTGGCGATGTAGTCGCGCGCCTCCTGCAATTCGCCCTGGCTGCTCGCGGTGGTGGCAAGATCGTGGTACAGCCATCCCAATTCGTACGTGCCACGAGAGGTGGAGCCAGCGGTCGATCCCTGCAGCGCGCTGACCAGACGAAGCAGGGCGGACTCCGCTTGGCCAGGCGCCCCAGCGCGACTGAGGTCCGCGGCGAGATCTTTGAGCCTGCGCAGGGAATCGAGATCTTGTGAGGCTTGTAGGTTGCGCGCCTCCGCGTCGACATACCGGAAGCACAAGCATCGCGAGCCGATCGTGGCCCGGTTGCGCGACGAGGACATCCCGTACACCGTCGTCGGCGGTTTGAGCCTGTTCGAGACACCGGAGATCCGCGACCTTGAGCAGGCGATGCGCGCCATCACGGACCCGCACGACGACGTCGCGCTCGTCCGAATGATGACCGCGGGGCCCTGGCGGCTCGATGCGCTCGAGATCCTCCGGGTGAGCCGGATGGCACGGTTCGATCGGGCACACCTGCTCGAGACCGCGACGGCGATCGTCGAGTCCGGGCGGCTCGAGGTGGACCAGGTGGCGGACGCACGCGAGGGCGCGCGGGCGACCGCCGAGGTGGACGCTCCCGCGGGCTCGCGCGCGAAGCTGCGCCAACTCCTCGGTGCGCTCGACGAACTGAACCCGCTCACCTTCCGCGAGGGTCCGCACACGATCCTCGAGCGCTATCTCGAGCGCACCGGCCAGGTGCTCGACCTCATCGCCGCCGACACGCTCGAGTCGAAGCGGACCGTCACGAACATCGCGAGCTTCCTGCGGTTCGCGGCGGACTGGCAGGCCGCCAACCCGAACGGGACGCTCGCCGGGTTCGTCGCGTACCTCGATGCGTACCAGGCCGCCGGTGGCGAGCTGCCGACGAGCGTCGAGCTGTCCGAGGACGTCGATGGCGTGCGACTCATGACGCTCTACCAGGCGAAGGGCCTCGAGTTCCCGATCGTCTTCGTCCCGAATCTGCTCGATGGGGAGTGGCCGACGAAGGAGATGGGCGACGGCCTCTTCCCGCGTGAGCTGCTGCGCGAGGCGGTCCCGGTGGGCGACATCCACACCGAGGAGGAGCGCCGGCTGCTGTACGTGGCGATGACCCGGGCACAGGACCGGCTCATCCTGACGACGCACGGCGGCCCGGCGGCCGCCAAGGAGGCCTCGCGGTTCGTCGGGGAGATCCTCGACGGGGCCGGAGTCGAGGTGCGGCGGGTCGATCGGAGGGCGTCGCCGGCGGGCGCCCCGCGATCCTCCGACCTTCATGGCGCCGACGCGCGCGACGTCATCGATGCCGACGAGGACATCGATCGACAGGTCGCCGCCGTCCGGCGGGTCATGCCCTTGCCGTCCGCCCGGGAGCGCCGGCTCGCGTTGCGCCTGCGGGCGAGCGAGCTCGTCGGGCTCATGGAGGGGACGAGCGTCGTCGACCCCGAGGGCCCAGGCGCCCGCGACGACCTGGCCACGGAGCTCGCGACCCTCGCCCGCTCGGCGGCCTCGACCGCCGACGAAGCACGCGCCCAGGGGCTCGATCCACTCACCTTCCGGACGCTCGCGCTCGACTCAGGCGCCGGCGCCAACCTTCTCCAGGTCGCGCCGCTGCCGCGGACGCACAGCTACTCCTCGCTCAGCACCTACGAGCGCTGCCCGCTCCAGTACGCGTTCAATTACGTCTACCGCATGCCGCCACGCGAGGAGCCGGTAGCGGCTTTCACGTTCGGCTCGACCGCGCATGAAGCGTTCGAGGCGTTCACGAAAGACCGCCGCGAGCGGGCCGCGCGCGGGGACCAGCCACCCAGTCGCGACGATCTCGAGCGCGAGTTCCGTGCGCGCTGGACTCCGACCGGTTTCGGCGACAAGACCACCGAGGAGGGATATCAGCGGCGCGTCTCGACCTTGCTCGATAACTTCTGGCAAGGCGAGGTGAGCAGCCTCAGCGAGGCCGTTCGCGAGGAGGAGCCGTTCGAGCTGACGCTCGCGCCGGACGACGGCTCGGCGCCCGTCCTCATCACCGGCTCGATCGACCGGATCGATCGCCTGCCGTCGGGCGGCATCGAGATCGTCGACTACAAGACCGGCCGCGTCTCGTCGCAGAAGGGCGTCGACGAGAGCCTCCAGCTGTCGATCTACGCGCTCGCCTGCCGCGACGCCCTGGGCCTCGGCACGCCGGAACGGGTGACCCTGTACTTCACAGAGTCAGCGCTGCGGCTGTCCACGACCCGGACGGACGAGCAGCTCGACCTCGCCCGGGCGGACGTGCTAGCGCGGGTGTCTTGGATGCGTGCCGGGGACTTCGCGGCGACACCGGGCGAGGCGTGTCGGTGGTGTGACTTCGCGCGGATGTGTCCGGAAAGAGAGTCGTGAACGTGGCGGACTCGCCGGGACGGATCCCTCGGACGTCTTGACCCCGGTCATGGCCACACCAGTGCCGTCGTCGAGGCAGTCCTCGATCAGGAGCGCGGTCGGGAACGCCAGTGGGGCTGGTGCGAACGTGCCCTTCGGGGGCAGGTCAAGGCATCCAATCGTTGAGATAGTCAACCACCACGGACGGTTTCGTGGAGGACCCGAAGATCTGGACGTCGGTCGCCGCCTCAGTGATCACCTCGAGGAAATCCTCATGAGCCCCCTCCCGCGGATCCTCGGCCGTGCCCTCGACAAACAGGATGACGACTCTCGCAAGGCGGCCGTCAGCCTTCTTCCGCACGACACGACCCATCCGCTGGATCAGCTGTCGCTTCGACCGACTCGTCGCGACGATTATCGCGAGGTCGGCCGCGGGAACGTCGATCCCCTCATCAAGAAGCTTCGGCGCTGCCACGAGTTCGTGGACGCCGTCCTCGAACCCGGCGAAGACCTTCTGGCGGTCGTCCATATCCATGTCGGAGGTGAGGACGACGCCGTTGACGCCTTTGCCTGACAACAGCTTGACAACGGTCGCCGCAGCAACCTTCGTCTGCGCGAATGCAATCGTCCGCTCGGCGGCCCGCACAGCGGGCGCGAGGTCGAGGATGGCCTCGAACTTGCCACTGGCTTCCGCCATGATCCTGCGGCGCTTCGTGAAAGCACTGAGATAGAAGCTTGCGAGCTTGGAGCCCCCTGTCACGCCCGAGTGCTTGAGTCGATTGACGGCCTGCATGAATGCCCCGAACGGCTCGGCTGGCATGCGCCAATCGTTGATCAGCTTCGCCCGGTAGCGACCAGCACTCGCCGCGGCTTCGTCATATGCGAGCCTCTCCCGGAGGTTGAACTTCACACCCACGAACGCGACCTTGAACTCGGCGACCACGTGGTCGTCCAAGGCCTCCCGATACCCGATGGAAGCGCACACGCCCCCGAAGTACGGGTTCAAGAAGTCGCGGATCCCATTGTCCTCACGGTCATACGTCGCCGTCAGTCCTAGGCGGCGTGCAAACCCAGGCTCGAGGACCTGGGACCAGATGTCGGCACCATAGTGGTGGCACTCGTCGGCGATGAGTAACGACGTGGTCGACGGATAGAGCTGCCACTTCGATCCAGAGTGCGCCGTCGCGATGACGACGTCATGACTCGCGAGCGTCGCGACGTCCCCATCGCCCATAAAGCCGACTCGTGGACGGAGCCCCAAGCCGCGCACGATGAGGCGATCGATTTCGGCCTTCCACTGGCGCATCAGGTCCTTCGAGGGCACGACGATGACCACGCCGCCTCCCATAGAGAGGACCTCTGCGGCGGCAGCGATGGCCACCCGTGTCTTGCCAGCTCCTGTCACTGCCTCGATGACACCGCGGTGATGTCGCGCCTGCCAAGCTCTCAGGGCGCGCTGCTGCCATGGATAGAGCCGGAGGTTTGTCAGTTCGCTCGTGGGCGGTGGGCTCTTTGGAAACCATAAGCGCTGGTCTCCGAGTCCAGGTCGCCACTCGATGTCCCTGATCCTGTACAGGATCGAGTTGACCTCCGAGGTCGTGACCCTCGGGTATCCGAGCTTGGCAACGTGGCGCGCGAGGGCGGCTTTGTCCGACCCTGGATGCGCACGGACGAGGGTATGGAGTGCGTCGGCGAGATCAAGAGATGGCATCGGTGATTCGAGGCTACCTCTTTACCCGACGCGCCGCCATGGATTCACGAGCCGCAATCGCGTATGCCCAGCCTTCGCGCGAGCCCCGTCACGAGTACCCGGAAACCAGCCCGGACGTGTGACGGGCCGCTGGCTCGGGACATCACCCGGTGGACGGAGGTGAGGTATCAACCGGGACCTGCCGCTCATCGAGCGCGCCTGCACCAGCAAGGCCGGGTTCGTGACGCGCGGTGTGGCGCCACACGTCTCCCCGCAAAGCCCCAATGGGTCCCCGCCCGTGCGCCCTCGCGCGCGGGCGCGCAGGCCCGCGGGCAGCTTTGTCGCCGATTTTCGAAAATCCCCAGACTCGATCAGCGAAACTCCCCAGGCTGACGAGCCCCGGAAGGGCCGCACAAGCTTAGCCGCCTGACCGGA
>JGI24132J36420_10001148_pt1 | contig 12097 bp, 9 predicted proteins | sample BarGraNGADG00212_3_FD_36420 | JGI IMG/M metagenome (IMG submission 36420) | reverse complement strand
TAATATTGAACCATGGTCATTTTCATAGCAAATAAAAAATATTATGCAAGCTATATTTTAAATTATGTTAAATGCTTATTATTTAAAGGAAATTTAAAAAAATCAATTTTTTATTGACAGTTAAATTATGCTTACAAGGGTAAGTACAAGTACGATGAATTAGTACGTCTAACTGAAAATTATATTTTAACAGCACTTATTAAAAAGATAGAATGTACATTCCTAATCCTTTAATTCAAAGTATTTATTAATGGATTCAAAAGCGACTTTGACCATTAAATCGATATCCTTTTCTTCCACTACGTAAGGCGGCATGAAATAAATGACGTTTCCTAAGGGGCGAAGGAGCACTCCCTTTTCCAGTGCGATCTTATAAATACAGTAACCAACTCGCTTCTGCCAGTCAAAAGGCTTCTTGGTGTGTTTATCTTCCACAAGCTCCAGCGCTCCGATCATGCCCAGATGGCGGTATTCGCCTACATGCGGGTGAGCGTCCGCCAGCCTTTTTACCTTATCGGTAATCATTTTGGCTTTGATCTCATTTTTTGCCAGCACATCTTCATCTTTAAAGATAGTGAGCGATTCGCAAGCGGCGGCACAGGCCAAAGCATTACCGGTATAGCTGTGGCTGTGCATGAAGGCCTTCAACTCTTTGTAATCGGCGTAAAAGGCCTGATAAATTTCATCGGTGACGACGACCTGCGACAAAGGCAGATAGCCACCCGTGATGCCCTTGGACAGACACATAATATCAGGGCTGACCCCCGCGTGTTCGCAGGCAAACATCTTGCCGGTACGGCCAAAGCCAACGGCGATCTCATCTGCAATGAAATGAATATTATAGTCCGCGCAGAGCTTTCGGAGTTTTTGCAGATAACGCGGTGGATATATCTTCATTCCCGCCGCGCACTGGACAAGTGGTTCGATAATGATGCCGCAGATCTCTTCGGAGTGTTTAAGAACTATCTTTTCCAGAGATTCAAAACACTCGGCCGCGCAATTCTCCCGGCACTTGCCATAGGGGCAGCGATAACAATCCGGTCCTGTGGCTTTGAAAGTGTTCAGCAGGAGGGGCTGATAAATTTTGCTGTACAGATCAAGATCGCCTACAGAAAGAGCCCCCAGCGTTTCTCCGTGGTAGGCATCGGTGATGGCCGCAAAACGTGTTTTGCGGGGATGGCCTGTCTGCTGGTGATAATGGAAACTTAATTTGAGGGCCGCTTCGACGGCCGATGAGCCGTTATCCGCAAAGAAAACTTTGCTTAATCCTTGCGGTGTTATGCGTATAATTTCTTGGGCCAGCTCGATTGCTGCCTTGTGAGAAAAATTGGCAAAAATGACGTGCTCGAGTTTTTCCAATTGCCGGCTTATCGCCCTGTTGATTCTTTCGTTGCTGTGACCAAAGAGATTTACCCACCAGGAGGAAACAGCGTCGAGATAAGACTTTCCGTCTATATCGTACAAGTAAGCGCCTTTGCCACGTTCGATGACAATCGGCGGAAAATCTTCGTAGTCCTTCATCTGTGAGCAGGGATGCCAGATATATTGCAAATCTTTTTTCTGCCAGGTATTCATAGCCATTAGCCTTTCACCTTACCGGATAACACCCAACTTATGTCCGATTTCGGCAATGCAATTTAAAGCTTGCTTCAGATCGTCTCTGGAGTGCGTGGCCATCATGCTAATCCGCAGACGGCTTGTGCCCGGCGGAACCGTTGGCGGGCGGATAGCTGATACAAAGATATTTCTTTCCATCAACTTGTCGCTGAAGCTCACTGCCAGATCAGGATGACCGAGAATAATGGAAATAATCGGCGCTTCATTTTCCGGAACATCAAAGCTCGTTGCGCGAAGTTCTGCGCGGAACCAGGCCGTATTTGCGCGGAGAGTTTCCCTCCGCTGCGGCTCAGTTCGGACAATCTCCAGCGCTTTTAATGATACGGCAATCATTGCCGGTGACAAAGCAGTTGAAAAAATAAAACTGCGGGCCGTGTTGGCCAGGTAATCAATCAGGCTTCGCTTGCCGGCGATAAAGCCGCCTTCGCTGGCTAGCGCCTTGCTGAGAGTTCCCATCTGAATATCGATTTCATCGCTAAGTCCGAAATAGTCCGCCGTGCCGCCGCCACTTAAGCCCAACACCCCCGTGGCATGGGCATCATCAACCATTAATAGGATATTATTCTTTTGGGCTATCTCGACGAGCGCGGGAAGCGGCGCGATGTCCCCATCCACGCTAAAAAGACCATCCGTAACGATCAGGGCTTGTCTGTTGTGATAGCCCCGCACCTTGCGCGCGAGATCTGCCGTATCGCAATGATCATAAACGACGATTTCGGCTTTGCTCAAACGGCAGCCGTCGATGATGCTGGCATGATTTAAGCGATCGGAAAAAATCACCCAGCTTTTATCGGCAAGGCTGGAGATGGTGCCCACATTGGCCATATAGCCAGTATTAAAAAGCAGCGCCGCCTCCGTCCCTTTAAAGGCGGCAATTTCTTCTTCCAGCTTTTGGTGAATTTCATAGCTGCCCGTCGTCAGTCTTGAGCCGCCAGAGGCTACGCCATATTTTTCGATAGCATCGAGCGCCGCCTGTTTAAGACGAGCATCGTTACAAAGTCCCAGGTAGCTGTTGGAAGATAGCAGCAGATAATCTTTACCATCAATTTTTATATGTGGTCCCTGAGGAGTCTGTAAATGCCTCATCTTCCGGTATAGTCCGTTTTTTTTGATCTGGTCCAGTTTTTCGCTAAATCTTTTCATCCACTTCCTTTTATATTCTTTCCATCAGTCCAATGATTTCGCCAATACCGATGGTGCTTTCAAACACGTCGGCGATGTTTCCCGGCTGAAGTTTTTCCGTATCAACTCCGTTCAGAGCGGGTATTGTAAAGATTGCGGGAATGCCGGAGAGCTTTCTGATTGTTTCAATGTTGTCTGTCTCTGCCCGGGTTTGTCTGTTGCCGTTCATAACGATTCCTTTGATCGCAAGTCCCGTGCTTTGAGCAAATCTGAGCGTCAACAGCGTGTGATTGATCGTTCCCAGGCCAGTGCGGGCAACAAGCAGACAGGAAAACCCCAGTTCACGGATGAGGTCATACTGCATAAAACCTTGATCATCCAGGGGCACGGCCAGACCGCCCGCGCCTTCAGCTATAATAAATTCGTAACGGTTTTTCAAGTATCGCAATATGTCTTTGATAACAGTTAAATCAATTGATCTGCTCTCCAGACGGGCGGCAAAGTGAGGGGCTACGGCATTTTTAAAGGAAAAAGGTGTTATCTTCTTCTGGTCTTCGGCAAAGCCGGAAACTGTTTTAATAAATGAGGCGTCTATTGATTGATAAGCGCCGTTGAGCATAACTTCGCCGCTGGCTACAGGTTTGAAATAGGCCGCCTTATATTTATTACTGAGCAGCAAATGCATCAAACCGGACGATACCACGGTCTTTCCTACTTCCGTATCCGTTCCGATGATGAATATTCCCTTTGACATTCAGTGATCCTCAATTATTTTAGTCTTAGCATAATTGATGAAACCGTAAAAAGTCGGGAAACCCCTGTTTTGTCATTCCGGACTTGATCCGGAATCCAGTCATTTCGATATGTTCTGGATACCGGCGTTCGCCAGTATGACGATTATTGGACTTTTGACGAGAGCATCAGAATCAACCTATATTATAATATCAAAAGATGTAAGCCAAAGCAATCAAAAGACGGCGAAGCTTTTCGGAAGGGAAAATAAGTTTTGGCTAACAACCGAAAATTAAAGTATTATAATTGGCGTTTAGTCCATAACTTGTCCAATCGCCAGACCAGCAATGTTGAGCAATGTACTTCCTTGCAAAAAAAATCTTGACAGGCGCAGGATAATAATACCATTTCTAAATCCAAGATGATATAGAGGCGGCAAGGAGGAGGCGACGCGGCGTATTGTACATACGTTGAGGAAGCCGACGACGCCCCAGGCATTCGAAACTGTGTCGCAATTCGAAAACCGTGCGAAAACAATGATTTTCGGGAGGGAATTTTACCCTTCGAATTTAAAAATAATTGGCTATAGGTCATTTTAGAAGGCCATCTTTTTCAGCACCATCAAAGAAAATAATTATGACACAGTCTCATTCGCCGGGGTTCCCTACCGGGCTGCGTTGCTAGCAAAGATAGCGTTTTGATTTAGAAATGGTATTGGAAGAACATTATATGGATTTAATTGAGAAGCTGAAGAACGAGACCATCAACACGAAAGGGATTAGCACGGACGAAGCCCTGGAGCTTTTTATCGAGGGCTCGAATAAGCCCTTCCGCGTCATGGCTGCAGCCTCTGAAATCCGCGAGCACTTTAAAGGGAAAGAAATTATTCTTTGCGGTATAACCAATGCCAAATCCGGCAAATGTTCCGAAGACTGCAAGTTTTGCGCTCAGTCTTCTCATTATCGAACAGATGCCCCTTCCTACCCGTTAAAAACCGCTGCTGAAATGATTACTGAAGCCGATGAAGCCGCGCGCTCAGGGGCGGAGTTTTTCGGCATCGTTACCAGCGGCAAACGTATCAAAGCAAAAAAAGAATGGAATGAAATTTTCAAAGCCGTCAAGGGCATTAACAAAACCTCAATTCATGCCTGTGCTTCGCTGGGGTTGATTGATACCGAAAAGGCCAAAGAGCTTAAAGCTGGTGGGCTTTTCCGGTATCATCATAATCTGGAAACATCGCGCAGCTTCTTCAAGAATGTCTGCACAACTCACGATTACGAAGAAGATGTGGAAACAATTAAAACAGCCAAGACAGCCGGGCTTTCAGTTTGCGCGGGCGCGTTATTTGGCATGGGGGAAGGTATAACCCACCGCATCGAGCTTGCGGCGAAACTTCGCGAGTTGAGTGTTGATTCCGTACCTTTGAATATTCTCAATCCCATCAAGGGCACACCACTTAGCCACATGCTGCCGTTACCGCCACTGGAAATTCTCATGACTATAGCTGTCTTCCGTTTTATGCTGCCGGATAAGGACATCAAGCTTTGCGGCGGCAAGGAAAAGAATCTGAGGCAATTGCTGCCTCTGGGAATTATGGCCGGAGCTAATTCTCTGATGACCGGCAACTACCTCACCACCACCGGACGCGACAGCAAGCTCTATCAGGAGATGATTACCGACCTGGGGCTTATTCCCACGCGGAAGGCAAACTACTGTAACTGCGGGGCCGAAGGGGAAAATTCCTGCCCATCCCCTAAAAAAGTAAAAAGAAAATCAGTAAAGGCAAATATTGCGGCAAAACGCCCGGGAAAGAAATAAACCTTTTGACCAGTTTATACCATTCCGCTTTCAAAGGATAACGCGGCGGCGAGGAGGAGGCTCCGCAGGTGTATTACAAATACGTTGAGGAAGCCGACGACGCGGCCAACAAAGTTAGCCAAAGAAAGCGAATTGGTATTAATCCACTTCCGTATCGGATATGGTCTTATCTTCGAGGAGAACCTCGGCCGATGCGCCGGGCAATTCCTGAACGTTGCGCAACTTTCGCTGAATCGCACGTGATCTTTTCCGTACATCATCCATTGAGTCTGTTGCATTCACCAGTTTTTTATGGACAGTATCCAATAGATCGCCAAATTTACCAAATGCTGTTTTGACTTCGCCCAGCACTTTCCATACTTCGCTGGAGCGTTTCTGAATCGCCAGGGAGCGGAAGCCCATTTGNAGGCTGTTTAAGAAAGCGGCAAAAGTGGATGGGCCGGAAATCACAATATGATATTCACGCTGCAACAACTGGACTAAAGCTGTTCGGCGAATGACTTCGGCATAAAGGCCTTCGGACGGCAAAAACATAATGCCGAAATCCGTTGTTTTGGGCGGCGCCAGATATTTTTGGGAAATATCTTTGGCTTCGCTTTTTATTCTTGTCTCCAGAAATTTTGCGGCTTCATCCGCGGCAACCGTATCCGACTTTTCCTGAGCGTCGAGCAGCCGCTGATAATCTTCCACCGGAAATTTTGCATCAACCGGAATCCACAGCGGATCGGCATTCGCATCCCCCTGCCCGGGAAGCTTGATGGCAAATTCGACAAAATCATTGCTGTGCTCGTGGATTTTCACATTCTTTGCATATTGCTCCGGCGCCAGAATTTCTTCCAGGAGCGCGCCTAATTGCACTTCACCCCAGGTGCCGCGCGCTTTCACATTGGTCAGCACCTTCTTCAAATCGCCGACTCCCGCTGCCAGGTTGCGCATATCACCCAGGCCCTGATGCACCTGCTCGAGCCGCTCCGAGACCTGCTTAAAAGATTCGCCCAACCTTTTCTCCAGCGTACTTTGCAGCTTTTCATCGACTGTTTCGCGCATGCGATCAAGTTGACGCGTATTGTCTTCCTGAATCTGTTTGAGCCGGGCATCCACTACCTGTCGCACCGCTTCCATCTTTTGCTCGTTGGTCGTAGTAAGCAGCGTCAGTTGGGCGGAAAATCCTTCCAATTGACTGCGCTGCAAAGAGGCGATTTCCGCCATGCGCGCCTGCACAGAATCGCCAAAAGATTTGAGGGATGCCGCCAGTTCCGCTCTTTCCTGCTGGGCCTGCGTCTGCATTTCGGCGCGGAACTTGGAAATCTCATCACGAACTGAACGGTCAGTCCTTTCCTGAGAACTTTGCAATGAGTCCAGCTTGCCCGCAAGCGGCGTCAAATCAATGGAGCTTCGCTTCAACTGCCAGAACTGCAGCACAATAATGATCAACAGACATATCAAAATAATGTATAAAAATATTTCCATCAAACCCGCCACCGGCCGATCAATTTTTTCACCTTGGAATCCGGCCCTATTAGCCTTCAACCTTGCGCTTCACGTATCACGCTTCACACTTCACGCCTGTTTAGAACACTCTTTGAAAATCTTTATCTTTCATAATAGTGGTGAAAGCCAAATCCACCAGCCGGTAAGAGCGTTTCTCCAGTTCGGCAACATTAAAGTGAATTGTTTATAATGGCGTGTAAATATAGCGGTTAAAAGATGGAAGTGTCAAGTAAAATGAAGGTAAATTAAAAACAGGCATAACCGGCAAATCATAATATAAAGCTTTGTAAATTAAGGGGAATGCCTTGAAACGGGGAATTTATGAGATCTGTCATGACAACAAGTAATTAGAAAATGTCTGTCACACTCTTAGGGAAAAATTGTATAAGCTATATGAGAAGAGAAATCACTTTTAAAAAGAGTTAAAAGAGCATGCACAATCCATTTCAGGAAAAGATCGAAGAGCGCGAAAGCGATGCTGATTATATAAAACGGGCGCTGGAAGGTGATGCTGCCGCACTGGAGGCACTTATCTTGCGGCACCAATCCTGGATATTTAATATTGCCTTGAATATGACAGGAGACATCCACTGGGCAGAAGATGTAACGCAGGAGATTTTGATTAAAACCATTGCCAAGCTCTCGACTTACGATCAGAAAAAGGCAGCGTTTCGGACTTGGTTATACCAGATTGTTGCCAATCATGTCATCAACATGAAAGAAAGTAAAAAAGAGATGTAAGTTGCCCGGATTTATTTAACGATATAAGCAGAACCAACAAGGCGATAAGCAAAGTTATGCATCCAAATGTAGAGCAGTACACCTATTTCTGGTTAATGAATGCAGCAGCACATTTAATTCCTTCATCTGATAGTACCCAAGTACCATAGGGGGATCTAGCAGGAACCAGCAATATGCCCTGTTGAACCAATTTTCTTTTAGCCCAGTCAATATTATGAATCCACCGCTCTTTCGGAGGGCTTTGACTCTGGAGTAATTCATAATCTGCCCCGGTCATCTGCGTTGAGTACACATTGTGTATTGTATTTATAATCTTTTGACGTCGGTCCTGACCACCTGCAAGGTAAAGAAATGCTGCGATGATGTTGCAGTATTCATCCTGCTCTATGCTTCCGAGGTTCCCCCTGCGTAACCGCCTTGTGCTTAAATGATCAGGTATCTGCATGTGGCCCTCCATTTTTTCTGTTTGCATTTACCATCCCACTACTTTATTTCACTTTCAAGCCCTTGGCTAAGTCTGCAAGTACTTGTTCTTTGTGAGTCTGAGGAAGTGCATTAATAATTTTTTTCAGATATTCAACATAGTTCTTATCAACGTATTCTTTAATCACGCTGATAGTTAAATCTTGGAGAGATTTGCCTTCGGCTTCCGCTAAAGTACGCAACTGAACCGCGATGTTTTGAGGAATTTTAAAGGAAACGACCTCAAAGGCATCTTCTATATTTTTATCAGTTGTAAGATTTGAAGATGAAAGTTCTTTGTGGTCAAAAAAAATTTTTATTTTAGATTGTTCAAAATCGCCCGCATTCTTCGATATTAAGTCTCTTAGCCTATGCGGTTGGCCACCAAGCCACTCCTTTAACAAGTCAATGAATTGATTTATATTATCTAAGCCCAGCCGTCTTCGGCACCCATCAGCAATTGTCTGGTATCGAATCGAGTATCTTTTGGCAATATCTTTTACTGATTTTTGGTAAGCCTTGGGTACCGGAAGGCCTAATTCATAATTTTTAGTAGTGAGATCAAGGACTCCAAGAATCTGGTCAATCGTTTTCTCTGTTAACATTATGCACTCCTTCATTTCTTTAATTCTTCATTTAAGCCTATATTAACTTTAAATCTACATAATGTCAAGATAATTTTAGTTTTGTAGAAGTTTTTTTGTCGTCTGACAAAGATTGTCAAGAAGGCAAGTTTTGTAATCGCTGAAGCAATTCTTAGATTTCCTAAATGTTTTCCAGAAGCGAAAAGGATTTTTGGACAACAATCCATTAACATTTTACGCTGTTTCCGGCACATATTTGTAAGTTGCATAATTCCCGGCTTTTGGGTATAAACGCAGCGTCTGCTTTATCAGACAGATCAAAATATCGGATAATATAGAGTATTGGTTACCTGAAAAATTGTCATTTCGAGGAACGCCAGTGACGAGAAATCTTGATTATCAGAAATCGTTAAGACTTCTCCCTGCGGTCGAAGTGACAAGGTTTTTTTGAAAGGCTTATTTAGGGTTAATCATGGCGGATAGAATTGAAGTTGGTTTCAAAGTTGGCATTCGCGACGCGTTGGGTGAAAAGACCAAAAAGCGCATTATTGATAATCTGGCGCTGCCGGTCGAAAAAGTTGCCACAATCGAAGTTTACACAATTGCCGGGGAGCTAAACGCTGCTGAATTGCAGGAAGCAGCCGTAGGGCCGCTCTCCGATCCGGTCATTCAGGAATTCTCCATTAATAAGCCGCTGGCTAAAAATTTTAATTGGCTCATTGAAGTGGGATTTCGTCCGGGTGTTACCGATAATGTCGGCAAAACAGCCCGCGAGGCCATGTCACTTTTGCTTGGAGAAAATATCGGCACGCGCAAAGTCAGCGTCTATACATCCCGCCAATTTTTAATCAGCGGTATAATCTCAAAGGCCAATGCAGAAAGAATCGCTTCCGATCTTTTAGCCAACGACCTCATCGAACGCCATCAGGTCATCGGATCGGGCGAATTTGATTTTAACCAAGGCCTGCCTGCCCATGTCCCGCAGGTTCTGGGCAAAGACGAACCGCAGGTGGCCCAAATCAATTTGACGGCATTTGATGCGAATGCGCTGACTAAAATCAGCAAGGAACAAATTCTGGCCTTGAATCTGGAAGAGATGCTGGCGATCCAAAGCTATTATCAAAAGCCTGCCGTCATCAAAGCCCGGAAAAAAATGGGACTGAATGAGAACACAACCGACGTAGAGCTGGAATGCCTGGCGCAAACGTGGTCGGAACACTGTAAACATAAAATTTTCAACAGCCGAATCGATTACACCGACGGCCGTAACAAATTAAAAATTGATTCGCTTTTCAAAAAATATATTAAAGGCTCGACGGCCAAAATCCGCAAGGCCAAAGGCAAGAAAGATTTTTGCCTTTCCGTTTTTGTGGATAACGCGGGCGTGATCAAATTCAATGACGATCACAATTTGGTCTTCAAGGTGGAGACGCACAACTCACCTTCCGCGCTTGATCCTTATGGTGGAGCGCTGACCGGTATTGTAGGCGTCAACCGTGATCCCTTTGGTACAGGTTTGGGCGCGAAGCTTATTTTCAACATCGATGTATTTTGCTTTGCCTCGCCTTTTTACAAAAAGAAATTGCCGCCCCGCATTCTGCATCCGCGCCGCATTTATGAAGGCGTGCGCGAAGGCGTGGAGCACGGCGGCAACAAAAGCGGCATTCCCACGATCAACGGCAGCATTGTTTTTGATGAACGGTTTTTAGGCAAACCGCTTGTTTACTGCGGCACCGCCGGCATCATGCCCGCCAGGTTCAATGGCAAACCCACACACACCAAGGAAATAAAGCCGGGCGATATCATCATCATGACCGGCGGGCGCATCGGCAAAGACGGCATTCACGGCGCAACTTTTTCTTCCGAAGAACTGCATGAAGGTTCGCCTGTCACCGCCGTGCAAATCGGCGACCCGATNACGCAAAAGAAAATGACGGATTTTCTGCTGNTGGCAAGAAACCGCGGCCTTTACCGCGCCATCACCGATAACGGAGCCGGAGGACTTTCTTCGTCGGTGGGGGAAATGGCCACTTATTCCGGCGGTTGCGAAATTGACCTTGCACTTGCGCCTTTAAAATACGCGGGCCTTCAGCCGTGGGAAATACTTATTTCCGAAGCACAGGAGCGCATGTCGCTGGCGGTTAATCCCAAAAAAGTAGGCGCGTTTTCAGAGCTTGCCAAAAAGATGGGCGTGGAAGCAACCGTCATGGGCAAATTTACCAAGTCCGGAAAATTTCATGTTCGCTACGGCGAAAAAACCGTTGCCTACCTGGATATGGATTTTCTGCATGACGGCGTGCCACAAATGAAACTGACAGCCAAATGGAAAGCTCCGAAAAATGCGGAGCCTACTTTTGCCCAACCCGCCAATTTAAACAAGGCGTTTGTCCAGATGCTTTCGCGTTTGAATATTTGCTCCAAAGAAGNAGTCGTGAGGCAGTATGATCACGAAGTGCAGGGCGGGAGCGTCATCAAACCAATGGTGGGTGCGCAAAATGACGGCCCATCCGATGCGGGTATTGTGAGGCCAATTCTGGATTCCATGGAAGGCGTGGTTGTGGCGCACGGTATTTGCCCGCGTTACAGCGATATTGATACGTATGCGATGACCGCCTGTGCCATTGATGAAGCTATTCGCAATGCCGTGGCTGTGGGAGCTGATCTTGATCATCTGGCGGGCCTGGATAATTTCTGCTGGTGTGATCCGGTGCAATCCGCCAAGACGCCCGACGGTGAATATAAGTTGGCGCAACTGGTGCGCTCGAATATGGCCATTTATGACTACACCACAGCCTTTGGCGTGCCCTGCATCTCCGGCAAAGACAGCATGAAAAACGACTACTCCATCGGCAAAACTAAAATCTCAGTGCCGCCGACGCTGCTTTATTCGGTGATCGGTAAGATTAAGGACGTGCGCAAAGCCGTGACGATGGACGCCAAGCGGCCGCAGGATCTGGTTTACATCATCGGTGAGACGCGAGATGAACTGGGCGGCTCGGAGTGGTTTGCGCAGCACGGGGCAGTAGGCAATAAGGTGCCGCAGGTGGATGTGAAAAAAGCCATCAAAACATACCGCGCATTGCACAAGGCCATCCAGACCGGACTTGTGGCCTCCTGCCATGATTGTTCCGATGGCGGGTTGGGTATCGCGATGATCGAAACCGCGTTTGCCGGTGGTCTGGGCATGAACATTGATTTAAACAATGTTCCTTACCGCGGCAAAAAGAGAAACGATTATATTTTATTTTCGGAGACGGCCAGCCGCTTTGTGGTCACCATTCATCCGAAAGATAAACGCAAGTTTGAGAAGCTCATGGCCGGAAACGTCGTAAGTGAAATCGGGTTTGTCTCAAGCGACGGTTTGTTTCAAATAACCGGCCTGGGTGGAAAATTGATTATTAAAGAAAAAGTAAACAAACTAAAAGAAGCCTGGCAAAAGCCGCTTAATTTTTAGACAGGATTTAATTTATGACCCGCAAAGTTAAGGCAATAGTATTGACCGGCAACGGAACCAACTGCGAAATGGAAAT
>JGI24132J36420_10001146_pt1 | contig 12133 bp, 9 predicted proteins | sample BarGraNGADG00212_3_FD_36420 | JGI IMG/M metagenome (IMG submission 36420) | reverse complement strand
CGGCAGGAAAATCAAAGAGCGGACTGGTTGTTGTTTTGAGGATTCTACTGGATTTTTGCAGGACTNGTGATAAGTCTCCTCATATACTTTTATTCACTTGAGAAGGAATTGTATATTCTTTCGGTCGGAATAGGAGCTTTTGGATTGACTCAGATTATATCCGGACTGTTTGTCTCGGCAGGAAAATCAAAGAGCGGACTGGTTGTTGTTTTGAACGATCTTTACAGTATGCCAAAAACAATGGGACAACTTGCTGTAGTCCAGTTCTTTTCCTGGTTCGCTCTTTTCTCAATGTGGATTTATACAACCTCAGCCGTAACAAGCCATATATATGGTACAAAGGATCCAACAAGTGAACTATATAATCAGGGTGCAAACTGGGTTGGTATTCTCTTTGGTGTTTATAATGGCTTTGCAGCATTGGTTGCATTCCTTCTTCCCGTCCTCGCGAGACTGACGAACAGACGTATCACCCACTCTGTGAGTCTTATTGCAGGAGGTTTAGGATTAATTTCCATCATTCTTTTCCACACCCCGGGAATGTTGATACTTTCCATGCTTGGNATTGGTCTTGCCTGGGCAAGTATACTTGCAATGCCTTATGCAATTCTGACAGGATCACTCCCGGCTGAAAAGATGGGGACGTATATGGGTATTTTTAACTTCTTCATAGTTATTCCGCAGATCCTCGCGGCAAGCATTCTGGGGTTCTTTGTACGGGATGTTTTTGGCGGTGAGAGTATTTATGCTCTGGTAGCCGGAGGCGTTTCTATGTTCATTGCTGCTGCACTGATCCTTTTTGTTAACGATGTGGATGAAACAAAATCAATAAAAGGGTGATGCAAATAACCGCATGCATTTTTGATCTTGATGGAGTAATTGTTGATACTGCCAGATACCACTTTCTGGCGTGGAAAAGACTTACGGATCAGCTTGGGATCCTTTTCACAGAAGAAGACAATGAACGACTCAAAGGTGTAAGCAGAATGGCTTCCCTTGAAATAATCCTGGAGATTGGGAATAGAAGACTTGATGAGAACAGAAAACAGGAATATGCAAAACTCAAAAATAACTGGTATATTGAGTATATAAAAAAAATGACACCAGATGAGATTCTTCCCGGGTGTCTCCCGTTTATTAAGGAACTGAGAAATGCAAACTTCCGCATAGCGATAGGATCGGCAAGCAAGAATACTCCAATGATCCTTGAGAGGGTTGGTATTCAGGGATTGTTTGATGCAGTGGCAGACGGTAACACTATCAGCAAAGCAAAACCTGATCCTGAAGTATTCCTGAAAGCCGCAGAAATGATAGGTGTTAAACCCGGGAACTGTGTAGTGTTTGAAGATGCGGTTGCAGGTGTCCAGGCTGCTCTTAATGCCGGGATGTTGTGTATTGGCATTGGATCACCGAAGATTTTAACTGAAGCTCATTTTGTTGTTTCGGGATTATCTGAGATGAACCTGGCGAAACTTAGAATTATAGAAAATGATGCCCGATTATGAATAGTTTTTATAAAAAGGATGCCTGGCAAATTATCGAAGAGGGCTTCCACCCTGAAATGAACAGGGAATCGGAAAGNATCTTTTCACTTGGGAACGGCTATATGGGACAGAGAGCCAATTTTGAAGAACATTACTCAGGTGATAGCCTGCAGGGGAGTTATATTGCCGGTGTGTATTACCCTGATAAAACACGGGTAGGATGGTGGAAAAACGGATATCCTGAATATTTTGCGAAAGTCCTGAATGCCCCAAACTGGATCGGTATTGATATCTCAGTGAATGGGATAGCTATTGACCTGGCAATATCAAAAATCACTTCATTCTCAAGGATTCTCAATATGAAGGAAGGTTATCTTGAAAGATCTTTCAGGGTAACTGATTCAGAAAATAAGACAGTTGAGATCAGTAGCAGGAGATTCCTCAGCATGGCAGAACCTGATCTTGGAATAATCAGATATACTGTTAAATCAATAGATTTTGAAGGGAACCTCGATTTCACTGTTTATATTGACGGAGATGTAAAAAATGAAGACTCAAATTATGGGGAAAAATTCTGGGTTGAGGTCAGCAAAGAAATAGATGGAAACAGTGGGGTACTTATTACCAGAACATTGAAAACAGATTTTCATGTTGCAACCGGGATGTGTTTTGAAATTCTGAAGAATAACAAAGAAGTTCTTGTAAATGCTGATAGTATTGATAAAGAAAAATATATTGCCAGTTCTTTCACCCTNGGCATCCGGACAGGTGAGGAGGTAGTCCTGAATAAGTATGTCTCGGTTCTGTCTTCGTTGAATATTTCAAAAGAACATTTATTAAAGGATACTAAAGCCCGGCTTAATATAACAAAAGCCAAAGGCTATAAAAAACTTTTCCTTGAACATACCAGAGAATGGGAAAGGATCTGGTCTACTTCAGATGTGATTATTGAAGGNGATATTTCTGCCCAGCAGGCAATACGCTTTAATATCTTCCACCTTAACCAGACCTATACCGGAAAGGACGAAAGGCTCAATATTGGTCCAAAGGGATTTACCGGAGAGAAATATGGAGGCAGTACATATTGGGATACCGAAGCTTTTGGTTTGCCATTTTTCCTTAAAACAGCTGATCAGAAAGTAGGGGAAAATCTATTGCTTTACCGTTACAAGCATCTTGATAAAAGTATTGCCAATGCTGAAAAACTCGGGTTTAAAGACGGTGCAGCTTTGTACCCGATGGTTACAATGAACGGCGAAGAGTGTCACAATGAGTGGGAGATAACCTTCGAAGAGATACATAGGAATGGGGTAATTGCTTTTGCTATTTTCAACTATATCCGGCATACGGGTGATGAAGAATATATGGCTGAATACGGGTTGGAAGTGTTGATAGGAATTTCGAGATTCTGGAGCCAACGGACAACCTTCTCAGAAAATCTTAAGAAATATGTGATACTCGGTGTCACTGGTCCGAATGAGTATGAGAATAACGTTAATAATAACTGGTACACCAACTCATTAGCTGTTTGGACATTATCCTATACAATTAAGAACATAAGGATTCTGGAAAAAGGAAATCCTGACAAACTATCCGCTCTTTTCAGAAAAATAAATTTTAACTTTTCTGATGAAACAACCAGGTGGAAGGATGTGATTAAAAACATGCACTTTGCTGTGGATAATACACGAAATATTTTCCTTCAGCAGGATGGATTTCTTGATAAGGAATTAAAACCGGCAAGCAGTATTCCATCTGCTGAAAAACCAATAAACCAGCATTGGTCGTGGGACAGGATACTAAGATCCTGTTTTATTAAACAGGCAGATGTTCTGCAAGGTCTGTATCTTTTTGAAGATCAGTTTGATACAGATACGATAAAACGCAATTATGATTTTTATGAACCAATGACAGTTCATGAATCGTCATTATCTGCATGCATTCATTCCATTGTTGCTTCCAGGATTGGCGATATTGAAAAAGCCTACGAGCTCTACCTTCGAACTGCCAGGCTTGATCTTGATGATTATAATAATGAGGTCTCCGAGGGTCTGCATATAACAAGTATGGCAGGTACATGGCTGGCAATTGTTGAGGGATTTGGTGGGATGAGGATTATTGATGACAAAATATTACTTAATCCACTTATCCCGCTAAACTGGCAATCATATTCATTTCATGCGCGTTTCCGTGGCGTCATGTTTGAAGTTAAGGTGACAAAAGAATGTGTTAGTGTAAATAATATTTCACAAAAACCATTACGTGTGGAGATATCCGGTAAGGAATACCAGATAAAAGGAGCAGAAAAAATTATTCTTAATCTGAAATTAGATTTTTTTTCTTAAGCTTTAACAATTCATAAACCAAATTGTAATAAGTATAACTTAACAATTCATAATATGGAAAAACTACCTCTAAGTATACTCGTATTGTTTCTGGCACTTGCAATAACATTAGCGGGTTGTTCGATTTTTGGAAAGAAAAAGGAATTAAAACCTCTTATTTCCACTGTTGTACATCCTGAATGGTCTAAAAATTCAGTACTTTATGAAGTAAACGTCAGGCAGTACACCGATCAGGGAACGTTTAGCGCATTTGCCGGACATCTTCCAAGGCTGAAAGCCCTTGGGGTGGACGTACTCTGGTTTATGCCAACATACCCTATTGGAATTGTAAACAAGAAAGGAGAACTGGGTAGTTATTATTCGGTCAGAGACTATATGAATGTGAACCCGGAATTCGGNAATCTCGACGATTTTAAAACNCTCCTTAACAAAGCACATGAGATGGGGATGCATGTTATCCTCGACTGGGTGCCAAACCATACATCGTGGGATAATAAACTGACTATAGAACATCCTGANTGGTATGTCAANGATGCTTCAGGTAAATTTACTCCACCGCTTGGGACTGACTGGACCGATGTAATTCAACTTGACTGGTCTAAGAGAGAGCTTCAGGATTATATGATAGATGCAATGAAGTTCTGGGTGAATATGGGTGTTGATGGATTCCGTATTGATCACCCACATAATACGCCTAAGGAATTCTGGGAAAGAGCAAGAACTGAACTAACAGAAATAAAACCTGTTCTGCTGATTGGTGAGATTGAGGACCCAACCTTTTCTCTTGAAAAGGGTTTTGATATGAACTATGCCTGGGAAATGCATCACCTGATGAACAGTGTGGCTCAGGGGAAAGATAGCGTAAATAAATTGGTAAAGTATTATGAAAGAGAAAGGTCAGTATATCCAAATAATGTTTACAGACTGCAATTCCTTACTAACCATGATGAGAATTCATGGGCAGGAACAATTGACTCACTGATGGGTGAGTCACAACGGGCATTTGCAACTTTGATATTTACCGGTCAGGGTGTACCTTTAATTTACAGCGGACAGGAAGCCTGCCTTAACAAGAAGATAAAGTTTTTTGTAAGAGATCCAATCAAGTGGAATGATAGTTGCAGTCTGACAGGCTTTTATACAGACCTTATATCTTTAAAAAAACAGAATAAAGCCCTATGGAACGGTGATGCAGGAGGCCCGATGATCAAAATCGCGACAAACAAAGACAAAGCAGTTTTTGCTTTTTACAGAGAGAAAGACGGAAACAGAGTAGTAGTAGTCCTTAATCTCAGTAAGAAACCGGTAGCTCTTAAGTCTTTCCCGGCTAATCTTAATGGTGAGTATACCGATTATTTTGCCCGTCTGAAAACAACTCTTCCTCTGACTGACTCCCTGAAACTGGAACCCTGGGGGTATAAGGTTCTGGTAAAATAAAAGACAAAAGACAATCCACTTTCGCTACCATCTTCACATCGTTATGGTGGCTACCGAAAGCTATGGTGGACAAAGAAAGTAAAAATGCAATATGCAAAATGCAAAGGTGAATACTCACTGATACACCGCATTATACTCCATTTTACGGAGTTGGTGGCAGACAAGTTGTCTTGAAAAGGAAGTTAAAGTGATATAAATACCTATTTTTAGAGTCCTTTTTAATAATTCAAAAAATGTCATTTGTCAATCTTTTTAAACAAAAAAAGCCTTATTTTTGGCTGGCCTGACTGAAGGCAGAAATGAATTCAAATAATTATCTAAAACCATCTCAAATATGAATGTTCCTGTAAATTTATTGTACACAAAAGACCATGAGTGGCTTCGCGTAGAAGGAAACCTCGGTTACGTCGGAGTGACTGATTTTGCTCAGGGTGAGTTAGGTGATGTCGTTTTCATTGAGATCGAAACAGTCGGCGAAACACTTATGAAGGAAGAGGTGTTCGGCACTATCGAAGCTGTAAAAACAGTCTCTGACATGTTTATGCCTGTAGGTGGTGAGATACTGGAAGTGAATCCATTACTTGCGGAATCACCCCAGGTTGTAAACAAAGATCCTTATGGCAAAGGCTGGATGGTTAAAATAAAGATCAGTAATCTTTCAGAGGTCAATGATCTTCTTTCGGCAGGTAAGTATAAAGCACTGTTATAGAGTCTTTTTAACTTCGAATTCCTGGTAGCCTTCAACTATATCGCCTACTTCTATGTCGTTGAAATTATGGATATTGAGTCCGCATTCATAACCACCAACGACTTCTTTCACATCGTCCTTGAATCGTTTGAGTGATCCCAGTTCACCGGTATAAATTACAATACCATCGCGAATAATTCTTATCCTGGTATTTCTTGTTATTTTGCCCTCTTTAACATAGCAACCTGCAACAGTTCCAACTTTCGTGACCTTGAAGATCTCACGTATTTCAAGAGTTGCTACAATCTCTTCTCTCACTTCAGGCATGAGCATACCTTCCATAGCGGATCGTATCTCTTCAATAGCATTATAGATTATTGAATAGAGACGCACATCGATCTCCTCTTTTTCAGCAAGTTTTCTGGCGCTCACAGATGGTCTTACCTGGAACCCGACTATAATGGCGTTCGAAGCTGCNGCAAGAAGAACGTCAGATTCTGAAATCTGCCCGACTGCCTTATGAATAATATTAAGCTGGATCTCAGGTGTTGAGAGTTTAATAAGTGAGTCGCTCAAAGCTTCTACTGAACCGTCGACATCACCTTTCACTATTATGTTAAGTTCCTGGAAATTACCTATGGCAATTCTCCGGCCTATTTCATCGAGTGTAATATGTTTCTGAGTACGGAGACCCTGTTCTCTCTGGAGCTGAGCCCTCTTTGTTGCAATATCTTTTGCCTCACGATCGCTCTCCATCACGTTAAACTTATCGCCCGCCTGGGGTGCTCCATTCAATCCCAGAACAAGTGTAGGAGTGGCCGGCCCGACTACTTCAACCTTATTTCCTCTTTCGTTGTACATAGCTTTGATATGTCCAAAGCAGCTGCCTGCCAGCATAACATCTCCGATTCGGAGAGTTCCGGCTTTAACCAGAACAGTCGCAGTAAATCCTCTGCCCTTGTCGAGAGAAGATTCAATAACTGTTCCGAGAGCCGGTTTGTCGGGATTAGCTTTTAGTTCAAGCATCTCTGCTTCAAGAAGTATTTTATCAAGAAGTATATCAATATTAAGTCCGCTTTTTGCAGAAATTTCCTGGGATTGATACTTTCCTCCCCAATCTTCAACCAGGTAATTCATAGTTGCCANNGCCTCTTTTATCTTATCAGGATTTGCAGTTGGCTTATCAATTTTGTTGATAGCAAAAATTATCGGGACCCCGGCGGCTGAGGCATGATTAATAGCTTCTTTTGTCTGTGGCATAACACCATCGTCAGCTGCAACCACGATAATTGCTATATCGGTTATTTGAGCACCCCGCGCACGCATAGCTGTAAATGCCTCATGACCAGGAGTATCAAGAAATGTTATCTGCCGTCCATCCTCCAGGATGACACCATAAGCGCCGATATGTTGAGTAATACCTCCGGCTTCACCAGCAATCACGTTAGTATTCCTGATATAGTCGAGTAACTTTGTTTTACCATGATCAACATGCCCCATAACGGTAACTATGGGTGGTCTTGGTTTAAGATCTGCCTCATCATCCTCTTCTTCACGAACGGCCTCCTGTAATTCTGCACTCACAAATTCTACCTTGTATCCGAATTCATCTGCAAGAAGTGCCATAGTTTCTGCATCAAGTCGCTGGTTTATTGAAACAAACAGGCCAAGATTCATGCATGTCGAAATGATATCAGTGACGGGAGTATTCATCATCGAAGCAAGTTCATTAACCGACACGAATTCAGTAACTTTAAGAATATTTTTATCGAGTTCCTGCTGATCAACAACTTCCTGGTGTTTCTGACTTACAGCTTCCCTTTTTTCTCTGCGGTATCTTGAACCCTTGGATTTACCTTTTGTGGTTAGTCTTGCAAGTGTCTCTTTTATCTGCTTCTGAACTTCTTCTTCATTCACTACAGCCCTGACAGGTCTTCTTTTTACTACCTTTTTATTAGTGGGTTTTTCTTTTTTATCTGTTGTTACCGGTTTAACAACGGGTACTCCTTCTTTTTCTTTCAGTATCCTCTTTCTTCTCTTTTTCCTTCTGAAATCGGATTCTCCGCTAACTCTGACAGGTTGAAAAGGAGTAGTTTTCTTTTTCTCTTCAACTGGAAGATCAATTTTTCCGACAACCCTTGGCCCAACCAGTTTTTTGAAATCAGTCTTATAAAGAGAAACAATATCTTCTTCTGGTCCGGGTATAACAACATCTTTAGTAATTTCTTTAATCCTGAGTTCATCAATTACCGGTTCAGCAATCGGCTCTTCTATAATTTCAGGTTCCGGCTTAGCGACTGGTTTCGTCTCAGTCTCAGGGATGATCTCCTTTTCTTTGTTTTGCTCGTCCGCAGCAATTTTTGGTTTCTTTTTATGTTCCTCTTTTTTTACCGGTTTTGTGTCTTTAGCAATTGTATCGAGATCAATCTTCCCGACAATATGAAGGTCAATATTTGATTTAGATTTTTTTTCTTCAACAGGAGTGGTAATCTCAGGTGTTGCTGTTTCAATGACTGGTTTTTTCTTTTCAGCCTTTGCAGGTTCAACTGGCTCCTGGGCAGGTTTATGTATATTCTCTTCTTTGTGAGGAATAACTTTTACAACCTTTGGTTTTAATGTCTTTTCCAGATCAATTTTACCAACAAGCTTAACTTCGGGTTTTCTGATTTCAGTTTTAATATCTACAGTTGACTTTACTCCTGAAGAATCTGTGACAAGTACATTATCTTCTCTCTCAGATTCTTCAACCTCAGTCTTCTCTGAAAAATCATTGATAGAGACTGATTCCTTCTTTCTATGAAGATCTTTAAGGATAAGTTTTTCAGACTCCTTTTTTACGCTGATATCTGTACTGTACTCTTTTACCAGCAAAATATAAGCTTCAAACGGAAGTTTAGTATTTGGGTTGGGATCAAGATCAAACCCTTTTTTGTGCAGGTATTCGACAATAGTGGATATACCCACATTGAATTCGCGGGCTGCTTTGCTTAATCTTGTAACCTTGATATCCTCTGTCATAAATATGCCTTGCCTTTATTAAAACTTCAAAAACCTCTGATCGTTAAAAGTTTATATTTATTTTTATTCAAATTCGGCTCTTAGAATGTTAACAACCTCTTTTACTGTCTCTTCTTCAAGATCAGTTCTCTTTACAAGGTCACTTATTGAAAGATTCAGAACACTTCTTGCTGTATCGCAACCAATAGCCTTGAGTTCTTCGATTATCCAATCTTCAATTTCATCTTCAAATTCATCAAGATTAACATCTTCCTCATCTTCTCCACCTGGTTCCCTGTAAACGTCGATTTCATATCCTGTGAGCTGACTTGCCAGCTTAATATTCAGACCCCCTTTACCAATTGCGAGTGAAACTTCATTGGGTTTCAGATATATTTCTGCCCTCTTTGTCTCTTCAACAAGTTTGATTGAGGTAATCTTTGCAGGGCTGAGCGCCCTCTGTATAAAAAGCTGATTATTGGAAGTATAGTTTATAACATCTATGTTTTCGTTTCGCAATTCCCTTACAATACCATGAATTCTGGAACCTTTCATTCCGACACATGCACCAACCGGATCAATTCTCTCGTCATAAGATTCGACTGCTACTTTTGCACGTTCACCGGGTACCCTTACTATATTTTTGATTGTAATCAGACCATCAAAAATTTCCGGAACTTCAAGTTCAAACAGCCTTTCCAGAAATACCGGTGAGGTACGGCTCAGGATGATAAAAGGTGTATTGTTTCTCATTTCAACTTTTATCACAACAGCCCTGATAGAATCTCCCTTACGAAAATGATCGGAAGGGATCTGTTCGCTTTTTGGCAGGATAAGTTCATTTCCATCATCATCAAGCACAAGGATTTCTCTTTTCCAAACCTGGTATACTTCTCCAGTGACTATCTCACCGATCCGGTCTTTATACTTGATATAAATATTATTTTTTTCCAGATCGAGAATACGCGCTGTCAGGTTTTGCCTTAATGATAATATAGCTCTTCTTCCAAAGTCAAGAAATTTAACTTCGTCAGAAACTTCTTCGCCTACCTCATAATCTCCATCTATCTCTTTAGCCTTTGAAAGAGGAATCTGAATTATGGGATCAGTGAGCTCTTTGTCTTCAACAACAACCCTATTCCTCCATATTTCAAAGTCGCCTTTGTCAATATTGACAATTATGTCGAAATTATCAGCTGAACCATATTTTTTTGCGAGCATGCTTCGGAACACATCTTCAAGAACGCTCATCATTGTAGGGCGGTCAATATTTTTCAGCTCCTTGAATTCCGAAAAAGTGTCGATTAAATTAACATTTTCCATCTGGTGTAAACCTCTTATTATTATTTAATTGTCAAAATAATTCTTGTCGATTTTATTTGTTCAAAATTGAACGAAATATCCTTCAGTTCTATAGGTCTTCCTTTTGTTTTTATTTCAGTCTCAAGCTCAAATCCTCCTGTGGTAACATTTTTAAGTTTCCCGATATATTTTGATCCCTCATTGTCCACAACTTCGGCTTTTTTACCCGCATTTTTGATGTATTGTTCAATAACTACAAAAGGCATGTCCAGGCCAGGAGAGGATACCTGTAATTCAAAATCCTCTGTTTCGCGGTCGAGTCCATTCTCAATATGTCTGTGTATTGCTGCACATTCATCAATTGTTATACCTTCATTTTTATCGGCAAGTACAATAATCCTGTTGCCATTATTTATTTTAACAGTAACAAGAAAGAGTCCGGTTCCCTTTATAAACTCCTCAACTAATCCCTGTATTTTCTGTTTTTCTATCATTTTTCAAAAACCGAGAATAAAATAGGGGACTCTGGTCCCCTAGGTCAAATTCTCCTCAATTCGCTGACAAAGGTACATATTTATATTAAATCACCAAAATATTCAGTATTAATATTGAAGTATTATGCTTGTGGTTCAAATACGTAGCTTGAAAATCAGGAAACATTTAGATCTTTGCAAATCACTTAAAACTAACAGGACATAGATTAATATATTTCAGTGAACACTGTGAAACAGGCAGATATATATGACAATAATGACAGGTTAATTCTTGAGAATTGTACCTTATGTCCGAGGGAGTGTGGAATAAACAGGTTCGAAGGCGGATCAGGCTACTGCGGAACGGATGCCGGTTTGAATATTGCTACGATCTGTATCCACAAAGGCGAGGAGCCCGTCATAAGCGGATCGGATGGTATTTGTAATATATTCTTTGCCGGATGCAATCTTCATTGTCTCTATTGTCAGAATCATGAAATAAGTCAGTNTGGATCAGTTGCTGGAAATGCCGGAACAGATCNGGAGGCGGTTCTTGATAAGATAGTCAGCATACTTTCAGGAGGCATATCTGCAATTGGTTTTGTATCTCCTTCTCATGTAGTACCACAGGTAAAAGCAATAATTAAAGGTTTGAATTCGCGAGGCTACAAACCAATAACAGTATATAATACAAATAGTTATGATAAACTGGAAACTATCCAAAGCCTGTCGGGATTAATTGATGTGTACCTTCCGGATTATAAATATGTTACTAAAGAAATTGCATCAGGGTATTCAGATGCTTCCGATTATCCGGAAATAGCTCTTAAAGCTATTAAAGAGATGTATTATCAGAAGGGATCAACCCTTGTAATTGATGAAAATAACAGGGCAGAAAACGGACTGCTGATCAGACATCTTGTCTTACCGGGTCATGCTGAAGAGAGTAAAAAAGTTTTATTTTCAATTGCTGAAGAGTTGTCACCTGGTGTTCATCTTTCACTCATGTCTCAATACCATCCTACAGCGCAGGTGAAACAACATCAGATACTTAACCGCCCTCTCTACAAAGCAGAATATGAGGCTGTAGTTGAGACAATGGAAGCTCTGGGTTTCAGAAATGGATGGGTTCAGGATATGGATAGTAATCTTAATTACATGCCTGATTTCAGTAAAGAAAATCCATTTGAAAGTCCCCCATCCTCCTAAATGGGGGGCTACATGAATTTCTCCCTCTTCTGCAGATTAAACAATGCAGCCAGTAGAAATATTATTGATCCGGTTATCAGAATAATCCGGTTTTTAAAAGTAATAATTGCCCAGGTTGTCTCACTTANATCTCGTGGCATATTGAATGGATTAAGGAACACGTTCCATTGGCTTTTATTCAATGGCTCACTTAGAATA
>JGI24132J36420_10001141_pt1 | contig 12167 bp, 8 predicted proteins | sample BarGraNGADG00212_3_FD_36420 | JGI IMG/M metagenome (IMG submission 36420) | reverse complement strand
TCCTTATTGAAAACTCTCCAGCCATATATTGGTATCAACTAAATATCTTACTTTTGTCGCCAATCAAGAGCTTTTTTCTGTAATTCAATAGATGATACTTTGATATCTTCTAATCCTCCGGCCCAGTCCTGTCTCAATCTTTTAAGCTTATGTGATACTCTTTTGTTAATCAAATAATCTAAATAACGATCCAATTCACTTATTAGTCCGGGTGATAGTTTATTAATTTTACTTTCGATGTCTTTAATCGCTCTCATATCACAAAGATGATAAAAAATTATAAGTTGCCGGGGACATTAATCAATACGTTTTCATCTTGAGCTACAATACCCCAGCTATTTCAGGCTTTGGCTGCATCTCAAAATATTTATACTCAGGCAGTAACCCTACCTTAATAAACCGCCTGGATATGACTGGATCTTTACTTCCGTCTGCCAGAAACTCTGCCAAAAGCAAATAACCTCCTGTCTTCTTCGGTAGTGATATTTCAGCAGGAAAAGATGAACGGTCAAAAGCAGAAAGAGTAACCTGAATGGTCTTTTTGGTTACAGTTTTCCCTTCACTATCAAGAATTATAATTGTTACTTTCCCGGAAACATCCTTGTTCACATCGTTAATCTTCGCCAGCTCAAATGATAATTTTTCTCCCGGCTGGTGAGGAACAGACTGTTTTACATACCTTTCATCGGTTAAATTGATGAAAACTGCTGAAGGGGCAAAGGCATGCCTGAACCAATTGAGTGTGGAAATTGGTCTCAGATCTTTGATGTTGTCCATGAACCAGTCACCCGTATAGCCATAATTATTTGCCAGATAACAGAATGCCAATACTCCTGCAATATCAGGTTCACTTCGAAGCCACTCAGTTTCAAGCTGCATATCGTAGGCTTGAAATTCGCGGTTTTGTTCCGGAGTGGAATTAGTCCCGAGGTAATATTTGTAATCATTTACTGTCAGCTTACTTGGCATTCCGTTTCGCCACAGCCATCTCCATCCATATTCATTTGCGAGCTGTGGAACGCCTGCTTCCCTGATCATTTTTATTGCCTGTGGTTTATAATCAAGATTGCCAAGAGGATAAAAGTCTTTTTCTGATCCGCTTTCTTTTCCATTCATCCTGCCCATATATGGATGCGGTTCATCCATCTCATCTGCTTTCATGATCCCTTCTCTCATATACCCGGCATCCCAGATTCTTGTCGGATCGAGTTTTTTAAGCTCGGGAATCAGAGTATTCCCTATATAATTATCAGTGTTTTCATTAATTGCATCCCAGATTGCAATGCTGGGATGGCTGCCATCTGTCCATACCCAATCGGTGTATTCTTTCTTTATCTCTTCATCCCACCCATGGTTCTGCCAGTAGAGCCATTCGTTCTGAAAAAGCAACCCATACCCATCAGCGATATCATACCAAAAGTCAGGTACAATACCCACACATATTCTCATTGCATTCCAGTTCAGTTGNTTNGGGTAGTTGACAAGAAGTTTTTTTACCCATTCTTTATCCCAAACAAGATTACCACAGTCAGGATCCTCAAAAAACCTTTGAAGCGTAATATTTGTGCCACGAAGAAAATATTTTTCATTATTCAGATAGAAAAACTTCCCTTTGGCAGTAAAATCTCTCATCCCGAACTGATGGTTCACCTCATCTGATACTCCTTTTTTATCATATAGTTTAACTGTTGCAACATAAAGAAAAGGTTTTTCCGGTGTCCATGATGTAAAGGCTGAAATAGGAATTTCATTTATCATTTCGGTCAGATTGTCCCTTTTTGCCACAGACTTTGCCCTTGCAGAAGCTACTTCTTTTCCGGTTAACTTTTCTGTGATTGATACTTCTATTTTAACTGAATCAGTCATTGGATCGCCATAGAATATTTGAGCAGGGATCAGGCTCCTTACCTGGGTTTTAATTGTAATATTTTTATTTGCCACTGACGGGAGAATAAGAAGCCGGTTAATTCTCTCCTTCCCGGTAAACGAAAGATAAACATCATCCCAGATACCGGGTAGGTAATGCTCTTTTTCCTTATCTGTACCGCCAGCCGCCTCTGCCGGCAGCCAGGTCCTCTCTCCAACCCTTATAAGTATTTCATTTTCAGCACCAAATTTAACAGCCTTATTTACAGGAAATTCAACTGGTGTATAGCAGGCCATCGATGTTCCCATATCTATTCCATTAATAAATATCTGTGTTACATACTGGCTCTTTTTAACAGAAATAACACCCTCCGAATTTTCAAGTTCTTTTGGAATAAAAACAGTCCGGCGATACCAGCTGTAGCGAGGAGTATAGTCAAGATTATAAAGATTATATTGTTCTTTCGATTCCGGTTTGTCGGGACGTTTAAAGAATTTATCATATTCTTCTATTCTTGGTTCAGCAAGATGAATCAATCCCGGAACAGGGATTTTTCTTGTGAACTTTGCCGGAGGAAATGCATTAAGAGTCTGATCAAATTCCCATGTTCCGTTAAGATTAATAACCGTACGTGGATTTTGTGCCTGAATAAGATGCACAAACAGAAAAAATATAACAAACAGACCAACAGAATATTTCATGGGATCAATTTATTTATGAAAAACAATATTAAACTTTTGGCTCCCAGCCTTTTTCATATTCTCTGCTCCACAATAGGGCAGCCTTTTCATTACCAATGATATGTCCGTTAGCGGGGTCGCAATGCAAAGTCGATCCTGTACGCTGGGCTATATTGGCCAGATGACTCAGGATCACACTTTTATGTGCCTCTTCAATAGGCGCAGTGTTTTTTGTATTTCCCCGTATAGTCTCCACAAAATTAATGAGGTGGTAAAGATCCATATCACCATTGGCACTAACTGTATTATTCGGATCGGCTAATACCGCGGAATCAACTTTTCTGATTAGTTTGTTTTTGTCATCGTATATTTTAAAATCACCGCCTCCTAAATTCACAAGAGTTCCCTTATCTCCATAAATAATAAAACCTCTTCCGCTCTGTTCAACTCCAAATGAATTACAGCTGCGTCCTTCCCAGGTAATTGTTTTTTTATCGCCATACTCGAAACCGGCAATCTGGGTATCGGGGGTTTCCCAATCATCAGAAAATGCATAACGACCTCCAACAGAAGTAGCTTTTGTAGGAAAATCTACTCCTAAGAACCAGCGGCAGCAATCGAGTTCATGATTGCCATTATTGGCAGCTTCACCTGTCCCCCAGTTCCAGAACCAGTGCCAGTTGTAATGCACAAGATTGTCTTTGTAATCTTTTCGTGGAGCCGGTCCCTGCCACAACTCAAAATCAAGTGTTGATGGTACTGGAACTACTTTACCAACGCCAATTGATTTACGGCTATTGGTGTACCACGCTTTAGCCATGTATGGATTTCCAAGAAGACCTTCGCGTACTTCTTTAACTACCCCTATCAGAGATGGAAATGACCTGCGCTGACTTCCTGCCTGCAAAACTTTTTTGTATTTGGCAACTGCCTGAATAAGTAACTCACTCTCATGTGGATTCTGGCTGCATGGTTTCTCAACATATACATTTTTCCCATTAGCCAGACCCAATAAAGCGGCAGGAGTATGCCAGTGATCAGGTGCAGCTACAATCAAAGCATCAAAGTCNGTTTTTGTCACAAGTTTACGGATGTCCTTTTCGATAACTGGTTTCCGGGGAGCATCTTTTAATGCATCNAGTCCTTTTTTCAATGCACCATCTTCAACTTCGCATAAATATCCTACCTCAACATTTGGCAAAGAAGAAAAACTCTTTGCGTGATAAGCGCCACGACCGTTCAGACCCATTATGGCAACAACAACTTTATTGCTTGGTGCATTCTTTCCGAATACCGGAAAATTTAGTATTGTTACTCCTGCTGCTGTTGCAAGAGTTGATTTTTTAACAAAGTCCCTTCGTTTCATGATATGTTTTTTAAAGATTATTAGTTTAAGTTAAGTATGACTTTCAGTAAATTTTTCTGACTTTTAACCCCCTACCTGGCCCCCGCCGAAGCGGGGCAGNCTTTCCCCCAAGGGGGAAGGAAAATACAGTATTCTTTTATAATTCAGTAACTTATAAAATTAAGCTCCGGCCAATATCAGTAAAGCGAGTCCAATCAGATATGCAAAGAACATGAACATTACAAGTGTGTTAACTGACTTGGTTGCTCCTTTGAATTCTTTCCAGATAAATACACCCCACATTGCTGCAACAAGTGTGGCACCCTGACCCAGGCCATAAGAAATTGCGAATCCTGCTTTCCCGGAAGCAATAATACTCATAGACATTCCCATGTTCCAGATAACGCCTCCAAGGATTCCATTCAGGTGAACATCAAAAGTACCTTTTTTGTAATCTTTAAAAGACAGAGGTTCACCTTCAAAAGGTCTCTTCATAATCAAATAGTTAAACAGCAGGTTACTNACCAGTACTCCTATTGCAAAGAAGAATATTGCAGAATATGGAGTAAGTTTACCGACTTCAGGAGATACAAAATCAGAGGCCATGGAGCTTGCAACAAACCTGTAGAACAGTGCCATAAGAACACCTGCCTCAATTGATAGAATTATCCCTTTTTTTGAGACTTTTTTCATTGTTGCACTATGCTTTTTATAGGCAACGGCATCAATAATAATTGCTGCTACAATAAAACCTAATCCTATGAACAGCAACAGAGGATTTCCCTTCGGAGTTGCAACATAGTTTATGATAACTCCCAGAGCCAGAGCAATGCCTATTCCAACAGGGAAAGCAACTGCCATCCCGGCAATTGCCATAGCAGCAACGAGCAATATGTTTGAAGCATTGAATATNACNCCNCCAATCATNGCATTAATTATATTCCTGGGTTCAGCCTGGCGTATATCTGCCAAAAAACCACGTCCGTGTTCGCCGGTACTCCCCATAGAAAATCCGAGGATTAGAGAAAACAGTAAAATTCCAATAACATAATCCCAGTAAAACAATTCGAATCTCCACGATTTTCCCGCCAACTTCTGGGTATTTCCCCACGAGCCCCAGCAGAGCATTGTTATTACGCAAAGAATTATCGCAAGCGTGTAACTTTCTGGTATAAACATTGTACTAAAGTATTAAGGTTCAAGTAATATCGTTAAAGGTATAAGGCTTAAGGCATTGGAGGTAAACTCCATCCTTCGCGGTATGAATGTTTAATATATCTCGCTGCAGTTTCCATGGCATTAAATTTAGCATATTGCATATTGAAATGGGGATGACCATCGATCACCTTGAATTCATTGGTCGTTACTATTTTTACAATATCAGAATCGGATATGTTGGTAAACTTCATATTTGGCCCATCCCATTTCAGCGATTTATTTAATGATTGCAGACGAATAGCCAGAACCCCCAGTAGTACCATTTCATTAAAAGGACCTGAATAGGCAAAGTTAGATGTAGTTTCTACCCTGTTTTCAGGTGATTCTTTACATGCACGGACCCAATCCTGTTCGTGATATCCGTCTACATAACCCACTGCGCCAGGAATTCTTCTGAGGTAAGGTTTGACATTCGGGACCCTTCCTGAAACCAGCCGGCTGTTGAAGCCACCACAACCACAAATAAGGGTATCTTTTGATCCAACAAAGATGCAGCCGCCAAGGCCGTCTGCCATAAGGTCTTCTCCTTCAGGAAGTAATTCTGAAAATACAGGATATAAACCTCCGTCATACCAATAGACCTTAACTGGCGGCATAGCAAGCTTTGGCATATTTTCACGGGCAGGAAAGGAGAATTCCACTGTTTCTGCCTGAGGAGCTGATTCGGTATTTATTGAGGTTGAACTTCCCCGGACTTTAGAAGGGTAACCGAGCTTAAGAGACTGATATACTGGATCGAGAATATGACAGGCCATATCACCGAATGCTCCGGTTCCAAAGTCCCACCATCCGCGCCAGTTCCACGGAGTATAAATTTCATTAAAAGGGCGAACCGGAGCCGGGCCAATAAAGAGATCCCAGTTAAGAGTCTTAGGAACAGGCATAACCTTTTCGGGTCTCTGTAATCCTTGCGGCCAGATCGGACGGTCAGTCCATGTATGAACTTCCTTTACCTCACCGATTTCTCCGTTCCATATCCATTCGCAGAGTTGGCGGACACCATCTCCTGAATTGCCCTGGTTGCCCATTTGTGTGGCAACCTTATGTTTCGCTGCAAGTTTTGTCAATAGGCGGGATTCATAAACTGAATGTGTGAGAGGTTTCTGACAATAGACATGCTTCCCAAGTGTCAGAGCTGTGGCAGCTATCCCGGCATGGGAATGATCGGCTGTTGCAACCATCACTCCGTCAATCGATTTACCCATTTCATCGAACATCTTGCGCCAGTCCCAGTATCTTTTTGCATTGGGAAACTCTTTGAAACATGTTTCGGCATACTTCCAGTCAATATCGCAAAGTGCCACGATGTTTTCAGTATTCATACCAACCAGGTTAGGATGTCCTTTACCACCGATACCTACACCGGCAATATTCAGTTTATCACTTGGAGCTTTATATCCAAAACCGCTTATAACTTTACTTGGGAGGATTGTGATACCGGCAGCCGCAACTGCAGTTTTTTTGAGGAATCCCCGACGGGTATTATCAGTATTTGCCATATTTTCAGGATTTTCAGATTATTTCAACTCCTTTAATTTAATATTCCGGTACCATACTTTAGTGCCATGGTTCTGCAGAGAAATAAATCCTTCATCAAACTTACCCCAATCAGGAAAAGCAGCCCATTTTCCGCTATTCCTGAGTTTGGTCCATTCTTCTGAATTTTTGACATATTTAACAACTACCTCTCCGTTAAGCATCTGAGTAACATTATTGCCATCAACCACGAGTAGTATCTGATTCCATTCACCGACAGGTTTGTAGGGTTTTACCATTGGCGGATACATAGCATAATTTGCTCCGCAGATCTGCCAGTTCTCCAAAGGATCTGGCCAGTTATCCTGATCAATAACCTGATATTCGGGACCTGTTTCATATGGAAACTTGTATTTCTTGTCTTCGGATATCTGAAACAGTATACCGCTATTGGCACCTTTTGTGAGTTTAAATTCAGCACTAAAAGCGAAACTACGATACTTTTTATTTGTAATTATATCCTGACTTTCAGCCCTGCCCTCAGTTGTCATGGTGAGCGCTCCATCTTCCAGAATCCAGCAATCTGGAAATCCGGCGAGATTGTAACCATGCCATCCATTAGTTGTTGTACCGTTGAACAATAATACCCACCCTTTACTTTTCTCATTTTTAGTAAGGGTATTGGGGGCAGAGCTTCTGTCAATCTCAGAATAGAGCGACATGGCATCCTTCTTTACAGGTGCATTGCATGAAACCAGCAAAATGGAGAAGGTGCCGAAAAACAAATGGGTTAGTAGTTTTATCATCATAGAGAGTATTAATGATTAGTCAATAAAGTTAGCAAATTATCGTTTGTTATAAATTATCTGTGATATCGAAAATCAGTATTATTTCTTCTGTTCACTACTTACTACTTACTGCATACTACCTACTTCTTCTCCTTTTCAAACACGCTATCCCAGTGCATTTCAATCTCTTCCAGCGATTTTCCCTTTGTTTCCGGAACATTCAGATAAGTGAACAGCCATTGAAGCCCCGACATTACTGCCAGGAACAGGAATGTTGCTGTTCCACCAACAGTTTTCAGGAAGTGTGGAAAAAGAAGTACTACCAGGAAATTGAAAACCCATTGTGTGAATGAGGCAAATGCAAGTGCTTTTCCACGAATCCTGTTCGGAAATATTTCCGAGACAAGTGTCCAGAAAACAGGACCGATACAAGCCGCAAAAAAGGCAATAAACATCAGGATACAAATCAGAGTGAATATCCCTTCCAGTTTAAAGAAGTAAGTTATGGACAAAAGAACAAGGGTCACTGTCATTCCCATTGAACCAATAAGGTAAAGTTTTCGTCTTCCTGTTTTATCAATAAGAAAAATAGCAACAAATGTGAAAAGTCCGTTTATGAGCCCTATCAGAGAAGTCTGAAGAAGGGCATTTTTAATTTCAACTCCGACAGACATAAGAATCTTTGGGGCATAATCAACCACCGTATTGACGCCGCTTACCTGAACAAAAACAGCCAGGAAAAATCCAACAATCATTACTTTTCTCGTGGAAGGTCTGAATAATTCTGCAAGTTTTACGGAAGTCTGGCCCCCTTTGAAGCTCTCTGCAATCTCTTTAATCTCAGCAGCAGCAATTTCAGCCCCTCCTATTCTTGTAAGAACTTTTAAGGACTCATCTTTTCTTCCGGCTTTAAATAACCATCTTGGACTCTCGGGGATAAAAAATAATCCGGTAAAAAACAATACTGAAGGAATAATACCTGTCGCGAACATCCAGCGCCAGTTATTGTCAACATCGTGCAAAGTGTAATTTATTGTATATGAAATCAATATCCCTAATACAATTGTTAACTGGTAAATAGAAACCAACATTCCCCTGTTTTTTGCCGGTGAAACTTCTGCCACATACATTGGTGATAGTACCGATGCAGCTCCCACAGCCAGACCACCAAAAAGACGTGCGGTAATAAACCATGCGGATGATGTGGCAAGTGCAGTTGCAGCACATGAGAGAGCAAAAAACAGTGCAACAATTATCAGAATCTTTTTTCGTCCGTATTTATCGGTTAACACACCTGACCCAAAAGCGCCTGCTATTGCCCCTACCAGCAATGAGCTTACTCCCCAGCCCAATTGAAGCTCATTCCATCCGAAATATGGCTGAATGAAAGGTACCGCGCCTGAAATGATTGAAATATCAAAGCCAAACATAAGCCCTCCCATCGTGGCAATAAGGCAAATGAATGACAAATAGAATGAGTTCGTTGATTTAGTCATAAGTGTATATCATTTGGTTATAAATGTAATTATTTCGGTTTAATATTTACAATGGCTTTTATAGATCTTTAACAAAAGAATTTCATTGATTACCGGTGCTCATAATATTTATTTTATATGTTTGTTGAAAATTACCCCAATATAAAAGCTCTGCCATGATTCAAAAAGCAACCCTTATTTTCTCTATTCTGTTATTCAGTTTAACGGTTTCATTTGCCCAGACTATTCCTTCACCCAAAGAACATTTTGGATTCAATATCGGTGATAATTATAAGCTCGCCAATTATACCCAAACTGAAGAATACTTTAAGAAAATAGCTGCCGCTTCAGATCGTGTAAAACTGGTTAATATAGGTAATACTGAAGAGGGTCGTACTCAATACATGCTTATTGTTTCCTCTCCTGCAAACATTAAAAACCTGATCAGGTATAAAGAAATATCCATGAAACTGGCACGTGCTGAGGGAATTACAGACAATGAAGCTCAGGCACTTGCAACTGAAGGCAAAGCTGTGGTGTGGATTGATGGCGGACTGCATGCAACTGAAACAGTAGGAACTCACCAGCTGATTGAAACATTATACAGATTCGTGAGTGGCAATGATCCTGAAACTTTAAGGATACTTGATGAAGTAATAATTCTGTTTGTGCATGCAAATCCCGACGGACAGCAGCTCGTTTCTGACTGGTATATGAGTAATCCCGACACATTGAAAAGATCATATTCACAATTGCCAAGGCTTTATCAAAAATATGTAGGACACGATAATAACAGGGACTTCTTTATGATGAATATGAAGGAAACCCGGAATATGAGCAGACAGTTGTACATTGAGTGGATGCCTCAGGTTCTTTACAATCATCATCAGTCGGGCCCTGCAGGTTCTGTTGTTGCCGGACCTCCTTATCGCGATCCCTTCAACTATCTCATAAACCCACTTACAATAACAAGCATAGACGCTGTTGGGGCTGCAATGATTAACAGGCTTAATGTTGAAGGGAAACCAGGGTATACCGAGCGTGGAGGAGCAACATTCTCTACCTGGTATAATGGAGGACTGCGAACAACATCATATTTTCACAATATAGTAGGTCTCCTCACCGAAATAATTGGCAACCCTACTCCGATGACTGTTCCATTGGTCCCGGCACGTCTGCTTCCCAGCGGATCAACTCCCTATCCTGTAAAACCACAAAAGTGGCTTTTCAGACAATCAATTGAATATTCTGTATCACTGAATTATGCAGTTCTTGATTATGCAGCACGAAACAGGGAACATCTTCTCTACAATATCTACAAAATGGGTATGAATTCCATTGAAGCAGGGAACAAAGATTACTGGACACTTACCCCAAAAAGAATTGATGCAATAACCAATGCTTATAAAAAAGATCAGGCTGAGAGAAAGGGAAATGATTCGACAAGGGCAGCCAGACCAAGAGGTGAAGATATTCTTCTGAAATATTATGATATTGTATTCAAAGATTCAACTCTGCGCGATCCCCGTGAGTACATTATACCTGCTAACCAACCTGACTTTCCGACAGCTGTTACCTTTATTAATGCACTTATTCAATCGGGAATAAAAGTAAGTAAGGCAACAGCAGATTTTTCAGTTGAGGGGAAAAAATATCCCTCAGGTTCATATATTGTACAAACTAATCAGGCATTTCGTCCGCATGTTATAGATATGTTTGATCCCCAGGATCATCCAAACGATTTTCAATATCCTGGTGGCCCTCCGATCAGACCTTATGATATTGCAGGATGGACACCTGCTTTCTCAATGGGATTCAGATTTGAAAGAATATTGAATAAGTTTGACGGACCATTTCAACAGATTCCTTATGGCGAGATTCAGATTGCAACAGGTAAATTCAATAAATCCGCCTCATCGGCAGGATATATTCTTGATTGCAGGACAAATAATTCATTCATTGCTGTAAATAATCTGCTGAAGTCTGGAGCTGAAGTCCTTCGCATCACAAAATCTTCAACAGGTGCAGTTTCAATAAAACANGGATCGTTTTTTNTCCCTGCAAACGGAAAANCTGATGCTATTCTTGAAAAAGCTGCAAAAGATTTAGGACTTAACATAGAACCAGTTGCCAAACGTCCTGAAGGGGTAACAGAAAAATTATCAGCAGGCAGGGTTGCCCTGTGGGATCAGTATGGCGGGTCAATGTCATCAGGCTGGACAAGATGGATACTTGAACAAAATAAATTTCCGTTCAGTCTTATCTATTCAAAGGAAATTGATGGAGGTAAACTCCGGGAGAAATATGATGTTATAATATTTGTAAGCGGAGCAATTCCTCCGTTAGTCCAGGATAACCGGTCTGCTTTCAGGGATGCAGCACCTAAAGAAGAGGATACTCCAGCAGAATACAAGCCTCAGCTTGGCAGGATTACGGCTGCCACATCCATCCCGGAACTGAAAAAATTCCTGGAAGCCGGAGGAACGATAATCACTATCGGAACAAGCGCCAATCTTGCATACCATCTGAAGCTGCCTGTTAAAGACGCTCTGGTTGAAATAGCCAATGGGAAACAGCAGACCTTACCTCCTGAGAAGTATTTTATTCCGGGAAGCATTATGCATGTTAGTGTCGACTCCACAAACTCCGTCAGCTGGGGCATGAGATCAGAAGCGGATGTTTTCTTCGACAGCAGTCCTGTATTTAATCTCGCTCCCGATGCGATATCGAAAGGCGAAGTTACACCTATCGCCTGGTTTGCTTCTGACAAAACACTTCGGAGCGGCTGGGCCTGGGCACAGGAATATCTGCAGGATGGAGTAGCTGCCTTTGTTGCAAAAGTAGGATCAGGTAAGCTATATGCCTTTGGTCCGGAGATTACATTTCGTGCACAAACCCAGGGAACTTATAAATTCCTGTTTAATCCTCTTTATAAATCCAATAAATAGCCAAAATTTTTATTTAAATTCCTACGTCCAGAAGCTAAGCGAAGTTTGTAACTTCGCTTAGCAGGGTCATGCCATGGCATGACCCTACGATACAAAACATGCAGACTGTAGGGCCACGACATAGCGTGGCTCCATTGAATCAATGATTAATCAATGGGATCCCTCATTCATCCACAACTGAATCCGCAATTTGTGAAACTGTCCCTATGGATTCAGCCTGGATCACAACTGGCTCTGAAAGAGCCAAATATGAATAACCCCTGGCTGCGCCCTAATCTCATATCACATTTAGTTATGTGCTGCTATGTAGTTTAATGTTAATAACTTATATTGTTTTGTTGATATAATCAGTTGAATATCAAATATATAT
>JGI24132J36420_10001139_pt1 | contig 12168 bp, 8 predicted proteins | sample BarGraNGADG00212_3_FD_36420 | JGI IMG/M metagenome (IMG submission 36420) | reverse complement strand
AGTTCCTGAGGCAAGTACTTTTTCTTTATCTACGGGAATCCTTATAGTTCTTGAGGGTATTATATCAAGTACTTCCCCTATTTCTGAAGATGAAGAAACCTGCAACTTGGTTGCCTTGTTATCGCTGTTTACCCAATCAATAACAGTAGATATATCAACAGGATCCTTGGTTTTATCGACAATATAGATCTGATTATTTATTCCATCGTAATATTTTTTTATAGGAAGAGTAATTGGAAGAGGATCAGATGTATATGCTTTATTCTTCATCTGGTCGATGTACCAGTCAGTATTCAGCAGCATAAGATTGCACACTCTTATATCAGTTCCTACACCTTCAACTTCCTGTGCATACCATAAAGGGAAAGTGTCATTGTCGCCATTTGTAAAAAGTATCGCATTAGGGGCACATGAGTTCAGGTAATTAAATGCAACATCTCTGGCAAGATAACGGCCTGATCTGTCGTGGTCATCCCAGTCTTGTGCTCCCATTATCACCGGAACGGCAAGAAAACATAATGCCCCTGCAACAGGAGCAGCAATTTTCTCACTGGTAATTTTTGATAATCCTTCAAAAAGAGCCAGAACTCCNAGACCAATCCAGACCGCGAAAAAGTAAAAAGANCCGGCATAAGCATAATCTCTCTCCCTTGGCTGATTTGGGTATTGGTTCAGATAGAATACAATAGCAATTCCGGTCATTACGAAAAGGATGAGGATTATCCCCCAGTTCCTGTAATCGCGGTTGAGCTGATAGAACATTCCGGCTAATCCAAGAATAAGCGGAAGAAGAAAATATTTATTCCTTGATGTATCGTTTTTCATNTCCCTTGGCAAATCGGAAGTTCCNAGTCTGGGCTCATCAATAAACTTAATTCCGGTTATCCAGTTTCCATTTACCACGCCTCCTGTTCCCTGTGTATCGTTTTGTTTACCTGAAAAATTCCACATGAAATATCTGAAGTACATGTATCCGAACTGGTAAGAGAACATATAATTAAGATTCTCACCAAAAGTCGGTCTTTTAACTACTTTTTTATCTCCATTCTGGTCCGTAACCTGTATTGGAGTTCCTTTAACCCTTCCCCATTCTTCATAAATCGGCTCGTGTTCGGGCTGATCGCTCCACATTCTGGGGAAAAGAGCAATAAACCTTGGATCGTATTCACGTTCAAGATCATGTCCTGTAATTATATATTTACCGTTCTCCAGTGCATACTTGGCTTTTCCTTCTGTGTAATTTATAACAGGAGCATTATAAACCGCTCCTCTGAATAATGGCCTTTGTCCATATTGTTCCCTGTTAAGAAAATACAGAAGATTAAATGGATCTGACGGATTATTTTCATTNAGTGGNGTATCTGCTGTGGATCGGATTACAATAATAGCATTTGATGAATATCCTATAAGTATAACCATAATTGCGGTAAGTGCCAGATTAAGAGCAGCTCTGTTTTTTCCTGCTAAATACCAGACGACACCCGAGATTANAATAAAGATCAAAAGATTAAGAATCACTGACCCTGANAGTATCCATATTCCCGTTAAGAAAAGGGCTGCTATGGCAAAAGCCGCATTCTTAGTACGATTCGTTGAGGAAAAAGAAAATTTAACAGCAAAAACAAACAGAACCGCTAAAAGCAATATATGGAATAGCATACCGCTGTCAGCCGGCATTCCCAGGGAATTCACGAAGAAAAGATCGAACTGTGAAGAGATGGTTACCACTCCCGGCATTATGCCATACATCAGCAGAGTGAGAAGAACAATAGAAATAACCGTAGAAAAAATAAAGCCCTTCCATGAAAATTCATATTTTTTAAAGTAATATACCAGCACTATTCCAGGTAGTGTCAGTAAATTAAGCAGATGTACTCCAATGGAGAGACCCATCAGGAAAGCTATCAAAACAATCCACCTGTCGGCAGACTTCTCCTCAGCCTCATCCTCCCATTTGAGAATTGCCCAGAAAACGATTGCGGTGAAAAAGGATGATGATGCATATACTTCGCCTTCTACTGCTGAAAACCAGAATGAGTCTGAAAAAGTGTAAGCCAAAGCACCAACTACGCCCGCTGCCATTACAGCCAAAACTCTTCCGGGATTAAAATGATCTTCTTTTTGTAAGATGATCTTTTTTGCAAGATGTGTTATTGTCCAGAACAGAAACAGAATAGTAAATGCACTTGCCAGGGCAGACATTGTATTTACCATAATAGCAACTTTTGACACATTTCCTCCTGCAAAAAGAGTGAAAAAACGTGACATAATCATAAAAACAGGGTTTCCCGGAGGATGACCAACTTCAAGTTTAAATCCTGAAGCAATGAATTCTCCGCAGTCCCATAGACTTGCTGTAGATTCCATTGTCATCAGATATGTTACAGCTGCGGCCACAAATACCACCCAACCGGTTATGTTGTTAATCTGCCTGTAATTCTTCATTCTGTGCAATCTTTATGTTTCAGAATATCTCTAAAATATCCGAGGACGAAAATACTGCTTTTTTTCATACTTAGGTAACGTAGAATATCTACACTAATTTTGTTACTTTTGCAAATTAATTTCTACAATGAGATACAGGGTAATCCTTTTACTATCAACATTTTTTCTGTTTGCGCACAGTGCTTTTTCGCAGTACTATGATACCGGAGAGGACCCGGCCTCACTGAAATGGAAGCAGATAAAAACCAGCCACTTCACAGTTATTTATCCCGAGAAATACGGTTCAGGCGGCATTGTTTATGCAAAATCGCTGGATGCAGCATATTCAAAATTAGTTTCACTTTTCCCTGAAAGGAAGTTTAATATCCCTGTTATTATTCATAATTACACAACCCGGTCAAACGGTTATGTCTCATGGGCACCTCACAGGATGGAGTTATACCCGACACCCGAGCAGAACACCATTCCTCTTTCGGCTGAATATCAGCTTGCTGTACATGAGCTCACACACGTGTTTCAGCTGGAATCATTAAACAGCGGTTTCTCTAAAGGAATGTCTCTGTTTTTCGGGGAACAGTTCACAGGGATTATTTCTTCACTTCTCCCGTTATGGTTTCTTGAGGGTGATGCAGTATTTGCCGAATCAGCGTTGACAGGATCAGGCAGAGGACGCAGTCCGTCTTTCCAGAAAGAACTTAAAGCTGTAATAGTTGACAAACCAGCTTTGTATAAATATGATAAGATTCTTAATGGCTCATACAGAGATTATATCCCTGATTATTACCGTTACGGTTATCAGATGGTAACATGGGCCCAGGCGAAACATGGCCTTGGTGTTTGGAACAAAGCATTGGATTACACTGCAAAACAACCTTTCAAATTAAACCCGGTTAATATTAGCCTTAGAAGCAATGCAAACCTGACAAAGAAAAGACTTTATGAGGAAGCATTCGATTCTCTTAAGACAATCTGGAGTAAAGATGTATCTCAGAGCAGTCCGGTGATCTATGAACCTCTTAATCAGTCAAAAAAGGATAGATTTATTAATTACGAGTCTCCGGTTTTCGCAGCGCAGGGCAACATTATTGCAGTTAAATCTTCATTATCAGAACCTTCCTCTATTGTATTAATAAATCCTTCCAAAAAAACAGAAAAGAAATTACTTACTCCCGGACAGATGTATCCAAAACAGATCTCATATGGAAACGGAAATCTCGTTTGGGTTGAAAATCAACCGGATCCAAGATGGGAAAACAGGGAATATTCCATCATAAAACTGATGAATATCAGCACAGGTGTGACTTTTAAGCTTTCACGAAAATCAAGATATGTGTCAGCAGCTGTTTCTCATGATGGAAGAAGGATTTGTGCTATCGAAAACACCATTGACAACATCAATAAACTTGTCATTATTGATGCAGGGACCGGTACTGTTATTCAATCTGTCCGTACACCGGGAAATGTTTACCTTCAACATCCGCAATGGACAGAAGAAGGAGAAAAGATCACAGCAATTTTCTTAGCTGAAGCAGGAGAAGGAATCATAACTTTTACTATTGCAAATCAAAAGTGGGAGACTCTTATTAAACCGGGCAGAAACGATCTTCAGTCGGCAGTACTGAGAAACGATTCCCTGTTTTTTATAAGCTCTCTGTCGGGAACAGACAATATTTATCTGCGCACTTCAAATGGAAAGATTACCCCTTTGACCAGATCGCGATTTGGCACCACGGATCTCTGCCTCGATGGTAAAAAGATATTTTTCAGTGATTATTCCTCCACCGGAAATAATATCTGCAGTACTACTATTTCAAAAATCCCGGGGGTAGTAAATAATCATGTGAGTTCCGAATCATTTCTGATAAATCGCTTTGATATTAAGCCTCAATCACCTGATAATAATTCTGATATTGTTTATAAGCCTGAGCCCTACAGAAAGTGGCTGCATCTCTTCAATTTTCACAGCTGGCTTCCATTCTATGCTGATCTGCAACAGGTAAAGTCCGATCCTACTTCTGTCAGACCGGGAATTACCCTCATGTCACAAAATCAATTAAGCACATTGATTACTTCAGTAGGATATGAATACTCTGCTGATAAAAAGCATTTATTTCATTCCCGGGTAACGTGGAAAGGATGGTATCCTGTTTTTGAATCACAGTATGACTATGGATACAATCCCTTAATAGATAAAATGGGACAGAACGTTACAGATCCGTCTGAAACAAAACCAGGATCCAGTTTTATAAATACTGTCTCACTTCCGCTTTTTTTCTCATCAGGTAGGTTTTCCCAATATTTACGGCCATCTTTTTCTTCGGATTACAGAAATAATTATGTTTATCTCAAGAATGAGGATACTTATGATTATGGTCAGAATATACTTTCTGCAAGACTGTATTTTTCAAATTCCGACAGATCGGCTTTCCGGGATATTTATCCAAAATGGGCACAGATAATTGATCTGAATTATACTTTCGCCCCTTTCGATAAGGCTCTCTACGGATCGGAAACATCAGTAATGACCGTTTTTTATTTCCCGGGTATATTTCCAAATAACGGGATCAAAATAAGACTTGAAAAAGAGAAACAGATTCCGGTTAAATACCTGTTCAGCAACCTTGTATCATTCCCTCGTGGTTATAAAAATATGTATTCAAGAGAACTGGGACTTCTTTCCGCTGATTATTTTTTACCTGTTGCTTATCCTGATCTTAATATCTGGAGTCTTCTGTATTTGAAGAGAATTCGTACCAGCCTTTTTTATGATTATGGCTCAGGAAGAGGTAACTATTACTATGGCAACAGTGCTAATGGTTTGATACTTAATTCTTACCATAATTATCTTGAGTCGTTCAGATCATTTGGATTTGAACTTATGACAGATTTTCATGTTTTAAGAATTCCTTTTATGATATCCGGGGGAGTTCAGACTGCATGGAAGAACATAAATGATTCTCCCACATTTGAGATACTATTCAATATTAATTTATTCGGAATGTCAGTCGGCCGGAGGCAATTGTAACCACTTCAATCATTTAAACTTCGGGCCGTTTCCCTGATCTGGTCCCANGCTTTCATAACATGTTGCATGGTAACATTTGTCTGTGCAGTAACCATCCGGAGNGTGTATTTACCGTTTAAGACTGTATGGGTTAAGTATAATTTACCTGTATCATTAAGCTGATGATTCAGTTTTTCATTTAAAGCATTAATCTGATCCTCAGNATATCCTGCACGAACGTACCTGAAACAAACAACGCATATAACCACTGGAGCAAGNAATTCAAAGTCATCTTCTTTTGAAATCAATTCTGAAAGCCGGGATGCAATACTGATATGTTCCCGTACTTTTTCACGAAGTCCATTGGTGCCATAAGATCTGATTACACTCCAAAGTTTTAAAGCCCTGAATCTCCTGCCAAGCGGAACGCCCCAATCTCTGTAATCATTTACTTTTCCTCTTGTTCTTGTTTTCAGATATTCGGGAAGAATTTCAAATGTTTTGATCAGAGCTCCGGCATCCTTTACAAAATAGGCAGTACAATCGAAATTGGTAAACATCCACTTATGAGGATTGAAAACAAAACTGTCGATATATTCCCGGCCATCAAGCATCCATTGAAATTCAGGCAAAATAAGAGCCGTACCGGCCATTGCAGCATCAACATGCATCCAGATCCCGTTTTCACGGCAGATCTCTCCTATGGCTCTGATAGGGTCAACAGATGTAGTTCCTGTGGTTCCGATGGTTGCAACAACACAACAGGGGATGTGGCCCNTCTTTTTATCTTNGCTGATTGCTTCCCTAAGTTTTTCAGGGTCCATNGAAAAATCTTCCCNGACGGGTATCTTAACCAGGTTTTTTCTGCCAATTCCGCTTATTTTTACAGCTTTTTCNACAGAGGAATGTGTTTGTTCTGAACAATAAACTCTGAGAGTCCCTGCATGTTCAGATCCATTATTGTTAATTGAATAATCTGTTGTTTTTTCTCTGGCCGTAAGTATTGCCCCGAGGGTGGCAGTGGAGGCGGAATCCTGAATTACCCCTTCGAAAGATGAAGGGAGTCCAATCAGATCCCTCAGCCAGTTCATCATTTTCTCCTCGAGCTCAGCTGCTGCCGGGGAGGTTTCCCAGATCATGCATTGGGATCCCATAGTTGCAATGAGCATTTCTGCCAGTATTGAGGGAGGACTGGTATTAGCCGGGAAGTAGGCAAAAAAATTAGGGTTCTGCCAGTGGGTAATCCCCGGCAGTATTATTTCATTGAAATCCTTCATCAGATCGTCGAATGATTCTGAATCTGAAGGTGGACATTCATTTATCTTATTGAAAATTTCGCCTGGTAATACAGCTGATTTAACGGGATACTGTTCAACGTTTTCCATGTAGCCGGCCATCCATTCAACAAGCTCATGTGCATGTTTGCGAAATTCATCAGGTGTCATTGTAAATATCTTACTTCACAGAATCGGCCAGCAGAATTATTTTGTTAGTCTTTACTTCAATCACGCCCCCGCTAATCTCCAGAATTGTCTCTTTACCGTCCAGGTCAACCATTATAACCAGGCCGCTTTCAAGGGTTGAGATGATTGGGGCGTGGTCCTTTAAGACCTGGAAAGATCCTTTTTTACCAGGGACCCTTACAGATTTAATATCCCCTTCATATACTTTTTTGTCGGGTGTAATAATCTCTATTTTCATTTCAAAATATTAAAGGCTTGAAGCTTTCCAATCCGTGGTGATTATTTTGACTGAGCAAGTATCTTTTCGCCCTTTTCAATTGCATCTTCAATAGTTCCAACAAGCATGAATGCCGATTCAGGATACTGGTCAACTTTACCATCCATAATCATGTTAAAACCCTTGATTGTATCTTCAATTGATACGAGGGCACCCTTGATTCCTGTAAATGATTCTGCAACTGTGAAAGGTTGTGAAAGAAACCTCTGAACTCTTCTTGCCCGATGAACAACCAGTTTATCCTCCTCAGAAAGTTCGTCCATACCGAGAATGGCGATAATATCCTGTAATTCATTATATCTCTGAAGCAATTCCTTTACACGCTGTGCGCAGTTATAATGAGCCTCGCCAACAATTTCAGCTGTAAGAATACGAGAGGTTGAATCGAGTGGATCAACGGCAGGGTAGATACCAAGTTCTGATATTTTTCTGCTTAACACTGTTGTTGCATCGAGGTGGGCAAATGTTGTTGCAGGAGCCGGGTCAGTAAGGTCATCTGCAGGAACATAAACTGCCTGAACAGAGGTTATTGAACCATTTTTTGTTGATGTGATACGTTCCTGCATCATCCCCATTTCTGTTGCCAGAGTAGGTTGATACCCTACAGCGGAAGGCATCCTTCCGAGAAGCGCTGACACTTCAGAACCTGCCTGTGTAAACCTGAAGATATTATCCATAAAAAACAGGATATCTCTTCCTCCGCTCTTTCCCATCACCATCTCTGAAATGCTCAGCTACAGAAAGTCCTGAAAGAGCTACTCTTGCCCTTGCACCCGGAGGTTCATTCATCTGTCCGAACACAAGAGCCAGTTTCGATTCTTTAAGAGCATTTTTGTCAACCGTGGAAAGATCCCACCCTCCCGATTTCATGTTTTCAAGAAACGCTTTTCCGTAAGTAATAACACCCGCTTCGAGCATCTCACGCAAAAGGTCATTCCCTTCACGTGTTCTTTCTCCAACACCGGCAAATACAGATAGTCCGGAGTAAGCTTTTGCAATATTATTGATAAGTTCAAGGATAACAACCGTTTTTCCAACTCCTGCACCGCCAAAGAGACCAATCTTTCCTCCTTTTGAATACGGTTCAATCAGGTCAATAACTTTAATACCTGTGTATAATATTTCCTTTTCTGTCGATAGCTCTTCATATTTTGGCGCTTTCCTGTGAATTGGATAACCTCCTTTTTTGTCAAGAGGACCTATGCCATCAATCGCTTCACCGGTAACATTCATAAGCCGGCCTTTTATTTGTTCCCCAATCGGCATTGTAATTGGCAAACCGGTAGAAACAACGTCCATTCCTCTGCGCAGACCATCGGTAGAATCCATCGCAATGGTACGAACAGTTCTTTCGCCTATATGCTGTTGACATTCCAGAACAAGAGTGGCGCCATCATCCCTTTTTATCTCAAGGGCATCATAGATATCAGGCATTTCAAAACCCTGTTTTTCAAATGAAACGTCAATCACTGGTCCAATGATCTGGATGATTTTACCGGTATTCTGTGACATATATCCGTTATTTATTTATAAATTTATTCAATAAGATACAAATTTAATAATTTTTGGGTTTTATACCGACTATTGTCTTTATAAATTTAGATTTGTCAAAAAGTTCAATATTTTTCTTTATTGCTCAATTTCTTTTTGTCCGATCTTTGATAATATTTTATCTTTATTGCTCTGACAAACGAAAATGAATAACCTTTAAATTTAATTCAGAAAATGATGAAAAAACTAATCTTACCATTCCTTATAATTATATCAGTGTCTTCCATTTCAAATGCCCAGCTTACAAAGGTTGGCGGAGGATTGACCTATGGTACCGGATTTCATTTTAATAATGAAACAATTGGACAGCAAGCAGATTTACATAAGGGTCCGAATCTCGGAATATTTATTACAGGGATTTATGAACTCAACCTCCCGTTTCATCTTGCCCCTTCCTTTACATATTTTTTCCCGAGAACCAATGAAATAGCTCTGACTTCTTTTGGTAAAACGCGGGTTTCTGAAATGATGTTTGATCTTAACGGACATTACGTTTTTAATTCTCTCAACAAGTTTGAATTTTATGGGCTTGCAGGACTTAATGTAACTCTGGCAAAATTAAAATGGCTGGGTACATCATCTTCCGGATCTGATAATGCATTAGGGTTAAATATTGGAGCTGGAACCTATATGAAAATGACCGAAAAATTAGATCTTTATGGTGAAGTCAAATATATTGTAAGTAAATACGATCAATTGATGATTAATGTTGGCGTATTGTTTAATATGGANTGGATGAAAAAACACGAAAACGACGTTAAGTAGAATTATTTATCTCTACCTATAAGTGAGCCGGCTAACATTCTCAGCTCTTTTTTTCTCTCCTTTACAACGCCAATTTTTTCAAGTAACATAAATGAANCGTTAATATATTCATTGGCAAGGTTCTCTGTAATTNTCTTGATCTTAAGCTGATCAAAGATATCAATCACTTTACTGACTTTAATTTCAGGGTCAAACTCTTTCATTGCAATCAGTTCCTGAAGTTGTTTAAGCTGATTACCCGATGCGATTTCAAACGCCTTTACTAAAAGGAATGTCTTTTTGTTGGAAATAATATCACCTCCCGGGGTTTTTCCAAATACCTTTACATCGCCATAAGTGTCAAGCAGGTCATCCTGAATCTGAAAAGCAAGTCCAAGGTTTCTGCCAAATTCGTAAAGAAGTTCTGAATCTTTATCACTTGCACCACCTATTATTGCTCCGATTTTAACTGATGCTGCAAGGAGTACAGCTGTTTTCAGCTGTATCATCCTTACATATTCTTCCTGCGATACAATAATTGCTTTTTCAAAGTCAATGTCTAACTGCTGGCCAACACATACTTCAATTGCCGCATTATTAAAAACTCTGAAAACCTTTGACAAGCACCTGACAGGGGTCTGTAAAAAACAATCATTTGCAATGAATGCCATTACATCACCAGATAGAACGGCCTGATTAATATTCCATTTGTTATGAACAGTAGGGAAGTTTCGTCTCAGAGGAGCCTGATCCATAATATCATCATGAACAAGTGTGAAGTTATGAAACACCTCAATACCTGTTGCCGGCATTATCGCCTCATCAATCTTATCACTAAAAAGATTGCATGCCATCAAAGCTAAAACAGGCCTGAGCCTTTTTCCCCCGATTGACAGAATATATTCAACAGGATCAATAAGTTTTCTCGCTTCCGCGTTAAACGAAAGGTTTATAATAGCCTTATCGACTAAAGTTTTAAGTTCTTCCTGATTGTACATTATAAATAATTACAATCGTAATAATCAATTAATTTCAACCTCTGAGGGCTTCAGCACCACTAACAACTTCAAGTATCTGGTTTGTAATAGTAGCCTGTCTTGCCTTGTTGTACAGAAGTGTCAGATCCCTTATCATACTGGTTGCATTATCGGTTGCCTTATGCATTGCGGTCATCCTGGCACCATGTTCAGCAACAAACGAATCAAGCACCGCTTTGTAGAACTGAATTTTCAACGATTTAGGAATAAGTTCTTTAATAATTTCTTCCTGACTGGGTTCGTAGATATAGTCAATATTGGAGGTTTTAACTTTATCGTCAGCATTTGACTCAACAGGAAGAAAAACCTCATTAGTAAGGTTCTGTACTGCGGCATTTTTAAACTGGTTATAAATCAGATCTACCCTGTCGAATTCGCCAGTAGCAAAACTACTCATGACCTGTTCAGCAACTCTTGCAACATGATCAAATGTAAGATCGTGAAGCAGATTATTTTGTTCAGGAAGCATATTTACTTTCTGCTTCCTGAAATAATCGAAACCTTTTTTCCCAATAGTAAGAACTTTTAGGTTGCCCTTTTTATACTGCTCACTATAATTTTCTGAAATGACTCTTCTGGCTTCTTTGATTACATTAGTGTTAAAAGCTCCGCAAAGACCACGGTTAGACGTTATTACAACAATCAGAATCTTTTCAGGAGAAGATACTCTGCCATAGATATTGTCTACTTCAGTTTCAGATAAGCTTTGTGAAAGACCAACCAGAATCTCGTGCAATTTATTCGCATACGGCCTTAACCGCACAATTTTATCCTGAGCTTTTCTCAGCTTTGCAGCAGACACCATCTTCATAGCTGAAGTAATCTGCCTGGTAGACTTGACAGAGGTGATTCTTATTCTTATTGCTTTTAAATTCGCCATCTAAAATTCATTTATTCAGCTTATACTGATTATAGCGGCCTGTATTTTATAGCTAAATCCGCAGCAACTTTTTCAAGAACGTTGGTAACATCACTATTAAGGATCCCATCGCGAAGATTATCGAGAACATTTCTATGTTTTAGTTCAAGATATTCGAGAAACTCACTTTCAAAATTCTTAACTTTATTGATTGGAACGTCCTTTAACAAACCCATTGTTCCGCAATAAATTATTGCGACCTGTCTTTCAACCGGAACAGGTGCATATTGCCCCTGTTTAAGTATTTGAACATTCTTAGCACCTTTGTTCAGAATTGCCATTGTTGTTGCATCAAGGTCGGAACCGAACTTGGAGAATGCTTCAAGTTCACGGTACTGAGCTTGGTCTACCTTAAGTGTTCCGGCAATTTTTTTCATCGATTTGATCTGGGCATTTCCGCCTACCCTTGAAACTGAAATACCTACGTTAATTGCAGGTCGCACCCCTGAATTGAAAAGGCTGGATTCCAGAAATATCTGTCCATCTGTAATAGAAATCACATTGGTAGGAATGTAAGCAGAAACGTCACCGGCCTGTGTTTCAATTATAGGCAGTGCGGTTAGCGAGCCTCCTCCCTTTACAAGGTGTTTTATAGATTCAGGAAGATCATTCATCTTTCGCGCAACTTCGTCTGATTCAATGATCTTTGCAGCTCTTTCAAGAAGTCTTGAGTGAAGATAGAATACGTCCCCCGGGTAAGCCTCACGTCCGGGTGGGCGACGGAGTAA
>JGI24132J36420_10001134_pt1 | contig 12226 bp, 14 predicted proteins | sample BarGraNGADG00212_3_FD_36420 | JGI IMG/M metagenome (IMG submission 36420) | reverse complement strand
GGCGATCAGATCTTGCCACGAGGCGGCGACCCAGCCGGCGCCCAGGCCATGCCAGGCATAGGACGTGAACAGGATCCCCAGCGCCAGGGCCGGCGAGCGCCCGGCGACGACCGCCGAGGCGACGATGCCCCACACCGGCAAGCGCTCGAGGAACAAGCCCAGGTTAACGACGACCGGCTTCTGGCGCGCCAGTTTTTCCAGCCAGTTGGCCGTGAATAGCTGCGGCAGGAACCAGGCGGCCTGCGCGATCACAGCGAGCAGCCCGATCCAGAACGGGTTGTCCGACAGCTTGCTCACGAACAGCGGCAGGATTGTGGTCGCCGAAATAAAGCTCGCGCCGAACCAGAAGAATCCACCGTCCAGCAGATTGACGGTGAAGTTCCACGAGTAGTCACGCTCTACCTCGGCCTCGATTTCCGCTTCGCTGCGCTCGGGGACGGGCAGGTTCAGTCGCAAGAGCCAGGCCAGCGGCCCGCGCACGGGACGCGTAGCTACGGCCGCAGAGGTGTCAGTGGTTGAATTCATGTTCAAGGGTCAAAGAAACCAGGTTTCGCTCTCCGGATAGCCTCTCCGGGAAACCTGGTTCCTCGCTCGCGTATAGCGCCAGCCTCAGGACGATTCTGGTAAGCCATTCTATCACAGGCCGGCCGGCCGCGTCTAATGTTTGGCGCGGTTTTCCCACGCTGGGCTTCCGGAGGCATGACGCGTTGCGTCAATCGTCTGATTTTTATTCGCGTAATTCCGTGTTAAGTATGTATTTACTTTCTTGTGATGCTAGATACAATCCAATTAGCGTAAATGATAGTAATCCAGGATGGGAGATAATGATGCTGGATCGTGACGGTCACAATCTGCTAGATTGCCCGGTCTGTGAAGGGCGGGGCTCCTACTGTCTACGGGCTAACGATCAAGCCTGGTCCGAGTTGATCGTCGGTGAATCGCACTGCTACTTCTGCAACGGCACCGGAAGGGTCTGTCAGCCCGACGCGGCCGAGTACGACCCATACATGGTGCGGCCCGCCTTTCCCTATCGTGATGCCTGAATCGTGATGCCTGATAGCCACCGGTAAGTACTGGTCCCGGCCGGTGAGCGCCGGCCGTTTCGGCTCCTGCCGCAACGGCGTGTCTTCGTGTTGCTATCGTCTTGCCATCGCCCGGACGTTTCTTTTCTGCCCAACCCAATCTTTGTTCGTCATCCCGTTCAGCATGGGTCCGCTGGGCTCGCCCATCGCCCACATCGGCGTCCAGATCACCAATTCGCCGTATGTCGTTGCCAACATGCGGATCATGACCAGGATGGGGCGGCGGGTGCTCGATGTGCTCGGCGACGGGGAGTTCGTGGCTTGCCTGCACTCTGTCGGCATGCCACTGGCAGAGGGCCAGCAAGACGTTGCCTGGCCCTGCAACCGGGAGCAAAAGTATATCGTCCACTTTCCCGAAGACCGGTCCATCTGGTCTTACGGCAGTGGCTACGGCCGCAACGCCTTGCTGGGCAAGAAGTGCTTTGCGCTGCGCATTGCCTCGGTCATTGCCCGTGACGATGACTGGCTGGCCGAACACATGCTGATTCTCGGCCTCAAGTCTCCGGACGGCGACAAGACCTACGTCGCGGCGGCCTTTCCGAGCGCCAGCGGCAAGACGAACTTCGCCATGCTGATTCCTCCGGCCGCCTTTGCCGGTTGGAAGGTCACTACCGTGGGCGATGACATTGCCTGGATCAAGCGTGCGCCCGACGGACGGATCTACGCTATCAACCCCGAAGCGGGCTTCTTCGGCGTCGCCCCGGGCACCTCGACCAGCTCGAACGGCAACGCCATGGCAACCATCTCCCGCAACACGATCTTCACCAATGTCGCGCTCACGCCCGATGGCGACGTCTGGTGGGAGGGCATGACCAAAACGCCGCCCCCTGAGCTGATCGACTGGCGGGGCCAGCCCTGGACGCCGGATGCCGGACGCCTGGCGGCGCACTCCAACGCGCGCTTCACCGCCCCGGCCTCGCAGTGCCCTTCGATTGATCCCGACTGGGAAAACCCGCGCGGCGTTCCGATCAGCGCCTTTATCTTCGGCGGGCGGCGGAGCAGCGTGGTCCCGCTGGTGTATCAGGCCTTCAACTGGAGCTATGGGGTGTATACTGCGGCCACGATGGGCGCCGAGACGACAGCCGCGGCCACGGGCCAGGTCGGCGAGGTGCGGCGCGACCCGATGGCCATGCTGCCGTTCTGCGGTTACCACATGGGCGACTACATCAACCACTGGCTGCAGTTCGGCCGCACGCTCAGAAACCCGCCGCCCATCTTCAACGTCAACTGGTTCCGCAAGGATGGGGACGGCAATTTCCTCTGGCCCGGCTTCGGCCAGAACATGCGCATCTTGAAATGGATCGTGGAAAGGGCGCACGGGCAGGCCAGCGGCGTCGAAAGCCCGATTGGCTGGATGCCGCGCTACGAGGATATCGACTGGCGCGGCCTGGAGGAGTTCTCGGCCAGGCAGTTTCAGGAGATCATGGCGGTGGACCGGGATCAGTGGAAGCAGGAGATCCTCTCCCACGACGCGCTCTTCGTCAAGATCTATGACCGGTTGCCAAAGGAGATGATCTTCATTCGCGAGCTGATGCTCTCGGCGCTCTGGCGCTCACCGGAGCGCTGGGACCTTGTGCCCGACGACGAAGCCGGCGCAGCCGCCACGGCCGCCGGGCACGTCTCTGCGGATGGCCAGTCAGGCGCGTCGAACGGCAAATCCCGGGCCGGTGCTGAGCCTGCAGAGCAGGCAACGCGGGCACGGATTGCAGGTTGATAAGCAGAGCAGACCAGGATAAACCTAGGAGGTGCTGAGATGCCTAGTTTCGAGGTCAAGATCGACGACAAGACGTACCATGTGGACATCCCCTGGCTGGGCGCCAAACCGCTGCCGGTGATTGTGGCTGGGCACCCGCTCGAGCTCGTTATCGGTGGCCCGCAGGGCGTGACAGCGCAGGAAACGAAAGAGGCCGAGATGCGGGTCGGGCCACGGGTCATAACGCCCGTGAACGGCAAACCCGTTGTCGCGGAGTGGCATGCGAGTATCCAAGAGGAATGAGGATCCAGCGATCCTCAGCCAGCCATGGAGGCATTACGAGATGACTGCGGTTGATGTTTTTCGTCCGTCGGTGCGACGCTACAGCCTGGCTTATGATTCCACCTGCGTGGTTGCCGGTAGCCTGCTGGTAGCTCTAAGCGCCCAGGTAGCGATCCCGCTGCCGTTCAGTCCCGTTCCTATCACCGGCCAGACCCTGGCTGCTCTGCTGATCGGCGCGTTGCTCGGCAGGCGGCTGGGCGCGTACGCGCTGCTCCTCTACCTCGCGGAAGGGGCGATCGGCCTGCCGGTCTTTGCCGGCGGTGGTATCGGCCTCGCACGTTTGGCCGGTCCTACCGGCGGTTTCCTGGCCGGCCTGGTGGTCGCTGCCTACCTGGTTGGGCTGCTGGCCGAGCGCGGCTGGGACCGGCGCCCAGCCACGACGGTCCTGGCGATGCTGTTCGGCAACGTCGTCATCTACGCTTTCGGCCTGACCTGGTTGGCCCGTTTCCTGGGCGCCGACCACGTGCTTGCAGTCGGGTTGTTGCCTTTCATCCCCGGCGACCTGCTCAAGCTCGCGCTGGCAGCCGCGCTCTTGCCTTCAGGCTGGGCGCTGCTGGGCCGGGCCCAGAAGTAAAGTAAGGAGCAACTCTCCCTATCTGGCGGCGGGGTTATCATACGATGATAACCCCGCTCTGTTTGTGCCGCACTCCGGCGCATCGATTCGCGCCCTACAGTGTTCAGCCATATAATGCATTCTTGCTGCCCAGGTCCCCTTCCCGCCCTGAGCAAACCGCCACGCTTCAATTCAGCCGCAGCATCGGCGGCACTATCGGCGTCAGCGTCATGGGAGCGGTGCTCAGTTGGCGCCTGGCGCCTGGCGCCCGCGAGAGCGGCCGCCGGCATTGACCCGGCCACGGCGCCGCTCGGCCAGTTGGTCGATCCACTGACCGGCCCTGCCGACGGCGTCGCCGTCAATGGCGCCCTCAAGATCGCCCTGGCGGGCGGTATTCGCGCCATCTTCGTCGTCGCCCTGCTGGCTGCTGCCGCGGGTCTCGTCGCGACTGCCTTCGCCCCGCACGAACGGATCATAAGTCGTAAGGAAGGAGTACCAAGTTGAAAGTCCTGCTGGTCTACCCCGAGTTTCCCGATACGTTTTGGAGCTTCAAGCACGCTCTCCGCTTCATCCGCAAAAAGGCCGGTGCGCCGCCATTGGGCTTGCTGACCGTTGCCGCGATGCTGCCCGCCGATTGGGAACTGCGCCTGGTGGATCTGAATATTCAGGCGATGAGTGACGAAGATCTGGCATGGGCGGACATGGCCTTCGTCAGCGCGATGGTCGTCCAACGCGAGGGAACCTTCAAAGCCATCCACCAGTGCAAGGAGGCCGGGTTGAAGGTAGTGGCCGGCGGGCCACTTTTTACCGGCGAACATGAGAGTTTTGACGAGGTGGACCACTTCGTGCTGAACGAGTCGGAACTGACGCTGGCGCCCTTCCTGGCCGACCTGGCCGCCGGGTGCGCGCAGCGCGTCTACTCCACCACCGAGCACCCGGACATCCGCGCTACGCCGGCCCCCCGCTGGGAGTTGGCCGAGCTCAAGCAATACGACAGTGTCTCCATCCAGTTCTCGCGTGGTTGCCCCTTCAACTGCGATTTCTGCAACATCACCGCCTTGCTCGGCCGCAAAGTGCGCACCAAGACCACGCAGCAGATCATCGGCGAGCTGGAAAGTCTCTACCGGACAGGCTGGCGCAAGAACGTCTTCTTCGTCGACGACAATTTTATCGGTAACAAGAAGTTGCTCAAGGCCGAGGTCCTGCCGGCGCTGATCGAATGGCGCAAGGGCAAGAAGGGCATGGCCTTCAATACCGAGGTCTCGATCAACCTGGCTGATGACGACGAGTTGCTGCGCTTGATGGCCGAAGCCGGTTTCAATACTGTCTTTGTCGGCATCGAGACGCCCAGCGAAGCGAGCCTGCTGGAGTGCAGCAAGTACCAGAACCGAAACCGCGACCTGATCGATAGCGTCAAGACGATCCAGCGCGCCGGGCTGCAGGTTCAGGGCGGCTTTATCGTCGGCTTCGACAGCGATACCAGCTCAATCTTCCAGCAGCAGATCGACTTCATCCAGCGCAGCGGCATCGTCACCGCCATGGTTGGCTTGCTGCAGGCGCCCTATGGCACACGGCTCTACGAACGCATGAAGAGCGAGGGCCGGTTGTCGGAGGAGATGACCGGAGACAACGCCGACGGCTCGACCAACATCGTGCCCAAGATGGGGCTGGAGCAGTTGCGTCAGGGTTACCGCCGGCTGCTGGATCAGATCTACGCGCCGCGGCCGTATTATGCACGCGTCAGGACCTTCCTGCGCGAGTACAAAGCCCCCACGGTTAGCCTGCACCTGGAGCCCCAATACGTCCTGGCCTTTTTCCGCTCGGCCTACCAACTGGGTCTCAAGGGCAAAGCGCGTGCCGAGTACTGGGGCCTCCTGGGCTGGACACTCTTCCGCCGTCCGAAGCTCTTCCCCCTGGCCGTTACCTTCGCCATCTACGGTTTCCACTTCCGCCAGGTGGCCGAGTTGCACGTGCAGTGAGCGCTCCCGACGGCATCGGACCCATTGCCGGTTGGATCCGATGCCGTCGGGCTGCTTCCGCAGGAGAATTTATGTTTGAGGAACACCTTGCCCAACTGATGGCCGCTCACGAAGCCCTGTTGAGCCGGCCGAATGAGATCGACCCTACCTGAGTCGGGCTTGCATGGAGATGTTGCGCCGCCTCGTTTAGCCAAAGGGGGGAGAGAATGGAAGCCACACAAAGGGCCGGTGCGCAGATCAGCACCAAGGCGTTCGTTCAGTCTGTGCTGATCCTCATGGCTGCCAGCATCAAATATATCGTGGCCGCCGGCGGAATCATGGACACCATCCTGCATAGCGCCTCGCTGCGCTTTGCCGGGGCCAGTCCGCTGGCATCCGTCCTCATGATGTACGTCCTGGCCCTGGTCATCGAGTTCTTTGTGGCCAGCGGCTCGGCCAAAGCCTTCTTGCTCATCCCGATCCTGATGCCGTTGGGCGACCTGGTCGGCGTCACCCGCCAGGCCGGCGTCACCGCCTACTGCTTCGGTGACGGCTTCTCCAACCTGGCCTATCCTACCAACCCGGTCCTGCTGATCTGCCTGGGCCTGACGGCTGTCGGCTACTCCGCCTGGCTCAAATGGACCGCCAAGTTGTGGGCGGGCGTGTTGGTCGTCACGGTCATTTTCCTGGCCGTGGCCGTTGCCATCGGTTACGGCCCGTTCTAGCCCGTTCGCAGTTCTCGCGGCAGGCCGCCTCGATTCTAATATAGGAGTTGTCTCGATGCCCGATCGATCAAATGCTCGCAAGCCAAAAGGAGCGGATTCAGCGTTGGGGAAAGCGAAGCGCGCAGGAGCAGCTAAACAACCCGGACCGGCGACGCGCCGGCGCTTTCCGCTCATCCCGGCCATCGGCGGGCTGGTTCTGCTGGTTGTGCTCCTGGCGGCAGGCGGCTTCGCTTTTGCTGCCAGCCAGGAGCAACATGATGCCTTCTGCGCTTCCTGCCACAGCCAGCCGGAATCTACCTACTTTCAGCGGTCGCTGGCTGCGCAACCCGTTGACCTGGCCTCGGCGCACACGCCCAAGAACGTGACCTGCATCAACTGCCATTCGGGGGTGGGCGTGACCGGCCGGATGTCCGCCGAGCTGATCGGCGCGCGCAACGCCGCTCTCTGGTATACCGGGCGCGCCACGCAGCCGGCGCCGCTGATCTTTCCTATCGGCGACGCGAACTGCCTGAAGTGTCACCAGGACGTGACCGGAAGCCGTTCACAGAATAATCACTTCCACTATTTTCTGGCCCGTTGGCAAGCCCTGGACCCGAAGGCCGCCACCTGCGTGACCTGCCATGGAGGGCATACGACGGACGGCACGGCGGATATCAGGTTCCTGAACCAGGCGACTACCGACGCCGTCTGCCAGGCATGCCACAACCAGTTACGAACCGGGGACTGATCGGGGGCGACTATAGGGAGGCGTATGGCAATGACTTCGGGTGGTGCATCTGGGGCCGGAGTGGCGATTGTCACCGGCGCCTCGAGCGGTATCGGCGAGGCCACGGCGTTGAGGCTGGCGAAAGACGGCATGCGGGTAACGCTGGCGGCGCGCCGGGCTGACGCGCTAGCGCGCGTTGCCGGGCAAATCGCTGCGGGGGGTGGGCAGGCGCTCGCCGTCCCCACCGACGTGCGCGATCGGGCGGCCATCCAGCATATGCTCGATGCGACCCTCGAGCGCTGGGGGCGTGTCGACCTGCTGATCAACAACGCCGGGTTGAGCTACGACACCTTGCTGGCGCGTTTTGACCCCGACCGTCTGCGCGATGAAGTGAGTACCAACCTGGTAGGCGTGATCGAATGTGCGCGCGCCGTCTTGCCGCCCATGATCGCGCAGGCTTCCGGCCATATCATCAACGTCGCCTCCATCGCCGGGCTGATCGGTTTGCCGACCGGCAGCGTTTATTCTGCCACCAAGTTCGGCGTGGTAGGTTTCTCCGAGGCGCTGGGGCGCGAGGTGCGGCGCAAAGGCATCTACGTCACCGCCTTCTGCCCCGGCTTCGTCGCCACCAATTTCAGCCCTGACCTGCAAGCCATCGCCGAGGGCAAACAACCGGCGCACGCCCGTCCTGGCGCCATGCCCGTCCAGTATGTCGCCGGTCGTATCGCCTGGCTGGCCCACCACCCGCGCCGTCTTGACATCATCCCTCCTTCGTGGCGCATCCTGGTCGTCGTAGCCCGCGCCTGGCCGTGGCTGGTCGACTTCGCGCTGGCCCGGTTCAGGTGAGTTTGCAACGCATAGCGGAAGGGGTTGCGTCATGCGTCGTCCTGCCTCGATCAACCTGGCCATCGCCATCCAACTCTTGGTTGGCATCGCCGTCATCGCCTACTGGGCCGCCTGGTTCGCGGCTCCGGAGCTGGTGCGCGCACGCGCGCCTGGGGCTGCGGACTATTCGATCTATGTGGCTTTCGAGGGGGCGTTTCTTCTGCCAGACGGCTGGGTAGCCGTGGCCTCACTGGCCGGCGCCGCCGGGCTGTGGCTGATGCGTGATTGGGGTCTGCTGTTCACGCTGCTCGGGGCAGGCGCAGGGGTGTTCCTTGGCCTGATCGACCTGCTCTACGATCTCGAGCACGGCATGTACGTTCCCTTGTCCGGCAATGCCGCGCTCAAGCTGGCCATCATCGCCGGTCTGCTCATTCTCTGCCCCCTGTCCGCTTACCTCGCCTGGCAACAAAGTCATGCGCTGCGGGCTCGCTCTTCCGGGCGGGCCAGCCGGAAGGCGCCTTCACGCCGCCGGCCTCGCAGGGGCGCGCTGAGGGCAAAAGAGAATCGAAGCGCCGCCCAGCCGCGCCGCTGAGCCGCGAGACGCAGGACTCTGGCTTACTGCGCGGCCGGCAAAGTCACGGTCAACGTGGTGCCCCGCTCCAACTCGCTTTCAGCACCCACCGTGCCACCGTGATCTTCGATGATGCCACGCACGATCGCTAGGCCCAGCCCCGCCCCGCTGCCTGCCAGCGCGCTGCCGTTCCGTTGTTGGGCCATGCGCCGGCTGCGTGACTTATCCGCCCGGTAAAAGCGTTCGAAGATGTGCGGCAGGTCCTCCGGCGCGATGCCGGCCCCGCTGTCGCTGACCTGCAGGATCACGTTCTGTCTCTCTTCGTCACCACAGGCCCGGACAGTGATCGCGCCGCCCGGTGGCGTGTACTGTAAGGCATTGTCAAGCAGGTTCAGCAAAACCGTTTGCATGCCCGCCGGATCGGCGCTGACCAGGGGCAGGTCGGGTGCAATCTCCTGGTTGAGCGTTACTCCAGCCTTGGCCGCCCGAAGGCTCATCTCCGAGGTCACCTCGGCGATCAGGTTGGCCAGGTTTAGCTTCTCGCGCGCCTGCGACGCGATCGCGTCCTGGCGCGTCAGGGTGAGCAGATCACTGGCCATGCGCGCCAGCCGGTTTGTCTCGCTCTCGATCTCACGTGCGAACTTGCGTGCGACGACCGGATCGTCCAGCGCGCCGTTGTTCAGCGCCTCGGCCCGCAGCTTCACATTGGTAAGCGGCGTGCGCAGTTCGTGCGAGGCATTCGCCACAAACGCGCGTTGGCTCGTGATCATACTTTCGACGCGTTCCGCCATGTCGTTGAATGCTTCGCCCAACTCGGCGATCTCGGTCACCCCGCCGGTGCTGTCTGTCGGCACGCGTTCCGCCAGGTTTCCCGCGGCCAAGCGGGCCGCCGCGGTGCGCAGCCGGGCAACAGGTCGCACCAGTTGGTCGGCCAACAGCCAGCCGGCCAGGGCCGCCGCCGCGGCCGCAAACAGCGCCGTCAGGCCGAGCCGGAACCAGAAGTCCCGCGTTTTAGCGACTACATCCGACAGCGGAACTGCCATTTGCACGACGCCGATTGTGTGCCCGCCTCGTTCTACGGCCGACGCTGAGTAGATCATCTGCTTGTGGGTGACCGGATCCATGCGCACGTTTGTTTGCACCCCGCCGGTGAGCGCCGCGTTCACCTCGGGCTCGTTACTTTGGTTGCCCGGAGCAGTGTCGGCCGAAAACAGCAGCGGTTCGCCACGCGGGTCGAGCAGGGTCAACTGTCCGCCGGCGCTCTGCGCGAAGCGGCCGGTCAGAGTTTGAAACTGAGGAATCGTGAACGGTGACTGGCTTTCAAGAACTGACCATGGGCGCTCGAGCGTAGAGGCCATCAAATAGGTTTGCAATTCAAGATCATGTTCGGCGGTCTGCGTTGCCATCGCAGCAAATAGCACGCCGGCTCGTCCGGCCATAATGGCCGCACTGACCAGAAAAATGACCAGGTAAGTCACGATCACTCGCGCTTTGAGACCCGCCAGGCGCCGTTTGATCATGTGTCTCTACACCTCATCCGGCCTGGCAAACCGGTAGCCGAGACCACGCACGGTCAGTAGATAGCGCGGGGTTGCCGGGTCGTCCTCAACCTTCTGGCGCAACCAGCGCATGTGCACATCCAGCGTGCGCGGATCCCCGATCCAATCATTGCCCCATACCGCGTCCAACAATTCCCCGCGTTCGAACGCATGCCCCGGCTGGGCGATGAGCACTGCCAGGAGATCGAATTCTTTCGGACGCAGGTCTACGATGCGTCCAGTCTTTGTTACCACATGCCGGTCGTTGTCCAGGGTGATCTCACCGACAGTCATCGGCCAAACGCCGGCCCCCGTGCGTGGTTGCATGTCAACCCGGCGCAATTGCGCGCGGATGCGGGCCACCAGCTCGCGCATGCTGAACGGCTTGACCACATAGTCGTCGGCGCCAAGCTCCAGGCCGATGACCCGGTCCAGTTCCTCGCCGCGCGCCGTCAGCATGATGATCGTCACTGTGGATTCGGAGCGTAGAGTGCGACAGGCCTGCAGACCGTCCATGACCGGCATCATCACGTCCATCAGCACCAGGTCGGGGCCTTCGGCGCGCGCTAACGCCAACCCGGCTGCGCCGTCGTAAGCGGCCAGCACGCGGTATCCCTCGCGCTCGAGCCCATAGCGCACCGAATCCACGATCAGGTCATCATCTTCCACTATCAGGATTGTCTGGGGCATGGCCATACTACCTCTCAGACGAATTATACCACCGTGNCGGAAACGCTGCTTAACGTAATATTACGTGTGTGTTATGGCATTGTTAACGCCGCCATCGCGGCCCAGCTGATGCCTCTATGGCCTCCCGCTATCTCCGCTCCTCGCCTTAGCGCGTTCTTTATCTCCTACCCTTCTTCCTGCCGATCGTCGTTAACCCTTTGTTAAGCTATCGGTAACGGCAGCTTAACCACACCGGGCCGCCCTTCAGGTATTCTAAGGACGTCACAAGGGACTGGGTCTCCTTGTTGACGTGCTGACCGGGACCGGGGTGTAGAGGGGAGGCTCCCCCGGCCCTGGCAGCATGGGGGGAAGGACGAGGTTTCGGACGATACTCTCCGGCGCTGGCGAGGTTGTGCGTGCCGGTAAGCGATCTGACGAAAACTGGTCTCTTCCCTCTGTTAATTTAGCGAATAGTCATTTACCGAAGGCAGATGTGCCGGGAGGCAGATGTGAAGCGCAATTCAGCGCTGTTTTTATCAGGCATCGTGACGGCCTTGGTGATGGTGGTGGTCGTCGGTCTGGTTCTCCTGTCCGGGCGGGCCGCACAGGTAGCTCAGGCGGCCGCGGCCGATGTCCCGTCGGTCCAGGCGCCCGACCCTAACANNACCATCGACGTGCCGACGTTGCAGGCCGAGGTGCAGGCCTATAAGCAGGCTTTGCAGAAGGCAGACACCGATCTTCAGACCGCCTACGGTCAGATTCAAACGCTGAATGGTCAGCTCAATCAGTTGACCCAGAGCGTACAGCAGTTGCAGAGCGGTCAGGGTAGCATCAGCGGCGGCCGGCGCTTACGCGGCGGCGGTTCCAATACCGCACCGGCGCCTTTATCTGGAGGGGGCGATGACTGAAAATACCGTATCTAGGAGGGGTAACCCGGCCGCGACCCGGCCGGCTGCTGCCAACGCAAGGCGCCGCGGCCGGCCCAGCAAGGCGGCCCTGGCCCGTCTGAAAGTGACTGCCATCGTCGTCGCGGTCGCCGCGTTTACGGGGACACTGGGCGGCATCGTGGCCCTGAATCCGGGCATCAAGCAGACATCGTCGACGCAGACGTCGTCGTCGACTGGTGGCCAGGTAGCGGCGGTCAAGATCGTCGTGCCGGCTGAACCGGCGGTGCCGCAGATCAACTCGGCTCCGTTGCAGTTACCGCAGCCCTCACAGTCGCAGTTGTTCCTGCCCCGCACTCGGACGCGCGGGTCGTGACGGTCGGGTTGGAAGCTTGAGAGTTGGCGATCATGCTTGTGACATGCACCTTTCAGTGCATGACGACCGGTATCGAGTTGTTCCTGGATGCCGAGGATGCCGGGGCGGCTGAGAAGGCGCTGGCGGAAGCGGAGCGCTTCTTCTTCCAGGTGGAGGCTCGCTTCAGCCGCTTCCGGGCCGATTCTGAGCTTTCGCAGCTCAATGCGGCATCCGGGAAAACGTTTGAAGTCTCGCCGGACCTGGCGGAACTGGTCGGACTGGCTCTGGCTGCCGCGCAAATGAGCGGCGGGATCTTCGATCCCAC
>JGI24132J36420_10001128_pt1 | contig 12238 bp, 7 predicted proteins | sample BarGraNGADG00212_3_FD_36420 | JGI IMG/M metagenome (IMG submission 36420) | reverse complement strand
CCGCAGCCGGCCCGCCGGCAATACCGCACGACCTACAGGGTCGGAATGCATGCTCTACCTGCCACACGGTCGGCGGACCTGGGGTCGGCGTCCCGGGCGGGACTGGAATACCGGCTAGCCACCAGGGCCGCCCGGATGCCACCTGCGCGAGCTGCCACAAGTTGGCCTAGATTGGCTTGATCTCGACCCCTTCGGCCTTCAGCGCGGAGGTCAGTGCAGAAGCGATCTGCGGCGCGACGGGGTTGTCGCCGTGGATACAGATGGTCTGGGCGGACACCTTGACCGCTTCGCCGGTCCATGCGATCACGATCCCCTCTCGTACCATCTTCAGCGCTCGATCCACGGCAACCTTCGGGTCGTGGATCGATGAGCCGGGCATCTTCCGAGACTGGAGGGTGCCGTCGGCGTTGTAGCCACGCTCTGGGTAAACCTCATGGATGACACGCAGACCCAACTCTTCGGCTGCGGTAGCCATGGGGACACCCGGGATGGAGAAGACCGGCAACTCCCTGCTGAAGCGGGCAATGCCTCGAGCCAAAGCCCGCCCAACGCCCTCATCTGTCCAACTGAGGTTGCTGATGGCGCCGTGGGGCTTCACGTGCCGCATATCGGTCTTGTGGGCTTTGCAGAAGGACCAGAGGGCGCCAATCTGATACAGGGTGTAGTTCTCGATCTCCTCCGGGGACAGGTACATGACGCGTCGGCCGAAGCCCATCAAGTCCGGGTAGCCGGGATGAGCGCCGACGTTGACGCCGCTCTCGGCAGCCATCTTCACCGTGCGATCCATCACCATGGGGTCGCCGGCGTGATAGCCACACGCGATGTTGGCCGAGGTGATGTGCTTCATCATCTCATCGTCGCTGCCAATCTTGTAGGCGCCNAAGCTCTCGCCCATGTCGCAGTTGATGTCCACAACCTTCATGCCTGTCCCTCCCCAAGTATTGGTGGGTTGATCCCCACACTGAGTACGCGATTCAAGGATAACGAATGGTACTGCCTGTGGGGATTATCTCACCACACCCGCGGGCTCTCAACTTCTGCTATCCTATGGTCGCTCTTCGCTCTCCAGCAAAGTGGCTGGAGCTCCTACTCTTTTCCTGAACAGGAGGCAATGGATGTCTAAGTTCGTCATCGCCGAAATCCCTGGGGACGGCATCGGCCCGGAGGTTGTTGGAGAGGCCCGAAAGGTGCTCGAGGCTGTCGGACAGGTCGCCGGCATCTCCTGGGAATGGCGCCACTTCCCTTTTGGCGCGGAAAGGGTGCTCAAGACAGGAATCTCCGTCAGCGACGAGGACCTGGACGAAGTGGCCAAGACCGACGCCATCATGTTGGGCGCCCTGGGCGACCCCCGGGTCTCTGAGAAGCTGCTTCAGACCGGCGGCGTTCTGAAAACCCGTTTCCACTTCGATCAGTACGTGAACCTGAGGCCAATCAAGCTGTATCCCGGCGTGGACAGCCCCCTCAAGGATAAGAAGGCGGGGGACATCAACTTCTACGTTGTCCGGGAGAACAGCGAGGACTTCTACATCAGCCTGGGCGACCACTTCGAGGGCGACAGCTACCGGAGCGACATCCATCTGGATCGCCGACTCTACAAGGCAAGCTTCGGCATAGACATCACCGTAAACCCGCCCCAGAAGATGGGCTTTCACATCGGCGCTTTGACCGCCCAGGGGGCAGAGCGGGTGGCTCGCTATTCCTTCGAGCTGGCAAAGCGGAAGGGCATGACCCGTGTAACCGCCGTCGACAAGGTGAACGTCCTGGGCGAGATGTACGATATCTGGCGGGAGTCGGTGAAGAAAGTCGCCTGCGAGTACCCGGGTATAGAGCTGGAGTTCACCCTGGTGGACGCCATAACCATGTTCTTCGTGCGCCGGCCGGAGTACTACCAGGTGGTGGTGGCCCCGAACCTCTTCGGCGACATCATCACCGACCTGGCGGCCGCCCTGGTAGGTGGCATGGGGATGGCTCCAGGCGGGAACATCAATCCAGAGGGCGGCCCCTCCATGTTCGAGCCGATCCACGGCAGCGGGCCGGACATCGCGGGCAAGGGGATAGCCAACCCTGTTGCGGCTATCCTGGCCGGCGGGATGATGCTGGAGCATCTGGGCGAGGAGAAGGCTGCGCGGCTATTGGAGAGCGCCGTGAGCGATGTGCTGGGAGCACGTGAGGTGAGGACCCCCGACCTGGGTGGTCGAAGCTCCACAATCCAGGTGGGAGATGCCATAGCGGCACAGGTGAAGGTGCGAGGCGACAGGCTGTAGCACCTCGAGGACAAGTTTAGTGCCCTCAGCGGCCTCTGACAGTCGTCGATGGACGGCGAGATCATCGGGACGCTGAACGGCAAGTCCCGAGTGGTGAAGTAGCTATAATCGGACAGAAGAATCCATGCAACAGTCGGCGCGAAGGCATGTGTCCCTTTCCCTGCCGGTCAAGTTCCGGAGCAACGTCCGCTACCTCGGAAGCCTTTTGGGGCTGGTGCTTCGAGAGCAGGGGGGACTCGCCTTCTACAGGAGGGAAGAACAGATCCGCCGGATGGCGATCCGCCTGCGCTCGGAAGTCCCGCTACGCCTCTCGGAGCTGTTCGACCTGGTGGAGCCGCTGGACCAGACCACCGCCTTCCAGTCGGTCCGAGCCTTCGGCCTCTACTTCCACCTGGTCAACCTGGCCGAGCAGCAGCACCGGCTCCGAGTGATTCGCAGTGCAGAGAGCCGGGTACCTCGCCATCCCTTCCCCGAGTCGATTGCCCACGCCCTCCACCTCCTCCGCGAAAGGGGCGTTCAACGCGAGGCTTTGCTCGATTTGCTCGGCCAGCTCCAAGTATGGCCGGTTTTCACCGCTCATCCCACGGAGTCCCGTCCCCGAAGCGTGTTGGACCACCTCAGGAGGATCGACAGTCTGCTGGCCAGGACGGAGTCGCTGGACCTTCGTCTGAGCGAGAGAAGGGAGATCGAGGACGCCCTTCGAGAAGAGATCACGCTGCTGTGGCAAACGGAAGAGGTGCGACCCACGGCGCCCTCTCCCCTGGACGAGGCCCGCAGCATCCTCGACACTTTTCTGGAGAGCGTCTATCAGACCGCTCCCCAGCTGCATCGCGACCTGCTGGCTGCACTTTCTACCAGTTTCCCCGGTGAGGAGTCCCCTATCCGCCCATTTCTACGCTTCAGCTCCTGGACAGGCGGAGACCGGGACGGCAATCCCAATGTCACCCCGGAGGTCACTGAGGCCGCCCTGCGCATGCACAGGGATCTGATCCTGGAGCGCTATCTAACCGAGGTGCTGGAGGTTGCCGAGCGATTCACCCAGTCCACGGAAAGGGTGGGAGTCTCGGTGGAACTGAGGGCCTCGCTGGAAGCAGATGCAGGCGAGCTGCCCGACATGGTGGCGGCAGTCCGAGAGCGGCACCCGGGAGAGGTCTACCGGCAGAAGCTTGAGGTGATGGGCGAACGCCTTCGCCGGGCGCGCCTTCCGTCGTCGGCGCCCGAGGAACGAGTCGGAGGCTACCTCTTTCCTGACCAATTCCGTCGGGATCTAGAAGCCGTCTCTCAAAGCCTCGATCGACACCAGGGAGCGATTCTGGCCGATGGACTGATCGGGGATCTTCTTCTCCGTCTTAAGGTCTTTGGTTTCCATCTGGCGACCGTGGAGGTGCGACAGCACAGCTCCCGCCACACAGCCGCCCTGGCCGAGCTACTGGAGAAGCGCGGGGAACCAGGCTATGAGGCGATGGCCGAGGCCGATCGGCAGAGCACCCTTTCGAGGTGGCTGGTCCAGGAGAAAGCCCTGCTATCGCCCGACCTTGAGCTGTCGGAGCGCACTTGGGAGGTGGTTAGCACCTTTTTCAGCCTGGCTAGAATGCAGCGCGAACTGGGCCGGGATGCCTGCGACAGCTACATCATCAGCATGGCAGCCTTCCCGAGCCACATTCTGGAGGTCATGCTGCTGGCCAAGGAGGCGGGGCTGTTCCGGCGCGGGCCGGATGGCAAAGTCGAAAGCGACCTGCGCGTGATCCCCATCTTCGAACAAATCGCGGAGCTGCGTCAGGCTGGAGAGACGCTGAACGCCACCCTGGAGCTGCCTATCTACCGAGAGTGCGTGGAGAGCTGGGGCAACGAGCAGCAGGTGATGCTGGGGTACTCCGACAGCAACAAGGACGGTGGCTTTGTAGCGGCCAACGTGGAGCTGTTTAGAGCGCATCGGGATCTGGCAGCCGTCTGCCGCCGGCAGGGTGTTCGGTTGCTCATGTTCCACGGGCGAGGAGGGGCTATCGGCCGGGGTGGTGGGAATATGGGTAAGGCGATCCTATCGCAGCCGCCAGATACCCTTCACGGCCGGCTCAAGTCCACTGAACAGGGCCAGATCGTCTTTCAGCGCTACGGCACCCCGGACATCGCCCACCGACACCTGGAGCAGGTCACCTCGGCCCTGATCCGTGCAAGCCTGGATCCGGTGGTAGGCGAGGCCCAAGAGGCGGCGGAGTCCGCCTGGGAAGAGGTGATGGACGCCTTGGCCAAGGAAAGCCTTCTGGCCTACCGGGAGCTGGTCTTCGAGACCCCCGGCTTTGATGATTTCTTCTGGCAGGCCACGCCCGTCGACGAGATCGGCCTGTTGCCCATCGCCTCGCGCCCAATGTTCAGGAGTGGGGCGCGAAGCATTGAGCAGCTCCGGGCCATCCCCTGGATGTTCGCCTGGCACCAGATCCGCTGCAACTTGCCGGGCTGGTACGGGCTGGGCGCCGCCCTGACCGCGTCCATCCGCGCAGGGCAGATGGAGACCCTGCGCACGATGTACCGGAAATGGTTGTTCTTCCAATCGCTCATCGACAACGCCCAGATCAGCATGGGCATCGCGACCCTGGAGGTAACGCGGCTGTATGCGGGCCTGGTGGAGGACGCCGACCTCTCGGAGAGAATCATGGGGATGATCGAAGCAGAGTATCGCCGGGCCGTGGAGGGCGTATTGGCGGTCACTGGCCAGGAGAGGCTACTCGACCGAATGCCGGTGCTCCAGAGCTCGATCGCCATGCGCAACCCCTACCTCGACCCTCTGCACTGCCTCCAGGTGTCCACCCTCCGGCGCTGGCGCCGGGGCTGCCCACTCGGTGCGGACGAACAGCAGGAGTGGTGCAATGCGGCCCTCACCACCATCCTCCACACCATCAACGCCATCGCCGCGGGCGTGCAGATCACAGGGTAAGCTGCGACACACAGTGATGGCCCGCGGCGGACCCGACCGGCACGCTGGTCTCCACGCCAGGTCGCCTCTGGCACGGCACCCGCAGGCCACACTGTAGAAGCAGGAGACCGAGTGCCGGATTGGGGGACTGCAATGGGTGTGAGGCCATCACTGCTCTAACCGAATATCCCCGGAGGAAGGCCCTTGGGCATCTTACCCTTCCCGAAGGGTCCCTTGCCGGAGGCCATCGCCTTCATCATCTTCTGCATCTGGAAGAACTGGTTCAGCAGCTGGTTCACGTCCGCGGGCGTCGTTCCGCTTCCCCTGGCTATGCGCCGCTTCCGGCTGCCCCCAATCGTCTGAGGGTTGCGCCGCTCCTGCTGGGTCATGGAGAGGACGATCGCCTCCACCCTCTTCATCTGGTTCCCCTCCAGCGCCTTGGCGGCCTCGGGGGAGCGAGCCAGCTTGTTCAGCCCGGGGATCATCTCAATCACCTGGCTGAGCGGGCCCATGTTCTTCAGCTGCTGCATCTGCTCCAGAAAGTCCTCCAGGTCCAACTGGCCCGCCTTCAGCTTCTTCTCCAGCTTCTGGGCCTGGGCCTGGTCGTAATTCTCCTGGGTCTTTTCTATCAGGCTGAGCATGTCGCCCATGCCCAGGATTCTGGAGGCCATCCGCTCGGGATGGAACGGCTCCAGGGCGTCCAGCTTCTCGCCGACACCCACGAACTTGATGGGCACGCCGGTGACAGCGCGCATGGAAAGGGCGGCACCGCCGCGGGCGTCGCCATCCATCTTGGTTAGGATCAACCCGGTCAGCTTGACCTTGGCGTTGAACTCCTCCGCCACCCGCACGGCGTCTTGACCCGTCATCGCGTCGGCTACCAGCAGCGTCTCTATTGGATTGGTGCGACGCTGGATCTCCTGAAGCTCGGCCATCATGCCGTCGTCCACGTGGAGGCGCCCCGCCGTGTCCATCAATACGGCATTTAGGCCGGTGTTCCGGGCGTGCTTGACCGCGGCCTCGCAGATCTGCGGCGGCTTCGCCGCCTCGTCGCTGAAGACCGGTACGTCTATCTGTTTGCCAAGAGTCATCAGCTGCTTGACGGCGGCGGGGCGGTATGTGTCGGCCGCCACCAACAGCGGCCGCTGTCCCTGCTTGCGCAGATGCATCGCCAGCTTGGCGATGGTGGTCGTCTTGCCGGAGCCCTGAAGCCCCACCAGCATGATCACCGTGGGAGGGGCGGAGGCGATGGTTATTTTGGTTTGCCCCTCTCCGCCCAGCATGGCAATCAGCTCTTCATTGACGATCTTGACCACCTGCTGGACGGCGGTCAGGCTCCCCAGCAGCTCGCTGCCCACAGCCCGCTCACGCAGCTTGGCGATGAAGCCCTTGACGACTTTGAAGTTGACGTCGGCCTCCAGCAGCGCCAGCCGCACCTCCTTCATGGCAAGGTCAACGTCCTCCTCGGTCAGCTTGCCCTTGGTCCGAAGGCGCGAGAACACGGCCTGCAACTTGTCTGAAAGGCTCTCGAACACTGAATAATCACCTCGTGGTAGCTGCCTATTGCCCGCCCTTAATGATAACCGACGGTGGGATGGCAGTCGAGGACTTATCGTCTACGGGCTGAAGTGGAATCAGTCGAGGAACGACCAGTTGAGGTCGCCGCTTCTCTCGAGTCACCTCGTTCAACACCAGCCGTCCCGACTCTACCATGACCAGGTAGGAGAGCAGGTAGGCAATGGTGGACTCCGCACCCTGATTCCGGTTCACTCCGTCGGGAGTCAGACCGTCGAAGCAGCCGCCTGTGCTCTCGCAGTAGAGCGGCGTGTCCAGGGCATTCCGGCCATGGTACCAGGCAAATGCCTGGTGGGCCTCGCTCAGATAGCGTTTCTCTCTCAACAGCTGGTGGGCGGCAATGCAGGCGTCCATCAGCCCATTGGCGTCCACCGGCTGCTGGTCGAACCTCGCACGCTCCCTGCCCCGCGGATACCACCCGTCTTGCCCCACCAGACCGATCCGGTCCGATCCGTCGAGGTGGGCGACGCGGAGGAGGAAATCCAGTGATTCCCTGGCCACTTCCAGGTATCGGGGATTCCAGGTGACCAGGTAGGCCAGCATGAGGGCATAGGGAAGCCTGCCGTTACTGTAGGTCAGGCAGTCCTCAAACCACTCCCAACCCGGTCCGGCCGTTCCCTCGTAGGCTTCCACCAGGAAATCGGCATGTTTGGAAACCAACTCCCTGGCCTCCAGATCGCCGCTCTCGGTGCGAAGGTAGTAGTAGAGGCCGATGATGGAGAAGGAGCGGGCACGCAGGAAGCTCAGCTTTCGAATGGCCGGGAACGTGCGCAGCAGCATGGTGCGCGCGGTCAGCTGGAGATCTTCCTCCACACCGGTGAGGGTGGTATAGCCCAGCGCCCACACCACCCGACCGTTGGAATCCTCGGAGCCCACGTCGTCCTGCCAGTGGCGGTCGAAGGCCATGAAGTTGTGGAAGCGGCCATCGGGGCGCTGGGCGTAGTTCAGGAAGCGCAAGTAGCAGTTGGCCAGATCCACACTCCCCCAGGATCCAGTGAGGTTGAAGTGCTTCAGCGCCACGATCAACGCCCGTGCCTGGTCGTCGATGGAGTAGCCGTGGTTGTGGTCAGGCAACGCAAAAAGGGAGTGCTGCACTACCCCGGTGTCGTCAGTTAGCCGCCTGAGCCGGTCCAGCTTGAAGCCCGGAACCCTTTCCATCGCCATGCCTCAATCNCTATATGATATCGCCGCGAGTCTGGAGTGCGACGGCTCGACGCCTCTTTGTAGGGGCGACGCATTCCTCGCCCGTTCTGGAGTGCGGCGACTAGACGCCGCGGGCGGCGCCGGAGCGCCTCCGACCCGCGACCGTCTCGTCCGCGCTCCCAGGCCTCCGTGTCTCAGCGTCCCCGAGTCCTATAGTGCCATCGCCCGTCCGCCATCGGCTGACACCGGTATGGGGGTGGGTCGCCCGGTGAGGCTGCCAAAAAGCTGCACGTACTCCGTGGCCACGCTGTGCCAGGTCATGTTTCGCCCGTAGGCGTAGGCAGCCATCGCCATGGCGGAGCGGCCGGCGGGATCACCTATCAACCTATCCAGCGCCTCGGCAATGGCGTCCGAGTCCCTGAAGGGAACCAACACCCCCCTCCCCTCGTCCAGCAGCTCCTGGGCGTAGATGAAGTGAGTGGAGACTACCGCGCGACCCGCCCCAACCGCGTAGGCCAGTGTCCCGCTGGCTATCTGGTTCGGGTTCAGGTATGGGACCAGGTAGATGTTGGTGGCCATCAGATAGCTCACGATCTCGTTGTGGGTGAGGTACCTGTTGTTGAACTTGACGTGCTTCTTCAGCCCCAACTCGGAGACCAGGTCGTGCAGGTAGTTCCTGTAGTTCTCCCCCTCGTTCTTTCGAACGCCGGGGTGAGTCTCTCCCAGGACCAGGTAGAGTACATTGGGGTACTTCTGCACCACCTCGGGCAGTGCCTTGATGGCGTATTCGATCCCCTTGCCGGGGTTGATGAGTCCAAAGGTGGAGATGGTGAANCGTCCCTCCAGCCCCAGGATCGACTTGAAGCTGGNGGCTGGCAGATTGCGCACGTTGGGGACGCCGTGCGGTATGTAGTGGACGGAGGGATCAGAAAGTCCATAGTCCTCCGCCAAGATGTCCAGCGCCTTCTTGGCCAGCACCACCGTCCGATCGGCCCTGGTGATGAGATCACGGGTCACCTGCCGAAGGTGATCGTCCGGGCGAGACACCACGGTGTGAAAAGTGATCGCCAATGGCTTCTTTAGGGCGTCCAGGAAGGTGAAGATATTCTCCCCATGCTGGCCGCCGAACAGCCCGTACTCGTGCTGGATACAGAGCAGTTCCGCCTTGGAGCGGTTTACGTAGTCGGCCGCCTCACGATAGCTCTCCGGATCGTCCACGGTAACGGCTGCCTTGACCTCTGGACTATAACGATAGGTGGCCTGGCTTTCATTGAGGGCAATGATCTTGGCGGGGTGGCCCGGGAACGTCCTGTCCACGGCCTCCACGAGATCCTTGGTGAAGGTGGCAATTCCGCACTCCCGCGGGGGGTAACTAGCCATATATGTGACCCGGGGCTTCACGGCCGCTGATGCAGGCGATTCAAGTACCCGCAATTCTGCCATACTCTCCCTCCTCAGCGAGTTATTTCAGGCTCTCGGCATGCTTACGCGGCGATATGCCCCAAGGATACTGGAGCATCCAAACCGGAGCTGAGGGGCCGAGGCGGAAACACTCCCGTGACCAGTACTATGATAGTGTCAGCCGCGCTGCGGTAGTACACCTTGGCGTATCGAAGTCATAAATCGCACCTCGCTGCGCCGGCAGCTACCATATTATGCAACTTTATGCAGATTTCGTAAAGGAGAGGACCCCTTCCATGATGGAGGGGGGAGTTGGGATCACCGCGGGGCGGTTATCCTCAACCCGCCCCGCGAGAACCGTTTACTCTCCGTTCTGAGAGAGCAGGGAGTCGACGAACCTGTCCGGGTCGAACTCCGCTATGTCGTCCAGCGTTTCCCCCGTGCCTACGAAGCAGATGGGCACCTTCAACTGATCTGCCAGGGCGAAGACAATGCCCCCTTTCGCCGTCCCGTCCAGTTTGGCCACCACCACGGCATCCAGGTCCACGGCCTCCTGGAACTGCTTCGCCTGGATCAGGGCGTTCTGGCCTGTGGTCGCGTCCAGTACCAGCAGCGTGGCCATATGGCCCGGACTCTGCTTGGCCACGATCCGCTTGACCTTCTTCATCTCTTCCATCAGGTTGAACTTGGTGTGCAGACGGCCGGCCGTGTCTATCACCACCAGGTCGGCACCCCGTGCCCTGGCGGCAGTGAGCCCATCGAACACCACCGCTCCCGGGTCGGCACCCGGCTGGTGGCTGATCACCGGCAGCCCCACCCTGTCACCCCAGATCTTCAACTGGTCGATGGCCGCGGCCCTGAAGGTGTCCGCCGCAACCAGGATCACACTATGCCCCTGTGAACTCCAGAAGCGAGCAAGCTTGGCGATGGTGGTGGTCTTGCCCACGCCGTTCACTCCCACTACCATCACCACCCCCAGCCCCTTCTCCGGCAGCAAGCCGTCGCACTGGGCACCGGCGAGGAGGGCCCTCATCTCGTCCTTGAGGACGGCGTAGAGCTTTGGCGGTTCGCTGATGCGCTCCTTCCTGGCTCGCGCCCGCAGCGCATCCAGCAGCTTTTCGGTGGTCTCCACGCCAACGTCGCCCTGAATCAACAACTCTTCCAGGTCGTCCCACATCTCTTCGTCGATGTTGCTGCGCTGAAAAATCCCGGCAATCCTGCCAAAGAAGGACTCTCGGGTTCGGCGGAGGCTGCTGTCGATATTGCGGAACCGGTCGAATATCAATTCTCCATCTCCTTCGCCGCGGCCAGCTTCACCGACATCACCCTGGAGGTGGCATCGGCAAGCATCGAGACGCCGTACAGCACTCCCGCCATCTCCATGGTGGTCAGGTTGTGGGTGATCACAAGGAACTGGGTGGTATCGGTGAGCCTGCGCACCATCTCGCAGAACCTTCGCACGTTGGACTCATCCAAGGCGGCGTCCACCTCATCCAGAAGGCAGAAGGGGCTGGGGTTCACCCTCATCAGGGCAAACAACAGGGCCACCGCCGTCAGCGCCCTCTCGCCGCCGGAGAGCCCCAGAAGGCTTCCCCCCTTCTTCCCCGGAGGCGTGGCGATCACGTCCACCCCCCCCTCGAGAGGCTGATCGGGCTGAGTGAGCTCCAGTCTGGCGCTGCCCCCTCCGAACAGTATCGAGAAGCAGATGCCGAACTCCNCGTTCACCCGGTCGAAAGCCTCCTGGAAGCGCTCCCCCATGATCTGGCACAGCTCATCTATCGCCTTTCGTAGGGTTCGCTCCGCCTGTCGTAGGTCGTCCATCTGAGCTATCTCGAAGGCGTGGCGCTCCGCCAGTTGGCGGTACTCTTCCGGCGCCTCAGCATTGATCGTTCCCAGGGAGCGCAGCTCTCTGCGAAGGCCGTCCGCCTTCTGGGTGGCGGCAGCTAGCGTCTCGGGGAAGCCGTCTGTCGGCATCCCCTCTATCGCCTCGCTCAGCATCTCTGCCACCAGGCCGGAGTACTCCAGCAGCCCCGCCGGGGTCTCGGGCTCCGCCTGCTCGATCTCAAGCTCCGCCTCACGCTCCGCCTCTCGCACCAGCGCCGCCAGCTCCACCGTGGAGAGTTGGGCCCTGGAGCGGGCGTCGGACAGAGCCTCTCGAGCCTGATCGTGAGCGTCGGTCAGCTCGGCCAGCTCGGCATCGGCGGCGTTGTAGCCCTCTCTCAACTGGGCGACCCTCTCGGTCAACTCCGCGACCCGTTTCTGGATAGCCTCCAACTCGGCCTGCATGGCAGGGGTGAAATCCGATTGAGGCCCGCAACCCAACTGGGCGATCGCCTCTTTTACCTGGGCAACCCGCTCCTCGTGGCGGCGCACCCGGGCGCCGGCACGCGGCAGCGACTCGACGATGGCAGAGGTCCTGGCTGCCTGCTCTCGAAGCTGCCCGTCCAAAGCGGACACTCGGGACTGAAGGCGAGACAGGGCCGCGGCCACCTCGGACACCTCAGCCCGCTGCGCCGCCAGATCCTCCCTAAGTTGGTCCGCCCTCGCCCTTCCATCCTTCTCCCGGGCCGCGCCCCCTGCCAGCTCCTGGTCGGTGCGAGCCATCCCCTCGCGACTCTGGGCAAGCTCCTTTTCCGCCGAGGCTGCTCGAGACCGGTTCCACTCGATGGCCGCCTCCAGCTTGGCGACCTGGGAGGTGAGATCGCCACGGGCCGAGCTCTCCCTGGAAATCTCCGACTGGAGCCTGGATGCCGCGGCGGCAGCTGCTGAGATCTCCCTCGATAGCCCCGAATTGGACGACTCAAGCTTCGCAACGGCAGACCGGGCCGACTCCAACCTGGCCGAGGCCCTCTCCCGCGCCTCAGACAGTGCGGCAAGCTCGCTCTCGCGCGCCAGCAGCCCACCCTCTTTCTCAGCGCTGTGGGGAGTNGAGATCTCACCCCTG
>JGI24132J36420_10001125_pt1 | contig 12264 bp, 8 predicted proteins | sample BarGraNGADG00212_3_FD_36420 | JGI IMG/M metagenome (IMG submission 36420) | reverse complement strand
GGTGGCCACCGAGGTCGTGCTTACCTGCCTTCCCAGCCCCGAGACGGTGGAGTCGGTCTACCTCGGAGCGAGCGGCCTTCTGCCTGCCTCGCGTTCCGGCCAGATCCTGGTGGACCACAGCACGGTCAGCCCGCAGAGCAGCCGCCGGATCCACGCTCTCGCGGCAGAGCGTGGGGTAGATTTTCTGGATGCGCCGATCAGCGGCGGCGTTCCCCGCGCTGAGGACGCGACCCTGACCATCATGGTCGGGGGTGACGCAAAAGTCCTTCGCAGGGTGGAGCGGCTGTTCTCGGCACTGGGAGACAGGGTAGTTCACGTGGGCGGCCCCGGCACCGGTAGCGTGGTAAAGCTGGTCAACCAGCTGTTGGTTGGAGTTCACACCCTGGCTGCTCTCGAGGCGTTGGTATTTGGAGTGAAGGCGGGGGCTGATCCGCAAAAGCTGCTGGAGGTGGTGGAGTCCAGCTTTGGCGCAAGCGCGATGTTCAGCCGGGCTGTGCCAATGGTACTGGAGCGGCAGTTTGGCTCCGCCACGGACGTGCGCATCCTGAGCAAGGATATGGGGCTGATCACCGAGTTGGCCAAGGAGCTTCCTGTGAGGCTGCTGTTGGGGGCGCTGGCCGAGCAGCTGTTCGACGAGGGAATGGGGCTTGGGCTGGGCAACAACGATATCGTCTCGCTGGTGCAGCCGTTGGAACGGATCGCGGGTGTGGAGGTGAAGTGAGCCCGATCTCGCCCTCCAATTTTGATTGCACGGGGGCCTGGCTGAAAGGTATAATTCCGCCGTGTGGCTACCTCAACAAGTATTCCAGTTAATCGAGCAAAAAAGGAAACGATGGCGTATAATACGGGAGAGGATTCTTCCAGCCGCGAGGGTTCCGTCCCTAAGCGGGATGGGATGCCGGTCGAGTTCGCCAGGCCCGATCTGGACCGTGAGCAAAGGAAGGGCGTGCCGGAGGTCCTTCTGGCGCAGGGAAAGCGCCACGAAGATGTTCTGGCCATCGCCCGCCAGTTCGTGAATCGCACCGGACGGGCCATTATCAGTCGGGTGGATGAGCAGTTGGTGCCGAAGCTGCAGTCGGATTTCGACGACTGCGATCTATCGGAGCACCATCCGTCCGGAATGGTGGTGATCAAGCGTCACGGGTACTGGCTGCGCCCCACGGGCGGGAAGGTAGGCGTGGTGACGGCTGGTACTTCCGACGTTCCGGTGGCTGAGGAGGCCAGGATAATTGCGTCGGAGATGGGTTGTGACGTTCACGCTGTCTACGACGTAGGCGTCGCAGGTATCCACAGGCTGTTCGAGCCGCTGAGGACCCTGGTTGAGGACCTAGGGGTGGATGTACTGGTGGTGGCTGCAGGGATGGACGGCGCACTGCCCTCTGTGGTGGCCGGACTGGTGGATGTGCCGGTGATCGGCCTCCCCACCTCGGTGGGCTACGGCCTGGGTGGCAATGGGATTGCCGCTTTGATGAGCATGCTGCAGACCTGCTCACCCGGTCTCACGGTGGTGAACATAGACAACGGTGTGGGAGCTGGCGCGACGGCTGCGCTGATCGCCAATCGGATGGCCAGGGTTCGGGCCGCCGTTTGACGGCCTTCCGTTCGGAGTCGAATGGGTCCGGGCGTTCTCGAAGGAGTTTCTCGATGTATCAGTTAGTGTTTCGCGAGGATTTGGCCCCTCGCATCCACCTCTTCCGCGTTGCGGCCCCCTTCGTTGCCAGGAAGGCCAAGGCTGGACAGTTCATCATCCTCAGGATAGACGAGGCTGGCGAGCGCATCCCTCTCACCATCGCCGACTTCGATCGGGCTCAGGGAACCATCACTGTCGTCTTCATGGAGGTGGGCAAGACCAGCGCGAAGCTGGCAACTGTTCAGCAGGGTGACAGCTTGGTGACCTTCACCGGCCCGCTGGGAATGCCCACCGAAACCGAGAACTTCGGCACCGTCTGCTGCGTGGGCGGCGGCTTCGGCACGGCAACCATCTATCCCATCGCCAAGGCGATGAAGGAGGCCGGCAACCGCGTGATCTCCGTCATCGGCTTCCGCAACAAGGATCTGATGTTCTGGGAAGATAAGATGCGCTCTGTCAGCGACGAGGTGATCGTCTGCACCGACGACGGCTCCTACGGCCGAAAGGGGTTGGTCACCGAGCCCGTCAAGGAGTTGTGCGAGGCCGGCAAGTTGAACCGTGTGGTGGCCATCGGTCCCATCCCCATGATGAAGTTCACGTCGAAGGCCACTCAGCCGTTCGGCGTTACCACCATAGTGAGCCTGAACCCGGTGATGGTCGACGGCACCGGTATGTGCGGTGCCTGTCGGGTGTCGGTGGGCGGCGCGACGCGCTTCGTCTGCGTCGACGGTCCGGATTTCGACGGCCACAAGGTGAACTGGGACGAGCTATCCGCCCGCAACCAGATCTACAGGGAGAACGAGAAGCTGGCAATGGAGCTCTGGCAATGTGAAAGTTGCGCTGATGAGACTAAGTGAGACTAAGAGGGAGGAGGTGCGGGTCTGATGGCCAAGCTAGACTTGAACCGCCAGCCCATGCCGGCGCAAGATCCGATAGAGCGTAGCAAGAACTTCAACGAGGTGGCCCTCGGTTATAGTGAGGAGCAGACCTTCGCCGAGGCGCAGCGCTGCCTCTCTTGCAAGAACCATCCCTGCATGGAGGGCTGCCCCGTAAACGTGGACATCCCCGAGTTCGTATCCGCACTGAAGGCGGGCGACGTTGCCGCGGCGGCAGTGGCGCTCAAGCGGAAGAACAGCTTGCCGGGCATCTGCGGACGGGTCTGTCCCCAGGAGACCCAGTGCGAGGCGGCCTGCCTGCTGAGTAAGAAGGGTGCCCCTATCGCCATAGGTCGGTTGGCGCGCTACGTGGCGGACTGGGCGCTGGCCCAGAACGGGAAGAACGGCCACGATGCGGCCGATCCGAATTCGCTTCCGCTGCCGGGTGCCGGTAGGGTGGCGATCATCGGTGCTGGCCCTTCCGGTCTGACCGCGGCCGGAGACCTGGCGAAGATGGGCCACAAGGTGACCATCTTCGAGGCGCTGCACCAGCCGGGCGGGGTGCTCTCCTACGGCATTCCGGAGTTCCGGCTTCCCAAGCACATCGTGAAGTCCGAAATTGACTACGTTCGGTCCCTCGGTGTCGAGCTGGTGTGTGACATGGTGTGCGGCAAGACATTCACGGTGGATGAGTTGCTGGGCGAGATGGGCTACGATGCCGTGTTCCTCGGCACCGGCGCCGGCCTGCCCAACTTCATGAACATAGCCGGAGAGAATTCCAACGGCGTCTACTCCGCCAACGAGTTCCTCACCAGGGTAAATCTCATGAAAGCCTACCTCTTCCCCAATTACGATACTCCGGTGATCCACGGCAAGCGGGTGGCCGTCGTGGGTGGAGGAAACGTTGCCATGGACTCGGTGCGCACCGCCAAGCGGCTGGGCGCAGAGCTCGCGGCCATCATCTACCGCCGGTCCAGGGAAGAGCTGCCGGCCCGCCACGAAGAGGCTGAGCACGCGGAGGAGGAGGGGATCGAGTTCCACCTGCTCACCAACCCCACCCGCATCCTCGCGGACGAGAACAGTTGGGTCACGGGCATTGAGTGCATCAAGATGGTTCTTGGCGAGCCCGATGCCAGCGGGCGCCGCTCTCCGGTCCCCGTAGAGGGGTCGGAGTTCGTGATGGAAGTGGACACGGTAATCATGGCCATCGGCACCAGCCCCAACCCGCTGGTGAGCCGCAGTACACCCGGCCTGGAGGTCGGACGGCGGGGCACCCTGGAGGCCGATCCAAAGACCGGGCAGACCACCAAGGAGGGGGTCTTCGCCGGCGGTGACGCGGTGACCGGCGCGGCCACCGTGATCGAGGCGATGGGGGCGGGCAAGAGGTCCGCCGTCGCCATCGACGAGTACGTCCGGGCGAAGGTTGCAGCGCGGGAGTAGCCGCTGGGCCCAACCGGCCGAGGTTTCCTCTGCCGATGGACAGTGATGGGGTATGGGCGGAGGCGCCGCACGCAACCAGTTTACCATTCCGCAGAAAGAAGGTGTTCCTCTTGCAAGAGACCGTTGCTCCCATAGACGATCTGCTCGCACCGTGGACGGGACAGCATGGAGCCCTGATACCGATCCTCCAGCAGGTGCAGGAGCGATACGGGTACCTGCCGGGTTCTGCTGTCGAGCAGATTGCACGTTTCTTGAAGCTCTCACCCAGCGAGGTGTACGGGGTCCTCACCTTCTACGCCCAGTTTCGGCTCACCCCTCCCGGCGAGACCACGGTGAAGGTCTGCCAGGGCACCGCGTGCCACGTGCGTGGCGCCAAGAGGATCTTGGAGGAGGTCGAGTCGGTACTGAACGTCAAGGCCGGTGGAACCACTGAGGACCGCAAGTACTCGTTGGAGCGTATCGCTTGCTTCGGCGCGTGCAGCCTCGCCCCGGTGATGGTGATCGGAAGCTCGGTTTACGGCCGGCTGACGACGCAGAAAGTTCGGAAGATGCTGAAGCAGTAGCTAATCTCTAATCGCTTTGAATGGGGGGTACGCCTCATGGCGGGTCTGGCGATATCGGGGGATCGACCCGGGCACATGGGCCCGGCGAACACTATGGCCGCGGCACAGCCACCTACTTTTGGTGTGTTGAAAGCCAAGTCCCTGGCCTTGTGGGAGCAACTGCGGGCTAGCCAAAAGCCCCGCATCATCCTGGGTATGGGTACGTGCGGGATCGCCGCGGGGGCGAACCACGTCGAGGCAGCGGTGAGGGAAAGCCTGGCGAAGTATGGCGTGGACGCCGACATCGAAGCGGTGGGCTGTATCGGCACCTGCTACGCGGAGCCTCTGATGGACGTAGTGATGCCCGGCCAGCCACGCGTCTCCTACGGCTCCGTCACCCCCGAAATGGCAGACAAGATCGTGCGGGATCACGTCGTAGGGGGCCAGCCGTTGGCTGATCTCGCCATGGCGGTTGTAGGCGGGGACACCGTGCACGGCATTCCTCGCTTCCAGGACCTCGCCGTCATGAGGAGCCAGCGGCGGGTGGCGCTGCGCCACTGCGGCCTGATCGACCCGACCTCCATTCACCAGTACATTGCGAACGACGGATATTCCGCCCTCCACCGGGTGCTCACCCAGCTGACCCCCGAGCAGGTGATCGGCGAGGTTAAACGGTCCGGGCTGCGGGGGCGCGGGGGCGCGGGATTCCCCACAGGCTTGAAGTGGGAGTTCTGCCACAAGGAACCGGGCCCGACGAAGTACATGATATGCAACGCCGACGAGGGCGACCCCGGCGCCTTCATGGACCGCAGCGTCCTAGAGGGTGATCCCCACACCGTTGTGGAGGGTCTGGCAATCGCGGCCTACGCCATCGGGGCGAGTCAGGGATACATCTACTGCCGGGCCGAGTACCCCCTGGCCATCCTCAGGCTCAAGAAGGCCATCGCCCGGGCGGAGGAGTATGGGCTGCTGGGCGACCACATCTTCGGGACGGACTTCTCTTTCCACATCAAGATCAAGGAGGGGGCCGGCGCGTTTGTATGTGGTGAAGAGACGGCAATGATCGCCTCCATCGAGGGCAAGCGGGGAATGCCCAGGTCGAGACCGCCATTCCCTGCACAGTCAGGGCTCTGGGGCAAGCCTACCACGATCAACAACGTCGAGACCCTGGCCAGCGTGCCGGCCATCCTGGTCAACGGGCCGGAGTGGTACGCGGCCATGGGCACCGAGAAGAGCAAGGGGGCCAAGACCTTCGCCCTCACGGGCAAGATCAAGCAGCCGGGGCTGATCGAGGTGCCTCTGGGGATCACGCTGCGTGANGTAGTGTACGACATAGGGGGCGGCATNGTCGGGGACAAGAGGTTCAANGCCGCTCAATCCGGCGGCCCCTCGGGCGGCTGCATACCGGCCAGCGCCCTGGACCTGCCCATCGACTTCGAGAACCTGACCAGGATCGGCGCCATCATGGGGAGTGGCGGGCTCGTTGTGATGGACGAGGACACCTGCATGGTGGACGTAGCGCGCTTCTTTCTCTCGTTCGTTCAGGCCGAGTCCTGCGGCAAGTGCACCCCGTGCCGGCTTGGGACCAAGCAGATGCTGGATACCCTGGTCAGAATCACCGAGGGAAAGGGCGAGCCCGAGGACATAGACAGCCTGCTGGAGTTGGGCGAAGCGGTCAAGGCGGGCTCGCTGTGCGCCCTGGGCGGGACGGCGCCGAATCCGGTACTGAGCACCATTCGCTACTTCCGCGCCGAGTACGAGGCGCACGTAGTGGACAAGAGGTGCCCCGCGGGGGTGTGCCGGCCGTTGCTGCATTTCGAGATCGATCCGGAGAAGTGCACGGGCTGCATGGTGTGCCTCAGGAACTGCCCGTCGGAGGCCATCTCGGGAGGCAAGCGGGTGGTTCACACCATCGATCCGGCCAAGTGCTCCAAGTGCGGGACCTGCTACGAGCTGTGCAAGTTCGACGCCGTCATCAAGTCGTGAGGAGGCCGGCTCTTTTGTCTAACATCAGCCTGACCATAGACGGACACAAGATAGAGGCCCAGCCGGGCATGACGGTGCTGGAGGCGGCCCTGGGGGCGGGCATCTACATACCCAACCTTTGCGCCGACCCCGACCTGCGCGCCTACGGCGCGTGCCGCGCCTGCATCGTGGAGATCGAGGGGATGCGCGGCCTGCCGGCCTCCTGCACGGTTAAGGCTACCGATGGGATGAAGGTGCGGACTGAGGCGCCGCTGGTGGACATGACCCGCCGCATGGTGGTGGAGCTGCTGCTGGCGGACCATCCGGACGACTGCCTCACCTGCCCCAAGAACCAGCATTGCTCCCTTCAACGGGTAGCGGCGTACGTGGGCGTGCGGGACCATCGCTTCGCCAAGACCACACGCAGCCTGCCCGTGGACGGCTCCAACCCTTTCTTTACCTATGACATGAACAAGTGCATCCTGTGTGGCAAGTGCGTGCGGGTATGCGACGAGGTGCAGGGGCTGGGCGCCATCAGCTTCATCAACCGCGGATACGCTACCAAAGTCGGCACCTTCATGGATCGGCCGATTGTGGACTCCATATGCGAGAGCTGCGGCCAGTGCGAGGCCAAGTGCCCAGTAGGCGCGATCACGGTGAAGGGTTACCAAGAGCCCACGCGCAGAGTCGAGACGGTGTGCTCATACTGCGGAGTGGGGTGCGGGGTACTGCTCCAGGTTCGGGGCTCCAAGGTGATCGGGGTCGATGGCAACCGGGAGAGTCCAGTGAACCACGGCTCCCTCTGTGTGAAGGGACGCTTCGGCTATGAGTTCGTGAACTCGCCGGACCGGCTCACGGCTCCGCTGATCAAGAAGAACGGGCAGTTTGTGGAGGCCACCTGGGACGAGGCGTTGGATCTGATCGTCTCCAAGCTGGGTGGCTACAGGGGCGATCAGGTCACGGTGATCTCCTCGGCCAAGTGCACCAACGAGGAGAACTACCTGATCCAGAAATTCGCCAGGGGGGTGATGGGCACAAACAGCGTCGACCACTGTGCCCGTACTTGACACGCCCCCACGGTGGCCGGTCTGGCCACAATATTCGGCAGCGGCGCCATGACCAACTCCATCNANGAGATCGGCGATGCGGGCTGCATCCTGGCGATAGGNACCAACACCACCGCGGCACACCCCATCATCGGGCTGGAGGTNAAGCGGGCNGCCCGGAAGGGTGCCAAGATCATCGTNGCGAACCCCAGGAGGATCGACCTCTGCCGCTTCGCGGACATCTGGCTGCAGCAACGCTCCGGCACCGACGTGGCGCTGCTGATGGGGATGGCGCGGGTAATCGTCGACGAGGGGCTGATGGACGGCCGCTTCGTCGAGGAACGGTGCGAGGGGCTCGACGCCTTCAAGGAGTCGTTGGCGGAGTACGATCTGGAGACGGTGGAGCGGATCACCGGTGTTCCTCGGGACAAGATTGCCGAGGCGGCCAGGGTGTACGCCACCAACGGACCCTCCTCCATCCTGTACGCCATGGGGATCACCCAGCACTCCCACGGCACGGACAACGTGATTGCCACGGGCAATCTGGCCATGCTCACGGGCAACATAGGCAAGCGGTCCGCCGGGGTGAACCCTCTGCGCGGCCAGAGCAACGTCCAGGGGGCCTGCGATATGGGTGCCCTGCCGGACGTCTACACCGGCTACCAGAAGGTGGCGAACCCCGATCTGCATAAGAAGTTCGAGGCCGCCTGGGGCTGCAGCCTCCCGGAGACCCCCGGGCTGACCCTGACCGAGATGTTCGACGCGGCCCACGACGGGAAGGTGAAGGCGATCTACCTGATTGGCGAGAACCCGGTGATCACGGAAGCCGACAGCGGCCACGTGGAGGCGGCTTTGAAGTCGCTGGAGTTCCTGGTGGTACAGGACATCTTCCTGACGGAGACGGCCCAACTGGCGGACGTGGTGCTTCCGGCGGCCAGCTCTGCAGAGAAGGATGGGACCTTCACCAACACCGAGCGAAGGGTCCAGCGGGCGCGCCCGGCCCTGAACCCGGTGGGCGACTCCCGTCCGGACGGCTGGATCGTCTGCGAGATCGCCCGGCGGATGGGGGCAAAGGGGTTCGATTTCGAGAGCCCTGCCCGGGTGATGGAGGAGATAGCCTCCCTCACACCCAGCTACGGCGGCATCAGCCATTCGAGGCTGGAGAGCGGCGGGATACAGTGGCCCTGCCCAAACGCCGAGCACCCCGGCACGCCGATCCTGCACACTCAGAAGTTCCTGACCCCCAGCGGAAAGGGCAAGCTGACGCCGCTGCACTACAGGCCTTCGGCAGAGCTTCCGGATGGCGAGTACCCGCTGCTGCTCACTACCGAGCGCAGCCTGTACCACTACCACTCCGGCAGCATGACCCGTAGGGTGAAGGGGCTGAACATTTTGAGGAAAGAGGAGTTGGTGGAGATCAACCCGACGGATGCCGAGGAGATGGGGATCGTCGACGGGGAGATGGTGAGGGTAGTTTCCCGCCGCGGTGCTGTGAACACGCGGGCCAAGGTGACCTGGGATGCGCCCCGGGGAGGGGTGGCCATGACCTTCCACTTCGCGGAGGCACCCACCAACAGGCTGACCAACCCGGCGCTGGACCCCGCGGCCAAGACCCCCGAGCTTAAGGTGGCGGCGGTGCGGATCGAGAAGCTGGCGTAGCACCAGTGCCCTGCAAAGGGGGATCCGACGATTTAGGAGTTGGGCGTGACGTTGCGCTCGCTCGCGTCGCGTCCCCGACCCCGACGGACGACATCGACTACGATCTCGAATAGCTTGATCCAAGCGGCGACTAGGTGGTCCCCTCAAGATCCCACCGGGTCGCCTCTTGGGGTCTCTTCTCAGCGCGCCAGTATTCGCAACTCCCCTCATTGCCTGGAGGAATCTAGCGATAGAAGGAGAAGACAGATGCGTGGTGCCGATGCAATTGCCCTGGCGCTTCGTTCCGAGGGAGTCGGCTTTGTTGCTGGCATAACCTCCGGCTCGACCATGGAGATCTCTGACGGGCTGCTGACTACGACGCCGGAGATCCGCACCATCCTCACCCGCCACGAGCGGGTTGCGGCGGACCTGGCCGATGGCTACGCGCGGGCCTCAGGGCAGCCTGGAGTGTGCCTCGCCGTGCTGGGCCCGGGGGCTTCCCACCTCTTCGCCGGGCTCGCTCAGGCCTACGCCGATGGAGTCCCCGTCCTGGGGATCGTTGGCCAGGTTCCCCGCGCACGGGCGGGCACGCGATCGACCTCCGAGATGCCCCTCCTGAACGTGTTCCAGTACGTCAGCAAGTGGGAAGCCAGCATCAACATGCCCACCCGCGTCGCCGAGATCATGCGACGGGCCTTCGTCCAGCTCAGGAATGGACCCCCCGGCCCTGTCCTGCTGGAGGTTCCCTCGGACGTGGCGCTGGAGAGCTTCCCCGACGAGCAGTTCCATTACACCCCCGCCGGCGAGCCCCACCGCTACGGACCCGACTATCGGGAGGTGGAGCGAGCCGCCGACCTACTCGTCCACTCTCAGCGGCCGCTGATCTACGCCGGCTCCGGCGTCCTGAAAGCGCGGGCCAGCGAGGAGCTGCAGCAGTTGGCCGAGCTGCTGTCCGCGCCGGTGATGACGACGCTGGGTGGCAAGAGCGCCTTCCCAGAGAACCACCCTCTGGCGCTGGGGTTGGGGGGCTTCCCGCGGTCCAATCTGGGCACCGCCGTTGCCTACAAGTTCGCCAAGAACACCGATTGTCTCCTCGCCATCGGCAACAGTTTCGCCTTCCAAGCGTCGTCCGGCCGGCCCTTCCCTGCCGGGGTCAAGCTGATCCACTCCCACGTGGATTGCGGGGAGATCGACCGGATCTACGCGACCGACGCTGGGCTGGTCGGCGACGCCCGCCTCGTCCTTCTGGATCTTTTGGAGGCCGTGCGAGACAGGTTGGGCTCCAAGCAGGCTCCGTCGCTCCGGCCGGAGGTGGTGGAGGATGTGAGGACGGAGAAGGCGAGATGGCTCCGGGAGTGGATGCCTCTGCTCACCTCCGATGAGGTTCCGCTGAACCCCTTCCGGGTCACCTGGGAGTTCATGCACGCCGTCGACAGGCAGAACACGATCTTCACCCACGACGCGGGCGCCGTCCGGGGCCATGCCTGCCATCACTATGAGGCGATCGTTCCCGGAAGCTTCGTCGGCTGGGGGCAGCAGAGCTCCATGGGCTGGACGATCGGCGGGTCCATGGGCATCAAGCTGGCGCATCCGGAGAAGCTGGTTGCCTACGCGATCGGAGACGGCTCCTTTGGGATGACCGGCATGGACCTGGAGACGGCTGTCCGCAACGAAATCCCGACCCTGGGGTTGATCTACAACAACAGCTTGATGGGGATTGTCAGCGAGATCCAGCACCGGGAGTTCGGTGGGCGAAGCAACATGGTCGAGCTGGGAGGCGACTACGTGGGCGTGGCGAAGGCGCTGGGAGCCTACGCGGAGCGGGTGGAGCGACCCGAAGAGATCCGCCCCGCCATAGAGCGGGCGACGCGTGCCACCCGCGATGGCAAGCCCGCCATCATCGAGTTCGTGACAAAGCCGCTGGAGCCCCAGCCACGCCCAGACAAGGCCCCGGGGAGCATATAACTATGGCCAACTTTCCGAGGACCACCATCCCGGACGTCGCCCTAGTGCGGCGTCATTTCTCGACGGAGCACATCGAAGACGTGGCTGGGGAGGTCCGCGTTCGGCTTTCCCAGGCCAACCTGACTGGACGGGTTAGACCCGGACAGCGGATAGCCATCACGGCGGGGAGTCGGGGCGTGGCCAACATCGCTCTGATCCTTCGCACCATCGTGGAGGAGCTGCAGAAGCTGGACGCGAAGCCCTTCATCGTTCCCGCCATGGGGAGCCACGGCGGCGCGACGGCCGAGGGGCAGACCGAGTTGATCGCGGAGTACGGGGTCACCGAGGAGGCGATGGGATGTTCCATCCTCTCGGCCATGGACACGGTAGAGCTGGGCCGGAATTGCTACGGCACTGCGATCCACATGGACAGGAACGCCCACAACGCCGACGGCGTCATTGTGGTGGGGCGGGTGAAGAACCACACCTCATTCAGAGCCCCCATCGAGAGCGGCCTCTGTAAGATGATGGCCATCGGGTTGGGCAAGCAGCGGGGGGCCGAATCGATCCACGCCCGAGGGGTCAGGGAACTGGGACTCAACATCCCCGAAGCCGCGGCGGTGATGATCGGGACCGGTAAGATCGTGCTGGGGGTGGCGACGGTGGAGAACGCCCACCACCAGACATGCAGGATCGAGGTTGTGCCCCCGGAGAAGATCCACGACACCGACCGGGAGCTGCTGCTCTTCTCCAACCGGTTGCTTCCGCTCGTCCCCTTCGACGAGCTGGACCTGCTGGTGGTGGACTGGATGGGCAAGAACATATCCGGTGCCGGCATGGACTCGAACGTGGTTGGCATGTGGCGCGGCACCACCGANGCGCCCTATCCCCCCATATATCAGCGGGTCGTGGTGCTGAACGTCACGCCGGAATCTCACGGCAACTGCGTGGGCATCGGGGCGGCCGACTTCACCACCCGCAGACTGATGAGCCAGTTCGACGCCGAGAAGACCTACTGGAACGCCCTGACCTCCAACTTCCCCCTGGCGGCCAGGATCCCCATCACCCTCGATACGGATGTGGAGACGGTGGAGGTGGCGCTTCGGTCCGCCAAGCCGGAGGGCGGGGACTTCGAGATGGTGCGGATCAAGAACACCATGGAGTTGGAGGAGTTCTACGTCACT
>JGI24132J36420_10001124_pt1 | contig 12270 bp, 10 predicted proteins | sample BarGraNGADG00212_3_FD_36420 | JGI IMG/M metagenome (IMG submission 36420) | reverse complement strand
GTGCGCACAAGACCTGCTTCCGCAGACCGTATTGGCGTCCGTCGCATGGCATTTTGAGCCGGTCGTCTGCAATTCTTGCTGCCAGCATGGCGCGCTGGTGCAACATGATTTCGCCCTGGAGGGGCGCGCCAATGTGTTGACAAGCGTTTCACGATATGCTATATTTGCGGCGTGAATGACCAGCCCTGCCTGATTCGGACTTCGTACTCGTATTCGAGGGGCGGCTACGCCCCAGCCGACTGAGCGCGCGTCCGGCAGGCACGTATCGTGGACAACAGCGTGGCGACTGCCGCGCTGTTTTTGTTTGCTGTTCTAACGGGAGGGCCGCATGGCCGAGGAGACCGGCTTCACAATTCATGCAGGGACCCACTTGGGTCCCGTCTATCTCAAGATTGCCGACTTGCCGCGTGCGCTGGCGTTCTACCGGGATGTCCTNGGCCTGAGCGGCGGGCCGGCGCCCTGGCCGGGGGAGAACGGCCAGTTGCTGAGCCTGAGCGCCGAGCCGGCGCCCCGGCCGGGAGAGAACGCCAAGGTGCTGGGCCTGAGCGCCGGCCCCGATCAGCCGCTGATCGTGCTGCACGAAGTGGCCGGTGCGCGCCCGAAGCCTCCCCGCAGCACAGGCCTGTACCATTTCGCAATCCTGGTGCCCACGCGCCTGGACCTGGCCCAGCTGTTGCGACGCTTCGATGAGACGGGCTACCCCTTGGGCGGCGCGTCGGATCACGGCGTGAGCGAAGCCCTGTACCTGTCGGACCCGGATGGCAACGGGATCGAGATCTACCGCGACCGGCCGCGCGAGGAATGGCCGCGGCGCGCTGAGGAACTGCGCATGGGCGTCGAGGCGCTGGACCTGGACGATGTCCTGAACGAGCTGCAACACGGCGACGTGCAGTGGGCCGGGCTCCCGGCCGGCACCACCATCGGGCACGTTCACCTGCATGTGGCCGACCTGCACCAGGCCGAGGTCTTCTACCGCGACGGCCTGGGTTTCGCACTGATGCAGCGTATGGGNGCCAACGCCATTTTCGTNTCCGCCGGNGGTTACCACCATCATGTCGGCGCCAACATCTGGGCCGGCGCCGGGGCGCCGCCGCCGCCCTCGGACGCCGTGGGGCTGGAGCAATTCACCATTCTTCTGCCGGACCGGGCTGAACTGGCAAGGACGGTCGAGCACTTGCGGCAGACGGGCGCGCAGCTAGAGGACGTACAGACCGGCGGAGCGGCGCCCGCAGCGAGAACGCAGGACCCATCGGGGAACAAGATCGTGTTGAGCATCTAAGGAGCATTGCCATGAGCCCCTTCCCACCTGTTGAGCAGCAACTGGCCATCCTGATGCGGGGAGTGAAATTCGGCGACCCGACCATCCGCACCAACATGGAAGCCGAACTGCGCCAACGTCTGGCCGAGTCGGCGCGCGACAACCGGCCCCTGAGAGTGTACTGCGGCTTCGATCCGACGGCCAGCGACCTGCACCTGGGGCACACGGTGCCGATGCGCAAGCTGGCGCAGTTCCAGCAGTTGGGCCACGAAGTCGTCTTCCTGATCGGCTCATTCACGGCGCTGATCGGCGACCCAAGTGACAAAACCAGCTCGCGCCGGCAGCAGACCGACGAGGAAGTGCGCGAGCATGCGCGCACCTTCACCGATCAGGCCTGGAAAGTGCTGGATCCCGAGCGGACGCTGGTGATGTACAACGGCGATTGGCTGTCCAAGCTTTCATTCAAGGACGTGATCGAGCTGGCCGCAAACTTCACTGTGCAGCAGTTCCTGGTGCGCGAGAACTTTGCCTTGCGCTTCGACAAGGGCGAACCGATCTGGCTGCACGAGTTCTTCTACGCCTTGATGCAGGGCTACGACGCGCTCGCCATGCGTACAGACGTGCAGATCGGCGGGACCGACCAGCTATTCAACCTGATGGCAGGGCGCAAGCTGATGGAGAACGCGGGCTTGCGCCCGCAGACGGTCCTGACCTTCCCGATCCTGGTCGGCACAGATGGCCTGCTGCGCATGAGCAAATCGACGGGCAATTACATCGGCATCAACGAGCCGCCGGAAACGATCTTCGGTAAGGTGATGAGCATCCCGGACTCAGCCATGCGCAGCTTTGCCGACCTGGTGACACGCTGGAGCCCAGAAGAGATCGCCGAGAAGTTCGCGGCGCTGGACGCCGGCAAGATCCACCCGATGGACCTCAAGAAGCAGTTGGCATTCGAGATCGTGGAGATCTTCCAGGGGCCGGCCGCCGCCCGGGCCGCCGACCTGGACTTCCGCAAGGTGCACCAGGAAGGGGAAATGCCGGCGGCGATGCCGGAGCTCAGGCTGCTCCAACCCAGCAGCGTGCTAGATATTCTGACCAACAGCGGGCTGGTGGCAAGCAAGAGCGANGTGCGGCGGCTGGCGCAGCAGGGCGGCATCAAGCTGGACGGCGAACGGGTCGACGATCCGGCCCAGGTCGTCGGGCCGGCGGGCGAGCATGTGCTGCAGATCGGCAAGCGGAAGTTCCTCAAGCTGGTGGGCGCTTAGGAAAGATGGCTTGCTTCTCATACTGTTAACCACCGCTTGGCCTACGGAGCAAGGCGGCGTGCCAGGAGACCTGACGCCAGAATAATTGCCGGATCAGCGCCGGCTGGCGCTGAAAACCGACAACCAACAGCACAAAACTGGTACAAAGCGCCGGGGCGCCACAGAACGCCGAATTTTGTGCAGCAACCGCCCAGGAAAGCGCCGGCGAGCCCTTCGAACGAGGGCTCGCCGGCCGGTTACGGCCCCTATGCGGTCGTTTTGCCCCTTTTGTGCCTCATGGTATAATCGCTCCTCATTAGGGATGTGTTGCTTGCTCACACCGAGACGCCTTTGATGCACCCAGGCGCCATTACTGCAACCGCATTGGTCCTGTTTCTGCTGGGCAGTTGCGGACAAGTCATTACGCGAATAACTCCGACTCCAACCAGCACGCCAACCCTGGCGGTGACTCTGGAAGCGACGTTGCGTCCCACGTCGACCCCGGCGCCCTATACACCTGCGCCGACGGCCACGCCGACGATCACGCCGACCCCGATCATCTATGCCTTGAAGTCCGGAGACACGCTCCTGGGGATCGCAGGCAGGTTCGGCATATCCCTTAAGGCCCTGGAGGATGTCAACGGGATCATCAACCCGACCGGATTGCAGGTCGGCCAGGAGCTGATCATCCCGCGGGAGGAAGTGCTCGCCGCGGCGGGCTCGCCCACTGCCACGGCGACCGCACTGCCATTTGCGGTCGATCACGTGACCTTCAACCGCACCGCCCTGGGTGGCCTCTGGTGCTTCGGGGAAATCCACAACACGACGGGGGTGGACCTGGAGCAAGCGGGGGTTCACATCACCTTGCTGGACGAAAATGGGAAGGCCCTGGCACAGGCTGACACCTCCGCCATCATTGACCTGATCGCTCCCGATGGTTGGGCGCCCTTTGCCGTGCGTTTCGCAGAGCCGCCTGCCAGTTTCGCCAGCTACACTGTCTACCCGCAGGCGGGGGTACGGGGCTACATGGGCAGTTATTATCGGGACCTGGTGGCCAGGGAAACACGTGGCGAGGGCGAACGTTACGCGGCCTACACGGTTAGCGGCCTGATTGCCAATACCGGCCCAGAAGACGCGGTCGAAGTGAGCGTCACGGTAACGCTGTATGATGCGCTGGGCCGGGTTATCGGCGCCCGACGCGGAGTACCCGATCACAACGTGATCCCGCGAGGCGGCCAGACGACTTTCTCATTACAATTGACTCCAGCCGGGGGCCCGGTCAGCAGCTTCAAGGTTGACGCGCTAGGCCGGCGCCTGCCTACACCGACACCGCCCGCCTGAGGCGTACCGGCTGATCATCGACGGCCAGTGGAGAGCGAGACTCTCATGCCAGACACTGCGCCGAGCGTCATAGCGCAGGATGCGCCCTTGCTCTACCGCCTGTTGCGGGGCATCATCTTCGCCCTGCTGCGCATCCTGACTAAACTCGACATCGAGGGAATGGAACACGTCCCGCGTTCGGGACCACTAATCGCAGCTCCCAACCATATTCATCTGCTAGATTCCGTGCTTGAGTTCGGCTTAATCCCCCGTAGGGTGACCGTGTTCGCAGCCGACAAGTGGCGCATTCCGCCCATCGGCTGCCTGCTCAGCGTCATCGGCGGGGCCATCTATGTCGCGCGCGGGGAAGCGGACCGGCGAGCGTTAGCAAAGGCGATCGCGGTTCTGCGTGCAGGAGGCGTCCTCGGTGTAGCACCCGAGGGCACGCGCAGCCACATTGGGGCCTGCAGCACGGAAAGGACGGAGCGGTCTATCTTGCCAGCCGGACCGGCGCCGTCATCGTTCCCCTGGCAGCCTGGGGCCAGGAGAAAATGCTCAGTAGCTGGGCCCACTTCCGGCGCCCGGCCATCCACCTGCGCTTTGCAGAACCCATCCGCCTGCCCGAAGGGGCGGAGCGGGCGTGGACTGCGCAGCTAAGCGCCTACACCGACGAGATCATGCTCGCGCTGGCACGCCTCTTGCCCGCCGAGTACCGGGGCGCATATGCCAGCCGCCTCTGAGCCTTGATATTGGGGGAAGAATCTAATGCGGAAACACGCCGCGCCGATCGGCCTTGCGCTCCTTCTAGTAGCCATAGCCGCAAGCGGTTGTGGCTCCGGCGCTCAAATCGCACGAGCGCAAGCCCAATCCATCGCCATCACCGATACAATGACCCTTACCCCGTCTGACCCGGTGGCCGCGGAAGTTCCGCCGGCCAGGGCAACACTGCTCCTGGACAAAGCTGGCGCACAGCGACTCGCCGGCGAAAGTGCAGCCGGCGCAGCGGCGATCCTGGGGCCAACCATGGCGCCGACAGAAACTCCGGCGCCGACAGAGACTCGAGCGCCCACCGAGACTCCAGCGCCCACCGAGACGCCGGTGGCCACCGTCACACCCGTGCCCACGGCCACTGCTCTCCCGACTGCCACTGCGCTCCCGGCCGCGACGGCCGTCCCCACTGCTACCCGACTGCCAACACCCACGGCCGCGCCGGCCGTGGCAGCGGATCAGGCCCTGGCCTCGCCCGAACGCCTGGTCGCGCCCAGCATCGGGCTGGATGTCAAGGTGGTCACGGTCGGTTGGCATGAGGTCAAGAACACCGACGGCACGACGGACCTGGAATGGGACGTCGCATCGCACGCGGCCGGTTGGCACAAGACCTCGGTCTTGCCCGGACAGATCGGCAACACTGTGATCGCCGGCCACAGTAACATCGAGGGCGAGGTCTTCCTGCACCTTGCCGAGCTCAAGGTAGGCGACCCGATCGCAGTCTTTGCCGGGGGACGTGAATTCGATTACAAGGTTACTGACACTTTCATCGTACTGGAGAAGAATGCCCCCATGGAACAGCGCCTGGAAAACGCGCGCTGGATCGGTCCGTTCCCAGATGCCAGACTGACGCTGCTGACTTGCTGGCCGCCCAACAACAATACGCATCGGGCCTTCGTGATCGCAAAGCCTGTGCAGGGTGGAGTGCATTAGCTGCGCGGGGACGGCGCGCCGGAAGGGCTGTGGGAGGATTCTATGACGTCAAGACCTGTCCGAAACAAGATTAACGCCATCTTTCCGTGCCTGGTGCTAGCCGCGCTCCTGGTCGCCGCCTGCCAGCCGGTGACCAGGGGCGACGCAGGCGCCGCCAATATCCCGGCCGCGGAAGCGGCCGCAGCGCCAACCCTGACTGTACAACCCACCTTGACTGCGGCGCCGACCAGTCCGACGCTGATGCCGGAGGCGAGCCCGGTGGCTGTGGCTCTGCAGCAGGCGCCGGCGCTGTCCGCCACCGAGACCGCGACTTCGGCGCCCGCCGCTGCAACCACCGCAGGGTCAGGCGTGCGCTTCAAGGCGGGCGATGTGATCAACGTGCGGGGCGGACCGGGCACGTCCTACGCGATCCTGGGAAAACTGGCCGTGGGTGACGGCTACGCGGTCAGCGCGACCAATTCGGCGCGCGATTGGCTGCAGTTTACCTACCAGGGGCAGGACGGCTGGGTATCGGCCGGAACCGTGCAGATCCAGGGCGATATCAATAGCCTGGCCGTTCTTAAAGGCATCCCCGCGCCTCCGCCCGATCGCGTGGTGGCCCCCACGATCAAACTGGACAGCAAAGTCATACCGATCGGCTGGCACACCGAGCAAACCGCCGGCGGCCCCGTGGAAGTGTGGGATGTGGCCTCCTACGCCGCCGGCTGGCAGATCAACTCGGCCAAGCCCGGGCAGGTGGGGAACATGGTGCTATCCGGGCACCATAACATCCTGGGGGAGGTCTTCCGCTACGTGGTAAACCTTAAGGTTGGGGACCCAATCATCATCTATGCGGGGGGCACGGCCTACAACTACCGGGTGACAGACAACTTTATCCTGCCCGACAAGTACGTTTCGGCGCAGCAAAGGATCAAGAACGGCAAGTGGATCGGCGAGTTCCCCGACGAACGCCTGACGCTGGTCACCTGCTGGCCGTACACGAATAATACGCACCGCGTGATTGTGATCGCCAAGCCGGTGAAGTGAGGCCGGGGAAGACAGATTCAGGCNTGCACNNCCTTCGCCAGCGCGCCCCACTCGTCGATGGTCAGCGTTTCGGCCCGGCGCTGCGGGTCGACGCCGGCCGCGCGCAGCCAGGCTTCAGCCTGAGGCGGGGGCACGCCGAGACCGGCGGCTAAGGAGTTGCGCAGTTGCTTGCGACGTTGGCCAAAGCCGGCGCGGGCCACCCGAAAGAACTGCTCCCCGGTCACCCCGCTGACTGCCGGCTCCGCGCGCCGGCGCATTCTGACCACGGCCGAATCGACCTTGGGCGCCGGGTAGAAAGCGCCGGCAGGGATGCGATCGACGATCTGTGCGTTGCAGTAGAACTGCACACCCAGGGCCAACAAGCTCATGTCCGGCGGGCGGGCGATCATCCGCTCCGCCACCTCACGCTGCACGGTGACGACGGTGAGGGCGGGCGGCTGCCCGGCTTCAAGGACGTGCGGGATGACGGCGCCGGTGATGTAGTAAGGAAGGTTGGCCACCACTTTGTAGCTGGGCGGGGCGGCCGGCTGGCCGGCGATGGCCGGATCGGACATCAGGCCGGTGACGTCCAGCTTGAGGATGTCGCCGTGGACGATGGACAGGTTAGGATAGGCGGCGAAGCGCGCGCACAGAAAGGGGATCAGGCGGTCGTCCAACTCGACGGCGACGACGCGTCCGGCCTGCTGGAGCAATAGCTCGGTCAGCACGCCGGGGCCGGGACCGATCTCCAGGACGGCATCCTCGGGCCCAAGTTGGGCGGCGGCGACGATACGTCCCCGGTGCACGGGGTCGACAAGAAAGTTCTGGCCCAGGCCCTTGCGGGGATGAATGCCAAGCGCGCTTAGCTGAGCGAGGAGCGATTCTTTGCCGGCCATCAAGACAAGCGCTACTCTTCCTCCAGCTTGAGGATCGTCATGAAGGCTTCCTGAGGAATCTCGACCGAGCCGATCATCTTCATGCGCTTCTTGCCGGCCTTTTGCTTTTCGAGAAGTTTGCGTTTTCTGCTGATATCCCCACCGTAACACTTTGCCAACACGTCTTTGCGCACCGCCTTGACATTCGCCCGGCTGACCACCTTGCTCCCCACGGCCGCCTGGATGGGCACGTCAAACTGCTGGCGGGGGATGGCGTCTTTGAGCTTGCTGACCAACCGCTGGCCTTTGGTGTAAATCTGGTCGCGATGGACGATCATGCTCAGCGCGTCCACGGCGTCCTTGTTCACCAGGACGTCCAGGCGCACCATGTCCGCCGGGCGATAGGCTTCCAAGTGATAATCCAGGCTGGCATAGCCGCGCGTGCGCGCCTTAAGGTCATTGTAGAACTCGGTCAGGATCTCGACCAGGGGAATGCTGTAGCTCAGCATGACGCGCCGGGTGTCAAGGTACTCCTGGTTTTTGAACTCGCCACGCTTGCGGGTGACCAGGTCCATGACAACGCCGATGAACTCGGTGGGCGTATAGACGTCGATCTGCACCCACGGCTCACGGATCTCCTTGATCTTCGTTTCTTCCGGCAACTCCACCGGGTTATCGATCAGGATATCGCTGCCGTCGGTCAGGGTCACCTCGTATTCGACGCTGGGAGCGGTGAAGATCAGGTCCAGGTCATACTCGCGCTCCAGGCGCTCCTGGATGATCTCCATGTGGAACAGCCCCAAAAAGCCGCAGCGGAAGCCATAGCCCAGGGCCTGGCTAGATTCCAGCTCGAAGGTCAGCGACGCATCGTTGAGTTGCAGCTTGGCCAGCGCCTCGCGCAAGTTGGTGTAGTCCGCCGCGTCGCTCGGGAAGGCGCTGGCGAAGACCATCGGTTTCATGGGCCGGTAGCCCGGCAGGGGAGCATCCGCCGGGTCGTCGTTGCGCGTAAACGTGTCGCCAACGCGGCAATCGCCGACCGTCTTGAGCCCGGTGGCCACGTAGCCCACTTCTCCGGACTCAAGTCGCCCGGTCGGGCGCATGGCGGGCCCGAAGACGCCTATCTCCAGTTGGTCCACCGGCAGCCCGGTCGACATCAGGCGCAGCACCTGGCCCGTCTCCATGCTGCCGTCGACCATGCGCACGTAGGCGATCACGCCCTTATAGACGTCGTAATGGCTGTCGAAGATCAACGCACGCAGCGGTTGATTGCGTTGGCCGCGCGGCGGGGGCACCTGGTGGACGACCGCCTCCAGCACCGCCGGCACGTTGGTACCCGCCTTGGCGGAAACCCGCAGCACAGACTCGGCCGGCACACCCAGGATCTCCTCGATCTCCTGCGCCACGGAGTCAGGCTGAGCCGTGATGAGGTCGATCTTATTGATGACCGGGATGATCTCCAGATCGTTATCCATGGCCAGGTAAAGGTTGGCAAGCGTCTGGGCTTCCACCCCCTGCGAGGCATCTACGACCAGAACAGCNCCCTCGCAGGCCTGCAAAGCGCGGCTGACCTCGTACGCGAAATCCACGTGTCCAGGTGTGTCGATCAGGTTGAGCTCATACGTTTGGCCGTCGGCGGCAGCATACGTCATGCGCACCGCCGAGGCTTTGATAGTCACGCCCTTTTCCCGCTCCAGGTCCATGGTGTCCAACACCTGTTCCCTCATGTCGCGATCGGCGATGGTGCCGGTGGCCTGCAAGAGGCGATCGGCCAGGGTCGACTTACCGTGATCAATATGGGCGATAATGCAGAAATTGCGGATTTTTTGCTGGTCCATCACATCCACCCGCGGAAGAGAATCTGTCCGGGCGTGATTATACCCCACGCGGAACGATTAAGGAAACGCAGAAGGCGGCCGGCCGCGTGATATTGCGGTCTGCCGCCCTCAGAGGGGTACGACTGGTTCGGTTATCAGGTAATCAGCAGCCCGGCGCCCGACGTTCAGCGCACGTGCTGCAGATAGTCGCGGTCCATCACCGTGATGCGCCCACGGCCCAGCTTAATGGCGCCGCCCTCTTGAAGCTCGGCCAGGCAGCGGGCCACCACTTCGCGCGTGGTGCCCACCTCGGCGGCCAGGTCGGCCTGGGTTTCGCGCACTACGTTGCCGTCGCCGTCGCCGCCGGTCGCATCGAGCAGGGCCATGGCTACCCGTTGGGCGACCTTATTGAAGGAGAGGTTGCCCAACGACGTGATGAAGTGCGACATGCAGTGCACGACACTGTTCAGCACGCTGCGGCCCAGCGCAGGATCGGCGATAGCCTGTTCTTCCAACTGCTCGCGTGAAAGCATCAGAACGGAGCCCGGCTCAACCACGCGCATGTCACCCAGGTTCTGATCGCCCATCATCAGCAAACAGGGACCGCCGCACTTCGACGGATCCAGCTTGCAGAGCACCTGGCGCCGCCCAGCGCGACCCGTCTTGCTAAGCAGGAACGTTCCCGTCAGCGGGAAAAACGCCGTCCGGGCCGCTTCTCCCTCTTTGAACAGCAGCGCGCCGCCCTCAACCGCCTGCATGTGCCCGAGGGCTTGCAGTTTAACGCGGGTCTCGTCGGGGAAAGATAGCCAAACAGGGTTAATGACTCCTACCTCTGTCGGGTGTGCGACGGACACCATAGTGCCTCCTAAGCTCCTGCTAAGGCCACAACGCCTCGTCGGCGAGCCACTTCGTCAAACGGCACGCGGGATGGGGGGAAAACGTGCAGCAGATTGCGCGACACGGACGCCGACCTAATGAATACATACAGGCACGTCAATAATGCCTGCTCCACTTTGTACACTATATCACAATTGCCCGGCCGCGTCAATACATTTTGTCACACAGTTATTGCCAGATCCGCGAGCGAAAGTAGTCGATTGTGTGCGCCAGTCCTTCCTCCATCGTAACCTTCGGCTCCCAGCCCAGGGTGGCGCGCGCGCGGGTGATATCGGGCTGGCGGACACGCGGATCGTCCACCGGCAGCGGCTTGTGAACGATACCGGCCTCGTTGCCGACCAGGCGATTGATGACTTTAGCGAATTCGAGCATGGTGATCTCGTCAGGGCTGCCGACGTTGACCGGCCCCAAGACATCGGACTGGAGCAAGCGGACCATGCCCTCGACCAGGTCGGAGACAAAGCAGAAAGAGCGCGTCTGGCTGCCATCGCCGTAGACGGTGACCGGCTCGCCCCGCAGCGCCTGGCCGACGAAGTTGGGCACCACCCGGCCATCATCAAGGCGCATGCGCGGGCCGTACGTGTTAAAGATGCGGATGATGCGCACATCCAGGCCGTGTATCCGGTGGTAGGCCATCGTAATAGCCTCGGAGAAGCGCTTGGCCTCGTCATAGACGCCTCGCACACCCAACGGGTTGACATTGCCCCAATAGGTCTCAGGCTGCGGGTGCACCAGCGGATCACCGTACACTTCAGAGGTAGAAGCGATCAGAAAACGGGCCTTCTTNGACAGCGCCAGGCCGAGCGCGTTGTGGGTGCCCAACGAACCCACCTTGAGGATCTGGATCGGCACACGGTCGAAATCGACGGGACTGGCCGGCGACGCCAGGTGCATCACCGCATCCAGCGGTCCCGGCACGTAGATATAGTTGGTCACATCGTGGTAGATGAACATGAACCGGCGGTTGCCGGCCAGGTGAGCGATGTTGTTCTCGGAGCCGGTGATCAGATTGTCCATCGCCAGCACTTCGTGCCCATCGGCCAGTAACCGATCGCAGAGATGAGAGCCGATGAAGCCGGCGCCGCCGGTGATTAAGATTCGCATGAGAACCTCCGCAGCAGGGCAAGCGACATGAGAAACAAGGCCATCAGGTCGATCAAGAAGAGCGAGTTGTCGATCATCCCGTGGACGACCGCGACGACAAGCCCGGCTAACAGGCCCAGCGCCAGCGGCCAGGTGTCGGAGCCCGCGCTACGGTAGAGGCGCCAGGCAAGACGCGCGCCGGCCCCCACAGCCCAGGCCCCGGCAATCACGCCGAGCAAGCCCAGGCGCGTCCACAGGTCGAGCAAGATGTTGTGCGGGTGGCTCAGGTTGAGCTCTTGCCAGGCCGCCGGCAGAACGTAGTGCGAGCGATAGGCGTACAGGAAATTATCCGGCCCGACGCCGAGCCAGGGATGGTCCAAAGCCATGCGCCAGGCCGACTGCCACAGGTTCAGCCGGATGAAGCTCGTGCCGGACTGAAAGTTGAGCAAGTCGGCAAAACGTGGGGTGCGGAACAGAAAGGCCAGCAGGAGCAGCCCGGAGAATCCGCCGGCGCCCAACACCCAGACCGGCCAGCGATTGCGCAGCCGGAACGCGCCGGCCACCAGCACCAGGCCGATGCCGGCCGGCAGGCCCAGCAACAGCGCGCCCTTGCTGAAAGTCGCAATNCAGGCCGCGGCNATGATCAAGGCGCCCAGGCCATACAGCCAGCGGCGCAGGAGTCCGGGGCCGAAAAGCGCTACTGCCAACGCAAGGGGTATGACACGATCGAGCACAAGGGCCAGGTTGTTGGGCGAGCCGTAGAGCGCGCGCACGCGCCAGACCCCTTCCACCGCTATCCGTCCCTGCCCGCTGGCGAGCTGCCAGAACCCCAGCAGGCTGACGAAGACCATACCGAGCAGTAGACCGTCGACAAGCGGCCAGGGGGAGAAGCGACCGGCGCGCGTGCGGGCGGGGACACGGCTGATCAGCCAGTAATAGACGGCGCCCAACAAGAAAACCGCTCGCCACTCGTGCAAGGCCACAGCCCGCCGCTCCGCGGCCAGGGAGGACACCAGGCCGGCGAGCACGAACGCCAGCACCGGCCAGTCAAGGCCACGCAGCCGACGTGCCCG
>JGI24132J36420_10001114_pt1 | contig 12403 bp, 9 predicted proteins | sample BarGraNGADG00212_3_FD_36420 | JGI IMG/M metagenome (IMG submission 36420) | reverse complement strand
CTTCGTCGGCCTTAGTTGCCTTGAGAACGCCGGAGGGATGATTATGGGCGACGATAACGGCCGCCGCGGAATATTCCAGAGCGGGACGGAAAACCTCCCGCGCCTGAACCAGCGATGAATCCAGGGTGCCTAGGGAAATCACCTCGTCATGAACCAGCTGGTAATGCGTATTTAAATAGAGACCGCGGAATTGTTCTTTGGGCAGAGAGCCCATATCTTTTAAATAATTGTAGGCTTGGGCCGAAGTGCGGATGGTAATCAAACCGCCGGGCTTCTTTTGATAGAAACGGCGGCCGAGTTCAAAACAAGCGACTATTTGACAGGATTTAACCAAGGGAATTTTTAAATCTTTTTCTATGATGCGCGGATCTTTTTGATAGACAATGGCTTTTTCGCCGTATTCGCGCAAAAGACGCGAAGACATAGAAAAGACTTCTTCTTTCTTGGTGCCGACGCCTAAAACGACAGCCAGAAGTTCGGCCATACTGAGAGCGCCCACGCCTTCTTTAATCATTTTTTCGCGCGGTTTTTCCTCGTCCGGCAAATCTTTCACCCGCGGGATTTGGTAAGCGCGGCCGTGATTCAGGGCAGTATCCAGCAGGGTCCGTTTATAAGTCATAAATTTGATGATTAATAAGAAATTTAGGTAATTTTCCGTCACTTTAAATTATATCAGAGATGTGCTAAATTTAAAACATCAATGATTATTTAAGCTTAAATTATATGAATAATTATAAAAAAATATTCTTGTCAAATAAGATTCCTTTACTCACGATACCCGTCAAAGGAGCGCCGACGGCCACCGTTCTGATTATGTTTAAGACTGGATCCCGCTATGAAAATAAACAGAATAATGGCATTTCTCATTTTCTGGAGCATTTATTTTTTAAGGGGACGACCAAGCGGCCGAATACTTTGGCGATTTCCAGTGAATTAGATTCTTTGGGCGGAGAATATAATGCTTTCACATCCAAAGAATTTACCGGCTATTGGGTCAAGGTCGCCAAAGGGAAATTAAAGTCCGCCTTAAACATTATCAGCGACATGCTGCTCAACTCCCGTTTTGCCGCGGAAGAGATTGAACGGGAGAAAGGCGTCATTATTGAAGAACTGAATATGTATGAAGATAATCCAATTATGCACGTGGAAGATGTCTTTGAAGCAGTTTTATACGGCGAGACGCCGGCGGGCTGGGAAACCATCGGCACGAAAGCCAATATCCGGCGTTTTACCCGAGCGGATTTTATGAAATATTGGAAAGCGCAATATGGGACGAAGAGCGCCTATATTATTCTTGCCGGCGGGGTTAAGGAAAGTGATAAGCAAGCGGCCGCGAAAATGTTTGCGCCTTTTATCAGCAACGTTTGGCAGAAGCAACCAGGCATCAAGGAGAAACAAATAAAGCCGCAGCTGAAAATTATTCCCAAGAAGATTGATCAAGTTAATTTATCATTGGGTGTTCGAACTTTCCCGCTAAGCCATCCGGAAGAATTAAAAGTCCGCCTTCTGGGTATCATCTTGGGCGGCTCAATGAGCTCGCGTTTGTTCATCCGGCTGAGAGAAAGGAACGGCTTGGCCTATTCCATCAGAGCCCTGGCGGAGTTTTATAATGACTCCGGCTATTTGACCGCCCAAGCCGGCGTGCCGATTGAGAAAACAGAGCCGGCCATTAAGATCATTTTGGATGAATATAAAAAAATCGCCGCGACGCCGGTCTCGGCCGCGGAATTAAAGCGCGCCAAAGATCTCTTGGGCGGCAAGATGCTGATTCAGATGGAAGCGACGGACAATCTGGCGGTTTGGTATGCCCGTCAAGCGGTCCTGAGGAAAGAAATAATGACCCCGGGGGAATTTTTACGGCGTATTAATAAAATTACCGCCGCTGATCTACTGAAGACGGCCCAGAAGATTTTTGTGAACGAACGTTTGAATTTAGCTTTGATTGGCAACATTAAGGAAGGCCAGATTAAAAAAATTCTGAAATTCTAATATGGATTTATTGNCCTCATTAAATACGGCGCAAAAAGAAGCGGTGACGCACGAGAGCGGNCCGCTTTTGATTGTGGCCGGAGCCGGCACCGGTAAGACCACGGTTTTAATCAATCGCCTGGCCTATTTGGTCGAGGCCAAAAAAATAAAACCGGAGGAAATATTGCTTTTGACTTTTACGGAAAAAGCGGCCGGTGAAATGGAAGAAAGGGCGGATAAGATTTTGCCCTACGGCTGTTTTGATTTATGGATCAACACTTTTCACAGCTTCGGGGAGAAGGTTTTGCGCGAATTTGGCCTGGATATAGGCCTGAACAGCGGTTTTAAACTGTTGAATGAGACGGAACAATGGGTTTTGCTTAAGAAAAATTTGGAGAAGTTATCCCTGGACTATTATCGCCCTCTGGGCAACCCGACGAAATTCATTTCGGAACTCATCAGGCATTTCTCCCGCCTTAAGGATGAAAATATTTCCCCGGCGGAATATTTACATTATGCCGAGGAGTTGGAGTCGGACGCGGACGAGAGACTGAGCGGGAAAACCATCGGAAAAAAAGTTAAGGACCGGATAAAAAAGGCGGCGGAGGGAGATGAAGGCGAGGAATTGGAAATCGGTCGGATCAAAGAGCTGGCCAACGCCTATCATGTCTATAATCAACTGCTGCTGGAAAATAATTATTTGGATTTTGGCGATTTAATCGTCTATACGCTGATGCTTTTTCGCGAGCGTCCGAATATTTTAAAATTTTATCGCGCCAAATTTCAATATATCATGGTGGACGAATTTCAGGATACGAATTTCGCGCAATATGAACTGATTAAACTCCTGGCGGCGCCGAAAAATAATTTGGTCGTGGTTGGCGACGACGACCAGGCGATTTATAAATTCCGCGGTGCGTCTTTATCCAACATCATGCAGTATCAGGATGATTTCCCGGAGTCGCAGGAAATAATTTTGACGGAAAACTATCGGTCCAGGCAAGAGATTTTGGATCACGCCTATAAATTTATCCAACATAACAATCCCAATCGTCTGGAAGTGAAGTTGAAAATCGCCAAAGGGCTTACGGCCAAGGGCTTGGTAAACAAAAAAGCAGCCAGCGAACCGGCTGTCCGATTTTTTAATTTTTCCCGCCAAGAAGAAGAGCTGAGTTTCACGGCCGAAAGAATAAAGTTTCTTTACGAAAGGGACAAAGGAGAAACGAATTGGTCGGATTTCGCGATTTTAGTTCGGGCCAATGATACGGCCGATGTTTACACTAAAGAATTGACGCGCCGTGGCATCCCGAACCAATTTATGTCCTGGCGCGGTCTGTATTATAAGCCGCTGATTTTAGATTGCTTGGCCTATCTGCGCTTGCTCGATAATTATCATGAGTCGACGGCCTTATTTCGCGTTTTAAACATGAACGCCTTCAAAGTAACGCATGTCGATTTAGTGACGATTAACAAAATGGCGGTCCGCAAGGTCTGGTCCTTATATGAAGCTTTGAAAAATATCAACGCTATCCCCGAGGTCACGGCGGAAAGCGTTCAGGCGATTAATAAATTACTAAACCTGCTTAATAGCCACTCATTATTGGTAGCCAAGCAAAAACCGACCAAGATATTCTTGAATTTTGCTTATGATTCCGGTCTTTTAGCCAACCTGGACCATGACCGGGATTTGGAATTATTTTCCTATCTCAATCAGTTCTATCAAAAAATGAAGAAGCTGGAGGAAGCGGAACCGGATTTGCGCCTGAAAGACTTCTTGACGGCTATCAACATGGAGCTGGAAGCGGGCGAGACCGGCGCTTTGAAATTGGACTTTGCGGATAGCGAGACGGTTAAAATTATGACGGTCCATGGCGCCAAGGGCCTGGAATTTAAATATGTTTTTTTGGTCAATCTGGTCGATAAAAAATTCCCGACCATTTCCCGGAGCGAAAAAATTAGCATTCCCGACGCGCTGGTCCGAGAAAAAATCGTGACCAGCCCGGATATTCATTTGGAAGAAGAAAGGCGTTTGTTCTATGTGGCCGCCACGCGCGCCAAGGAGGAATTATATTTAACCGGTGCCAAGGATTACGGCGGCTTGCGGGAGAAAAAGCCGTCGCGCTTCATTTCCGAAATGGGATTGGCCAGCGAAGACATGCCGGCGTTGGAGCTAAGCGCGCAAAATGAATTTTTAAAAGACTTGCATTATCTGAACGGCCGGGAAATTACGGCCGGTGTGGTGAAGAGCGACGAGGAAAAATATCCGCTGCCAGCCAAATTTTCTTTTTCCCAGCTGGCGGCTTTTTCCACTTGTCCGTTACAGTATAAATTCGCTTTTATTTTGAAGATTCCCGCGCCGACCGAGAAAAGCAGCCTGATTTTCGGCCGTGTGCTCCATAATACTTTATATAATTTTCTGCTGCCTGTTTTGAGCGAGCGGAAAAAGATTCAGGGCGATTTATTCGGCGCCGGAGAAAAAGGCAGGGAAACCGCCGAATTGACAATGAAACGGCTCCTGGCTTTATACGAAGAATTTTGGCAAGCGGACGGTTATCAGGACAAGCCAACGCGGGAAGAATATTTTGAGAAAGGGAAAAAAGCCTTGAAAGATTTCTGGGCTGACTATTCCCTTAATCCGCCCGCGGAGATTTTGTTCTTGGAAAAGAAATTTTCTTTCAAAGTGGGGGAAGATGTTATTAAAGGAACAATTGACCGCGTCGATCAGCTGGCGGACGGGAGTTTGGAAATCGTTGACTACAAGACCGGCAAGAATAAGGCCGCGGCCAAGAAGGGGCGTTTGGATTTTGCGGATAAGCGCCAGTTAATCCTCTATCAATTATTCTTGGAAGAATATTTAGGCGTCAAAGTGAGCGCGCTGAGTTTCTATTATCTGGAAAGCGGCGAGAAAATATCTTTTACCGCCACTGAAAAAGAGATTGATAAGTTAAAATTAGAGATGACTACAGAGATTGCGGCTATCAAAAAGAGGCAATTCGCGCCGACGCCGTCGATGATGTGCCAGTTCTGCGATTTTAACCAGATTTGTGAGTTTAGGGAAGTTTGATATACAATTATATATATGGATACTAATCCCGACCGCTTAATCAGCCCCATTGAACGCCAAGGCGACAACGCCTTGGATTTATCATTGCGCCCGAAGACCTTGAAGGAATACGTGGGCCAGGAACGGATTAAGGAGAATTTGAATATCACCATTGCCGCCGCTAAAAAACGCGGCGAGCCGATTGAGCATGTCTTGCTCTATGGCGCCCCAGGCTTGGGCAAAACGACTTTGGCCCACGTCATTGCCAATGAGTTGGGCGCCAATATCCGCGTCACTTCCGGGCCGGTCATTGAAAAGAGCGGGGATTTGGCCGCCATCCTGACCAATTTGGAAGCGGGCGATATATTATTTATTGATGAAATCCATCGGCTTAACAAAACAGTGGAAGAAATTCTCTATCCGGCCATGGAGGACTACGCCTTGGACATCGTCATGGGCAAAGGGCCGAGCGCCCGGACTTTACGTTTGGATTTACCGAAGTTTACGATTATCGGCGCCACGACTTTAGCCAGTTTGCTGTCCGCGCCGCTGCGCGATCGTTTCGGTATCACGCATCATCTGAATTTTTATGAACCAGGCGACATGGAAAAAATTGTCCGGCGCAGCGCCAAAATATTAGGTGTGAAAATAGAGCCGGAAGCGGAAAAAGCGATTGCCGCGCGCAGCCGAAAAACACCGCGCATCGCCAACCGCCTCTTGAAGCGGGTGCGCGACTACTGTGAAGTGAAAGGCGACGGCCAGGTCAGTCTGAAAGATTGTTTGGAAGCATTTAAATTATTAGAAGTCGATGAATTAGGTTTAGATTTAATTGACCGGCGGATTTTAGAGACGATTATCGTCAAATTTAAAGGAGGCCCGGTCGGTCTTAATACTTTAGCTGCGGCTTCAGGCGAAGAAATGGACACAATCGAAAATATTTATGAACCCTATCTCATGCAGCTCGGTTTCTTGGATCGTTCGCCGCGCGGCCGGATGGCCACAGCCGCGGCCCGAGAGCATTTAAGGATTAAGGAAGCGGGGAAATTAGTTTAAATAAGATAAACCTATGGCTTTTGAGAAAGAAATAAACACGAATCCCGGGGCGAGCGAAAAATTTAAAGAAGATCCGATTTATGAACGGACGCGCCAAGCGCTGGGCGCTATTTTTGCGCAACAAACAGATGGACCAGCTCGAGTCAAAGCCTTGGATAATCAGCTTGGTGGTTTTTTAGAACAAATAAAAAAGGGATATTTTCCGCCAGAAGAAATTACGGCTATAAAGAAAAATTTGGATAATTGCGCCGACGCCGCGGATGCGCCCTCTTTTATTGAAAAGGCCATGGCCATCATTTCTCCTCTCTTGGCCTGGCGCGTTAAAAACAAAGTCGGGTTTGAAGAAGTACAGTCCCATTTTATCAATGCCGACCAGGGCTTTATTGAGGTTAATCGTCTAATCGCTTATGATATAAAAGACCAGACTTTACGCCTGCACCATTCTCTGGGTGAGACGGTTGGCGATAAAAAGGGCCTTTATCGGGACGGAATGAAAAAAATAGCGGCCATCGTCGTTGCCAATCCTCAGATACAAAATATTGGCGCTAAGTCTTGGATTGTCGCCGAACACCCCGGTTTGTTTGCCAACGCCGGCTTTTCCATTGGAGAGGTAAGTCCGGAGGATAGAGCTCAACATTTTGCCAAAGAAAAAAGAGATATAAAATTGGCTATCATCAGCCGAGAAGAATTCTTAAAAAGATTTTTGTCTGAAAAATAATGCCTCTTCTCCTCGAAGACTTTGCTTACAATTTACCGCTTGAGCTAATCGCGCAAAAGCCAGCCAGACCGCGGGACCACTCGCGGCTTTTAGTTTTGGATAAGAAAACGGGAGCCATCAGCCATCAACATTTTTATAATCTCCCGGAGTATTTGAAAGCCGGCGATGTCTTGGTCCTTAATAACTCCAAAGTTTTTCCGGCTCGACTCCTGGGGAAGAAAAAAGAGACCGGCGGCGCCGTGGAAATATTCTTGCACCATAAATTGAGCGGCGATATTTGGGAGTGTTTAGTCGGCGGTCGAGTTAGAGAGGGAATGATTGTTATATTTAAAGAACAGCTGGAGGCGGCTATATTAAAGAATAATCAGGATGGGACCTGGCAAATAAAGTTTAATTTCTCCGGCCCTAAGCTTTGGGAAAAAATTAATAAGATTGGGATTGTCCCTTTGCCGCCATATATCAAGCGCGCTAAGAAACAAAGTGGCGATAAAAATAATTACCAGACGGTGTTTGCCGATGCGCGCCAAGCCGGATCAGTGGCCGCGCCGACCGCCGGTTTACACTTCACAAAAGCGCTCTTGAAAAAAATTAAAGCGCGAGGCGTTAAGATAGTTTATGTGACGCTGCATGTCGGCCTAGGAACTTTCGCTCCGGTTAAAGCAGAAAAGATTATAGAACATAAAATGCATAGGGAGTTCGCTTCAATCAGTTCCGCTACCGCTAAAGAAATAGTTAAAGCAAAAAAAACCGGGCAGCGGGTTATCGCCGTGGGCACGACCAGCTGCCGGACCCTGGAGTCGGTTAAGGATTGGCAAGGCCAGAAACAGTCTTTCTGGACAGACATCTTTATCTATCCGGGCTATAAATTTAAGACGGTTGACTCGTTGATTACCAATTTCCACTTGCCGAAATCGACGCTATTAATGCTGGTTTCCGCCCTCGCCGGCCCGCGTAGTATAGACAGGGCCTATCGGACCGCCATTGGGCAAAAGTACCGTTTTTTCAGTTATGGCGATGCGATGTTTATTTGTTAATATTTGCTAAAAAACCCTACTTGATTTTTCATAAAATTTGTGATATAGTTAACGCAATCGTGTGATAGGCGCAACATAAATATAAGATCTACTAATATATATGCGTAAATTTTTCCTATTTGTCTGGGAGATTGTTAAGGTTGTCGTCATTTCCTTGGCGATTATCCTGCCGGTTCGCTATTATTTAATCCAGCCTTTCTATGTCAAAGGCGCCTCCATGGATCCGAATTTTCATGACGGTCAATATTTAATCATCGATGAGATCAGCTACCGCTTTAAGGCGCCGGAGCGCGGCCAAGTGATTGTTTTCCGTTATCCGCGCGATCCGCAGGAATATTTTATCAAAAGAGTGATCGGCTTGCCGGGCGAAACCGTGCAGGTCGTGGACGGAAAAGTAAAAATCTTCAATACCGCTCATCCGGACGGATTCTTTTTGGATGAATCATATATCCCCGGTGGCGTTTTAACGGAGAATGACGGTTTCAGCAAGGTTACCGTCGGCTCAGATCAATATTTCGTGTTGGGCGATAATCGCATGGCTTCTAAAGATTCCCGTTATTTCGGTGCGGTCAATAAAAGCTTTCTCATCGGCAAGGTTCTATTCCGCGGTTGGCCGCTTAATCAGATAAACTTATTCACCTCCGGCTCTTGGCCGCAATATAATAATTAAAAATATGCCCAGACGAAAAAAACAGCCGGAGATCTCCAAAGTACCNGTGAAAAGAAACGAAAAAATTCCCAGTCGCCTTTTAGGCATGAAAGATTTGGTCACGACCGAACAGCGGTCTTATGAAATTGTGACCGAGAAGGCCTTGACCCTGGCCAAGTTCTATAGCTTCCTCCCGATTAAAACGCCGATTTTAGAAACTTTTGATTTATATAAAAAATCAACCCGCAAGAATACTGATAAGGAATTTTATTTTGTGGAAGGAGACAAAAGCGAGCGCGTCGTTTTGCGCCCGGAGATTACTCAGGGTGTGGTTCGCGCTTACTTGGAAAATAATTTAGCCATTCCCGGCCAGACCGCCCGTCTTTTTTCGCTGGGGCCTATTTTTCGCCACGAAAAATTGCAGTCCGGCCGCTATCGCGAATCGACCCAGTTTAATTTGGAAATTATCGGTGAGAAGAAGCCGATGGCCGAAGCGACTCTCATTACCATTGCCTATAATTTTTTTGCCGAACTCCAGATCAAGACTCAAGTGCAAATAAATTCTCTGGGCACCGCGGAAAATCGGCGGGAATACTGCGCTAAACTGCTGGCTTTCTATAAAGAAAGAGGCCGCCGCTCTAAACTCTGCAATAACTGTAAGAAGAATCTGGGCCGCTCTTGCTTGAGTCTTTTAGACTGCAAGGAAGAAGAGTGTGTCAAAGCCCGTGAAGGCGCGCCACAACTGGCTGATTATTTATCGGATGAGAGCCGTGAACATTTCGCCAAAACTTTGGAATTTTTAGATGAGCTTAAGATTGAATATAACTTTAATCCTTATTTAGTGCGCGGTTTGAATTATTATAATGATACGGTCTTTGAATTTTGGCCCTTGAACGATGACGGAACCGTGATTGTCGGCAAGATGGCTTTAGCCGGCGGCGGCCGTTATGATAATCTGGTGGAGAATATGGGCGGTTTGCCCACGCCGGCCGTTGGTTTGGCGATTGGCGTGGAAAGAGCCATGGCCCGCCTGAAAGATAAGCACCTCTTGACCCAGCCGCAGGAAGACGATATTGTGTTTATTGCTCAGCTGGGCGAACAGGCCAAGCTGAGAGCGTTGCAGTTATTTGAAGAATTACGCCGGGCCGGCTTTAATGTCCGGCAGGCTTTTGCCTCCGACAGTTTAAAGCAGCAATTGGAGGAAGCTACGGCCATGCGGGCGCGAACCAGTTTGATTTTAGGCAAGAAGGAAATAATGGACGGCACGATTTTAATGCGCGAGATGGATTCGGGCGCGCAAGAAACTGTGGTTTATAAAAAGATTCGGGAACGGCTGGAACGTAAAGATCGGATCATTGAGAAGAGGATTAGAAGCAACAGCGGCAGCAGTATGAAAGACAGCAATAATTTTAGTATTAATAAAGATAATAATAGAAAGGAAGGTGTATATGGCGGACTTTAAACGAAAACCGGGTGAAAGTTTTGAAAGCTTTTTGCGGAAATTCAAGAAAGGCTTGAAGAACAGTAAGCGCCTGGAAAAAGCGCGCTCCAAACAGCATTTGGAATCTAAAAAGACCAAGCGTCTGGCTAAGAAAAGAGCTTTGACCAGTTTGGACTTGCGCAAGAAAAATGAATACTTGCGCCGAATCGGAAAATTACCGGAAAGCAATATGCGGCCGTAGTTTTAGCGACCAAAAAATTTGTTTATAAAAAATCGCCTCTGAGCAGGGGCGATTTTTTTAGGCAAAAATATTTAAACTTGAAATAATTTTATTTCCGGCCCGGCAGCAGCCGGCGGATACTTTCCAGGGCGGATTTTTTGGCGTCTTGCCGGATATGATCCTTGGCGCGCCGGGTCTTAACGAATTTGAGCCAATCCTTACTGGGGTATTGGCGATTTTCTTCTAAAATAATCTCGACGATGTCGCCGTTTTTCAGTTCTTGATCCAGACGACCGACGCGGTCGTTGATAATGACGCCGCTCGCCTTGTTGCCGATATTGGTATGAACGGCATAGGCGAAGTCGACCGGCGTGGCCTTTTCCGGCAGTTCAAAGACATCACCCTTGGGCGAGAAGACGAAAATACGGTCGTGAAAGATATCCAGTTTGATTTTTTTGACGAACTCCGTGGTGGAGGTTATTTCTTTTTGAATATCGATTATTTCTTTGACCCAAGATGGCGTCTGATAGGCGCTCTTGCCGCTTTTAGATTTATAATACCAGTGCGCGGCTAAACCGTAGATGGTTTCTTGGTGCATTTCCTGGGTGCGGATCTGGAATTCCACGGCTTTGCCTTCCGGACCGAAGACGGTTGTATGTAAAGACCGATAGCCGTTCGGCTTCGGAACGGCAATATAGTCCTTGAAGCGATTAGGTTTGGGGTGCCAAATAGAATGGATGAGACCCAAGACTTGGTAGCAGTCGTCAATCGTGCCCACGATTAGACGCAGTGCGAAAACATCGTAAATTTCGTTGAAGGGTCGGCCCTTATCCTGCATTTTTAAGTAGATGCTGTATAAATGTTTGAAACGGACTTCAATATCGTATTTAATTTTCGTTTCATCAAGCAAGGGTGTTAAAATACCTTTGATTTTTTGGAAGAATTGGTTGCGCTCCACCTTTTTTTCTACTTCATACTTATATTCCAAATCATGGAACTCGTCCGGGAAGAGAAATTTAAAACAGAGATCTTCCATCTGCCACTTGAGCCGGCCGATACNGAGCATGCCGGCAATCGGGGCATAGATTTCCAAGGTTTCCCGGGCGATTCTTTTTTGTTTCTCCGGCGGCANATTCTCCAGGGTGCGCAGATTATTTAAGCGATCGCAGAATTTGATGAAGATAACGCGCAAATCGCTGGCCATGGCCAAGAACATTTTTTTCAAATTTTCCCGGTAGCGCTCAATGCCCCGGTATTTGATGGTACCGAGCTTAGTGACGCCTTTGACCAGGGTGGCGATTTCCGGCCCGAAATTTTTCTTGATTTCGGCCAAAGTGTGCTTGGTGTCTTCCGGCACGTCATGCAGGATCCCGGCGGCCACCGTCGGCAGATCCGCTTTAATCTCCGTTAAAATATAGGCGGTATGCAGAGGATGCTGAATATAGGGATCGCCATTTTTGCGGAATTGTCCTTCATGCGCTTCATTAGCAAAAATAAAGGCGCGCTCCAATATTTTGGTATCGGCGCCGGGATGATTTTCCGCGAATTTTTTAATAATTCTTTCAATGGTCATACCCTTTTTTATTTTTCTTTTTCTGTGTTATAATAAAGACATCATAAATTATATCATAAGGGTGATATTTTAAAAGTTTTTTTGTTTGCCCGAATGAGAAAAAAAAGCAGATTAATTTTAGGAGTTTTTATGAGCGCGGCCTTCTGGTTAGCGGCTCCTTTGGCATGGGCGCAAGACTATGGCCTTAACGTCGTTAGTAATACGATTAATTTGGCGCAAGGGGATCCGCGGTTGATTATTGGCCGCATTATTCAGCTAGTTTTAAGCTTTCTGGCGGCTTTGGCGGTAATCATTATTATGTACGCCGGCTTCAAATGGATGACTTCCGGCGGTGATGAAGAAAAGATTTCCTCGGCTCGGAGAACTCTGCGCGACGCGGTTATCGGTATTATTATCATCATGGCTTCTTGGGCGATTGTTACTTTTTTCTTGACCCAATTAAGCGGTCTTTTAGGCGGCGGCAATGGCGGAAGCAACGCCGGCGGTGCGGGTACGCTGACCAGCGGCGGTTTATCGGCCATGGGCGCTTGTACGGTGGACAGTTTCTATCCGACCAGCGGCCAGAACGATGTGCCGCGTAATACCTCGGTCATGATTACCTTCAAAGAAGTGTTAAAGCTAGACTCGGTTTGCGTTAACGCAGCCGGCAATAGCTGCGCCTGTGATAAGATTAGTTGCAATAAGCTTAATCCGCGCGCCATTAA
>JGI24132J36420_10001106_pt1 | contig 12435 bp, 8 predicted proteins | sample BarGraNGADG00212_3_FD_36420 | JGI IMG/M metagenome (IMG submission 36420) | reverse complement strand
ATTGGCCAAGGAAGGTATTCCCTCGGAGTTACTTCCCTGCCCGGCGCTTTTTGCCTCATCAACAGAAATAATTCCGACAAAGATTCGCCGGATAGGTTTCATTCTGCAAACGGGTAAAACAACAAATCAGTTGATACCACAAGTTCTTACGGAAACTTGTATTAATACGATCAAAAAACTGAGAATGGCAGGAAGACAAGTTGATGTCATTTGTCACTACATTGATGAATTTACGGAATTCTCCCGAATATTGTCTCCCGTCAGATATTCCTACGACGCGCGTGACTATATGGAAATATTAGCNGATTATGATCTNATCATTTCCACTCGGCTTCATGGCGCCATATTGGCTAATTCAGTGGGTAAACCAGCTATTTTGTTAAATGTAAATGATTCCAGATGTAATGGCGCCGCAGCCCTCTTCCCCTGTATTTATTCCGCGCCACCGGATTATGATATCTTAATCAACTTGATCGATTCGCTTCGGGTAAGCCATTGGAAAAGGTTGCCTCAATGGAAAGCTGATATGAAAAGTCAGTATTTAAATATTTTAAGAAATGCCTTGATAAAATTGCTGTGAACAAATGATAATCAGCATCTGGAAATATAGAAAATTTATCTGGAAGAGCGCGGCACGGGATCTCTGGTATCGCTACGCGGGTTCATCAATGGGATTTCTCTGGAATGTAATTAATCCGCTTTTCCAGATTACGATATACACAATAGTGTTTTCTCAACTGATGGTTATCCGGATACCCAATCTTCCGTCAGGCTTTGGTTTTGCCATTTATCTTTGCTCAGGTCTGATCCCCTGGATTGGATTCAGTGAGACAGTGAGTCGCTGTACTAACTCCTTCGTGGAAAATGCTAACTATTTACGCAAACTGGCGATACCGGAACAAGTATTTGTGGCGCAGAATGCGGGGAGCAGTTTTTTCAGTCTTATGATAGGTATGGCGTTGCTGGTAACTATCTGCTGTATATTGGGCCATTACCCCGCTTGGTCCTGGATCAGTCTGCCCCTGCTTCTCATTTTAATGCAGGGTTTTGGCTTTGGTCTTGGCCTTCTCCTGGGAGTTCTGAATGCGTTCTTTCGGGATATCGGCCAAGTGGTTAATCTTTTCCTCCAGTTGTGGTTCTGGGCAACCCCCATTGTTTACACCGAAAATATTTTACCGGAAAGTTTGAAAAGCTGGTTGTTTTTCAATCCGGCGTATCCTTTTATTCATTCATTGCAAAGAATTATAGTTGATCAGGCTTGGCCTGCCGGAAATATGTGGGCGGCAATGATTTTGCTGGCCTTTGTTTTTCCTTTATTGGGTTATCTCCTGCTCAGGAAACTCAGGCCTGAACTGCGTGATGTCCTGTAATTAACGGTAATTTCCTGTCAGGAGTGAGACAATGTCATTGACTTAAGGATTTTTACCTTTCAATTCCCCCTTTTATAAAAAAAGGGTACTCCCCAATTTTCCCCCTTTCCTAAAGGGGGGGAAAGGGGATTTTTATGGCATTCTGGAAAATCTCCCCCAACCCCTCTTTAAAAAGAGGGGAGGCATGGTGCTTAAGTCAATGATATTGACTATACACTGGAAATAATTTTTTTCGATTCCATGTTTTTCAGAATCTCCCCCTTTTCTAAAGGGGGATTGAGGGGGATTTTAAATGTCCAAACTCCAGGGTTCAGATCACAGATCGGGACCAACATTATAAATAAAAGCTGATTGATAATGATCAAAGTTAACGGTCTTGCCAAAAAATTCAAGATATACTCCAATCCATGGTATCGTGGCCTGGAATGGGCGACATTCGGGCGCAAGAAGCTTCATCAGGAATTCTGGGCACTGCGGGATATATCTTTTGAAGTTAACCGCGGAGAGTGCCTGGGAATTATTGGTCCGAATGGAGCCGGCAAGAGTACCCTGCTGAAGATATTGACCCGTGCTCTGTACCCAACCGCCGGTACATTTGAAATTCAAGGCAGGGTACTTTCTTTACTGGAGCTGGGGACCGGATTTAATTCCGAACTGACAGGACGTCAGAATCTTTACAACAGTGTCCACCTTCTTGGCTTGCCCAGAGAATATCTGGAAGAGCGCATAAGTGATATACAAAACTTCGCCGGACTGGAAGATTTTTTTGACCGGCCGGTCAAGATATACTCCTCAGGAATGTATATCCGGCTGGCATTTTCTTTATTCGTTTTTCTCAAACCGGAGGTTCTGATTATCGATGAAACACTCAGCGTGGGTGATATCTTTTTCCAGCAAAAATCCTTTGCCAAAATGCGGGAAATAATATCCGCCGGAACGACCTGTCTGTTCGTGTCCCACGATACAACGGCGATCCAGAACCTCTGCGGACGGGCGATTCTCCTGGAGAAAGGCGAGATGACCTTTATAGGCGACGCTGTGGAAACGGTAAGCCGGTATTATGGGACAATCGGGGCAAAGCGCAAGAATCGAGTTTCCATGGAGAAGAAAGACAAAACAGTTGATGAACTGGACGATACACTCATGGAACCGGCAGAGATTATGGCCCATAATATTCTTTCCGGACGTGATAATCGTCACGGTACTGGCGAACTGGAGATTATTGCTGTCCGAATTACGGACAAAATGGGACAGGATACCATGCAAGTGGAGATGCTGGAATATCTGACTTTTTATTTGCTGTTGCGGGCTAATGATGAGATTGCATCCCCCAGTGCTGGCATTCACTTGTTTGATCGATTGGGCAATGTTGTTTTTGCCACAGGGACCAGACAATTGCGTAAAACGCTGCCTGATCTTCATGCCGGTGATGAAATCATGGTGAAAATTAAACTCAAATTAAACGTTCAACCAGGCGAATACACATTCAGTCTGGGCGCTGCGGAAGCCCTTCCGGAAGAAAGCCCGAATGTTGCTTTGATCCATGACAGGCACAATCTGTTGGGGCCAATTGTTGTAACGGCCGATTACAATGAACTGATGCCATTTTATGGTATTGCTCAATTGCCAATGGATGTTGAATTTTCTAAAGTGAATAAATGACAAACATGGATAAAAAAGTAATTGATATTAAAACATCCCGGAATATTTTGATTCCCCGCCTGGATACCTTTGGCGACATTGTTTTGTTGGAGGGATTTATTTCAGCTCTGCTCGATTATCTACCGGAGGCCCGAATCACTATTCTGGTGCGCAAGGGATATGAACAATTAGCTCCTCTGTTTCCGGAACGACTTATCTGGAAAACAACGGCGATGCATCCATACAAAAAACCGTCCAATCTGCCGGAGATTAAAGCGCTTCTGCAGGAACTTGTTGACGCTTCCTATGATCTGCTGTTGGTAACAACATACAGCCGTACATGGCCCGATGACTTGCTAGCCTCTGTATTGATTTCCTCAAGACGCATTGTGTTGGGTGAAGCTAAGGACATGATCGTGGCTGCAAGTGGGATATTGTCGGATTTAGATATCGCTTTCCCTGAATCTTTATATGATGAGAATATTCCGGTTGATGAAAAGAGCCATGAAACCGAGAAATATCAAGCCCTATGGAAGAGTATAGCGGGCGAGGATAATCAAGTTCCTTTGCCTAAGCTTAATGTCCCCGATAGTGAAATTAAAAAAGCACAGGAATTAATTGTTTCTGTTGGTTTAAAAGAGGGGGCTTTTGTTTTTTGTTTTCCCGCCGGGGTGTCTAATGTTTCTCTCAAAACCTGGCCGGAAGAAAACTTTGCACAAGTCATTGCTTGTCTGGAAAAAACACATTCTTTAAAAACTTTTGTTATCGCTCATGAATCAGAGAAAAATATCGTTGATAAAGTAGTACAACTGGCTAATGTGCAAGGTGCAGCGCCTGCCGTCTGGTTAGGAAGGGATGGTGATATTCCGCTGGTTAGCGCTTTGATCGCAAAATCATATTTCTATTTAGGCAATGATACAGGAATGATGCATATAGCTGCTGCTTTGGATAAACCGGTTGTTGCCATATTCGGCGGGGGTACTTGGCCGCGGTTTTTACCGGCAGCTAGCTGGGGCATTGTGTTTACTCAAGAGCTCCCTTGTTCTTACTGCATGTGGAATGATTGTTGGCTTGCTGATGCGCCATGCATTAAAATGGTTTCAGTTAATGATGTCATAGAGTCCATTGAAAGATTATTAAAGGGAATTGTTAACAGGGTGGAAATCCATCAGGGATTATCATTCGAAAAGTTACGCCCGTATTACAATAAAGCAATGGAGATGCGTCAGGATCGGGATAATGCGGTTGCAGAGATCCACAAGCGCGACGCGCAGATCGCCAGTCTCAATCAGGCTGTTTCGGAGCGTAATAGTCAGATCGCCAGTCTCAATCAGGATATGGCTGGACTTTACATGCAGATTGCAAATTTAAACCAGCAACTTAATACTATAAATAATCAATTAGACAGAATATTTGCAAGTAAATCTTGGATACTCACGAAGCCGTTTCGTTTTATTCGTAGAAGTCTCTCGACTCAAATTTATAGGCCTATCTACAGCAAGCTTTGCTATTGTACAAAATTAATATGGCGCCATCTACCGCTCACCTCCTTTAATAAGCAGCGGCTAAAAAACACTTTATTTCAAAAACTGCCTATTGTCTTCGGGCGGACCAATGCATACCGAAATTGGCAGAAGCAAAACCCCAATAGCGGCATCCCCAGCAATCAATCCTCTTGAGCATGACAACACCCTGGATCCCTATAGTGGTTTTGAAATTGTGTGCTTCAGTGAAGACACGGGACTACCACAAACTTTTGTCGTACTGAGTAAAGCTTCAAAATAATCATGAATATTATCTTGGTCAGTCATTGCAATTTTCTCGGGCAAAGTGCCTACCACGTTCACAGTATTGCGAAAGAACTCTCGGCGCGTGGATGTGCGTGCATTCTCTGTGTGCCTGATGGGGCGATATTGTCCGCGCAGCAGGTAGTGCCAGCCGTTCCGATAATCAATTATGACGTTGCACTGGAACAGGGTCTTGTCTTTCCTAACGGCAACGGTCCCTCTTTAATTCACTGCTGGACACCGCGCGAACATGTTCGCCAGTTTACAGAAACATTGGCAGCGCGCTATGGCTGTCCGTATGTAGTACACCTTGAAGATAATGAACGGGAAATACTTAACCGTGAGCTGGAAGGTCTGCGCTATGAAGAGCTTGAAAAACTTCATCCTGATGTGCAGGATATTGTCATTCCACCCTACCGTATTCATCCTGCACGGCATTGGCGTTTTATGTGCAATGCGGCTGGGATCACTGTGCTCATCGACCGCCTTATTGAACATATACCGGACGGCGTACCAGGACTTGTTTTTTGGCCCGGATACGACGAGCTTTTTTCGTCTTTGCCTTTATCTGACCACTCTGAGTTACGAAAAAAATACGGCGTAGCCGACGATGCTTTTGTGGTGCTCTACTGTGGCGCTTTTCACGTGATCAACCAGGATGAAGTTAAGCAGATGTTGCTTGCGCTTGCGCTTCTCAAGCGCCAGGGTATCCCGGTGCATTTGCTCAAGACAGGGCACAACATCCTGCCCCCTATTCTGGATCCTATCGTCCTTGACACGTTTATGACTGACCTCGGGTTTGTGCCGCGTGCTCAGCTGCCGGAATTACTTGCCATTGCCGATGTTCTGATCCAGCCGGGCATTAGCGACGAATTCAATGACTATCGATTTCCCTCTAAATTGCCGGAATCCCTGATTTCCGGTAAACCTGTCATTCTGCCGCGGAGCAATCTGGGACGTTTTCTTGTTGATGGCGTTGAAGCGATGATCACTGAAAATGGCCGGATTGACGAACTTATAACCAAGATAACTACCCTCTTTGAAAATCCTGAACTTAGGCGAACCATCGGTCGCAACGGGCAGGCCTTTGCGCGTAAACACCTTCAATGGGGAATTGCAGCCGAAAAAATCCTTGCTTTTTATAGAGAGCAATGCCGCCCACGTGCCTGCATTACAAGTTCTCCACACTTTATAACCAATTCCGGTGAGCAAACTGACCGGCTCGAAAAGGACGTGAAGGGAATGGTTACAGTTATTATCGTTAATTACAACGGTAAAAAATATTTGGAAGCATGTTTCAATTCTCTATTGAATATGGATAGAGATAATATTTCGTTACAGATAGTCATGGTGGATAATCTATCCATCGATGGTTCAGTCTCCTTTGTGAAGGAGAAGTTTCCGGAAGTAATAATCGTGGAAAATGACGTAAACAATTTTGCCAGAGCGCTGAATCTCGGTATTGAGCATGCCGGAGGGGATTATATTGCTTTCCTCAACAATGATACAATTGTTGACAAAAAGTGGCTCGAAGGGCTCTTAGCTGTCATTGATGGGGATGAACGAATAGGCGCCGTTCAAAGCAAGATCCTGTTCTCAGATGGGGAGATAATTAACAGTGTCGGCGTAGAGGATGTGAAAGATTTCTACTTTAAAGATATAGGATTTGATGAGAGAGATCATGGGCAGTACCAGAGTGCGAAAGAAATCGATTATTTTACCGGTGGGTCGGTTTTGTTGAGACGTGCCTGCATAGAAGGTGTTGGGAACATTGATGAAGATTTTATCATGTTTTTTGAAGACATCGATTATTCTATCCGCTGCCGGAAGGCCGGCTGGAAATTATTCTATTCTCCGGAAAGTGTCGTATATCACAAATATCACGGCAGCGCGTCTTCCGAACTGAGTGCATTTTTCTGTTCAAGAAACAGATTGCTCTGTCTGGCAAAACATTTTCCTCTAAAACTACCTGGAAGTATTAAGACGTCGCAATTTTATGTAAACCAGGCGTATGAAAATCTCTATCAGTCACTCATCCAGGCCGCTCGAAAACTGATTGCCGATCATTCCGCAGCGACATCCCTGAAGGTACTTGCAGAGATCAAGGACGTCATGATCGAGATTTATGGAATGGAAAAGACTCGTTATTTCTTTTCTCAAATCGAAGTTCTGACCGGGTTAAAACAGATTAAAATGGGCATTTACGATCATTTACTAAAACTCACTGATGCCGATATGCTCAGAGCCAGTGAATTGGTCAAGGAACCATCATTTTATCTGAGTCAAATCTCAGGTCCGATATATATGGCCGCCATGCTTGATCGACCTGTACTTGCTGTTTTCAACCAGGTAAGTGAACATGATCGAAAAGAACGTCTTGAGCAGATCGATAAGTTGAACGGTCTGCTGGCGGAGGCGGTCAAGCAAGCGCAGTCCCTCACCGAGTGGGCGACTAGCGCTGAAACCTACGCCAAGTCGCTGGCGGAAGCGTCCGAGGCGGATCGTGCGGAGGCGGTCAAGCAAGTGCAGTCGCTTACCGAGTGGGCGACCAGCGCTGAAACTTATGCCAAGTCGCTGGAAGGGGAAGTCACACAATTAAGCACAACATGCAGGGCGCATGAATCGGAAATAAAAACATTGAAAGAACAATTGTCGCTAATTCAATCGCATTGGCTCTTCAGACTCATGAAATTATTTAAGCGCAACGGAGAATAAAACAAAAAATGGCATCAATCGGCGTTTTCACCATTGCATCAAAAAATTACTTGGCCTATGTTCGCGTGCTGATGGCATCGCTGGCAAAAGTACATCCGGACTACAGACTTTATCTTTGTCTGGCGGACCGAATCGATGGTTATTTTGATCCAGCTACTGAACCCTATACCATAGTAGAAGCCGAGCAGCTTGGGATTCCCAATTTTGGTGATTTCGCACTACGCTACGATATTATGGAGCTCAATACAGCGGTCAAGCCTTTCATGTTCCGGTGGCTGTTCGATAACACTGATCTCGATGCTGTGATCTACTTGGACCCGGATATTCAAGCATTTTCCAAATTTGACTGCCTCGAATCCATATTGCGCGGCGGCGCTTCCGTCGTTCTGACCCCGCACATTACCCAGCCTTTGGAAGATGACAAGCATCCCAACGACTATAACTTTTTGCAGACGGGTGTCTTTAACCTCGGATTCATTGCGATTCGGCGCTGTGATGAAAGTCTTGCATTTATCGATTGGTGGGGGAGACGCCTCTTTAAGCACTGTATCGTCGACTTTCAATCTTCTTTATTTGTGGATCAGAAATGGTGCGATTTAGCACCGTGCTTTCTCGACAATATAAAAATTCTTAGAGACATGGGATACAACATTGCCTACTGGAATTTAGCCCAGCGAAAAATATCAAAAGCGGGAAATGGTCAATGGTTGGTGAATAAATCACCGCTGGTATTTTTTCATTTTAGCGGTGTTAATCCATCAGATTTACATCTTGTTTCCAAGCATCAAAACCGCTTTTCATGGGAAGATATTCCGGAAGCACAGCCTCTGTTCAGTGCATACAACGATGCCCTGATGCAAGCCGGCTGGAAAGAGTCAAGCGACTGGCCCTACGTGTTTGATGAAATGTTTGGCTGGAAACAAATTCCCCGGGTGGTAAGAATGCTCTATCGTGCAGTGCAGCCACAGCCCGCTGATGTCGAACTGGGTGAGATAGCTGATTGCATTAAAAATATCTGCAACCAACCATGTACAGATGTTCGTGCAGGCAATGAAGTCCGAGTTTCACAATTGATGTTCTTTATCTATCGCACTCGCGGGGATCTGCAGTCAATATTTTTGCTTGATACCGCAGAGAGTAGAAAACAATTTGCTGCATGGTTTGAGCAAGCTGGTCCGCGGGAATACGATTTGCCACCCGAACTCACCCAACAGCACCTGATTCAGGAGCGATCGGATTTGTTACTTTCTGGGAAAAAAGTGACGATTCAGGCTTATCGCATCATGGTAGTGATTGAACGGATCGCAATAAGAATGGCGAAAGTGCTACCACCAGGGTTGCAAAAGACATTAAAGCGATTTTGGTTTACATTGAAATCTCAAATTATAAGAGGATTTTGAAAAGAATGAATATTGAGAAGATTGACGCGCCTGCCGAGATCGCACAGCTGTCTGGTGGTCGTCCTATCACCAACCTAATGTTTTTGATCTGGCAAAGCAGGAAGGATTTGCAACAAGCATTCGATCTGCATACCCAAACTGGGCAGGAGAGTTTTATCAACTGGTACGACGTTGCTTTAGAACGTGAGTATGGCATTTCCCCTACTATCGTTGCCGAAGGTGCAACACGCTTGCTTGATGGTGCGGCGGAAAAAGAAAAAAGGCATCCTTCAATCTATTCTCGAATGTTGCGCTTAGAGGGTAGTTTGTCCAGAGCGAGTCAGTGGCTACCTAAGGCTGTGCGCGACAGGGCAAAAATTTTCTGGTTTCAATTTATGAAAAATGTTGCGCGCTTTTCAGCGCGCTTAGCTACTGACCAATACCGTGGAGCGTCCGGATCCAAGAGCACCCCTGTTACAACCGAAGTACAACAGCTTTGGGGGGATCCGGGTGTCAATCTGGTTGGCTATGCTCATGCTGAACTCGGCATGGGCGAGCATGTTCGGATGAGCGCCGCAGCCTTCGCTGGGACTGATGTTAATTATGGCGTAGTGAACTTCCACGTCGGCGTTTCTTCGCGGAAACAAGCGCAACTGAATCATGGTAACATTATTCCCTCAAATATTTACAAGGCAAACCTGTTTCATATCAATGCGGATCAAATGCTTACGGCTTTTTGCCATCTAGGGCGAGATTTTTTTTCGAATCGTTATAACATAGGTTATTGGTTATGGGAATTGTCCAAGTGTCCGGATGAGTGGTTGCCTGTTATGGGATTGGTCGATGAAATATGGGCTCCCTCCCGATTCATTCAACGGGCTTTTTCTGACCGGACCGACTTGCCGGTTGAGTATATGCCTCTTTGTGTACAATTGCCGCCACTAAAAGGATACCGCCGGGAATATTATGGTCTGCCGGAGGACAGTTACCTCTTCCTTTTTACTTTTGATTTCTTTTCCTTTATTGAGCGAAAAAATCCGTTCGCGGTTATCGATGCCTTTAAACGCGCCTTTCCCAATATTGCTGCGAAGGTCGGCTTGGTAATAAAAGTAATGAACGGTGAGCCCCGTCATTTGCGCTGGAAAGACATGTGCGATATGATCGGCGATGATCCAAGAGTTTTTATTTTCAACAAAATCATGGAGCGCGATGAAATACTCGGTTTGGTTGACGTCTGCGATTGCTTTGTCTCTCTGCATCGTTCAGAAGGATTCGGTTTTGGTCCGGCAGAAGCCATGTATCTCGGCAAACCGGTGGTTGTGACTAACTATTCAGGGAATACGGATTTCACTCTAGCGGATAACTCCTGCTTAGTTGATTACCACCTTGTTCCTGTGATTGAGGGACAATATGTTTTCGACCGAGGCCAAGTTTGGGCGGAGCCTGATGTTGAACATGCAGCTTGGTATATGCGAAAGCTTGCCTCAGAAAACTCATACGGCACGGAACTCGGGAAAAAGTCGGCGGCATTTATACGAGAAAATCACTCTCCCTCGAGAGTAGGCTCATTATACCGTAAAAGATTAAGGGAATTGAATCTTGTTTAGAAATTGTCGACGGGCAGATCACCAACCCTTAATCAAGCGGTAACCGACTTTTTGGTAATGAATTGAAAATAAACAAAATTCTAAATGATTGGAGTGTATAAATTATTTCATGAATAAATACTTAATCACTGGTTTTTCCGGTTTTGTCGGGCATCATTTTGTTGAATATCTTGAAAATAATGAAAAGAATTGCTTTGTTAAAGGCTTAGATATCCATGATCCCGATTTTAGATTTGATCACTATAAAAACGTCCAGATCAGCTTTGAAAAAATTGATCTGTTGTCGAAAGATCAGGTTGAATATATTATTCACGAATTTCAGCCCAACTATATTTTGCATTTGGCTTCATTCAGCAGTGTGGCTTTCAGTTGGAAAGAGCCTGTCCAGAGTTTCCAAAACAATACGAATATTTTTTTAAATTTAATAGATGCTGTAAGAAAGTTGAATATCGATACTCGTATTCTCTCAATTGGTTCATCCGAGGAATATGGAAATGTGACGGACGAGGACTTGCCGTTGACGGAGGATCATCGCTTGAATCCGGTGAGCCCCTATGCCGTCGCGAGGATATCGCAGGAGTATCTGTCAAAGGTTTATGCGGACGGCTACGGGATGGATATTGTATTGACTAGATCATTCAATCATATCGGGCCGATGCAAAGCAGCGTCTTTGTTGTATCGTCTTTGGCCAAGCAGTTGGTTGAATTAAAAAAATCCGGAAAGGATCGTGGCAGCATGGTTACGGGCGATGTTTCCATTGTCCGCGATTTCACGGATGTCAGAGATGTCGTCCGTGCCTACTATTTGCTTTTGCAGCAAGGTCGCAAAGGTCATGTTTATAATGTTTGCAGCGGCAAGGGTTTGCCCCTGAAAGACATCATTGATATTATGGCTAAGCAGTTAAATATGGAAGTGGATATTCATATTGATCCGCGTTTGATCAGACCGGCAGATAACAGGATTATTATTGGGTCAAACGAGAAAATCAGACGGGAATTAGGGTGGGGAAATACGATTCCTCTCGAGCAAAGCTTGAGGGATGTAATTGATTACTGGGAATCGAATTGATCTGAGAACAAAAATATGCAGCGGTTATGTGTCGCAATGACATATTGACATAATGACGTGAATGGGGTATGAGGAAACCAACGATGGGGAATCAACCCTGTGAGATTAAAAAAAGGATGTGAAAACATGTTGATCACGGTGGACAAAAGGGGAAGCATAAATCTTCCTGCCTCCCTTCGAAGGCAATTGGGGCTTGTTGCAGGCGCGTGTCTGGATCTGTCGGTCGCTGACGGGGGGGCTTTCATCCTGCAGCCCGTGGCGATTTATCCGGCCGTTCAGCTGAATGAGCAGGGAATCGCGAAACTGAAGGAAGCCAAGGAAAGCGGCGCCGCGCCGATGCCGGCCTGGCTGACGGATGATATGGCCTATGCCGAAACTGATCCCGACTGAGAAGTTCATCGAGGATGCGGAACGCTTTCGTTGTCAACCGGAGATCATGAAGAAGATCGCGAAGACCTTGGTTCTTCTTGAAAAAAATCCCCTCCATCCCGGCCTGCACCTGGAACGCATCGTCAATGACCCGACGGCTTGGGCCGCTCGCGTGGACCGGCGATACCGCCTCTCCTTCGATCCAGAGAAAACGCTGCCGGCGGGAAATCCAGACTGGTCGGTGCCGCTCCGCCTACTGCGTCTCCTCGACCATGACGATCTCTATCGCCATCCCCGCTGAAATATAATAGTGACAACTACCCGTTTTCCCCTAATATTACGAAGAAAAACCCCTCTGAAATACAATAATTCTCGCAACAGTTTCTTAGAGATATTCCCTCATNACCCTGCCGATAGAATTCGAGTTGCCCATCTGGGGAGCCGTTTTTCTTCAGTGGCCGGATATGACCAGGGATCCGTCATTGAAGGAAAGAAGAT
>JGI24132J36420_10001104_pt1 | contig 12446 bp, 10 predicted proteins | sample BarGraNGADG00212_3_FD_36420 | JGI IMG/M metagenome (IMG submission 36420) | reverse complement strand
AATCAGGTTAAATAAAATAAAACGGAATCTGGACCTCAGACCAAAGCTCGACAGTTATGATCGTATAATTCAGGATATCAAAGTAATACAGCGTGAGGTAGAAATAAAAAATGCAAAAGAAACACTGGATATGATGGTTATTCGCAGCCCGCAGGATGGATTATTCCAGGTCAAAACTAACTGGAACGGTCAGAATGTAAAACTGGGAGATAATGCTTATCTGGGATCAATGATTGCAAGTATCCCCGATATCAGAAAGATGAAGGTTAATACATACGTTAATGAAGCAGATATCAGAAAGGTGAGTGAGGGTATGAAGGCTATTGTTAGACTTGATGCACTTCCAAGTGTGCCATTCAACGGAACAGTTACCAATATAAGTAAAATATGTACCGCACGCGAAACCAAAAAAGTATTCGAAATTGTTGTTGAAATTCCGGAAACAGATCTTCGTCTCAAACCAGGGATGACAGTCAGCAGCGAGTTTATTTGCTACGAATCGGAAAAGGAGCTCTTTGTTCCTAACAAATGCCTTTTAAAAGAAAAAGGTCGTTCGTATGTTATTACAGGCAAAGGTAAATTACCCGATAAAGTTGAAGTCGAAGCTGGTCCAGCCAATAGTAATTATACAATAATTAAGGGAGATATAAAGGTTGGTCAGAAACTTGTCCCTTTCGAAAATATTCAGGAAACAAAAAAATAATAAGATTATGCAGTTTGCAGAAAATATAAGTCTCGCCGCCCTGGGTCTCATCGACCACAAAGTGCGTTCTTTCCTTACAATGTTGGGAATCATTTTTGGTACTGCCTCGGTAATTGCTATGGTTTCGATCGGCGAAGGAGCAAAAAAACAGGCTATCGCAAAATACCAGGACCTGGGAATAAGTAATATTATTGTCCGTGATAAAGACCTGACCGAAAAAGAACTTGAAGAGGTAAGAATGAAGTTTTCGCAGGGATTATCATTTAAAGATGCCGACGTAATTCAGAAAATTGTTCCGGGTGTGGAAGATATTGCTCCTCAGGCTGAAAAAAAGATGGATGCAAAAGTAGGGGATAAAGCCTCCAAGGCAACTGTGATTGGAATTACCCCATCGATTTTGAAAATACTTAATTACCTGGTTGAAAAGGGCGTTTTTATAAACCAGGATCATTATGATCGTCAGCTTAAAGTATGTATTCTCGGAGCAAACATATCACGCGAATTGTTCAGCTATGATAACCCTGTGGGTCAGAGTGTGAAACTCGACGATCAATGGTTCGAAGTCGTAGGAGTAATGCAGACAAAAGCACTCTTCACCGAAACAGTTGGAGAACTTGCCGCCCGCGATCTTAATAATGATATTTACATTCCGCTTTCAACCTTTAATAGCCGGATCTCAAAAGAAAACCGTTTCTCAAGTGAAATAAAGCAGCTTACAGTTAAACTCAATAATTCTGAACGTCTGGTAGAATCAGCTGCAGTAATAAGAAGCATACTGAACCGTCATCATTTCAACAACAATGATTTCAGTATCATAGTTCCTTATGAATTATTAAAGCAGGAAGAAAGGGAGCGCAGAATTTACAACCTTTTGCTTGCTTCAATAGCAGCCATCTCATTGATTGTTGGCGGAATAGGTATTATGAACATCATGCTGGCTTCTGTTCTTGAAAGGACTAACGAAATAGGTATACGCAGAGCTATAGGCGGACGTAAAGTTGATATCATGAACCAGTTTGTAACTGAAGCTGTTGTTCTGAGCATTACCGGTGGCATAATAGGAGTTATCCTCGGAATAACAATTTCCCTTGTTATTTCTTTCGTAACTGATGTCAAAACAAGCCTCACCTTATATTCTATTGTTATTGCATTCGGATTCTCCGTACTGGTGGGAATAACTTTCGGGTACCTTCCGGCAAAACAAGCCGCAAACCTTAAACCGATTGAGTCTATCAGACATGAATAGATTTTTAAAAATAACTTATCTATGTTAATAGAAATACAGCACCTGAAGAAAAACTACCAGATAAAAAATATTCCAATGAATATATTAAAAAAGACAATATCCATTTCATTATTCCTTGCATTAACATTTCTGGTTCAGGGACAACAGATTTACAACCTTGATCTCGAGTCAAGTATTAGCTTAGCGCGGGAGAAGAGCAAAACAATGCAAATACTGCAGCAAAGCATGATTAAAGCATCATACGACCTCAAGGCTGCAACCAGCACATTTAAGACCCATGTGAGCATGGACCTTGTGCTGCCGCAATACACTGAGACAATCAGACAATGGGAAGACAGTTCCGGTATCTCATTTTATCCGGTTCGCCAGAATCAGATCAATAGCTACCTTACTATCAGTCAGCCTCTGCCAACGGATGGGAACCTTTTTATTCGTTCAGGGGTACAAAGTTTCGTTGACTATTACGGGAAGGACCGCAATGCTCAGATCACTTCAAGCATCGGCCTCCGCCAACCAGTCGAAGCCTTCTTTGGTTTTAACAATATGCGTTTAGGTTATCAGCAAGCCAAACTTGCTTATGACTTATCAAATAAACAGTTAAAAAGAGAGGAGCTTAACCTGGTGTATGATATTAGTCAGGCATTCTTTACTCTGTTATCGTTTCATGAACGCCTGAACATTGCACAGCAAAGTCTTAACAGACAACAGGAGGCTTTTGATATTGCACAAAGTAAATATAAAGCAGGACTTATCCGTGAAGTGGAAGCCCTTCAGATGGAGGTTGACCTCGGAGAAGCAATGAACAACCTTGATATAGCTGAAGTGGATCACTCATCACAAATGAACCTGTTTAAAGAGAGGCTGGGTGTTGACCTTCGCGATAGTGTAATAATTAAAAGCGATCTCGGTTTTAACCAGGTTCTTGTCGATGCCGAAAAGGCTGTAGCTCTTGCTCTTGAGCACCGTCTTGAACTTAAAGAAAATGAGATTCAGATTGAACTGTCTCAGATGGATATCAAGAGGAGAAAAGCTGCAGGAAGAATTAACGGTGATATCCTTGTCAATTACAATTTTATTGGCGTTGATAAAAGCACTCTTTCCATACCCATCGAAACCGCATTTGGTAATACATGGCAGAATCTGCTCAACAGACCAGGGAGTTTTGGAGTTGGTCTGACAGTCAACATTCCAATAATCGACTGGGGAGAAAACAGGGCCAGGGTTAATGCTGCCAAAGCTACCCTGGAACAAAATAAAATTCAGTTAGTTGCAGAAAGAGTTACTATTGAACGTGATATTCGGTCAACTGTAAGTCGGCTTCAGAGCAGTCTAAGGAGACTACAGCTTCTTGAAAAAAATGTGGTGGTCGCTGAGAAAAGCTTTGAAATTTCCCGTCAGCGCTATGCCAATGGCGATATCGACAGCCAGGCTATGGCGCTTGAACGTGAAAGGTTGAACAATGCGTATATTACCCGTCTTGAATCATTTATAAACTATAAGCTCCTGCTGTCAGATCTTATGAGAAAGACCTTTTTCGATTTTGAAAAGAATATATCTATGGTTGGTAAGTAAAGAAGGAAAGGAATACACCAAAGAGTCCCTAGTGTCATGTCATAATTGACATGACACTAGCTTCAAAAGAATCTGCCGCCCGCCCGGAATCTACACCGGAATTAACCTTTCTGATATACACCACCAGGATATTGAAGGGAAGTGGAGCTATAAACCCGGACCCGTACAGGGTTTATCACTGGCATACTCATTCAACAGGTTTATAGGGTTACAAACAGGAATATCTTTTTCCACAATATATTATGAGCATAAATTTCCATCAGTTTCAAGGCCGGACATTTTTTATTCATCTTCTTTCATCGCTCCTTATTATCATCCGGAAAATGAAACAATGGATTTCAGTTTTGTCCGTTTTCCGCTTCTTTTTACGCTCACAATACCATCATTTCTACCACTCGAAATGCGTACCGGTATATACTATTCACACTTGCTGGATTATAGTCTGAATAGAAATTATTATTACAATTCGGGAACTGAAAAACCTTCCGGGAAAGATTTTGGTTATATTTTTTCATCTGGTATTTATTATCCTTTCGACGATAAATTCAAAGCCGTATTTAATGTGAGCTATATTACCGGACGGAAAAGATTCATCGAAAATTCTCCTTACAAGCACGGCTCCTCGGAATTTACTTTTGGTGTAGTATATACAGGATTTCATAAAAAGGATAGGGAGAATATAATTCCAAAACCGGTGAGGGATTCCTCATCATGCAAAGCTTATATTACCTATACCGGAGGAATAAGTATTTCATGGAACTCAGGCTCGGATAAAGGAAAGTATTTACCAATTACCGGGCCATCTGTAGGATTTTCACTTGCATTTCCGATGAAGGGCGGGTTGGTTTTTCAAACGGGTCTGAACTTTCAGCGTAAAGGTTATTCCCTGCGAGATTCAAGTAACAGCTACTATAGACATATTAATGATAATCTTCTTCTGAAATATGTCGATACTAAGGTTGAAATCGATTATGCAATAGTTCCTTTACTGATGGGCTTTCCAATTGAAAAATCACACCATTTATTTTTTAATACCGGTCCATGGGTCGGGTTGAAACTGAATGCACGGAATATTGGTGTTGTTTATGATGAATTACGCTCAGGAACTTCTTACACACTTAGGAAAACAGTAGTTTATGACGATCTGGAAAAATTATTCAGGGGCTCTGATATCGGTTGGATCTTCGGGTGTGCGACCTTATTCCCTCTCCTGAAAAGCGATTACAGACTTTATATGGCTTTGCAGTACAGTGCCGGATTCATGAATGTCTATGATAAATCTTATTTCGGGGATGAGAATAATTCATCGGATGAAGGTTTTATCATACGGAATGGCGCTATCTCATTTCTGATAGGAATTAAGATGCCTTCAACAGATCATTAAATTTGAATTGTAATGAAAAAACAGATTTTACTGATCATCCTCTCTTGTCTGGCGCTCTCATGCGACCGGTACCCCGATCCTTCCATTGATAAATTACTTGAATACTCTTTTTCATACCAGGTGGGTCAGGGTAAAAGGCTTTTTACCGGTGAATGGGTCAGTGGCAGTATTCCTTTTTACGTTGTTCACCTCAATGCACCGGAGGCTGACTCAACTAAAGTTCTGTTTGAGGTTTTAAAGGGAGGTGGTGAAGTGACTGTGGTATCTGACTATACCAACAAGAACGGGTATGTTTATACGGGATGGAAACTTGGTTCGGAATCATTCGATCAGATCCTAAGGGCAAAAACATATGATCTCTCAGGGAATTTTCTGAGCTATTCGGATCTTGTCGCTTATGGTTTTGGAACTGACCGGTGGGATGCATCCAGTGTTGCACCAGATGGCACCATGATGGGAATGGCCACTGATACGGTCAATAAGATTACACTGATGGTGAATAATAATACTCTCTACAGACAGGGGACAAAGTACTTTTTATGGGAGCCTGTTATTAATCCGGCACTCGTATCACCAAGAACCGTAAACATTGATAATAATGGTGTTTTTTATGTCAGTACATGGAAAGGAGAACTTGTTAAAAGCGTCGATCACGGGGAATCATGGCAAACCTGCACAAAACCATTTCCTGATCGTCCTTATTATTTCTATATCTCTGCCTCCAATGATAATTGGGTCTGGGCTTATTATTTTGATTATCCCACAAAATTTTCAAAGAATGGCGGCTTAACATGGACTGATGCCGGCAGCGGGTTGTCATCAAAAGGATTTGGTGATGTTTTCAGGCTTAAAGACGGATCGCTTCTTTTTCATGGTTCAAATTGCTGCAGCCTTTGCAGATCGTTCGATAATGGTCTTACATGGACACCGATTGTAACTCCGGGACACTCTGTAAAATTATATGTTAATGACAAGGATGAACTCTTTATACTCACACAACAGAATGGTGTAACATTTTATAAATCAACAGACTATGGCGTAACATTCACCAGTGTCTATGATGTCTGGCCCCAGTGGAGCACTTCGTTTGAAAATACATTTAACAAATGGGGTAATTTTTATTACATTTTAATCCCTGGTTATGGGATACTTAAATCTTCCGATCTTACTCATTATGATGATTACTGGGTCAATTCTGATCTGAGGACTCTTTTTATAGATTATAACGGCGTTCTGATAGCAAAAGACTGGAATATGAAGACAGTTTATTACCGTAAGAATTCAGAATAAAAAATTTCCCCTATGCGCTGAGTTCTTTATCCTGAGCAATTATTCAGAACAGATCCTCCACAACCATAGAATATAGTTCATCGAGAGGTATTCCTGCTGCCCGTGCCTGTTTTGGAACCAGGCTCTCTTCGGTCATCCCGGGTACGGTATTGATCTCAAGGAAGTATGGTTTATCTCCAACGATAATAAAATCGACTCTCACGATCCCTTTGCATCCGAGCAGATCATAAACCCTTGAACTGAGACGTTGAATCTCATCGGTGGCTGATTGCGGCATGTCGGCAGGAGTAACCTCATCCGATTTCCCGGGTGTGTATTTTGCTTCGTAATCGAAGAATTCATTCTTGCTTATTATTTCAGTAACCGGAAGAACAATTGACCTGGTTTTCGTTTTAACGGCACCACAGGCAACTTCTCTTCCATTCATGAATGATTCGATCATCACTTCATCACTCTCTTTGAAGGCGGTCTTAATGGCTTTTAAGAGATCTTCTTTCTTCTTGACTTTTGTTACACCAAAACTTGAACCGCTGTCATTTGGTTTGACAAAACAGGGTAACCCTATCGTATCTATAACACTTGCAGGATTTTGCGAACAATCGTTTCGTATAAGAATGGCTTTTGCCATTGGTATCCCATACTCTTTAAGGTAGAGTTTGCAGGCGTGTTTATTAAAAGTGAGTGCGGAGCAGAATGCATCACAACTTGTGTAAGGAACATCCATCATATCAAAATAACCCTGGAGCAATCCATTCTCTCCCGGTGTGCCATGGATCGCAATGAATACAGCATCAAATCTGATCCTTAGATCATCGGTAACCAGGGTGAAATCGTTTTTATCAATATTATGATAGCGGCCCCTCTGATCTTCCCAGTACCAGTTGGAACCTTTAATCATAATTATATATGTTATATATTTGGACGATAGCCTTTTACCCACTTCAGTGGCACTCTTTACCGAAACTTCAAATTCTGAGGAATCACCGCCGGCTACAATTGCTATAGTCTTCATCTATTATTTTTTTATGGATTCAAAATTAGTTAATTTGTAATTAATAATTGTCTAAAGTACTCACAACTCTGTCAGCGCCAGCTTAGGAGTTGGGCTTTGAGCGTAAAGCATAAAGACAAAACTCTGCGGCTCTACGCTCTACGCTCTCTTCTTTACACCCTCTTACTCGGTTGCGATCCGTACCCTTATGTAACTCATTGTAACAAAAATTTAATCTGATTATTAAAACTTTAAAACCTTCAGAAATATTAACTTTGATAAAATTTTTAAAAACATTAAAGATGAAAAAAGGTTGTTTGATATCAATTATTATAGTCGGGTTTCTGGCACTTGTTGTCCTTGTTATGGTAATGTGGGGCACTAAGGTTTACAATGGTATGGTTACAATGAGCGAAGGTGTTACCAGCCAATGGGGAAATGTTGAAACACAATACCAGCGGAGAGCCGATCTTATCCCAAACTTTGTCAATACAGTTAAGGGTGCTGCAAATTTTGAGCAATCTACCCTTACACAGGTGATTGAAGCAAGGGCAAAAGCTACATCAGTAAATATTGATCCGACAAAAATGACTCAGGCAAATATGCAGCAGTTCCAACAGGCACAGGGCGAACTGAGCTCTGCCTTATCTCGTCTCATGGTGGTTGTCGAAAAATATCCCGAACTAAAAGCTACACAGAACTTCAGGGATCTGCAGGTGGAACTTGAAGGTACTGAAAACAGGATCTCTGTTGAAAGGCGCAAATTCAATGAAGTTGCCCTTTCATACAATACTTATATAAAGCGGTTCCCGCAAAATTTTCTGGCCGGCATGTTCGGATTCCAGAGCAAGCCCTATTTTGAAGCAACTGAAGGCAGTGAGAAAGCCCCTGTGGTTCAATTTTAACTTATTCATAATAAGTTAAATGAAAGCTGCTTTATTCTTTTCAAAAGAACAACAATCTCAGATTCTTTCCTCCGTGATGGAAGCTGAGAAGGATACTTCGGGTGAGATAAGAGTCCATATAGAGACTTCCTGCAAGGAAGATATACTCGACAGGGCAGCCTGGGTTTTTGATAAACTCGGGATGAAAAAAACGGCTGAACGTAATGGTGTGTTGTTCTATCTTGCCGTGAACGACAAAAAATTCGCAATAATCGGCGATGCCGGTATTAATGCCAGAGTGCCGGCAGGTTTCTGGGATGAGATCAGCGCACTGTTGCAGAAGAATTTCAGGGATGGCCGTATTACAGAAGGCCTCTCTGAGGGAATATCACTTGCCGGGAAACAGCTTAAAACTCACTTCCCTTATAAAAAAGATGATGTCAATGAATTGCCAGATGAAATATCCTTCGATAAACCAAAGGGAGTGTAGACTGATGAGAAAAGCAATTAAGAATTATTTTGTCCCGGTACTTTTATCGGCTTTTTTTTCAATTCCGGCATTTTCGCAGGAATTCCCCGAAAAGCCNGTGCCTCCCAGGTTAGTAAATGACTTTGCAGGGATGCTAACCAGTCAGGAGGCCAATGCCCTTGAGCANAAACTGGTATTATTCAATGATTCAACTTCCACACAGATAAGTATAGTTTCTGTATCCGATCTTGCCGGATTTGACAAGTCTGATTATGCCCAGAGGCTTGCCGAAAAATGGGGAATCGGNCANCGGGGTCTGAACAATGGAGTACTTATCCTGCTAAAACCAAAGACCAATACATCAAAAGGCGAGGCTTTTATTGCTNCTGGTTATGGTCTNGAAGGNGTGATCCCGGATATTGTTTGTGGTGAAATANTTGATTATGAGATTCTTCCATCATTCAGAGCCGGAAATTATTATGGAGGTCTTGATAAAGCAACGAGCACNCTGATGTCCCTTGCAAGAGGAGAATTCACTGCGGAACAATATGGTAAATCGATGAAAAAAAATGCATCAGGAGCTCCTGGTGGCATTTTCTTCATCATAGTGANAATATTTTTAATAGTTATTATATCCGGGAAATCAGGCGGATCAAATCATAAGAACATTAGTACCAGCGGATTATCATTATGGATGCTTCTGGGGATGATGAATTCGGGTCATAATTCTCATAGCGGAAGCTGGGGAGGATTTTCCGGAGGAGGAGGTTTTGGCGGCGGCGGAGGTGGCTTCGGCGGTTTCGGTGGCGGCGGCTTTGGCGGTGGCGGTGCAGGGGGGAGCTGGTAGCCCTACTTATCCCTTCCCGAAATATATTTCCTCCACTTTTCAATTACCTGAACCATATCATCGGGGAGTTCTGACTCAAAAGATAGCCTTTTCCCAGTAACAGGATGATCGAATGCCAGAGATTTTGCATGCAGTGCCTGGCGCGGGAGTATCTTAAAGCAATTCTTTACAAACTGCTGGTATTTTGTAAATGTGGTTCCCTTAAGTATCTGATCTCCGCCATACTCTTTATCGTTAAACAACGGATGATTTATATGCATGAAGTGGACCCTTATCTGGTGCGTCCGTCCTGTTTCCAGTTTACATTCCACCATCGATATGTAACCAAGTTCTTCAATCACTTTATAATTAGTAATAGCTGGTTTACCGTCAATACCATCAGGAAACACCTGCATGATCTTCCTGTCCCTGATATTCCTTCCCACATTCCCTGTTATCGTCCCTTCCTTCGGATCAGGAACTCCCCAGACAAGAGCGNTATATCGGCGGTCAGTGGTACGGTCATAGAACTGCTTTGAGAGACGGGCCAGCGCCAGCTCATTTTTTGCAATAACAAGAATACCCGACGTATTCTTATCAATCCTGTGAACAAGCCCGGGCCTCTGTTCTCCTGTCTGAAAAAGTGGAAGATCTTTAAAATGCCACATAAGGGCATTGACAAGTGTTCCCGAATAGTTGCCATAACCAGGGTGAACCACCATGCCAGCCTCTTTATTTACAACAACAACATCTTCATCCTCATAAACTATATTAAGTGGAATATTTTCAGGGATTAATTCAATTTCCCGAGGAGGTGTCGGAAGAACTACTTGAATTATATCACCGGGTTTTACCTTATAGTTCGATTTAACTGGTTTGTCATTAACAAGAATATTCCCTGCCTCGGCACCATTCTGAATACGGGTTCTGGAGGTGTTTTCGAGTCTTAAAGAAAGAAATTTATCAACGCGCAGTAGCGACTGGCCAGGATCGGCCTTAAACCGGAAATGTTCAAAAAGTTCCTGCTGGTCAATTAATTCTTCTTCTGACATTTTATATTTTATTATCTTATTTTTATCAGACGTGATAAACCCACTACGCGGTCATTTATACTGACGATCACGAAAAAGAAGCCTTTACTTACAGATGATATGTCAATACGCTCATTGTAAGGTACTTCTAAAAGTTTTCGGCCGGTGTTATCAATAATTGTCACATAAACCAATCCGTTTAATTGCAATTCCCCTGCATCGATATTGATAAAATCAGATGCAGGATTCGGCCATATCCTGAAAAGATTTTTACTATCCGGGTAAGAGTCATTAATTGAAGTAGTTTTCAAAGGTTTACCTACCACCGGACGTATCATGATACTACCGTTTTTCTGAGATGGGATCCATCCGCCATTAAGCCAGTAAAGCTGTCTGCCTCCATTTGGAGTGTTGACATCGAAACCTGCATTAAGGAAAGTCTCTGACCGTTGCTTCCAGCCTATATAAAAGATATCGTTAACCATTACGCCCTCAGGAATCAGGTAAGTGTAAAAACCGTTTATCCCTTCTCCCTGTTTTACCAGAATTTCCTGTTTGGTATGGAGAACGTTCCCGGGAATACCGTTGTTGTCATCCCATACCATCAGGTCGAAAGTTCTCTGATTTGAGTTCATGTAGCTGTCGTTGAAGCAGATACGTATCGCCCTTACTGTATCCTGTATAAATGATTTAAACCTGTATGCGACCATTGCATTTCGTGATCCCAGCCCATTTATTCCATATCCTCCTTCAGAGGACCCGTCGTCAAAAGCAAAGTAGTCGTTGAATTTTTGAAAATATACCAGTGTGTCGTTTTCTTTCGGATCGAATTCATCCGTTACCAGAGTACAGGTGATCCTGAAAAGGGCAGAATCGTTATTGCTGGTGTCGAAAGTGTATATAAGATCACCATTGTAATTAACATTGGTTAATGGATCCACATTTGTTGCCCCGGCACTGAAAAAGAGAGATTGAAAATTATTATAGACATCCCATATCTCAAAATTACGGGTAACATTTCTTTTAATAGTATCATTATTACGGTATTGGACCGGGATCGCTAATCCCATTTCCAGAAGCGAGATCTGTTTGAATTGTTTCATGGGAATGGCCTCATGGCTCTTAAGCACTGAACGTAAAGGGAGCCTGAATGCCACATCGGCAAAAACGGTGTCATTCTCATTCCTGTTTTTGTCNAGAAGAACATAATCAATATTCCACTGATCACAATTTCCCAGCAGGGAGGGGTCACTCAGGTTTGCACTNAGGCTTGCGTAATTAATAAACCGGAATCTGAATCCTGTCTTCAGGAAACGGGGCTGATTTATCTTAATCATTGCAAGTTTGAAATCCTGTTTTGAATTGCCTTTAACCTTCCAGACCGAATACCATTTGGTTTCATCGGGAGCATAGAACTGAAGCGTAAGTGAATCATTCTCTTCAGGGAGATCGCTCAACCCGCCAGGCTGGTAATAAAAGCTTAACCATATATTATCCGATCCCGGATAATTGAGGTTTACAGGCTGTGAAGTGAGGTGGTCAGCTTCAAAACCCGATGGCGAGGCACTTTCGTATAACCTGCCGGCATCATTGAGAGCATCAAATGTTGCAATTCCGATGGTGATTTGTCTGTCAGAATAAGTATTATTTATAAAGACGAAATTGTCACTCCATTTCTTTTCATCAGGGAAGATTGATCTTCTGGAAAAATCATCAAAGAAAGGAAGCTCTGTTGGATCTGTTTTAGTGCCCCCTTTATTATCCTTAACGGGTTTCGATGAATTCAGAATGATCGAATTTGTCTGCAGACCGGTAACAACCTCCTGTGCTGATGCTGTTATCAGAACGGCATTCAGAAGCAGTGAATATAGAATTGTCTTTTGGATCATTTTTATTAATTGGGCATTCCTTTAGAAAGCCCGGCAGGTGGTATTGTATCAGGAAGTACTATTAGAGTTGAATCGATCTGAAGTTTGGCCGAATCGACTGAGAGCCAAAGATATATTGCTGATCCAAGCTGAAGCGTGGCTTCCTCCGAAAATTCAGGGTT
>JGI24132J36420_10001102_pt1 | contig 12471 bp, 8 predicted proteins | sample BarGraNGADG00212_3_FD_36420 | JGI IMG/M metagenome (IMG submission 36420) | reverse complement strand
GGCTCGGCCCCGACGGGCTCGGCCCCGGCGCCGGCGGCGCCACCCTTCCTCAGCCGGCCACGCCGGCCCTGCCGGCTGACGATGCCGGCCCAGCTCAACCTGGCGCAGCCTCGCCCTCCGCCACACCGAAACCGGAATAACGCTTGCGTTGAAGCGCGCGAAGTATGCTATACTTTGTAACGATTAAAGTCGCGTTAGCCTCTAAAGGCTTTAGTCAAGCACAGGCGTTCAACCATCAGCTTCTGAGCGTCGGCTCTGAGCATAAGCTCTAAGCATGAGCGCGTAACCAAGGAAGTCAGCTATGCCGAAATCATTAGAAACGGATCTATTGCCCGAACAGGCCATTACGAAGATGGCCCCCGGTGCGGTCCCCACCGCCCAACTTAAAACCATGTATCGCGTGATGTTCCTCATCCGGCGCGTCGAGGANTCTCTTCTGCAGATGGCCGAGTCGGGCAAGATTGGCGGCGCCATGCATACCGCCATCGGCCACGAGGCCAATGCTGTCGGCGCGGCCGCGGCCCTGCTGCCCGGCGATTACGTGACCTGCACCTACCGCGGCCATCACCATTCGCTGGCCCACGGCATGGACCCCAAAGAAGCGATCGCCGAGGTCCTGGGTAAGGCGACCGGATTCTCCAAGGGCAAAGGGGGCTCCATGCACTTCATCAAGCCCGAGATTGGCCTGATGGGCGCCAACGGCATCGTCGGCGCCCAGGTGCCGCACGCGGCGGGCATGGCCCTGGCCAGCCAGTTGCGCGACGACGGTCACATCGCCATGACCTTCTTCGGCGAGGGTGCGATCTACCAGGGCGTGATGCACGAGACCTTCAACATTGCCCAGAAGTGGCACCTGCCGATCATCTTCTATTGCGAGAACAATCGCTACTCCGAGATGACTCCCATCCAGCACACATCGTCGGCCGAAGAGATCTTCCTCTTCCCCAAGGGCGCTTACGGCATGGAGAGCATCCAGATCGACGGCAACGACGTGGAGCAGGTCTTCAGCGCCGTACGTGAGGCCGCCGAGCGCGCGCGGGCCGGTGAGGGACCGACTTTCATCGAGGCGCTCACCTACCGCCTGGCCGGTCACATGGCCGGCGACCTCGAGACTTATCGCTCGGCCGAAGAGATCGATCTCCAGCGCAAGCACGAGCCGCTGGTCGTCCTCCGTGATCGCCTGCTCGAGCGGGGCGTGTCCAAGGAAGAACTCGCGCAAATCCGTGATGAGGTCGAGGCCCAGGTCAAAGAGGCGGTGGAATTTGCCGAAAACAGCCCCTGGCCCGATCCGGCTGAAGCTTATACCGACGTGTTTGTCGAGTAGGGAGTTCTTATGGCACGCCAGACCACTTATATTCAGGCCGTTAATGAGGCGATGCGGGATGAGATGCGACGCGATGAGAGCGTCTTCATCATTGGTGAGGATGTCGGACGCTACGGGGGCCTCTTTCGGGTGACCCGTAACCTGTTCGATGAGTTCGGCCCCAGGCGCGTGCTGGACACACCCATCAGCGAGCAGGCCTTTCTGGGCATGGCGCTGGGCACGGCTATGGTCGGCATGCGGCCAATTGTCGAGCTGATGTACATGGATTTTACCCTGGTTGCCGCCGATCAGATCTTTAACCAGATCGCCAAGATGACGTATATGAGCGGCGGGCAGGTCCACGTGCCCCTGGTGATCCGCGGCCAGCAAGGCGGCGGCAAGCGCTATGGCTCGCAGCACAGCCAATCATTCGACGGGCTCTATTCCCATTTTCCGGGCATCAAGGTCGTGGCCCCGTCCAACCCGTATGACGCCAAGGGACTGCTGACCGCCGCGATCCGCGACAACAACCCGGTCGTGTTCCTCGAGCATAAGCTGCTCTACTTCACGCGTGGCGATGTGCCGCCGGCGGGCGAAGACTATGTCGTGCCCATTGGCAAAGCCCAGGTCCGCCGAGAGGGCACAGACCTCACCATCGTCTCCTACAGCTACAGCCTGTTGCAAGCCCTTGAGGCGGCTGAAGAGCTGTCCAAGGAGCACGGCATCGAGGCCGAGGTGGTTGACCTGCGCAGCATCGTGCCCATGGATATGCAGACCGTGCTGGATTCGCTCGAGAAGACCGGCCGCTTGCTGGCGGTTCACGAATCGTATGCGAATAATGGCGTCGGCGCCGAGATTGTCGCCCGCGCCTATGAGCTGGCCCCCGGGCTGCTGAAGGCTCCCGCGCGCCGGCTGGGCATGCCGCCGGTGTCTGTCCCGGTTTCCCTGACTTTGGAGGAAGAGATCTTGCCGTGGCGGCGCCAGATCAAGTCGTTGGTGCTCGAGATGATGGGGAAGGGGTGATCTGATGGCTACCGAAGTAAAGCTACCCGATGAAGCCCAGGGCGTAGAGAACATCACCGTCAACCGCTGGCTCGTCAAGGCGGGCGACACCGTCAAGAGCGGCGATCCGTTGTTGGAAGTGGCGACCGAAAAGGTGGACACCCAGATCCAGTCGCCGGCGGATGGTGTTGTCCTGCAGATCAATTTTGGCGAAGGCGACCTCGTTCCCCCCAACGCGATCCTGGCTCTCGTCGGCTTGCCAGATGAGGCGAAGGTAGCCGTGCCGGCGCGCGCGCCGGAAGAGCCCGAGCACACCGAAGTAAAAGACGCTAGGGTGGCGCCCCTGCCCTCGGATGGGAGCGAGAAGCCGCAGCCCGACGGGCAGGGCCCTGCGCCGGCTGCCGAAGGCGAGCCCAAGGCGACCCCAGTGGCCCGCCGCGTGGCCGAGCAGGAAGGCATTCCGCTCAACGAAGTCAAGGGCAGCGGGCTGGGCGGGCAGGTGACCAAGGAGGACGTCCTGCAGTATGCCGAGCAGCATAAGCACGCCGGCGAGGCACCTTCGCCGGGGGGCGAGGAACCCTCACCTGCGGCCGCGGAGCAGGACGAGGAACTGAAGGACNTCGCCTCGTTGCCGGTTGGCCGGTTGGCTGCCGAATATAGCATCAACCTGCGCCAGTTGGCAGGGGACCGCCCGCTGCGCTCGCTAACCGTCGAGGACGTCCTCAGCGCTGTCGAGAGCCGCCGGTCGGGCAAGCCCGTCAAGGTGCAACCGCGGCGCCCTGCTCAGCCTGCACCCGTTCAGCAGGCTGCCCAGGAGCCCACGCGCCAGGCTCCTGCACCCGCCCCGGCGCCTGCCCCGGCGGCCCCTCAGCCGCAGGTGGCGCCGCCGGCCCGGCAGCCACAAGCGGCAGCGCCTGCGCCCCGGGCCGATCTGCAGCCCGGCGAGGAATTTGTCCCGCATACTCGCATGCGCTCCCTGATCGCTCGCAACACCGTTCAGGCGGCTTTCAGCATCCCGCACGTCACGACCTGGTGGGATGTGAACATGAGCGCCGTGCTAGAGCACCGCCGGGCAAACAAGAGCGAGTTCGCGATCGGTGGCGTCAATCTGACGGTCACGGCCTACCTGGTGCAAGCCGTCATCACTGCCCTCAAAGCGGTTCCGGCGGCCAATTCGACCTGGACCGACGAGGGCGTGATCATCAAGCGTTACTACAACATTGGGGTCGCCGTGGCCCTGCCTGCCGATCCCAAGAGCGGGCTGGGCGGGCTGATCGTGCCGATAATCAAGAACGCCGATAATCTCAGCCTGGTCGGCGTTGCCCGGGCGGTGAACGACCTGGCCCAGCGGGCGCGCGCCAGTAACCTTAAGGCCGACGAGTTGCAGGGTGGGACGTTCACCATCACCAACTACGGCACGTCGGGCAGCCGTTTCCAGACCCCGGTTATCGCGGGCAACGAGGCGGGTATCCTGGGAGTGGGGGCGATTGAGAAGCGGGCGGTGGTCCTGAGCAACGGCCACCCGCTGGACCCCAACGTGGGCGACTCCCTGGTTTTCTTGCCGGTGCTAACGCTGGGCTTCAGCTACGATCATCGCATCCTCGACGGCGCGACCGCGGACAGGTTCTGCGCCAAAGTNAAGGAAGCGCTGGAGGGCTGGAAATAGGGGCAAGGTACCGTGAAACCTGACACGTCTGCGTACCGCGTGGTGATAGTGGGGGGTGGGTTCGCCGGGCTGTATGCGGCCCGTACCTTGCACCGCGCGCCGGTTCAAGTGACCCTGGTGGACCGGCGCAACTTTCACCTGTTCCAGCCGCTGCTCTACCAGGTGGCGACCGCCGGAGTCTCACCCGGCGATATTGCCTCGCCGCTGCGCACCGTCTTGAAGCGCCAGCGCAACGCCGAGGTGCTGCTGGCCGAGGTCGTCCACGTCGACGTGCTGAACCGCCGGGTAGTCTTTCGTGACGGCGACCTGCCCTACGACACGCTGGTGATCGCCACCGGCGCCAGCCACGCCTATTTTGGGCACGATGAGTGGGAGNCCCTGGCGCCCGGCCTCAAAACCATCGAGGACGCGCTTGAGATCCGCCGGCGTATCCTGTTGGCTTTCGAGGCCGCCGAACGCGAGACCGACCCGGCATTGCGCGCCGCCTGGATGAATTTTGTGGTCGTCGGCGGCGGGCCCACCGGCGTCGAGCTGGCCGGCACACTGGGCGAGATCGCCAACCACACTCTCAAAGGCGACTTTCACCACATCGACCCGGGTGACGCTCGCATCTTCCTCCTGGAAGGCGTGGACCGCGTCCTGCCGCCCTATCCGCCCGACCTGTCGCGCAAAGCCCACCGCTCGCTGGAGAAACTGGGAGTCACCGTCCGGACCAGCACCCTCGTCACGGACATCACCCCCGACGACGTGACCGTCCGCTCGGGCGACCTGGTCGAGCACATCGCCACCCATACCGTTTTGTGGGCCGCCGGCGTGCGTGCCTCGCCGCTGGGCCAGGTGCTCCAGGCGGAAGCCGGCGCGCAGCTTGACCGGGTGGGCCGCGTCCTGGTCGAGCCCGACCTGACTATCCCAGGCCATCCCGAGATCTTCGTCATCGGCGACCTGGCCAGTTACACTCACCAGGGCGGTAAGCCGCTGCCCGGCGTGGCGCCCGTCGCCATCCAGGAAGGGCACTTTGTGGCCCAGTTGATCCGCCGCCGGGTCGAGGGAGGTGCGCTGCCCGCCTTCCACTACAACGACAAGGGCAGCCTGGCCACCATCGGGCGCGCCGCAGCCGTGGCCGATATCAAGGGCCTGCATCTCAGTGGTTTCCTGGCCTGGTTCACCTGGGTCTTCGTGCACCTGCTCTACATCGTCGAGTTCGAGAACCGGGTGCTCGTGTTCATGCAATGGGCCTGGAACTACTTCACCAGCAATCGTGGCGCACGCCTGATCACCGGCCAGGACCTCTTACCCACCGTCAGCCCCATGCCGCCCCATCTTTTGCCCGTCGAGCAAGAAGAGAGAAGACCACTCTCCTGAGAGATAACTCTCCTAAGTGGACAACTGGCCGGATCGGGATATAATAATCGCTCGAATCAGGGGTCCGGTGCCTCCTCGCCCTGCCTATCCTCCCCTCGGCAGGGCAACGTTGTGTCTGGCTCCGACAGTGTTTCGTCTGGCTCCGATTCCAAACAGAGGAAGATCGACTGCCAGTCGTCTACCAGTGGGAGGGAGAAAAACGAATGATCGATGTTGANGGCCTCACCAAGTCTTATGGCGCTGTTGAGGCTCTCCGTGGGGTCAGCTTCCACATCAAGTCCGGCGAAATCGTCGGACTCCTCGGACCGAACGGCGCCGGCAAGACCACCATAATCAAGATTCTCACCGGCTACTTGCACCCGGATACCGGCACAGTCCTGGTCGACGATCTGGACGTGCTCACGCACACCCGTGAGGTGCAGTCTCGCATCGGCTATCTGCCCGAGAATGCCCCGCTGTATCCCGAGTTGTCCGTCCAGGGGTATCTCAAGATGATGGCGGACATGCGCCAGATCCCGCCCGGCGAACAGCGCGCTCGGATCTCGGAGGCGGTTTATGCCACCGGGTTGGTCGACATGCTGGTGCGGCCCATCGGGCAGCTCAGCAAGGGCTTTCGCCAGCGCGTCGGTCTGGCCCAAGCGATCCTGCACAAGCCCAAGTTGCTCATTCTGGACGAGCCGACCATCGGCCTGGACCCCACGCAGATCGTGGAAATCCGCCGCCTGATCCGCCGCCTGGCCGCGCACAGCACCATCCTCTTCTCGACGCACATCCTGTCCGAGGTCGAAGCGCTGTGCGACCGGGCCATCATTCTTATGAACGGCCAGGTTCGCGCCGACTCACGCCTGGCAGACCTCGAGGTTACTGCCGATGCCGTCCTGGTGCTCCAGGCAAAACCGGAAGGCGTGGATGCCGCGCTGCGCCGGATGGCCGGAGTGCGGGGCGTCGAGACGGTGCGCACCCCCGATGGCTATCCGGCTTACCGGGTTTTGGGCAAGGGCAACGCCGATCTCTGCCCGGGGATCTACGATCTGGCCCGGTCGCAGAGCTGGCCTTTGCGTGAGCTGCGTCGCGATGTGCGCACCCTGGAATCCGTTTTTAACCAGTTGGCTACGACCGAGGATCGACCATGAAGCAAACGCTTTCCATCACGCGCAAAGAGCTCAGCGCCTACTTCGGCTCGCCCCTCGCGCTTATCTTCGTGGGCGTGTTCCTGGCTGTTACACTCTACGTGTTCTTCTGGGCGGAGCCTTTCTTCGCCCGCGGCATTGCCGACGTGCGCCCGCTTTTCCGCTGGATGCCCATCCTGATGATCTTCCTGGTCGGCGTGTTGACCATGCGCACCTGGAGCGAGGAACAACGTTCGGGCACCATGGAGGTCTTGCTCACCCTGCCGGTCGGCAACTGGCAACTGGTGTTGGGCAAATTCCTGGCCGTCCTGGCGCTGGTCGCCATATCCCTGGCTCTCACGCTGTTCATTCCCATCACCGTCTCGCTGATCGGCAACCTCGACTGGGGACCGGTGGCCGGCGGCTACCTGGCCGCATTGCTGATGGCGGGCGCTTATGCGGCCATCGGCCTNTTCATCTCTTCGCGCACCGACAACCAGATTGTGGCTGTGATCCTGACTGTGCTGGTCTGCGGCCTATTCTATGCCATCGGTTCGTCGGGCATCACCAGTCTGCTGGGCCGTACCCTGGCTGATATTCTGCGCGCCATCGGCGCCGGCAGTCGCTTTGAAAGCATCCAGCGCGGGGTGATCGACCTGCGCGATCTGGTCTATTACCTGTCCCTGGCTGCGATCTTCCTGGTCCTCAACGCGGTCTCGCTCGATCGCAAGCGTTGGAGCTTCGGCCCGCGCACCGAGGCGTATCGCCGGGCCGTCACCATCGGCGTCGTACTGTTGGAACTCAACCTGGTGGCCCTGAATGTCTGGCTTTACCCGCTGAGCGGCTTGCGCGTGGACCTGACGGCCCAGAAGCAGTACAGCCTCTCGCCGGCCACCCGCGACCTGCTCGCCGGTCTGCAAGAGCCGCTGCTGATCCGGGGTTACTTTAGCCAGAAGCAGCACCCACTCCTGCAGCCGCTCGTGCCGCAGATCCAGGACCTGCTGCGCGAGTACGAGATCGCCGGGCGCGGCAAAGTGACCGTCGATATCGTGGATCCGGCGCAGAGCCCCGATAAAGAGGCGGAAGCCAACCAGGTCTATGGCATCAAGCCCACGCCGATGCAGATCAGCGGGCGCAACGAGGCCTCCGTCATCAATGCGTACTTCGATCTGCTGATCCGCTATGGCGATCAGAACGCTACTCTGAACTTCAACGACTTGATCGAGGTCCAGCCACAGCGCGACGGCACGATCAACGTCAATCTGCGCAATCCCGAGTATGACCTGACCCGCTCCATCAAGAAAGTCGTCTTCGGTTTCCAGAGCGTGGATTCGGTCCTAGCGGCGATGCAAAAACCCGTCAAGCTGACCCTGTTCGCCACCGTGGCCGCGCTGCCCGATGCGCTCAAGACGGCGCCGGATACGGTCAAGAAAGTCGCCACGGACTTGCAGAGCAAGTCCAACGGCAAGTTCACATTCGAGATTGTGGACCCGGATGCGGCCAACGCCAAGGTCACGCGCAGCCAGTTGCTCGGTACATATCATCTGCAGCCCATTGCAGCCGGCCTGTTCTCCGGCCAGAGCTACTATATGGACATGCTCTTGCAGGTCGGCGATACGTCGAACATCCTCTCGCCGAGCGACACCAGCGAGGCGGGCATCCGCTCGACCATCGAGTCCGCNCTGAAGCGTTCCTCCTCCGGCTTCCTGAAAGTTATCGGTCTGTGGACCCCCACGCAAGCCGGCCAGCTTGACCAGTACGGCCAGCCGGTGCAGCCCTTCTCGACCTACAACCAGTTGCAGCAGCAGTTGGCCCGCGACTACACCGTGCAGGCCCTGGACCTTTCCGGCGGCCAGGTTCCCTCGAATATCGACGTCCTGGTGTTGATCGCGCCGCAGGGGATGGATGACAAGGCCCGCTACGCCATCGATCAGTACCTCATGCGCGGCGGCTCGGTGGTCGTGGCAGGCGGCAGCTTCGAGCTGGCCCCGCCGGACCAGGTGACCGGCGCCCTGAGTGCCAAGCCGCTCGATAATGGGCTGGCTGACATGCTGGCCTCCTATGGCATCACGGTCGACAAAACCATGGTGATGGATCCGCAGAACGAGCCCTTCCCGGTCCAGGTGCAAAGGATGGTCAGCGGGGTCGCAGTCAATGAGATTCAGGCCGTCAACTACCCGTTCTTTGTCGACGTGCGCAGCGACGCGATGGATCGCGGCAGCCCGATTGTTTCGAGCGTGCCGGCCGTCACGATGAACTGGGTTTCGCCGGTCGTGGCCGATCCGGAAAAGAATAAGGGCCGCACCGTCAGCGTCCTGCTCCAGTCATCCAAGAACTCCTGGTTGCGGACAGATACGAGCGCCACGCCCAATAATCAGCTCTACCCGGACACTGGCTTCCCGGTTGACGGTCCGCGCGCCTCGCATCCGCTGGCCGTGGCCGTCAGCGGCTCATTCCAGAGCTACTTCAAGGGCAAGCCTTCGCCGCTGGCGGCCAGCGCTCCCGTCACAAACACCCAGGGCGCGGCGGCCAACCCGACCCCGGCGCCGTCCAGCCAGTCCAGCAGCACGNTNGAGCAGTCGCCGACCACTTCACGCCTGGTCGTGATTGGCAGCTCGGACTTCGTGAACGATGTCATCTTCCGCGTCTCTCAAAGCATCAGCCAGGATCGCTACCTGAACAGCCTGCAATTCCTCCAGAACGCGGTCGACTGGTCGGTGGAGGACCTGGATCTGCTGAGCATCCGCTCGCGCGGCTCATCCTCCCATGTCCTGGCCCCCCTGGCACCGGGCCAAGAAACCATCTGGGAAGTCGGCAATTATGGGCTGGCCCTGATTGCCTTGGTGGTTATCGGCGTATTCTGGTCTCTGCGACGGCGCAATGAGCGGCCGATGGCGCTGGATGAACCCAAGCGGGAGTCTACCAAGCCAGCGGGCAGCCAGGCGTGAGAGGAAAGCAACCATGACACGATTACACCAGATTCTGATTGGCGTTCTCGTCGCTCAGCTCGTGCTGGTCGGCGTAGTGTTCTGGCCGCGCGGCGGTTCCGCCGGCGCCTCAAATGCCGTGCTGTTCCAGGGGCTGAAGGGAAGCGACATCACTTCTCTCACCGTCAGCGAGAAAGCCGGCAACAGCAGCAAGCTGGCCCGCCAGGGCGACAAGTGGGTAGTGCCCGATGCCGGCGACTACCCGGCCGATGCGACCAAGCTCAATAGCCTGGCGGACAAGCTCGCCGCGTTGAAGGGCGGCCAATCGGTCGGCCGGACGACGACGACCCAGAGCCAACTGCAGGTCGCCGACGACAATTTCGCCAAGCGTATCGACTTCCAGGCGGCCAACGGCAGCAAGTACACGCTGTTCCTGGGCACGGTGTCCGGCGGCAGCGCCACTCACGTGCGGGTGGGCGGCCAGCAGGACGTCTATCTGACCCGTGACGTCAGTGCTTATGACGTCAACTCGGATGTGACCACCTGGATCGACGCGGTCTACTTCAGCGTGCCGGTCGATCAGGCGATGACCGTGACGGTCAAGACGGCCGGCGACAACCTGACCTTCACTAAGGACGCCCAGGGCGCCTGGGTCATGCAAGGGCTGGCAGGCGGCGAGCAGACCAACGACGCCAACGTTACCAGCATCCTGTCGGCCGTCACTTCGCTGAGCATGGATAAGCCGCTGGGCAAGCAGGACCAGGCCGCCTACGGCCTGGCGCAGCCCACGGCAGTGCTGACCGTCCTGACCAAAAACGGCACTCAGGAAACGGCGCACATCCTGACGATTGGCGCCAAGGATGCCACGGGCTACTTCGTCAAGTCACCCGACTCGGAGTACTACGTCCACGTGGCCGAGTTCATACTCAAGGACCTGGTCGGGCGCAAGCGGAGCGACTATCTGGCACAGCCGACGCCCGCCCCGACGCCCGCCGGCGGCCCCGCCGCGCCGCCCGCCGGCGCTCCTGCCGCCACGCCGACTCCGTAACGCGCGGCCGGCCGGTTGCGGCGCCAAGGTGCGTCATGTTCGTGGGAAATGTGACATACATCATTTAGCACTTGCATCGCCAGTGCTATACTGATTGCAGAGTGGCAGAGGTGCCACTCTGCAATCCGCACATCACTGGTGTCCGCAGATCAGCGCGATCTCCGGATTGCCGAACTCCAGGGAGGAAAGAATGTACGTTATCAAGATCGATCGTGAGAAGTGCCAGGCCTGTGGCGACTGTGTCGACACTTGCCCGAATGAGCTGATTGCCCTCGTCGAAGAGGCTGGAGTCCAGTTTGCCATGTATACCGGCAACCCCGACGATTGCATCGGCTGCTTCTCATGTGAGTCGGCCTGCCCCGAAGGATCATTGACCGTCACGGAGCTGTGACGCTCGCGTATTTCCCTCGGTCGTGCGCCGTACGTACCAGTGTCGACCCGCCGCCGAGGACTGATCCTCGGCTCATTTGTGGGCCGCAGTGCTAACTCCACTGCGGCCTTGCCTTTATTTTGCAGGAGCGCCTACATAATCCTTCCCACTTTCGCCGGCTANCCAGGAGGGCTCGACGATGAACCGACCGGTACGTTGGTACGACTACATCACCGTCAACATCTATTTCCTCGGCCTGTCGACGCTCTCGCAGACCAATAACCTGGTCTTTCCGCTGCTCATCCAACTGTTTGTCGGCGACGCGGTCAAGGGCGCTTACCTGGGCAGCCTGCGGCTGTGGACTCTTATGGTTGCCCTGTTGATGCAAGCCGTGATGGGCATGCTCTCTGACCGCAGCACCTTACGCTGGGGCCGGCGCCGGCCTTTCATCTTCACCGGCACCGTGCTCGACTTAGTCTTCATCACCGCCATCGGCTTCTCGGCCGGCATGAGTGGCACTGTGGGTTATGCCTTCCTCTTCGTGATGGCGATTTTGCTCCAGATCTCATCCAACACGGCGCAGGGACCGCAGCAGGCTCTCATTCCGGATGTCGTGCCCGATCGGCAGCGCGGGCGATTCTCCGGCATCAAGGCAGTGATGGACGTGCCGCTGCCCCTCATCCTGGTTTCCTTCACAGTGGCCCGCTTGATCAGCGCCGGCCATATGTGGACGGGCCTGCTCCTGGCGATGGGCATCCTGACCGTGTCCATGCTCCTGACCATGTTGGTGCCCGAAAAGCGGCCAACCGGCGCTGCCATGCCTTTCGACTGGGCGCCCATCCTGCGTCTGGCGCTTATGACGGCGCTCTTTGCCATCATCATCCTCGGCGCCGGCCAGGGAGTGCAGCTTCTTGGGCGGGCAATTGCCGGCATAGACTCGCCGGTCGTCCTGCTGCTGATCATGGGGACTGCCGGCCTGGCAGCCATGGGGATCGCCGTCGGCCTGGGGGTGTGGGCCAGCGTGCGCGTGAGCCTTGGCAACCAGGCGGTGCGCAGGAACCCGTCGTTCACCTGGTGGGTGGTTAACCGGCTGGCCTTCCTGGTGGGCGCGACCAATCTCTCGACCTTTGCAGTTTACTTCATCCAGGGACGTCTCGGCTACGTGCGCGAGAAGGCCGCCGGTCCGGCCGCCTACTTGATGTTGGTGGTGGGAGTGTTCGTCCTGCTGTCGGCCCTGGGCAGCGGCTGGCTGGCCGATCGCTTCGGTCGCAAGAGTCTGGTCGCGGTCAGTGGCTTCGTCGCGGCCCTTGGCACGCTCGTTGCCCTGTCGCTGCCGAACATGAGCGTCATCTACGTGGGCGGCTGCTTGATCGGTCTGGCCACCGGTCTGTTCTATGCGGCCAACTGGGCGCTGGGGACCGAGATTGTGCCCAAAGAGGAGGCGGGACGCTACCTGGGCATCTCCAACCTGGCCGGCGCGGGCGCCGGCGCAGTCGGCGCTTATATCGGCGGGCCGATCGCCGACTATTTCACCACAAGGTTGCCGCAGGTACCCGGCCTGGGTTATGTGCTGATCTTCGTCATTTACGGTATCCTGTTCCTGCTTTCGGTGGTCGCGCTGCGCGGCGTACATGAGCCTGCCCGCCAGCCCGCCGGCGCGGGCAGCGGCCTGGCGGCCTCGCCC
>JGI24132J36420_10001099_pt1 | contig 12482 bp, 9 predicted proteins | sample BarGraNGADG00212_3_FD_36420 | JGI IMG/M metagenome (IMG submission 36420) | reverse complement strand
TTATGGCTTTTTTTATTTCGGAAGGATCAAAGACTGCAATCGTATCTCCTTTATTGACCTCTTTACCATCCGGAACAATACTTGTTATTTTCAGGCCTCCATATCTGTATGAAATACTTGGTGCGGTAATATTGATTGAGTTAGTTGCACGCACTATTCCCGCTTCAGTTAACTCCTCTGTAAAGGTTCCACGTTTTACCAGGGTTGTTGATACTTCATTTACAACTTTGGTTTTGCAGGCTGCCATCCCAAAGCACAAGAGAATAATTATTAAGTTTTTTAATGTCATATTTAACGATTTTATGAATAAGATTTACATAATATATATTTCTCAATAAGCTGAATAATAACTAGTTTACAATAAATAAAATAATTCGGTAATTAATGCCTTGATTTATTTTAAAGAAATTTTCTTATTAAGTGAATCATTTTTGTCCGGTGCAGGAAGAACCTTTTTCTGATTACCCGACTTCACGATCTTTTTAATAAAATTCTGAGGAGGCTTCATAAGTGCAATAACCTCATTTCCGGTTAATCCTTTTGAAACAATGGTCTCCGAACTGTTTGAGAGTCCGGTCTCGATAGTAACAGGTGAAAACTTTTCACCATCAGCAACATAGATTACTTTAATGCTATCACTCTGAAAAATAGCAGTGGTCGGAACAACTATAGTGTCTTTTACACTATTAATTATTAAGTCGCAATGTGCACTTAACCCGGGATTCATAAGCGAGTGGCAACTGTCGACCTTTACAATTATCTCATAGGTTTTAATCTTTGTCTGATTCTGACTTTGACTCACCATTTGTGCAGTCTGTCCTACAAGTGTCTTTCTCTTTATTGAGCCGGTTGTCCGTAAGTTATTTGCAGCATCGACCCTGATCATAACTTTCTGTCCGGTTTGAATTCTTTTATAGTCAGCTTCAGGCACATCGACCGACACCTGCATTTCTTTGCGATCGGGGATCTTAAGCAGCGCCATATTGGTAAAGACAGTACTTCCTTCTTTAATATCACCGCCAATAGTTCCGGAGCCGCTTGAACTCATGAACATCATCACCGGAGAACTAACACGCATTACTATTCCATCGGTTGGTGCGACAAGAGTGAGCATATCTATCTGGTCTTTATATATTTTTACCATGTTTTCAGACTGCATTATCCTGGATTTCATCTTTCGTAAGTCAGAGTCACTGATCCTTTTCTGAGCGGTAAATTTCTTTTGCAATTTAGATTTTTCAACATTGGCCTTTTTAAGTTCAAGATCAAAAAGCTTTTGTTTAACAGGAGGAGCAAATTTCTGTTGTATGGAATCAAGGCTGTTTAATGCTACCTGGGCTTTATTATTATCAATCTGAGCTTCAAGGAGAGAAAGGTTCATTGCATTATCCGCCTCCAGTTTTTTCATATCAGCCATCGTATTCTCAAGGTTCAATAACTCTGTTTCATATCTGCTTACCAGGTCGGGAGCAGAGAGAATACAGATTGTATCCCCTTTCTTTACGATGCTTCCATCTTCTATAAGATGTGCAACTGTGACGGATGATACGGGTATCCTTGGGGCGACAATTGAAATTGTATTCACAGCCTGTACTGTACCGGATGCATAAATCGTTTCAGTGAAATCGGAACGCTTTAATTCGTAGGTTATTATAGGTGATTTCTTATTTCTGCAAGCCGAAATGAAAATGAAAATGGATATACATATAATAAAGGAGGTAATACGATGCTTCATTAATGCAATTATTGGTTAATATCCGTTTAGTATAAATTAAACTAATTATATATAATAATAGTATGATAAACGATGTAAAATTCAGTTTTTCAGACTATGAAATTAAAATTACAGTTATTATTTTGAATAGCAACATTAAACAGACTATTTTTTTAGTCGGCATTAATTTATTTTATAATCTGAAATGATCAAAGCAGTAAAATTGGCAGAACGGTTGGGTTTTGTATTTGAATATATCTTTCCCTTCAAATCCTCCAGACTCACTATAATTAGGACCAAATATGAGGGTTGGGATTATATCCCTGTATACTGGTGGATTGTGCAGGAAGACTTTTCTCTCCTATTGTTTAATATTTTTAATCAGTGCTTTACGTGTTTCAAAATTATATATTAATTCATCTGATTCAAATTCCCGGGTACCCTCTTTAAATACAGGCTTACCAATAATTTTCCCGAATTTATCCAACCTTCCAACGGCAAGAAGCTGGTTTCTACTCTTATCAAAAACAATTGAATCGGCTTTAATTTCAATATTTCCATATTTTACTATGGCTTCTCCTGTAAGGATCACCACTTTTTTATTGATAATATCATTTTTAATATAACCGGCAGCTTTATATGTAACCTCTTTGTCAATAACATCNTTCCCCGCATCATTATCCTTTTCGAGTTCTATTGTCAATTCCATTGTAAACGGTACAAATGATGTATTAATATAATAAGGCTTGAACCCTGGATGTGAAAATTCAAGCAGGGCATTTTCCCTTACATCCTCAATTTCAAAACGCCCATCTTTATCTGAGATTTCTTTTACCGGATTATCTCTAACACTAACTGATACACCAGATAAAGGTTTGCCATTCTTACTGACAATAGTTCCTTTTACTTTATAGAAATCTCTCGTCATGATACCAATAGTCCTTAATCCCTTTTTATTGACTTTGTTAATATCAAGATAAGTCCACACACCTATATACTGTAAATTGGAAACAGGAATATCAATTAATTCCCCTTTATTGCTGACATGGTTAACACTTAAAAGCGTATTATATTTTGAGGTATCGGAAGAAATACTATTTGAAGGTTTTCTCCCTTTAGATCCGATTTTATTTCCGTTTAAAACTATCTCAACTACCCCGTCTCTACCTTTATCACCATATTTGTTTATTGCTTCTTTATCTGTTAAAACCTTAAACGATTTTATTTCGCCAGGATTCACCTTAAAATCTCCTTTATTGTCAATTATCACACCATCTGTTACAACAAGAGCTTTCGCAGGTGTAAAATCAGAATTTCTGAAATTAACATTCTGTATCTCAGGAATGAATATCCTGCCTTTATAATCCGGATCCCTTTCCAATTTGACGACCATCTCTGATGAAAAATCAGCCTTAAGTGTCTTCCCTTTAAATCCGCGATACTCAATAAGAATCGACGTTCCGGTTTGGATATTGGTCATTTTAAAACGCCCATCAGAATCTGTTGTCGCTTTTGATAAGGTATTTTCTTTTCCTGTGGTTGTAATTGTTGCTCCAAACAAGGGCTTCCCATCTTCTGTTAATACAATTCCACGGGAAAGATTTTGTGACATTTCTCCACTGTTAATTGAAGAATTAGAAGTTACTTGAGAATAGTCCCTGATACAACGAACAGAAAATCCATCCCGTTTACTTGGCCATCCAGGTTGTACTCTGCTGTCATTGTACGTCAATATCCATACAAATCCGATAAAATCATTCTCTTCGCTTGAAGTCCACCAGACGCCTTGTTCACCGACCAATCCGAAATTTCCGTTATAGTTGCGGACACCACCAGAAAGTGCAGTAAAACCAGTTTCATTGGTTGCTCCTTTATTTGGTATTTTCCAATTAACAAAGCCGGTCTCTTTCAGCTTACCTCCTGTTAAGGTATCTCTTGGAGTGAAAGTTATTAGTGAAACCAAATCTTCTTTACTGGGAACCCGCCAACCTATTGGGCATAACTTTTTAGTATTAACAGCGTACCAATTGTACAAAGCCCCGTATTTATTTTTATTTTCTGCTTCCTTATTATCATACCAACAGTAGGCAGGTTCATATTTTTGCCACTGTTCATCATCTGTTACCAATGAGATGTTTGTTCCATCATTGTATTTTGTGGCCTTTAAATTTTCTGCCATCCAAACATAGTTACCGTTAGTCACAGTTTTATAAATATTCCCGTCAATATCTTTTACTGTTTGTGATTGCAAGTCAGTTAATCCACCTGAATCTGTCTCATTATTTGATGGTTGTATATTTGACTGTTTAAAACTCAACAAGAGTGAGAAAACCAGTATCAAACATAATGTTGTTGTGATCCTTAGACCGCAAACAGAGCTTTTGGATTTTGTTTTTGTCATCATTAGCAACCGCTTTTTCGTAGATGAATGACTTGAGCCACTTGTTAACGACATATTTCTTCTATCGGTAATAAAACTCAACAGTTTATCAGTATAGGTTTTTATGTCGGAATTATCATTAATAACTCCATTATCAGCCAGGTATTCGTGATTTATCCTTATCGCCCTTTCATATAAAACATGAACCGGATTGAACCAATAAAAGATCTTTACAAGTTCGATCAGTATAATATCAATGGTATGAGATTGCCTGGCATGTTCCAGCTCATGGTCAAGCAGTTCTTTGTCAATTCTGCCATTCAGGTAATCTTCCNTGTTCAAAAATATGCTGTTAAAGAAGCAACAAGGACCAGATTTATCATTTGTCAGGACTATCCGATACCCTTTAAAACTGATCTTTTCAGATAATTTACTCCGTCTGATTATTACGTAAATGTTTCTCAGAAAGCGAAAGAGAAACAATATTACGCCTGAAATATAAAGCGCAAGCAGAATTGCTGAAATGTTAATTATAGACGTTTCCTTTTCGACGTATGACAGACTGATATTAACATCACCGGTGACAATATTTTCTGCAGTACTAATCTCCGGGATGACATAATCGTAAGCAGGAATGATATCATTTAGCAGGGGAGTAACATGGAAATTCACAGGTATAGAAATAAATGGTACTACCAGTGAGAAAACTACAGATGCTACCAGGAAAAACCTGTTGAAAACAAAGAGCTTTTCCTTTCTTAACAGGAACCAGTAAAGCCCAAACATCAAGAGAAGACTTACGCTTGATTTGATAATGTACGCTGTCATTTTTTTGTCTTTTTTGACGAAATTTTTTTGTCAACCAGATCTCTTAATTCTATCAGTTCATCCTGATTCATGTCCGTCTCATTTGTAAAAAATGATGCAAACTGAGCAGTTGAATTGTTAAAGAAGTCTTTGATCAATCCATTTATATGATCTGAAAAGTAATCGGCCTTTTTGATCAAAGGGTAGTATTCTCTTGAATTTCCGTACTGCTTATAACTGACAAATCCCTTGTCAATCATTCGCTTCAATAATGTTATTACAGTTGTCGGGGCTGGTTTAGGATCCGGAAATTCATTCAGAAGGTCACGAATGAAAGCTCTGTCCAGTCTCCAAATCAGTTTCATTATTTGTTCTTCAGCGTTAGTGAGGTGCATAATACTCTACGATTAAATACATTACTCTACAAATGTAGATAATGTTTTTGAATTAATAAATTTTTTCGAGTATTTTTTTTACATCTTTTTTCTTGAAGAGTTCGGGGTCCCGGCGAAAGATAAAATTATCCAGGCGACATGTAAAAATTGCAAGTTTATTGCCCAGAACGGCCCGGTGGTATGGGGAGTTGCCGTCTGTGTCAGGGTTGGCATGTGTTTTTGCAAATCCCGATAGCTATCGGGACCGGTAGACGGGCAGGATTTTCGTGTCACGATAAAGTTGTCCAGATGACCGAGTCCCGATAAGTGAGCAGGATTTGTCAAGTCAAGATAAAATTGTCAAGATGGCGATGCAAAAACCATGACAACAGCGCGTTGGCCAGCAACCCTATTGACATTGTCACGGCAGCAGGATTAGTTACCAGTAAATTGTCTCGTTATGATTTTATTTTTATTAAGTCCAATTTTGTCCACCAAATTTTCATGGTGCAGAAAGTCTTATTACTTAGGCGCGAGGGAGAAAAATTTTAAAATTCATTATTCATGTCTTTTGCAAGCTCTTTGCCAAAGCTTTGGTTGCAGCGATAGCAAGTGCGGCTTTGGCAATGTGCTTGCAAAAATGGAGTAGGTTATCAATAATATCTAATTTCACTTCACCAATTCGCTCTGACTGTTGCTGCTTTGTAATAAGGGTTCCAATGAAATGTTCGGTCTTTATGCTTTGTCCTGTACGCTCCGCAACCTTTGTTAAATGTTCCCAAAGTATTTCCCAGTTTTCTTCATTCCAAACATATGACCTTTGGTAGAAAGGGACAACATATTGCAATCCTCCTGTAAAAAATGAGTTTAATGTTTCTTTAGTGGCGTTTATCATTTGTATTAATTTATAAGTTACTATTTTTAAAATCTTTCATAAATAATGTATTAGCCTGTAAAGCTCTGGGAATAAAATTAATAAAATACAGGATTTTTCAAGCAAGTAGTTTCTCCAACTTCATTTTCCATTTTTCCCAGTCCTTCATTTCTTTCGTCTGCAAGTCTATAAACTTCTGTGTATGGTCATGATGAACTAAATGGCAGAGCTCATGAATGATTACATATTCAATGCAACCTTTAGGCGCTTTAATCAATTCAGGATTTAAAATAATTTTACCTTTTGGTGTGCAACTTCCCCACCTGGTTGGCATGTCTCTCAACACGATTGATGACGGCTCAATATTGTACTTTTTAAAGTTGTCTATAAGTGGCTGAGCTATTGTCCTTAACTTCAATTTTGCATTTTGTAAGTACCATTCACCAACTAAATGCTCAGCACTTGATTTATTATTCATTGTAGCTTCAATATACTTCCCTTTCAATTTCACAGATTCAAAGTTATTCTGAATGATACTAAGACGGTACTGCCTTCCGAGATATAGGTGAGTTTCACCGGAAACATATTTTCTTGCCGGAGTCTTGGGATGAAAATAAAGAAAGAAACTTTGCTGTCTGATTATCCATGGCGCTTTCTTCCGGAGTTTTTCCTTAACCTTTTCAAGAGATGTGCCAGATGGGGCTTTTACTAATACTGATAAGTCTGGTTTAACTGTAATACCTAAAGATTTTCGACTGGAATATTCCAATTGAAAATATATTTGTCTTGAACCAAATTGAATTGCGGATGTCATTACCTGTAACGGATTTTAGCAACTTCAATGCACTTATTTGAAATTTCATCCATTTCTCCAAATGAAAGAGTCAGATGGTATTTGTCTCTCACCTCATCAATTAAATAATCGCCTATTTCAATTTGCAGTTTCCCTGTAATATTCGTTTTATATTGCCAGTCTATTATTGGTTGATTATTATCAAGAACAGCCTTTTGAATCAACTCGTCAATATTCAATGCTGCCTGCGTTGAAATTTCTCTCCTGACAATATAATCCTGAATATTTTCACTTAAAGATTCTACACATAATCCATAAAATGCTTTTGCAACATCTTTGTCTTTTAATTCTTCGGGAATATCGCTGTCGGTGTGGGCTAAAACATTGTTCATGATCTCCTGAACTCTGTTTAAATATATTGTTTCATTGATACGATTTGATTCATACTCCATAATGGCTTCCTGCAACATCTGTGAAAACTTTTTGTAGAAGGCAGGATCTTCCTCCATTTTCTCAGAAATATGCTTTGAAGTTCTGCTTGCAATCTTATCTGCCTTTGCTGCCTTTCCTATTGTTTTCTCAACTTCTTCCTGAAATTTATCTTTTTCGAAAATATTTACCAATTCTGTAATCACTTCAATTTTGTCAGTCGTGATGTGTGTATCTATAAGTTTTTGAATCTGCCCTTCATATTGTTTATAGTCAATTTCATCAGAATACCTTTCAACAACTGCAACACGAAGTTTCAGAAACATTGTAAGATCTTCTTTGTAACGCTTAATCGTTTTATCATCAACCTCCTTATAGAACTGAATAGAAGAGAGTGCCAGCTTCAAACCTTTTGCGAATGCAGCCAGCTTATCGTAAAACAAAACCCTTACAGTTTCATCCTTTAACAATAACTGATAAGCTTCTGCATCGCGTTTGTTTGTAACGGTTTTGAAAAGATCCCACAACTCCGAATGTTTCTGAGGCAATTTTCTTATTTCATCGTTGATATTTGTGAGGGTTCCTATCAGATCATCATCGTCAAAATCCTCAAATGAAGAATACATTTGCATTGCATCATCCAAATTTTCAATCACACCATAATAGTCAATGATGTATCCAAATTCTTTATCAGAATAAATTCTATTCACCCTTGCAATTGCCTGCAATAGTTTATGTCCCCTCAAATTTCTTGTTAGGTACAAAACTGTATTCCTGGGTTCGTCAAAACCGGTAAGCAACTTATCTACAACAATAATTATTTCCGGATCTTTCTGATTTTTGAAACGGCTGATGATGTTCTTCTCATAGGTTTTTGAATTACCATGTTCGTCCATCATCTTCTTCCAAAAACGATTTTCTTTATCGGTAGATTTTTCATAAGCACTTTCTTCTCCCTCTCTTTCATCTAATGGAGAAATCAAAACCTCAGTTGATACAAGTCCTATTTCATCAAGAAAATCTTTGTAACGGATGGCATTTATCTTTTTATCACAAACCAGTTGGGCCTTGAATGGAGTGCCTTGCCAGTTGCCTCGAAAATGCCTGCTAATATTCCATGCAATGGCATAAATCTTCTGTTCAGCTCCATTCAGTTGGTCCGCGCGACTGAATTTCTTTTTAAAATCTGCCTTTTGATATTCTGTTAACGGTTCTGAAACCATTTCAAAGAATGTATCCAACGGACTTGCATTAACAACTTGTCTGGGCAGTCTCCCTTCGTACAACAATGGTACCACTGCCTTGTCTTTGACAGCCTGATCAACGGTGTAAGCATCAATAATGCCTCCGAATTTTGCTGCTGTGTTTTTATCTCTTTTGAAGAGAGGAGTTCCTGTCATTGCAATAAAACAAGCGTTGGGTAATGTCTTTTGCATCTCAATATTGAAAGTTCCGTGCTGTGTCCGGTGACCTTCATCAACCAGGACAAAAATATCGGGACTCTCCAACGGCCTGGTTATTTTTTTCATAGCTGCCACAAACTTATTTATGATAGTGGTAACAACTGAATCACTTTTACTTTCCAATAGTTCAACTAATCTTTGTCCGGTTGTGGCATTCTCAACGAACTTTCCGCACTTCCTGAATGTGCCTGTTATTTGATTATCCAGATCAGTCCGGTCAGTTACCAATACTATTTTGGGATTGCGGATAGATTTTTCCAACGCAATTGCCTGAGCAAGCATTACCATTGTCAAAGATTTTCCACTACCCTGAGTGTGCCATATAACTCCACCTTGCCGTCGTCCCTCCTTAAACTGAAGGATGCGTTTCATGGATTTCTTAATAGCAAAAAACTGCTGATACCGGGCAATCTTTTTTTCTCCATTGTCGAACAGAATGAAGTTGAAAATAATATCCATCAACCTTTCCGGTCTGCACAAACCATATAGGTATTTATCCTGAACGGTAGGGAGAATATTTTCTTTTTCGACGTCATCAAAATACTGCCTTACATACTTAAACCGTTCGCTGAACAATTTGTCTTTCTCAGCTATCGATAGCGGTTGATTTTTTAGATTCTCCAGTTCGGTTTTATATTTATTTTCTTCCTCGACGGTTGTAAATTTTTCTTCCCACTTCGACCAGAATTTCTCAGGTGTAGCGTTGGTTGCATAAGCTGCTTCCTGGGTAGCAACACTCATAATCACTTGTGCATAAACATATAAAGAACGGATGCCGTCTTCCTGCTGGCTACGCAGATGCTGGCTGATTGCCTGAACCAATGGTTCTTTCATATCAGGACGCTTACATTCAATTACACACAAGGGAATTCCATTCACAAATAAAACCAGATCGGGCCGGTAATGCTCTTTACTGGCGCTTCGCATTACACTGTATTCTTCGGCTACATGAAAAACGTTATTTATTAAAAATGTTTCCGGATTCCAGTCGATATATTGAAGTGTTATACTTTTTTTATCTCCGTCAAAATTCTGTTCAAATGCTTTTCCCAATGTAATAAGGTCGTAAACCGTTTCGCAGGCAGCAATGTAACCTTCGTTCATCGGTAATTCTTTTAATGCACGAATTCCGTTTTCAATATTGGCATCGCTTATATAAGTTGTCTTTGTTGAACTGATTCTTTTATCTGAATTGATCTCCTTCAACTGTTTACGCAGAATATCATCCAGCAAAACATTACTGGTTTTACCGCCACGAAGTTTTTCAGATTCTGCAGGACTAAGATAAATGTAACCCAGCTTTTGCAGCAATTGCAAAGCAGGGATCTGACTGATATGGTCTTCTTTGAAACTTGGTGTGTCCATTTTATAAAGTGTCAATTAACAGGTTTATCCATGCAACATTTTTTATATTTTTTACCACTACCGCACGGGCAGGGATCATTTCTTTCTGTTTTTGGCATCGTATTCACATATGGGATAACCGGTGGAGAATAATCATAATTATAATGACTATCTTCTGACTCCTTTTCTTGTTTATTTGCCTTAGGAAAGTCTATTTCAAATTGTATCCTATCGGGGATTATGAAGGGTTTCAGGTAGTTATTGAGGTTTTCTCTAACAGTAACATCTGTAAAATAGCGATATGTATCTGAAAATATCTCCATCTGATATGGATCATTTACATAAAGTTCCGGCCAGTTAAAGACAAACTTCATGCGCCATAAGGTCTCACTTGCATTTACCATGAATTGATATTCCAACATGTGGATATTCTCCTCCATCAGCTTGTAATAATGATCATTAATTAAATTATAAGTGTGGAGAAATCTGTATACATATTTTAATCCGAACACCTTGCCAAAAACTTCTATGTCATTAAGCTGGAATATACTATCGTATCTTTCATCTATATGGTCCAAGAGAACAGGATAAGGTATATAAAAGAATCCTTCCGGAGACTTTTTGTACCCGAATAATTGATATTTCTGGAGTATATTCCACAACCTGTCAGATAGCAGGAAAGGTATATTAAACTCCTCTTTCATATATTTTATGAACTGAATATTAAGCGAGAGTAGCAACTCCTTACTCCTGTTCTCAATATTTGATATTATTAACTTTTCATCAAGGGGCTGAGACAAGTTATTAAAAACAATCTGAAAGACTTCCATCTCTTCATTAAATCCATATTCCTCCATTTGACTTTTAAAAATGACCGGGTCAACTGTTTCTCCATTCTTAATATGCAGATAACGTTTTTGGAGTTCGTCGAGGTAAATGGAAATACAGAATTCTCTTTCCGGTAAGCCAGAAATATCTTTGGCTTCTGACAGAGGCTTCCATACTGCCTTTGAATAATCCAGCGCAATGTCGAAATATCCGTTAAAAATTAATTGAAATAATATATTTGATCCAATGATGCTACATCCTTGACCCGGATTACTTTTAATTATTTCCAGGTGCTTCCTGATGTTTTCAATATCATTCAAATAAATAAGGTGGGGAAATAACCCGGTTTCAACAAATTCATACTCAGTCTCAAAATCGCCTGGGAAAGTCGTTAGGTAAAGGTTAATAAAGTCAAGTATTTCAGAGACTCTTCCTTCTTCGAGCATGTGTTCTTCGGCATCCAAAAATAGATCTATCCAGGCTATCTCCAAATCCGGAAAGGTCTGAAGCATATGATACAGGAGCAGAAATGGCTCATTGTCTTTAAGTTTTCTGAAATGATCGTAAATGTCGTCAACCTCTTTTTCGTACCAGTTAATTGTCTGATTCATGATTTGAATGACTTTTAGATGATTTTATAAGTTTTTCGGATTAGTGATGTGAAATTAAAAAAATCATCATCTTTCCAGTTTTTAGGGTTATTGATTATATATTCAGAAATACGATGATATGATTTTTCGTCACGAATGATATGTTCGTAAAATCGTGATTGCCACCTGAAATGCGAGACATTGGTTTTATTGACAAATCGTGTAACAGAGGATTTGTATTGTTGAATAATAACCGAAATAGAACCCGGAATTGGTTTTGAAAATTGATTGTGTTGGGACATCACATGTGATGTCCCAACGGACGATTCCGAATTATCGGGTAGGGACACGATATGTCGTGTCCCTACATTATTCGAAATTTGATTGCATATGGCATCAACCCGTTTTAATTCAATTATACCATGAACATGATTTGGCATTACAATGTATTCATGCAAAACAACATTCAGAAAATGTTCCGAAATTTTCAACCAACATTCGTCGGCAATTTTTCCTGCATCATTCAATATTATTTTACCATGAATGATTTCCCCAAACAAACATTCCCGGTCTTTTACGCATATTGTAATAAAATACAATCCTGCCTGAGAATAATCATATCCTTTCAGGCGGATAGATTTTCGATGGTGGATGTTGGGATTATAATTGTTCATCTTTTTTGTTGTGATATGATGGGCACAACATGTTGTGCCCGTACTGTCTATATCCTTAATCTCTTTTTACCTGTCAGCAGCACCTGCATCAACCCCTTTTTCTGCTCCCTTAGTTTTTCTGTTTTGGTTTTGAAGAGTTGTATTTCTTTGTCGGTTGACTGCAAAACTTTAGCTATGGCGGTTTGTTCTTCCTTTTNTGGCATATGAATTTT
>JGI24132J36420_10001098_pt1 | contig 12491 bp, 30 predicted proteins | sample BarGraNGADG00212_3_FD_36420 | JGI IMG/M metagenome (IMG submission 36420) | reverse complement strand
GGCAAGAAGCTCGTGCTCTATGCCAGGGCTGAAGCGTTTGACCAGATTCGCTCGGCCAAGGGGATGTCGGTGAAGGTCCTGAAGCGTGAGACCGACAAGGAAAATGGCGTCTACACCGTCATGGTCCAGGGCAAACTTGGGAGCATCGCCGATGAACGGCTCGACGAGGCGTCTGCATCCGTACCGATTATGAAAGAGAACGGATCGTGGGTCAAGAACGCCGAGGGCAAATCCTACTTCAAGGGCGATGGCACGTTCAGCCCCATGCACGGTGAGGACCTGTCCAATGCCATGATGAAGTGCGAGACAAAGGCGAAGCGCCGCCTGACGATCAGTATGAGCGGACTGGCTCTTGCCTGTGTGGTGACCTCTGATACGGGCGAAGCTCCAACCGAAGCAGTCAAGGCAATCGACGATGGCACGATGGTCCTTGTCAAACAGGGTCAAGAGTTCCTGAAGCTGACACCCGTCGAGCTCGGCGCAATGGCGAAGAAGTACGATCCTGACTGCACTTCTCTGTCGACGATGACCTATGACGCGGGGACTGCTCTGCTGAATGAGGTCTGCGATATGGTACTGACTCTCGGAAAGGGCGAGGTCCCGAATGGTGTCTCTCCTGAGTTCGCCGTTGAACTGGCAAAGCACACGAAAGAAGCAGCTGACACAGATGCGAGAGCATTTGCGGAGAGGTTCTAGTGAACCCCTGGATCATCCTCGTTGCCCTGATCATCGCGGCCTTCTGTGGCGCAGTCATCGAACATGTCAGGACACAGGACCGGTACGAGTTCACAATACGACATTTGCATGATTGCTACGTCGCTGAGATTCAGCGGAATAAGAAACTCACTGAGACGCTCGAGGCGGAACATGCTGAACCAGTTGACGTCATCCTTGATCGATTGCTGGATGAATGTCCGGACGAGTCTGAGGTCAAGAGCAATGGCTAGCCTGATTACGATGGATGGCAAGTACCAGACCCGCGGAGATACAAATCATCCAAGCCAGCCCGTGAGGATTCTGTGTGTGGATCGAGGTTTAAGGTGGCCAGTTCTCGGTTTGGTGACAGACAAGAATGGCGATGAGCATGTGGGGACTTGGGATGCGTGCGGGATGCAAGAGTTCAACACAAACCAAAACCTCATGCTCGTCCCCACGAAGCATAAGGGGTGGGGCGTGGTCAACAAGAAAGGAGAGCTGACTGCGGCTTTCTCTGACGACTATGCGTGGGAAAGGGCACAGCTTGACGCGAACATCTTTGACGGCGACCGTGTCGTGTGTCTCACTTGGGAGGCCTGACATGGATCTTCCGTTGATGATTCCTCGGTTCCTCGTTCGCAAGATGGTCTCAGACGCTTACAAGGCCGGACAGCTTGACCAGGCCAGAGAGGACGTTCGAACGCTCATCGGCGCTCAAAGGGAGGTTGTAAGCCCGCAAGGGTTGTTATTACGACAGCAGGACATCGCCGCTCGTCCTGCCCGTATCTATCGAGATCGGCAGAAACTAATCACGCATATCAACCCGGACCCACTGCCACCCAAGCTACAAGACGACGACTGTGGTGATCTCGTGAGGTCCCGGTGAAGCGCCTGGGCAAGCTCGTGATCATGCAGGAGACGGAGTACAAGGCACTGGTATATGCCGAGACGCGTACAGCAGAACTCATCAGTGCCAGAGACGAGGCGGTAGCTCTAGCTCGCAAGTTCCACGCGGCGGGCGGCTACAGTCACCGGCTGCCGGCGGTGAAAGAACAACTCAGTCACGCAACCGAGTCCTTGGCTCACTGCATTGACCTCCTGGTAGCTTGGCGTCCGCTGGTCGCCTCGCTGGAAACCACGCCGGGGCAGTTCGTCGACCGTCAGTTCGACACGAAAGTGAGTGTCACGCGAGAACTGTGCGGGATTGACGAAGAGTGGAAGAAGCCCGACATGACACGCGAAGAGTTCGAGAGCCTATATCAAGGGAATTTTAACGCGCCTCCTCCGGAACCAAAGATCAAGTCTCGCGTAAAAGAACGGCCAGAGCAGTTTCTCATAGACCGGTACTTCGAGACTGGGAAGACATTCGAGGAACGCGAGGCAGAACGGAGGCAGTCATGATCGAGCCGAAGGTAGGCGATCGTGTCGGCTTTTGGAGTACGAGGTATCCAGGGCATCTATCGCACGGCAAAGTGATCCAGACAGGCGGCGGCTGTGTCATGGTCAAAGCGTTGCGGGCTGGAAGCTGCGGGGTTAAGAAGGTCACGATCATGTCGCTGTCTGATCTCGTCTACAACAACATGAGCGACGCTGACGCCCCCGCCGACTTCATGTCCGTGGGCGAGCAAGTGCAGCAGGAGAGGGTGACGTCATGACGGGCGCCGTAGCAGTCAGTGTGACAGATATCTGGATGCTGGCAAAACTCGCTGGCCGGGAGTGTGATAGTCAAGAGCAGCTGAAGACAGAAGTCGTCGATTTTCTGACACGAAACAACCTCGACGGACTCTCGAATGGCGATGATTGCGGATGCACACTGGGTAGCCTCGGTCATTGTGGCAAACTCTGCGATGGCTGTCGTGCTGGTAAGTTTCGCAGTTGTAGCAACTGCTGTTTATGCAGAGACAATGGAGAAGAATTGCACTGGAGATTTGGCGACTGTATTGACAGCGCAGGTTGCGTGAATGTTGTACGATTGCCAATAGGAGAGGTGCCAAAGTGAACGGCCACATCTTCCTTGACCAGCAGGTCGATAAGCACTGCTGGAACCTCTACGACTCGTATGGCGAGATTTGCGTCAAGTGCAACTGCTGCGGTGGATTCGACAAAAAGACCATATACGCGAGTCGGCTGAGAGCGGTGAGGCGGTGGCTCAAAGAAGACAAGGCGAAGCTCCCACAGCCATTGTACCAGTCTGCGTTGCAGCAGAAGAACATCCGTACTGATATTCGTCGCTTCCAGCGGCAGATTAGGTACTACGAGCGCAAGGTGAAGGAGGAAGGGAAATGAGCAGCAGGAAATATGCCGACGAACGTCCATTGCCAAAATCAGATTGGTACTTTGTCAAAGACGGCGTGATGAAAGGAGCGTCCGCCGCTACACATGAGTTCTACAAAACCGTGAGTGGGGACAACGCTCGATTGGTAGGAGCATTGTTCCATTGTTGGATTGAATACTTTTTGCATATCGTTGGCGAAGGAACGCCAGGAAGGATTCTTGCCGAGTTCGACAGGTTGCATATCCCGGTTGATGAACTGACGCGGCAAGACATTGTGAACCGCCATTGCAATACTGGCCTTTCCATTGAACCAGCCCCGAAGGAGGCCGACAGTGAAGTGCATTGATTGCAGCAAACACGGTCTTGTCTATTGTGCTATTGGCGAAAACATTCTGAAGTCTGAACTGTGTTGTCAGGCGAGCAGCGACAAAGTGGTCGTGGCGGGCGCAACCAAGGCAGTCATGGCAGCAACGGAAGCCCCGAAATGGTGCTCACTGAAGAAGGGGAAATGAGGATACTCGAACAGCTTCTAGTACAGATTCTCGAACAGTTAAAGATTGCGAACCAGTTGAAGCGTTTAGAACTTGTCGCAAATTCAACGACGGACGAGCAATTTATTGACCGCGCCATGGAGATACGGACATGAAATCACTCATTAGAGAATCGTGCATCCCTTGTGGCGATCTGTGCGAGAACTGGCCAGACGGTCAATGTCCGTTCTGGGCCGAGCACACATCTGAGAACGAGGGCCCGGACGCTTGCACCAATCCCGAACTGAAGGACAGCGAGGTTCGTTCCGGACGTCAGCGGACTGCTGAGTGTCTGAAAGCGTACCCATATGGTGGCACGGTAACGATTGAACCGAAGGTGAAGCCATGAACCGCACACGCATCGACTGGGCGCAATACAGCTGGAATCCGGTTACGGGCTGTCAGCACGGCTGTGACTACTGCTACGCCCGCCGAATGGCGCAGAGATTCACTCCTAAGGAAACTGACAACTGGGACGATTGCACCCAACCGGGCAATGGCCTTCACGAAATCAGACACATGGTCGGCAACGGCGGAGCATGGAAGTATGGATTTGCTCCGACGCTCCACAGCTACCGCCTGAGTGAGCCGTTGTGGGTCAAGAAGCCGTCGCGCATCTTCGTCTGCTCGATGGCCGACTTGTTCGGCGATTGGGTCTCGGACGAGTGGATCAATCAGGTGCTTGCGGCATGTGAAGCAGCCCCGCAGCATCAGTATTTGTTTTTGACCAAGAACCCGGAGAGGTACGAGCGCCTGTTCATCTACCAGCAGAAGATCAAACCCCATGCTAACTGGTGGCTGGGTGCAACCTTCGACACGGCAAACGACACGAGTACCTTCCGCGATCACCTGTGGCCACTCCATGAGGAAGGCTGGCATACCTGGGCGTCAGCAGAACCCCTCCTCGAGGACATTGCCCCGTACATGGACTGGGGAGATACCATCGACTGGTTGGTGATCGGCGCGATGACTGGACCCGGGTCAAAGAACCGGCAGCCAAAGGCGGACTGGGTCTATGATCTTAGCAGTCAGGCACTGCAGCATGGTATCCCCTTGTTCCAGAAGCAGAGTCTGTCACACTTCTGGCCGGATGGTAAGACGATCCAGCAGTACCCAAAGGCGATGCTATCGCTTGACGGCAAGACGCCATGATGCCTAAGCGCCTAGGAGCCAAGGGGGCAAGGAGCCTTGCTCACAAGATGAAAAAACTCTCACTTGACAAAACCGAGGATGTTGTACAATTGGGGGAGCCTCGGTGGTCGCTTACCCCAAGTCTGCTACTACCGGGGCTTTGCCATAGGCACTTGACATGCAAATAAACGTGGATATAGTGCGATTGGAAGGGGCTTGGGCCAGCTTGCAACTGACCGACGCCATCACATGGGGACGGCCCCTTTTCCCTCTGTTCCATGTGAAGCACCCATGTGGCAAGCCATCCTTGCCACCGTCAGATAGCGGAGGCAGGCGATGAAGCTGAGCAAGACACCATTGACCCTACGCGGGCGCACTCTCATTCCAAATATCGTCCTCGACATGGCGGCGAAATCCAGCCTCTCTGGTCCAGAGCGTCAGGAACTCATGCGCCTGTGCCAGAAACTCTTCCCGGAAGACAGGGTCCGTAAGTGGATCGCTGACCAGAAAGACCTCGAATCCGGATCACCAGGCCGCGGTGAACCCGATGTCGAATAGAATCCTCAGTGATTCCCTCCTTACATCTGAAACCCTGGACGAACTCTGTCCATCGCAAGAGAACCTATTCTATCGATTGCTGGTCGTCGTCGACGACTATGGCTGTACTGATGCTCGCCCGGTCGTTGTCTTGGCACGGTGTTATCCTCTCCGCATCAGCAAAATACCCGTCGAAGATATGAAGACCTGGCTGCTGGACCTTGCTAGAGTTGGCCTGATTACCCTGTACCAGGCCGAAGGCAAAGAATATCTCCAGGTGTCCAAATGGGAGAAGCATCAGCGCGTTCGCAACAAGCGTCACAAGTGTCCGCTCCCTGCGGCAGATGGCAGCGACGCGCAGCACATTGCGGCTACTCTCGACACCTTGGTACAATCGGCGGCGAGTTGCGGCGAGTTGCGGCGAGTTGCGGCGAGTTGCAACAATCCGCCGTCTGAATCCTTATCCTTATCCTTATCCGAATCCTTATCCAAAGAGAAAACCATTGTCGGGCAGAAAACGCCCGCCATCCCCTACCCTGAAATCATCGCCTATCTGAACGCCAAGGCACACACTCTCTTTAAACCTTCGACCGACAAGACACAGGCAATGATCAGAGCAAGATGGCATGAAGGCTTCACTCTGGAGAACTTTAAGACCGTCGTCGACAACATGGTCCTCGCCTGGTACGGCGATGTGAAGATGCAGACGTATCTCAGGCCAGAGACCTTGTTCGGTACAAAGTTCGAGAGCTATCTGACTAACCCTCCGAAACGTGAGACCCTTCAACGCCATACATCTGTCTCGAATGAACACGACTTCGACGGAGCTGAGGACCATGTCCATGATTGAGACAACAGAAATTCGCAAGGACTCTACACAGGAGATCCTCGCCCGCCTCGTTCGTAACGCCGAGGAAGGTTTGACTGATGATCTGACTCAATGGCAGACGTCCTATGTCGGGGCATCCGACCTCTGGCACGCGAAGCTGACAAACGCTTCGACGTGGAAGGACTGGTGTGCTCTTCTCCCGGCATGTCCAAAGTGGGAGCATAACGTCCAGTTCGACAAAGCGGACCAGGACAAAGCGCTCGTCAGCCGCGCGAACGTGCCAGACGAAGTGATGAAAGCCTTTCAGGACGTCTACGGCTCCCGATATCTCCACTGTGACCCAGCCCTGATCCAAAAGAAGGCGACATTGGACAAGGCGAGCTCCATCATCCTGGCAGGACCAAAAGGAACAGGGAAGACAACAGCTATGGCCTATCTTGCCCGGATGCTTGCGGAACGGGCGTGCATGGATATCGAGCATTCCCTTCGCCGGGCGAGTCTCTTCGCCTTCTGGCGTTCGGCCGGCATCTTCACAACCCTGCACAATGGAGGGTCCATTGACAATCAGGACGCACGGTACTTCTTCGTGGATGACTTCGGCCGAGAGTACGTCGAGCCATTCGCCCTGGCGCAGATGGAGGAAGTCGTCGAATATCGGTATGGGCGCGAACTGCCAATCGTCATGACCACGAATCTCAGTTGGAAAGACTTCAAGGAGCGGGCAGGATTCGAGCGTATCACCGACCGGCTCTTGGAGATGGCAAGCTGGGTCAATTTTATTGGCGAGAGTATGCGCCAGAAGTAAGGTAGGACTAGCAGACTTGGGGAGGCAACAAATGGAAGAACTACAGGTGTTTCAGTATCAAACGCAGCAAGTGAGGACCGTGAACAAGGATGGAGAACCGTGGTTTATAGCAAGGGACGTCTGTGAAGTCCTGGCGATTGCTAACACGTCGCAGGCGTTGGCACGGTTGCCGGACGTCATGAAGGGTCTCAGTACTGTGGATACCCTTGGGGGAAAGCAGACAGTGACCGTTATTACAGAAGCCGGACTCTACAAGCTGGCCTTCACGAGCCGGAAAGACGAAGCAGAGAAGTTCACCAGCTGGGTAGCGTCCGACGTCCTTCCACAAATCCGCAAGACCGGCAGCTATACCCCGCCAAGCTCGAAGAACGTCTATGGTATCCTCCGCGGACTCGTGGACGACCTCGAGCGCCAGGACCAGCAGATCGCCGCGGCCAATGCCAAAGTTGACCAAGTAAGTCAGCGCGTCGACAAGATCGCCCAGGGGATCCCGGCGCTGCCGGTGCCTGAATCGGCAGCTCTGGAATATGTGACTCCAACGCAGATCGGCAGGATGTTCTCGCCGCGTATGTCTGGCATAGAGACCAACAAGCGCCTTCAATTCGCGGGTTTGCAGTACCGTGTAGGCGGCGAGTGGGTTCCTTCTGACAAGGGCAAGGACTACGTCAAGACACTCCCGGTCCAACTGGAGAATGGCAAGTGCGTGTACCAGTTGCATTGGCAGCGGCGAGTATTTGACATGATCTGCGAGGTGGTGGCATGATCGAATACACATCACTCGAAGTCAGCAGGAGGCTTTATGACGCAGGGTTCCTGAGGCATGTGCGGACGCAGCCAGACCATGGGATTGAATACGGTCCCTGCGATGGTGTGTGGTTCGAACAGTGCGCTGGACAAGACTTGCATGGTAATGGTAAGTTTGATTTCCACGAGTTTGATGCGTGTGGCGAAGGAGCCAAAGACCAGCATGGCGGGATTCGTGCACACACGTATGCCGCCTACCGTGCCGACACCCTCGAGATGTGGCTGCTCTCCCTGGATGCCAAGGAAGTCGCCGAGAAGATGGGGGTGCGGACACTGGCAGAAAACGGAGACCGTGGCAGTCTGCGTATCGAACAGATAAGGATTGACTTCAAGGGGACTCTGGCATACCAGGTACAGCTTCATCGTCCCGTCGAGATAGGAGCTCAGGGCCCAGTTCTCGTTGATGTGCTGGGACGGCTCGTTTGCGGAGTGCTGGGGGTGACGGTATGAACGACTATGACCACATGACTGTCGATGAATTGTTCTGCGAGTATGCGCATTGGGCGCGCAACGAGGCCGGAACTCACTGGGAGATACACGGTGTTTATGGTGTGACCGTGGTCGACAAGAACCCTCTGGAGGCAGTAGGAAGAAAACATGCCATCATTGACGCTATCCGCCGTAAGATCATCGAAGAAGCAAGCGTGGGAACGTGGATCCACGCCTGTGATTTTCCTGATGAAACAGTCGTCTATACGAAAGATGACGGGTCTCTGCCCGTAGGAGACTATTGGCTCTTTCCCAAGGATTCCGTTGCATGGTATGGGTTGCTGGCTACGCCTGAAGAACTAGCCTACATAAAGGAGAAGCCATGACTGACTATAGCAAGATGAACGTTCATCAACTCATGGAAAAGGCGGTAGACATCGGGACACAATACGGTCATGCCGTCTGGAAAGATGGCTGCGAGGAAATGGATGCTCTTGAATCCGCCCTTCGCAAGGTCGTCATCCGAGAGGCAAGCGTAGGCCAGGTTTTTTTCACGACAGATAAACATCCCGTTGCGATTGGAGCTAAAGAACTCAAGGTCGGGGGCAGAACGTTCGACCTTATTCTCAAGGAGACCTCTGGTGAACGTCCCTATTGATCCAGCGCTTGAAGCACTGGCCATGAGCGAGCTGCCGGTCAGTGTTACTTCCATTACCAACTTCCCAGAGAAGCCATGAACCGAGCCTACAAAGCATCAAACGGACACATTATTGCACGAGGTAGCGGTGGACGTTTTCGGCAATCGACACTTGCAGATGTTGGTCTGAAAGCTACCGGCTGTCCAAAATGCGGGCGTATCAACTTCTGGCATCGCCCGATCGATGACAAGCCGGAAGGCTATCGGTCTCCAGGTGGGTTCATTGACCCGGCAGAGTTCGCACATCAGAACCCGATGGTCTGCGCCAACTGCGGAGCGGACATCAGTGAGGTGGCACCCTATGGTTGAACTTGCAAACGGTGATCTCCAGCTGGACAACGGTGTCATCATCCCGGCAGCCAAGCGCACCAGGACGGAAGTTTACTCTCGTGTGGTTGGCTATCTGAGGCCTGTTTCCCAGTGGAACAAGGGGAAAAAGGCTGAGTGGGCCGACAGAGTTGTCTTCGAGGCGGCGGGTCATGTCCGTAAATAAGGAATTTATGGTAGAGGCTATGAGCCATTCATGCGGTATTCCCGATAAGACATACCCAGCAGGGTATTTGGAGAGGGTCATGACAGAATAGCACCACTAGACTAGGACAGTATTTCGGCCCTGCGAGGGGTCGGGGGTATAGCACCAAAAATCTAGCAGACTTGGGGGTCTCAGATGACAAGAACGGAGTTACGGCGAACACCATTACGTCGCACGGCACTACGGAAAAGTTCTCGAAGCTCTGAGGGGGGCATCGCGAAAGTGGCAGCACAGCATGTGACTGTCAAGACGCTTGATTCAATCGCTCGTGACATCTGCATGGTCCGGGACAGCGGCCACTGTGTCGTCTGCCCTGCAACCGAAAACCTCGAGGCCTCGCACATCTTCCCAAAGGGCATCTACAAGTCCATGCGTTGGCTCACGGAGAACATCGAAATGCGCTGCCATGACGACCATCAGGTCAATAGTGGCGCGCCACACGCCGACCCGAAGCTCTGTCAGGAATGGTGGCAACAACATCTTTCCCCAGCCCGGTGGCAGTATCTCGTTCGATCCTCTCAGTTGCTCGTCAAGGTGACGCCCTGGTATCGTGATACTGAGTTCAAGCGCTTAAAGTTCGAGTATCTTGATCTCGCCGGGCATCCGTGGGGCAAGGCATGAACACTTGTTCGAGTTGTCATCATTACCTTGATCGATACTCGGGCGAACGGTGTGCCGTTGGCGCGACTTTTTATATTGACCCCGTAACGGGAAGTGGTTGGAAGTTGCTAGAAAACGCACCCAACTGTAGAGACAAGAACTCTGACGGAAAGTGCAAGGATTATGCCAGAAGTTTGGCGCGGACGTTCGGCGACCTGTTATTGAGGATACCATGACCTCAGGCGAGCAGTTCGCACCTTACAATCCTCCTTACATGAAATTCTGGCGGGAAGACCTCACTGCCAAACAAGTTGTCAAAGGCCTCAAGCACCTCAAGTTAAAGTCTCACAAGAAAGCCAAGAAGCGGGCGAAGAAATGAAGTCGTCCTCTCGCAAGCGGGCGCGCGTCGACTACAGCCAGATCGCCATTGTCCTGCTCGTGGCAGCCCTTGTCGCGCTGTTCGTTCTGATGCTCATGCTTCTGGCGCCCAGGCAGGCCACCGCAGGGGATATCGTCAACTTCCGGGTCGCTCGCAGGCTGGCAAGCGTAGCACTTCCCACTGAAAAGGTGACGACAAGGGTGTCAAAACCTGTTAAGGCACTACTAAAGTTCGAGATAACGTGTTATTCGCCGACTGCGGCTGAATGTGACGGCAATCCTCTTATGACCGCTTCCGGACAACGAGTAAGAGTCGGAGGTGTCGCCGCAGACTTGTGTTTATTGCCGATGCACTCGCTAGTACGGATACCCGGGTATAACAATGGAAAAGTATGTGAGGTACTTGACACTGGTGGCAGTATCAGAGGCTACAAACTAGATGTGTTCTTATGGTCAACGCACGAAGCAACACATTTTGGCAGGCGCAAGAATGTTCCTGTTGAGATTCTGCGGATAGGTGGTGCGAAGTGAGACGCGGGCCGGTCGACAGTGGCTATGTTGACGAGCTGTTTCCAAACACACAGTCGAGGAACCGTGGATCTGAGGATGATGGTGGAAGGCATGTAGGAGCGTCTGAGTGCGTGCACTGCAGGTTTGAGAAAGAAGGAACTGGGGACGGTCAGTGGCCCTGTTTCCTGTTGGGTCGTTGTGATCCGGATGCGGTGTTGGAATGAGACCTCAGCCGAAAGATACGGGATGGTGTGGCTCTCTGTTCGATGAGCCGATCACGCTAGTCGCAGCTCCTTGGGCGAGCAAGGCAGTGGATACCTTCGCGGGCGCGGCATTCCGTCAGCCAGTCCCGAAGATCGAATCTAGCCAGGACGAGGGTCTCGACTTCAGCAAGGAGTGGTACTACTGTGCCTCGGGAAACGCTATCCGCAACCATCTTCCCTGTGACGAATGCATCCGGAGCGAACCACGCGAGGAAATCCACTGCATCCGTTTTTTCAAGCTCCATCCCTGCGCCTATTTCAACAGTGCGCATTGTAACGGAAGCACCTGCGAATATTGGAGCCCATATGGCGACAACCCTCACTGCACTTATGGGCCGTACCTCGCCTGGCTTGCTGTCCCACCAGCTCCTGCCATCGAACCTACGAAGAAGCCGGTCAAGGCGAAGAAGCCAAAGCTCGAACCAGCTCCTGCTCCATTCACCAAGAATGACCAGGAGATGCAGTTTCTGCGCTCTGACATCGTGGCAATAGACCGGTTGCTTTCGGAACTTCCAGCCGACCACGTTATTGAACGCCTAGGTTTTGAATCGAGGAAGCAAGAGCACGAAGAACGGTTGGCGATTCTAGCCCCGGCCGTCAAGCCTGTGAAAGAGCCGATCGCTGTGCTCCTGGACGGCAAATGGTATTCCGCGGGCAAGATGCTGTGGGACTGTTCCGATTGCCTCTGCCTTGCCTGTGCCAACGAGGGCAAGAGCTGTCACGACTGCAAGGGGTTCGAGCGTTGTAAGAAGATCGGTGGCACCGGCGGCAAGATCGGCGCTTGTCCTGATTTTCGCACAGAAGAAGGCAAGGAACAGCATTGCTTGGAGAACGGCTGTCTCTGCTTCAAGTGCCAGCTCATTGGAACGGACTGTGAGCAATGCGTTGGACCTATCCGATGTGACAAGCCACGCATGAAGTGCAAGGAATACGTCGGGGCAGAGGTAGAGGCATGAACGACTCAGACGTGAAAGTTGTTGACGAAGGATATGTCGGCGAGCTGTTTCCACACGTAATGCAAAAAGAGCTCGTTTCGCGCGTGGCTCAGCAGCGTGAAGATGGATCTGAACCTGAGGGCGAAGGTTGGTGCGTTCGCTTGTCCCGGAGTTGCAATTTGAAGGTGTGCCAGCCAGAGGTCCCGTGGCCGCCGGAATCTGTATGTTCTAGCTCGAGCTGTAAGGATTTTCGAAAGGTAAAGACAGGAAAGGCCAAGGTCGTCAGAGTTACAGACCGTTTTGCGAATGGGTGCTGACTACTTGACGTAAGGGAGCAGATACCCTTCGCCGCGTCCTACCAAAGCGGGCCAGTGACAAGTTCAGGTGAGGGGTCTTGCATAACTGAAATGAAGGGCATCACGGAAAGAAGCACGGAGGCGAGGTATGCAAGGAAAGGAACAGAAGGCCCCTTTACTACGAGTGGCTGGGTTTAAGACGATGAAACGAGACGGCAGGGACGGCAACGGCAGAAATGTCGTG
>JGI24132J36420_10001097_pt1 | contig 12491 bp, 11 predicted proteins | sample BarGraNGADG00212_3_FD_36420 | JGI IMG/M metagenome (IMG submission 36420) | reverse complement strand
TGGAACGGCCCTCTGACCTGCGAAAACGCTGTCGGGATGACAGGATTTGAACCTGCGACCCCTTGACCCCCAGTCAAGTGCGCTACCAAACTGCGCCACATCCCGAATGGCCCCTGCAAGCCGCCAGTACCCTACCGCACGGTCCTCAGTGAGCCGCCCGTGGCCACGGGTCCCGCAGCAGCCCCCGGCTCAGCGCTTCCGCTTCTCGCGGACCCGCACCGATACGACGATCGGCGTCCCTTCGAAGCCGAACGTCTCACGCAGCCGCCGCTCGATGAACCGGCGGTAGCCCGCCTCGAGGAAGCCCGTGGCGAAGACCACGAATCGGGGTGGCCGGATGTCGGCCTGGGTGGCGAACAGGATGCGAGGCTGCTTGCCGCCGCGCAAGGGGTGCGGATGGGCGGCCACCAGCTCCCCAAGGAAGGCGTTCAACCGCCCCGTCGGCACGCGCTTGTCCCAGGACTCCAGGGACTTCTCGATCGAACTCACCAGTCGGTTGGTGTGCCAGCCGGTGCTCGCGGAGATGTTCACCCGCGGTGCCCACTGCACCTGCACCAGGTCGCGCTCGATCTCCCGCTCCAGGTAGTGGCGGCGTTCCTCGTCCATCAGGTCCCACTTGTTGTAGGCGATCACCAGCGCGCGGCCGGCGTCGACCACCTGGGAGATCACCCTGGTGTCCTGCTCGGTCAGCACGTCGCTGCCGTCCACCAGGACCACCGCGACCTCGGCCTTCTCGATCGCGGCCTGCGTGCGTAGCGAGGCGTAGAAGTCGGCTCCGGTCGTCTGATGGACCCGACGCCGGATGCCCGCGGTGTCGATGAACCACCACGGCCTGCCGTCGATCTCCACCAGCTCGTCGACCGGGTCGCGAGTGGTCCCGGCGACCTTGTCGACCACGACCCGCTGGCTGCCGACCAGGGAGTTCAGCAGGCTGGACTTGCCGACGTTGGGCCGGCCCACCAGGGCGACCCGTCGCGGCCCACCAGCGGTATCGATCCCGCCGTAGGCGGACACCTCGGGCATGGCAGCCACGACGGCGTCCAGCAGCTCCCCCGAGCCCCGACCGTGCAGGGCGGAGACCGGGTACGGCTCGCCAAGCCCCAGACTCCACAGCGCGGCCGCCTCCAGCTCGTGCGCCGGGTTGTCGACCTTGTTCGCGGCGAGGATCACCGGCTTGCCGGACTTGCGGAGCAGCTTGACCACGCGCTCGTCGGTGGCCGTTGGACCGACCCTCGCGTCAACGACGAAGACGACAACGTCCGCGAGGTCGATCGCGATCTCGGCCTGCTCGGCGACCCGCGCGTCAAGGCCTGAGACGTCGGTCTCCCAACCACCGGTGTCCACCATGGTGAACGAGCGCCCGGCCCAGTCGCCCGGGTAGGTGACGCGGTCCCGGGTCACGCCGGGGGTGTCGAGGACGACTGCCTCCCGCCGGCCGAGGACCCGGTTGACCAAGGTTGACTTGCCGACGTTCGGTCGTCCGACGATGGCGACCACCGGCACGGGCCCGGCGGGTCCCTGCGCTCCGCCCTCGACGGCGCGGCCCTCCAACAGCGCCAGGTCCTCCTCCGCGAGGTCGTACTCGACAAGGCCCGCCCGCAGGGCCTGCTCGCGGGCCTGCTCCTCCGGGGAGTCGGGCACGGATGCGTCAGGAAGGCTGGCGGCCTCCGGCAACTCGGGGGCGGCGTCCTGCCCGTCGGACCCGAAATCGGGCGGGGCCGCCTGGGGCGCGTCATCGGTCATGGGGTCCATCTTCCCGTGCCGGACCCTTCAGGGACGAACTGGGGCCTCCGGGCCGCTCTCGTCGGGCTCGCCAGGTGGCGGCCCGCCGGCGTCGGGCTCCCCGCCCTCCGGCCCGGGTCCGTCCGCCGGGAGCGGGATGCCGGTCCGCTCGGACACCGCCTGCACGTGATCGGACAACGCCTCGCGCAGCAGCTCCTGCGCCCGGCTCACCGCCTCCTTGCGCGGCAGTCCCGCCAGGCCCTCCAGCACAACAGGCTCGCCGAACTCCACGAGCATGCGACGACGCAGCCCCGGGACGTGGTGGACGCTCTCCCCCGCGCGCCGGGTGCCGAGGAACGCCATCGGGCACCACGGCCGCACCGGAGCCGACGGCCAGCCACGCCGTCCCGGCACGCGCGTCGGAGACATCGCCGCGACCGCGACTGCCCTCCGGGAAGATGCCGACAACTCCCCCGCGCTTGAGCACAGCGAGCGCCGTTGCCAGTGCCGATCGGCCGTTGCGCCGGTCCACCGAGATCTGCCCGGTGGACCGGAAGAGCCAGCCGAGCGGACCGTTGAACAGTTCGATCTTGACCATGATGTGCGTGCCGCGCGGACAGGTACCGATCATCAGTGGGCCATCAGCGAAGCCCAGATGGTTCCCGGCGACGATCACCGGGCCGGTCCGCGGCACCCGCTCGGCGCCGACGACCCGGGTGTTCCACAGGACTCGCGCCACGAACCACCCGAGCCAACGGCCCCAGCCCGGACCGATCCGGCGCGGCACCTTGGGACGGTCTGAGCTCACCGTCGTCCCGCCAGCTCTCGACGGACCACCGTCAGGACGGCCTCGACCGTCTCGTCGAACGTCAGGGGTGAGGAGTCGACGGTCACCACGCCGTCGGCGGCGGTCCGGAACTCCACCACCGTCGAGTCCTGGGCGTCACGGCGCACCACCTGGTCCCGCGTGGCGGCGATGCTGGCGGCATCGGCAACGCCGTGCACCTCCAGGGCCCGGCGAGCCAGCCGGGCCTCCTCGCTCGCGGTGAGCAGGATCCGCACCTCGGCATCCGGGGCGATCACCGTGGTGATGTCCCGACCCTCGGCGACCACCCCTCGACCACCGCTCCACCCGCCCGCGACCTCCGCCGCGATCAGCCGGCGCTGCCGGCCGCCCAGGTCGGCCCGCACATCCAGGTTGGTCGCGATCAGGCTGACCACCGCGGAGATGGCCGGGTCCCGGATCGCCACGGCGAGGTCGGTACCCCCGACCCGGACGGTCGGCGCAGTGGGGTCAAGACCCATCTCGAGGTCCATCCCCGCGACCGCCACCGCGGCAGCCCGGACGTCCGCGAGGTCAACACCCTGCTCCCGGCACCACCAGGTCGCGGCCCGGTACATCGCGCCCGTGTCGAGGTAGGCCAGGCCCAGTCGGCCCGCCACCTGCCGGCATACGCTGGACTTGCCCGAGCCGGACGGCCCGTCCACCGCGACGACGAGCCCGGTCACGAACCCCCCTGCCCGACGCTCATCCCGCGACCCGCCAGCCTCGCGCGGTCAGCTCCGTCTCGAGCTCCGACCCCAGCCCGCGGAGCACCGCGAGCGACGCAAGACCCACCGGTTGGCGCGGTGCGTGCTCGATCGCCAGCTCCTCCAGGTTGATCCCGGCCGCGCCCATGTCCGCCAGCAGGCGGGCCAGCTCGCCCGGGCGGTCCGGCACCAGCACCGTCACGACGTCGTAGGCGCGGCGCACCCCGCCGTGCTTGCCGGGGATCCGGCTCACGCCGGCGTTCCCGGCCGCGATGGTGGCCGCCAGGACCCCGAGCGCGCCACCGCCGACCCCCTCGGCCCGGGCCGCGGCCGCCACCTGTCCCAGCGCGCCGATGACCTCGTCCAGGTCGGAGCGCAGCGCCTGCAGGACCGGCAAGACCGCACCCGCGTTCGCCGCGAGGATCGAGGTCCACAGCGCCGGGTCGCCGGCGGCGATCCGGGTCACGTCCCGCAGCCCCTGGCCGGCCAGGTCCAGCGCCGCCGGGTCCGCGTCCCGCAGGCGGGCCGCCACAAGGGACGCCGCGATCTGCGGCACGTGCGAGATCACCGCGACAGCCTCGTCGTGCAGGCCCGCGTCCAGCAGCACCGGCGTCGCGCCCAGGTCCGTGACCAGGTCGCGGACCACCAGCACGGCCTCGCCGGTGGACCGCTCGGTGCCCACTACCACCCACGGGCGACCGGTGAACAGATCCGGACGGGCCGCCGTCGGGCCGCTGCGTTCCGAACCCGCCATCGGGTGCGAGCCCACGTAGCGCGTCAGGTCCGCACCCGCTGCACGCAGCGCGGCGATCACGGCACCCTTGACGCTCGCGACGTCGGTCACCACCGCCTGCGGGTGGGCGGCCAGCTCCGCGACGACGACCTCGCCGGTCACGTCCGGTGGTGCGGCCACCACGACGAGGCGTGGCGGGGCGTCGTCGGGAGCGGGCAGCCGGCCGGCGCCGACGTCCCGGGCGAGCAGCACGGTGGTCCGGGACGGATCTGCCAGGACGACGTCGACGCCGAGGGCGCGCAGGGCGAGCCCGATGCTGGCCCCCAGCAGACCGGTGCCGACGATCCGAACCGGGCCGCGGGTGGCGGCGGGCTGGGTCGGCGCAACCACCGGGCCGGGCTGGCTGGTCATTGCGCCAGGTCCCGTCGCAACACCGTCGCACCGTGCAGGTACACGTGCTGCACCTGGCTGCGGGCGACGGGGAGGTCGGCATGCGCCATCAGGCGGACGACGCGCGGCAGTGCGCCCGGCACGTCCATCTCCACCGCGCAGATCAGCGGCACGTCGCCCATCCCCATCTCGCGGGCCGCCGTCGCCGGGAAGTCGCTGCGCAGGTCGGGGCTGCAGGTGAACAGGATGGAGATCAGGGCATCGGCGGTGATCCGATTGGCGTCCAGCACCGCCTGCACCAGCTCGGCGGTGCGGGCGAACAGATGCTCGCGGTCGTCCCGGTCCAGCTGGGTCGCACCGCGGATGGCCCGGACAGTCATCGGGTGGCCTCCCTCGTCGGCCGGGGACGACCCGGCGGGTGCGCGTGCGGTGGAAGGTTACCGGCCCGCCCGCCGCGCCATGCAGACCATCGGCGATCCGAGGCACCGCGTGCCGCGCTCACAGACCCACCTCGGCCATCAGGGCACCCAGCTCCTTGCGGCTGAGCTCCCGCGTCTGGCCCGGCCGNAGGTTGCCGAGGCGCACCGGTCCCATCTGGGTGCGGACCAGCCGGGTGACCGGGTGCCCGACGGCCGCGAACAGCCGCCGCACGATCCGGTTGCGGCCCTCGTGCAGCACCACCTCGACCAGGCTCGCCGACGCGGTTGCGTCCACGACGCGGTAGGAGTCGACCACCACGGGACCGTCGTCGAGGTCGACACCCGTGCGCAGGCGCACGCCGACCGCAGGCTTGACCCGTCCCTGCACCGTGGCGAGGTAGGTCTTGGCCACCCCGTGTGACGGGTGGGCCAGCCGGTTGGCCAGCTCCCCGTCGTTCGTGAGCAGCAGCAGGCCCTCGGTCTCCGCATCCAGCCGCCCGACNTGGAACAGCCGTTCCGGGCGGTCGGCGACGAACTGTGCGAGGGACGGGCGGCCCTGCGGGTCGCTCATCGTCGAGACAACGCCGAGCGGCTTGTTCAGGACGATCGTGACCACCGAGGTGTCCAGCTGGAGCCGCAGGCCGTCCACATGCACGACCGCGGACCGNGGGTCGATCCGAACGCCCTGCTCGGCGACCACGACGCCGTCCACGCTCACCCGTCCGGCCGCGATCAGCTCCTCACAGGCCCGGCGAGAACCCAGCCCGGCCCCGGCCAGCACCTTCTGCAGGCGCACGCCGTCCGGGTCGTGCACATCGGCCGGACGGTCGGCGTGGCGGTCGCTCATCGGTCCTGCGCCTCGTCGATGCCCGACATGGCCTCCAGGTCCGGCAGGTAGGGCGCGAGCGGCGGGAGCTCGTCAAGGCTCGCCATGCCCATCCGCTCCATGAAGTACGACGTCGTGCCGTAGAGCAGGGCGCCGCTGGGCTCGGTACCCACCTCCGCCACCAGGCCGCGCGTGACAAGGGTGCGCATCACCGACTCAACGTTCACCCCGCGCACCGCGGAGACCTGTCCTCTCGTGACCGGCTGCCGGTAGGCGATCACCGCGAGGGTCTCCAGCGCGGCCTGGGTGAGCCGGGCGGCCTGGCCCTCCAGCACGAANCGCCCGACGACGTCGGCGTGCGCGGGTGCGGAGTACACCCGCCAGCCTCCGCCNGCCTCCCGTAGCTCNAACCCTCGGGGGCGGCCGCCGGACTCGCCGCGGTACTCCGCGGCGAGNGACGCCAGGATCGCCTCGACCTGGCCGGTGGGCACGCCGAGGACCGTGGCCAGCTGCACGGCGGGGACCGGCTCGTCGGCCACCATCAGCACCGCCTCGAGGGCGGCTGCGGCGCCACCGGGCAGGTCGGCCACGTCGAAGGCCAGCTCATCCACCGCGGGGGTGGCGTCGTCGGGGATCGTCACGAGCCGTTCCTCTCCTCGTTCGCCTCGGGCGGCGACGAGTCGGCCGCCCTGAGGTCGGTCGGTGCACCGGCCGATGCGTCGGCGTCGACCGGTGTGCCGTGGTACTCGTCCTGCACCGTCACATCCGTGTCGCCACCCGTCCACCGGATGGTCAGGTCACCGAGCGGGGTCACCTGGTCGAACGCGATGACGCCCTCCCGGAACAGCTCCAGCAGGGCAAGGAACCGGGCGACCACCATCCCGGTGGACGTNGCGTCGTGCACGAGGCTGCGGAAGGTGCCGGATCCCCCGCGACGCAGCCGGTCGACGAGCACNGCGGCCTGCTCGCGCACNCTCACGGCGGCCGTGTAGATGTGGCCCAGGTCGACTCCCGGCTTGTCCGGCCGGGGCTGCATCGCGTGCGCTGCGAGCACGGCGAGCTGGTCCGGGCCGATCCGGAGCACCAGCTCGGGCAGCAGNGCGGCCAGGTGCGGNTCGAGGCCGACCTGGCGCGGCAGGCTCCGGGCCTGCTCGGCCAGCCGAGCAGCGATCCCGGCTGCCACCTCCTTGAATGCCCGGTACTGCAGGAGCCGCGCGAAGAGCAGGTCCCGCGCCTCCAGCATCTCCAGGTCCTCGGCGTCGTCGACNTCGGTCGCCGGCAGCAGGCGTGCGGCCTTGAGGTCGAGCAGGGTGGCCGCGACCACAAGGAACTCGCTGAGATGGCCGAGCCCCCACGGCGAGTCGCTGTCCTCGGCGTGCCGCACCGCGGCGATGAACTCGTCCGTGACCTGGGCAAGGGCGACCTCGGTGATGTCCAGCCGGTGCCGGGAGATCAGGCTGAGGAGCAGGTCGAACGGACCCGAGAAGTTGTCCAGGTGCACCTGGAAGCCACCGGCGCTCGCCGGTGCAGCGACCGCCCCACCCGGCTGCTCCTCAGGCGGCATCGCCGCGGGCCACGAGCTCTCGTGCGAGCTGGCGGTACGCCACCGCACCAGGGTGGTTCGGCGCGAAGGTGGTGATCGGTTCGGCGGCCACCGAGGAGTCGGGGAACTTCACGGTCCGCCTGATCACGGTGTGCAGCAGCTGGTCGCCGAACGCCTCCTGCACCCGGGCCAGGACCTCCTTTGGAGTGCAGCGTGCGCGGGTCGTGCATGGTCCCGATGATGCCGTCGACGTGCAGACGAGGGTTCAGCCGGTCGCGCACCTTCTCCACGGTCTCGATCAGCAGGGCGACCCCGCGCAGCGCGAAGAACTCGCACGCCAACGGGATGAGCACGCCGTGCGCGGCGGTCAGGGCGTTCACGGTCAGCAGGCCGAGGGACGGCTGGCAGTCCACCAGGATCACGTCGTAGTCCGCCTCGGCCGGGCGCAGCGCCCGGGACAGGACCGACTCACGCGCCACCTCGCCCACCAGCTGCACCTCCGCCGCGGAGAGGTCGATGTTCGCCGGCAGCACGTCGAGGCCCTCGATGGAAGTGGGACGCACGATGTCCGCCAGCTGGGCCTTGCGGTCCATCAGGAGCGTGTAGACGGTGTCGTCGAGCTCGTGCGGGTTGATGCCAAGGCCCACCGAGGCGGCGCCCTGGGGATCGAAGTCCACGACCAGCACGCGCCGGCCGTACTCGGCCAGCGCCGCCGCCAGGTTGATGGTCGTGGTGGTCTTGCCCACCCCGCCCTTCTGGTTGCACAGGGCGATGATCCGGGCGGGCCCGTGGCTGTCAAGGGGCGCAGGGATGGGGAAGTCCGGGATGGCTCGACCGATGGGGTCCGTCATGGCCTGCGCGGCTCCGCGGTCCTGGCTTCTCACGGGCCCGAGGCTACCGCAGCCGGACCCATCGATCGGGGCTGCAACACCGGCGGCACGAGGTCAGCCGAGCGCCCGCGGGTGAGCCAGCGCGTAGACCTCGCGCAGGGAGTCCGGCGTGACATGGGTGTAGATCTGCGTTGTCGTCACGGACGCATGCCCGAGCAGCTCCTGGACCACCCGGACGTCGGCGCCACCGGCGAGCAGGTGGGTGGCGAAGGAGTGCCGCAGCGTGTGCGGCGACACGTCGTCGGTGATGCCGGCGCGCCGTGCGGCCTGCCGGAGCACCGCCCACGCGGTCTGCCGGCTCAGACGCGCCCCACGGGTGTTGAGGAACACCGCGGCTGTCCCGCGGCCGCCGGTCGCCAGGGCCGGGCGGGCGCGAACCAGATAGGCCTCGACGGCCTGCACGGCGTACGAGCCGACCGGCACGACGCGCTCCTTGCTGCCCTTGCCGAGCAGACGGGCCGACGCCCGGTCCGGGTCGAGGTCGACGTCGTCGACGTCCAGGCCGACCACCTCGCTGATCCGGGCCCCGGTGGAGTAGAGCAGCTCCAGCAGCGCCCGGTCGCGCAGCGGGACCGGACCCTCACCCTGGCCGGCGGCGTCGAGCAGTCGCTCGACGTCCTCGACGCTCATCGCCCGGGGCAGCCGACGTGGCTGCGCCGGTGGCCGAACCCCCTGCGAGGGGTCAGTCGTCGTCGCGCCCTCGACGGCGCAGAACCGGTGCCAGCCGTGCACCGCAGCCACGACCCGCGCGGTGGAGGACGCCGCCAGCGGGGAGAAGTCGCCGCCGCCCGTGCGCAGGTCGGTGACGAAGGCGCGGATGTCCGCCTCCTCGATCTGGTCCGGCGCGGTACGCCCTCGGTTCGCCAGGAACCCCGCGTACCTGGTCAGGTCGCGGCGATAGGCGGCAAGGGTGTTGCGGGCCAGGCCCCGTTCCACGGCCAGGTGGTCGAGGTAGGCGTCCATCACGCGCACGACGGCGGACGACGCGGTGCGCGCGGTGCCCGCGCTGCCGGCGGTGCCGGCCAGGTCAGGGCGCACGGGGGCGGGCTCCGATCTGCAGACGACTGGTGACGATGGTACGCCGGGACCCTCGGCCCGCCCGGGCTGACGATCCGCCCGGGCCGCCGACCCTGCCGAGGGCGCGCGCCTTGCCGGCGTCCACCACCCGGCCGGCGCGCCACCTGCGGCGACGCGCCGGTACGCTCGGAGGCGTTGGCCATCGGCTCGTCCGGTGCCTTCGCACACCCTGGCCGACCCCGTCGCGGGCCGCCGTGCCCAGCACTTGTCGGACGACCCCGGGCTGATGCTCCGGGCAGGAATGGGGATCGTGAACAGCGCAGCCAGCACCGACCTCGAGTGGACCGACCTTGACCGCCGCGCCGTCGACACGTTGCGCGTGCTCGCGGCCGATGCGGTGCAGAAGGTCGGCAACGGCCACCCCGGTACGGCGATGAGCCTGGCGCCGGCCGCCTACCTGCTGTTCCAGCGGTTCCTGCGGCACGACCCGCGGGACTCCCGCTGGGCGGGCCGGGACCGGTTCGTGCTCTCCGCCGGGCACTCCTCGCTCACCCTCTATCTGCAGCTGTACGCCTCGGGCTACGACCTGTCGCTGGAGGACCTTGCCAGCCTGCGGACCTGGGGCTCCAGGACGCCCGGTCACCCCGAGTACCGGCACACCGACGGGGTGGAGATCACCACCGGCCCGCTCGGCCAGGGTCTGGCCTCGGCAGTCGGCATGGCGATGGCCGCGCGTCGGGAGCGTGGGCTCTTCGACCCCGACGCGCCCGCCGGCACCAGCCCGTTCGACCACACCATCTGGGTGATCGCCAGCGACGGCGACCTGATGGAGGGCGTCACGTCGGAGGCGTCCTCGCTCGCCGGCCACCAGGAGCTGGGCAACCTCGTCGTGATCTACGACGACAACCACATCTCGATCGAGGACGACACCGACGTCTCGTTCAGCGAGGACGTCCTGGCCCGCTACGCCGCCTACGGGTGGCACACCCAGCGGGTGGACTGGACCAACGGCGGCACCGGGTACAGCGAGGACGTGGTCGCGCTGGCCGACGCCCTCGCCGCGGCAAGGGCCGAGACCGGGCGGCCGTCGATCATCTCCCTTCGCACGATCATCGGCTGGCCCGCGCCGACCAAGAAGAACACCGGTGCGGTGCACGGCTCGGCACTCGGGGCGCCCGAGGTGGCCGCCGTCAAGGAGCTGCTCGGCTTCGACCCCGATCAGCAGTTCCACGTCGACGACGCGGTGCTCGCCCGGGCCCGCGCCGTTGCCGACCGCGGCGGGCTTGCGCATGCGCAGTGGGACAACGCGTTCACCGAATGGCGCGCCCGCAACACCGAGCGGGCCGAGCTCTTCGACCGGATGGCCGTCCGGAGCCTGCCGGTCGGCTGGACGGACGCACTGCCCGTGTTCCCGGCCGGGAAGGCCGTTGCCACCCGATCGGCGTCAGGCAAGGTGCTCAGCGCGCTGGCACCCGTCCTCCCCGAGCTGTGGGGCGGGTCGGCCGACCTCGCCGGCTCCAACAACACCTCCATGGACGGCGAACCGTCGTTCCTGCCGACCCGGCACAGCACCAAGGAGTTCAGCGGCAACCCCTACGGCCGCACCCTGCACTTCGGCATCCGCGAGCACGCGATGGGTTCGATCCTGAACGGCATCGCACTGCACGGTGGCACCCGCCCGTACGGCGGCACCTTCCTGGTGTTCAGCGACTACATGAGGCCGGCGGTACGCCTGGCCGCACTCATGCAGGTCCCCGTGACGTACGTCTGGACGCACGACTCGATCGGCCTCGGCGAGGACGGGCCCACCCACCAGCCGGTGGAGCACCTTGCGTCGCTGCGCGCGATCCCCGGGCTCGATGTCGTCCGGCCCGCCGACGCGAACGAGACCGCCTGGGCGTGGCGCACCATCCTGGAGCGCACCCACCNCCCCGCNGGTCTGATCCTGACCCGGCAGAACGTCCCGACCNTCGAACGGGGCACGGCCGCCGAGGGCGACACCCTTGCCCCGGCCGACGGCGTCGCCGCCGGGGCCTACGTGCTGGCCGAGGCCAGGGGCGGCTCCCCAGCGGTGATCCTGCTCGCCACGGGTTCGGAGGTGCAGCTCGCGCTCGCCGCCCGCGAGACCCTCGAAGCCGACGGCATCGGCACGCGGGTGGTGTCGGTGCCCTGCCGGGAGTGGTTCGACGAGCAGGACGACGCCTACCGCGACCGCGTGCTGCCGTCAGCCGTTCGCGCCCGGGTATCGGTGGAGGCCGGTATCGCCCTGGGCTGGCGCGACCTGGTCGGTGACGCCGGCCGGTCGATCTCGCTGGACCACTTCGGCGCGTCGGCGGACTACGAGCGGCTCTACGCCGAGTTCGGCATCACCGCGGACGCCGTGGTTGCGGCGGCACGGGCATCCCTTGCGGACGCCGCCGCGGGCACGACGCCGGGTGGACCGGCCCGGGCCTGACCCCAGGAGGACGCATGACGAACCTCAGCACGCCCGACAGCGCAGCACTTCCGGCACCGATCGCTCGGCTCCGGGACGAGGGGGTGGCGATCTGGCTCGACGACCTGTCCCGCGAGCTGCTCTCGGGGGGTGAGCTCGCCCGCCTGGTGCGGGAGCGCGGCGTCGTCGGGGTGACCAGCAACCCGACCATCTTCGCCTCGGCGATGGCGCAGGGGCATGCGTACGACGACCAGCTCCGCACGCTGGCCGCCGCCGGGACGGCGCTGGACGACGCGGCCCTGGCGCTCATGACGCAGGACGTTCGGGATGCCTGCGACCTGCTGGCCGGGCTGCACCGGTCCAGCGGCGGGCTCGACGGACGGGTCTCGCTCGAGGTCGCGCCGAGCCTTGCCCGCGACACGGCCGGGACCGTCGCGATGGCGAAGCAGCTGTGGACGATGGTCGACCGGCCGAACCTCTACATCAAGATCCCGGCGACCGCCGAGGGCCTGCCGGCGATCGCGGATGCGACGGCGGCGGGGATCAACGTCAACGTGACTCTGATCTTCTCCCTCGACCGGTACCGCGGTGTGCTGGATGCGTACCAGGAGGGGCTCGAGCGCGCCCGGGCCGCCGGTCACGACCTCGCCCGGATCGACTCGGTCGCCTCCTTCTTCGTGTCCCGGGTGGACACCGCCGTCGACAAGCGGCTCGACGCCATCGGGACCGGCGAGGCCGCGGCGCTGCGTGGCACGATCGCGATCGCCAACGCCCGGCTCGCGTACCGGATCTTCGCCGAGACCACGGCGACGGACCGATGGCAGGACCTCGCGGCGGCCGGCGCCCGCCCGCAACGCCCGTTGTGGGCGTCGACGGGCGTCAAGGACCCGAGCTACTCCGACACCCGCTACGTCGACGAGCTCGTCGCACCCGGTGTTGTCAACACGATGCCCGGCGCCACCCTCGAGGCGGTCGCGGACCACGCGA
>JGI24132J36420_10001095_pt1 | contig 12500 bp, 10 predicted proteins | sample BarGraNGADG00212_3_FD_36420 | JGI IMG/M metagenome (IMG submission 36420) | reverse complement strand
AGGGCATGCTCGACGCCGGCGCCGACGGCATGGACTTCGACACGACCGGCGGAGCCGGCGAGTTCGTGATCGGCGTGCACGGCGAGCTCGAGTGGGAGGGCCGGCGGCTCGCCGGCCTCTGGCCGCGTGAACAGCTCGAGGTCTGCCAGGACGCCGGCGTCACCATCGTCGGGCTGGCGGTCAACATCCGCACCGGCAGGAGTTGCTTCCGGAACACGGCCTACGCGCTCACGCTGATCAAGCCCTGCATGGACGTGGCTCGCATCCCGGTGCACCCCAACGTCGGAGAGGGCGTGGTCGGCGTGCCGGTGAACGGCTATTCGCCCGAGGACGCGGCGTCGCAGGCGGCACGAGCCTGCGTGGCCATCCTGCGCTACGACGGGTTGTGGGTGGGCTCGGGTGACTCCCGGGGAATGGACGTCACCCACGCGCTCGCCGCGGGCATGGGCGGGATGCGGACTGCCGGAGACCTGGTGGCTCGCATGCAGATGTCCAAGGGGATGCGCCTCAAGGAAGCCAAGGAGCACGTGGCCGGCAAGCTCGGCTGCACGGTGCGCGACCTGAGCGACAGCTACGCCATGGAGCAGATCATGGGCGAGAAGGGCCTGGGAAGGATCCTGGACCACTCCAACCTGCATCCCGGGGAGCCGAACGCGATGACGGCCAAGTTCCGCCTCGCCGAGCTGCTCGGCATCAGCATCGACTCGGTGGAACGCTTCGAGGAGATGGCGGGCATCTGAGCACGCTCTGATTCGCGGGGTCTTGGCTAGCGTCCACGAACGTGGTGAACGCCGGGAAGAGGGCTGGAGCCGACGCTCGGAATCGAACCGAGGACCCCTTCATTACGAGTGAAGTGCTCTGCCAGCTGAGCTACGTCGGCACCGTGAGGCGTCTGCGATTCTAGGGCACGGGGGCCGCGGGCGCAAAGCCGCGCCCGAGGCGCGGACCGGCGCCCGCCCGCCTCAGGGGCCCTCCCGTGCCACGGCCGGTCCCCCGTCAGACTGCACAAACCTCCGGCCGTTCTTAACCTCCCGCAACGCTGGGTACCTTTTGTGCGTCTACAGTCTCTCAACGAGACGGCCTTTCCGCCGCAGCCCGGCGCAGGTCCGTCTCACGCCCCGACCATCAACTTCAAGGGGAGGCAGATGGCCACAGCCCGAACCACCCGGCCCACGGCCGACGCGACGTAGCGCGATGCGTCCTGGGCCTCGCGGGTCTGCGTCCGCCACGACGCGCGCACCAGGCTCCGCCGCTTCCGTCACTTCCTGAAGGAGGAGAATGAAGAAAACACTCACCATCACGACACTGGCCATCGTGGTCATCGCCGGCGCGGTCATGCTGTTCGCGGGCGTCACCGCTCCGAAGACCAGCGCCACGACGTCCCTGTGCCACGCCACGACCCTGTCGATCAAGGCTCCGCGTACCGTGGCGCGGGGCAAGACCATCACGGTCACCGGCAAGGAAGCCAAGGCGCCTTCTCATTCGGTGAAGGCCACGCTGCAGAGTCGCAAGTCCACGTCGACCAAGTGGGTGAACAAGGCCACTGCCAACCTGTCCTCCGCCGGCGGCTACTCGCTGAAGTGGAAGGCCCCCGCCAAGAAGGGGAGCTACAAGATCCGTGTGCGGATCACCCATTCGGGAGCGTCACACACGTCCGCGACCAAGACGGTCAAGGTCAAGTAAGCGCTCGAGCTTGCGGGTCGGCTGCCGTCGCCACCAGTGCAGGCAGCCGACCCGCCGCTCGCGCTTTGGTGCGCCTCCGCCGCCGGCCGCGGAGGCGCTGCTGTACGTCGCGTCCAGCAGGCGCGACGGCGGAGGGACCGTGCGGCCGGTGGGCCGCCGTTGCTCGAACTCGGGTGGAACCCCTAGAATCAGACCGTAAGGAGTACCAGCGCCGTGGGCGGGTGATGCCCGCGGCCTTCTCTGAGGGGTCACTGTGGGCGGCCTGGCAGCCGAGATCCGAGTCCTGCTCGTCGACGACCACGCCATCGAGCGTCAGGGTGTGCGGGCGCTTCTCGATGCGGAGCCCGACATCACCGTCGTCGGCGAGGCCGGCGACGGGCTCGAGGCTTTGCCGCTGGTGGGCTCCTGCGCCCCCGACGTGATCATCACCGAGACGATCATGCCGCGCATGAACGGGCTGGAGCTCACCGGCCAGGTCTTGCGGCGCTATCCGCGGCTCAAGGTCCTCGCCCTCACCCGCAACGATCGCAAGGACTGCGTGCTTCGGCTCGTGCAGGCCGGGGCCACCGGCTATCTGCTCAAGACGGTGACCACCGACGAGCTGGTCTCCGCCGTGCGCGCCGTCGTCGACGGCGGCCGCGTGCTGCAGCCGAAGACGCTCGAGGTCGTGCTCAAAGACTACGTGCAACGCGTCGGCGAGACGCATCCTCGTCGCGCCGCCGACGAGCTCACGGCGCGCGAGCGTGAGGTGCTCAAGCTCATCGCCGAGGGCAACACCAACCAGGACATCGCCGAGTTGCTGTGCCTCAGCCGCAAGACGGTCGAGACGCACCGCGGCAACATCATGGACAAACTGGACCTGCACAAGGTCACCGACCTCGTGAAGTACGCCATCCGCGAAGGGCTGACCGGGCTGGAGTAAGGCGCGCCGCCGCGCCTGCGACAAGTGGGACTGCCCCTCTCCACTTGTTGTACAGATGGGGGGAGGTCGCGAGCGCCGTCTCGTGGTAGCCTGTAACTTGTGAAAGTACTCACGCGGGGGAACCTCTGCACCGTGCCACCGTCTCTCTTCACGGTGACGCAAGGCACCCGCAGCACGTCTTCACGCTCTGGCTCCGAGGGGGATGCGGGGCTCGTGCATCAGCCAGGCAGTTGACGAACTGGAGAGGAGAATGACGGAGCTAGCAACGAAAACTGAAGCTCTAGCCCTTCACAAGCAGTTCTATGAGGACGTGCTGAGCATGCCCGGGGGGGAGAAGATCCGCATCTGCCAGCAGTGCGGCACCTGCACCGGGTCTTGCCCCACGAGCTATCTCATGGACTATGGCCCTCGCGAGATCATCGCCGCGTTCCGCGCCGGGATGATCGATCGCATCGTCAAGAGCAACACCATCTGGCTCTGCACCTCGTGCTACTACTGCACCGTGCGCTGCCCGGCCGGCATCAAGATCACCGACCTCATGTATGAGTTGAAACGGCTCGCCATCAAGTACGACCTCGTGCCGAAGGGCAGCAAGTCGCCCGCCATGACCAAGTACTTCGTGGACAGCGTGCACAAGCACGGCCGCAACCACGAGGTCGAGCTGATGGCCAAGTTCATGATCACGCGGGACTGGGGCCTGCCCTTCAAGTTCGCGGGCACTGGTCTCAAGCTGTTCGCGGGCGGGCGTCTGCCCCTGTTCGCCAAGAACATCAAGGGCAAGGACGAGCTCGACAAGATCAGCGCCTACCTCGATGCTCAGGAGGCGAAGGCCCAATGAAGTATCTGTATTATCCCGGCTGCTCGGCCGAAGCCACCGGCAAGGCTTACGACATCTCCGCCCGCGTCATGATGGACAAGCTGGGCGTGGAGCTCGTCGAGCTCGACGACTGGAACTGTTGCGGCGCCACCAGCTACTTCAGCGTGCGCGAGCTCGATTCGTTCGCCATCGCCGCGCGCAACCTCGCCATCGCCCAGACGCAGGGCGACGAGGACCTCTGTGTCATCTGCAACGCCTGCTACACCACGCTGGCGAAGACCAATCGGTACATGGCCGAGAGCACGGAAGTGCACGAGGCCGTCAACGGCGCTCTCGGCGCCGTGGGGCGCGAATACCATGGCACGAAGCCCGTGCGCCACGTCATGGACATCCTCGTCAACGACGTCGGCGTCGATGCTATCGCCGAGAAGGTCACGCGCCGGCTCACCGGCATCAAAGTCGCTCCCTACTACGGCTGCCAGTACTCGCGCCCCATGGGCGACTTCGACGATCCCGAGTTCCCCACCACGATGGACAGGCTGTTCGAGGCTCTGGGGGCCGAGGTCATCACCGACTTCCCCGGCAAGGCCAAGTGCTGCGGCGGCATGATGATGCTCACCAAGGAAGAAGGCGCCCTGCGCCTCTGCCACGAGCTCCTCAAGGGCGCCCAGGATGGCGGCGCCGACGTCATCGTCTGCGCCTGCCCGCTCTGCGAGATGAACGTGGAGGGCTACCAGCCGCGGGTCAACAAGACGTTCGGGACGAACTTCGACATCCCGGTGATGTACTTCACCCAGCTCGTCGGACTGGCCCTCGGGGCCGATCCCAAGCAGTTGGCCATCGATAAACAGATCGTCTCCTGCGACCGAGTCGTCGCGGCGATCCCGGCATGAGCGGCGAGGAGGAGACGAACATGGCCGAAGACAAGATCGCGGTCTATTTCTGCCACTGCGGCACCAACATCGCCGGCAAGGTCGACGTCGACAAGGTCGTCGCCTGGGCCGCGGAGCAGCCCAACGTGGCCATCGCCCGCGAGTACAAGTACATGTGCTCGGACCCGGGCCAGGACCTCATCAAAGAGGACATCCAGCAGCACGGCATCAACCGCGTCGTGGTCGCCGCCTGTTCGCCGACCATGCACGAACCGACCTTCCGCAAGGCCGCATCCGACGCCGGCCTCAANCCGTACCTGCTCCAGATGGCCAACGTGCGCGAGCACTGTTCGTGGGTCACCGTGGACAAGGACGAGGCGACCGAGAAGGCCAAGCGCATCCTCAACGCCCAGATCCACCGCCTGCCGTTCAACGAGGCGCTGGATCCCATCGAGGTGCCGGTCAACCCCGCCGTCATGGTGGTGGGCGGCGGCATCGCCGGCATCGAGGCGGCGCTGAAGCTGTCGGCCACNGGCAAGAAGGTCTACCTCGTCGAGAAGAACCCGTCGATCGGCGGCCACATGGCGATGTTCGACAAGACCTTCCCGACGCTCGACTGCGCGGCGTGCATCCTCACGCCGAAGATGTCGGCCGCCGGCAAGGACGCCAACATCGAGATGATGGCCTACAGCGAGGTCGTCGAGGTCGACGGCTACGTGGGCAACTTCAAGGTCAAGGTCAACAAGAAGGCGCGCTACGTCAACACCGACACGTGCACCGGCTGCGCCGCCTGCGTGGACGCCTGTGTGGTGCGCAAGGTGCCCAGCGAGTTCGATCAGGGGCTCGGCAAGCGCAGCGCCATCTACATCCCGTTCCCGCAGGCCGTGCCGCTGCGCGCTACCATCGACGCCGAGAAGTGCCTGACGCTGAAGGGCAAGAAGTGCAAGCAGCCCTGTACCACGGCCTGCGGCCCCGGCGCCATCGACTTCGAGCAGAAGGACGAGGTCGTCGAGCTCGAGGTGGGCGCCATCATCATGGCGACCGGGTTCGAGCTCTGGGACCCCGGCCAGGACGCGCGCTACGGCTACGGGCGCCTCGACAACGTGATNACCAGCCTCGAGTTCGAGCGCATCTCCAATGCTTCGGGGCCGACCGGCGGCGAGATCGTCTGCAAGAACGGCGAGCCGCCCAAGTCGGTCGCCATCCTGCACTGCGTCGGCAGCCGCGACCTGAACTACCAGGAGCACTGCTCGCGCGTCTGCTGCATGTACTCGCTCAAGTTCTCGCANCTCATCAAGGAGCATCTGCCCGAGACCGAGGTGTACGAGCTCTACATCGACATGCGCTGCTNCGGCAAGGGCTACGAGGAGTTCTACCGGCGCCTCATGGACGAGGGCGTGCACATGGTGCGCGGCCGCGCCGCCGAGGTCACCGACCTCGCCTTGTCGCCGGAAGAGGAAGGGCGCCTCGTCGTGAAGACCGAGGACACGCTGCTCGGCATCGTGCGGCGCATCCCGGCCGACATGGTCATCCTCTCCAGCGGCCTTGCCCCGGCCAAAGACGCCAAGGCCGTCAGCCAGACCTTCGGCTTCGGCTGCTCGGCCGACGGCTTCTTCCTCGAGCGTCATCCCAAGCTCGAGCCCGTCAGCACGCTCACCGACGGCATCTTCATCGCCGGCTGCTGCCAGTACCCCAAGGACATCCCCGACACGGTCGCCCAGGCGGGCGCCGCGGCGGCGGGCGCTCTGGCGCTGGTCGACAATGCGACGGTCAAGGTCGAGCCCACGATCTCGTACATCGACCCCGAGAAGTGCAGCGGCTGCCACATCTGCGTCGGGCTCTGCCCGCATGTCGCCATCCAGTACAACGAGGAGAAGAAGGTCGCCGAGGTCATCACCGCCGCCTGCAAGGGCTGCGGTGTGTGCGTCGCCGCCTGTGGCTCCAACGTGCCGCAGCAGCGTGGCTATCTCGATAACCAGATCTTCGCCGAGATNGAAGGGGCCATGGCCCTGTGAGGCCCGGCGTCAGTGAAGGAGACGACAGTGAGTGATCAGTTCGAACCGCGTCTGATCGGGTTCCTCTGCCGCTGGTGCAGCTACAACGGCGCCGACCTCGCCGGCACGTCGCGGCTCAAGTACCCGCCGAACATGGTACCCATCAAGACCAACTGCTCCGGGCGTGTCGACGCGACCCACCTCCTGAAGGCGCTCAAGGAAGGCGCCGACGGCGTGCTCATCGCTGGCTGTCACCCGGGCGACTGCCACTACGTCAACGGCAACTACCGCACCGCCGGGCGCTTCCCGCTCACCGAGAAGCTCCTCGAGCAGCTCGGCCTCGAGCATGGGCGCGTGCGCCTCGAGTGGGTCTCGGCCGCCGAGGGCGACAAGTTCGCCCGCGTGGTCACCGAGTTCACCGAGGAGATCCGCGCCCTCGGCCCCCTCGGCTGGGGCGCGCAGTTCAGGGACGAAAGCGCCGAGGTCGTCGAGGAGGCGGTGTCCGCATGAGCAAGTTCAAGTTCGCCATGTACTGGGCCGGCAGCTGCGGCGGGTGTGAGATCTCCGTCCTCGAGATCGAGGAGAAGATCCTCGAGGTGGACGCCAACTTCGACGTGGTCTTCTGGCCGGTCGCGGCCGACTTCAAGTACAAGGACGTCGAGGGCTACGACGACGGCTTCATCGATCTCTGCCTGTTCAACGGCTGCATCCGCAACAGCGAGAACGAATACGTCGCTAAGCTGCTGCGCCAGAAGAGCAAGGTCCTCGTGGCCTTCGGCTCCTGTGCCACGACGGGCGGCATCCCCGGGCTGGCCAACGTCGCCAACGCCCAGGAGATCAAGGACCTCGTGTATCGCGACAACCCGTCGCTCGACAACCCCGACGGCGTGTATCCGCAGGAGCGGTACACGGTGCCCGAGGGAGAGCTCGAGCTGCCGCACCTGTACGACACCGTGAAGACCCTCGGGCAGACCATCGACGTGGACTACTTCATGCCTGGCTGCCCTCCCGAGGCGCACCAGATCGCGGCGGTGCTCGACGTCGTCATCGCCGCTCTCAAGAAGGGCAAAGGTGCGCTGCCGGCCAAGGGCGCTACGATCGGCGTGGCCCCCAAGACCTGCTGCGACGAGTGCAAGAGAGTCAAGGAAGAGAAGAAGATCAGCAGCTTTCGGCGCATCTGGGAGTTCATCCCCGACGTTGAGCAGTGCCTGCTCGAACAGGGCGTCATCTGCATGGGACCTGCCACGCAGGCAGGCTGCGGCGCGCGCTGCACCACCGTGGGCATGCCCTGCCGCGGCTGCTACGGCGCCCCCGAAGGCGTTCTCGACCAGGGCGCCAAGATGCTCAGCACCGTGGCCTCCATCGTCGATGCGCCGACGCCCGCGGAGATCGCCGAGATCGCGGCGTCCGTGCCGGACCCGGTGGGTACCTTCTACCGCTTCGGGCTCGCCGATTCGCTGCTCAGGAGGGCGAGGGTCTAGATGAAAAAGGTAACAGTCGATCCCATCACCCGGCTCGAGGGCCACGGCAAGATCGAGATCTTCGTGAACGACGCCGGAGAGGTAGCCAACGTCTACTTCCAGATCCCCGAGCTGCGCGGCTTCGAGCGCTTCTGCGTCGGCCGCCCGGTCGAGGAGCTGGCGCGCATCACGCCGCGCATCTGCGGCGTGTGCCCGGAAGCTCACCACATNGCGGCCACCAAGGCCATCGACGCCGTGTTCGGCGTCGAGGTCGCGCCCACCGGCCGGTTGCTGCGTGAGCTCCTGTACAACGCGTTCTACGTGACCGACCACACGACGCACTTCTACATCCTCGCCGGCCCCGACTTCATCATGGGCCCGCAGTCCGACCCGGCGGCGCGCAACATCCTCGGCGTGATCAACAAGGTCGGTCTCGAGACCGGTGGCGCCGTGATCAACCTGCGCGCCGAGGCCGCCGAGCTCATCAGCATGATCGGCGGCAAGCAGATCCACCCGGTCTGCGGCCTGCCGGGCGGCGTCAGCCAGGCGATCACCGCCGAGCAACGCGACCGTATGGTGCAGATCACGACCGGCATGGTCGAGTTCGCGAAGTTCACCCTGCAGCTCTTCGACGACGTCGTCCTCGGCAACAACGACTACGTCGACCTCATCAAGAGCGACGCGTTCAACCANGCCACCTACAACATGGGCATGGTCGACGCCGACAACAAGGTCAACTTCTACGACGGCCAGATCCGCGTCACCGGCCAGGACGGCTCGGAGCTCGAGAAGTTCGACGGCAGCGATTACCTCGCGCACATCGCCGAGCACGTCGAGCCGTACAGCTACCTCGTCTACCCGTACCTCAAGTCGGTCGGCTGGAAGGGCTTCGTGGACGGCAAGGACTCGGGCGTGTACCGGGCTTCGCCGCTGAGCCGCCTCAACGCCGCCGACGGCATGGCGACGCCGCTCGCCCAGCAGGAGTACGAGCGGTACTTCTCCACGCTGGAGGGCAAGCCGGTGAACGCCACCCTGGCGACGCACTGGGCGCGCCTCGTGGAGCTGCTCTACGCGGCCGAACGCGCCCACGAGCTGGCCACCGACCCCGAGATCATCGACCCCGACGTGCGGAACATCCCCACGGGCATCGTGGGCGAGGGCGTCGGTGTGGTCGAGGCCCCGCGCGGCACGCTGTACCACCACTACAAGACCGACGACAAGGGCATGGTCACTAACGTCAACCTCATCGTCGGCACGACCAACAACAACGCCGCCATCTCGATGTCTTTGAAGAAGGCCGCGGAAGGCCTCATCAAGGGCGGCACCGAGATCGGCGAAGGCACGCTCAACATGATCGAGATGGCCTTTCGCGCCTACGACCCGTGCTTCGGCTGCGCTACGCATACGCTGCCCGGCGACATGCCGCTCGAGGTCACGGTCAAGAGCGAGACCACGCGCGACATCATCACCAGAGTCAAGAGGAACATGTGACGTGAGCTCCACCCTCGTCCTCGGCATGGGGAACCCGATTCTGTCTGACGACGGCGTCGGGTTGGTCGTCGCCCAGCGTTTGCGGGAGACCCCCATGCCGGGGGCGGTGGAGGTCCGCGAGAGCGAGGTGGCGGGTCTTCGTCTGCTCGAGCTTGTGCGCGGATTCACTCGCGTCATCATTATCGACGCGCTCAAGAGTCCCGCCGACAGCGCCCGCCAACCNGGCGAGATCGTGCGCTACGAGGCCAAGGACTTCAAGGGCGGCCAGCGCTACGGTTCCGCTCATTCCATCGGGCTGGGGACGGTGCTGGAGCTCGGCGCTCGTCTCGGCTACGACATGCCGCGGGACGTCGTCGTGTACGCCGTCGAGGCGGTGGATGTGGAGACATTCGGCGAGGAGCTGTCATCGCCCGTGGCCGCCGCCGCCGAGCGCNTCATCGCTCTGATCCGCGCCGATCTGGGCGCCGACGCCGCGTGAGCANCGCCGGCATCGTCGTCTTCACCAGCCACGGCGTGCCGGCTCTGCGCGCCGTCCTGCGCGGCATCCGCGACACCGTCGCGGACCCCGAGGACCTCGTCGTGTTCGCCAACGACTGTCCCGAACAGGTCGCCACCTACCTGACGCGGCAGTACCTGCGCGGCCGTATCAGCGGCTTTCAGCTCGAGACCGGCGACCACCATGGCCACCACTGTGGCCTCGACCGTGCCTACCACCTCGTTGCGGGCGACTACCTGGTGCGCGTGGACGACACGCTTGAGTTCCGGCCGGGCTGGCTCGACCGGGCGGTCACGGCGTTGGAGGCGGACCCCAGCATCGGCTGCCTGTCCCTCGTGCAGCCGCCCGACTACCACCGCGGCCGCGGGCGCCCGCGTACGCTGCGTGTGGAGCCGATCCCGGTGGAGCATCTCGACATGCGCTGCTACGTCATCTGCCGCGACCTGGCGGAGCGCCACGAATGCGAGCTCATGGGCGAGCAGCCCGGGGACGGCTGCCTGTTCCAACGGTTCATCGCCTCGGCGGGGAAGAGGTTGGCCTATCTGCCGGGCCTGGTGACCGCCCTTGACCTGTCCGAGGTGCCCAAGGCCCAGGATGCCTGCGCGCACGAGGCTGAGTTGCCCGCCCACGACGGCACGACCGGGGCCATGCAGCACCTGGAGCAGGCGTACGATCTGGGCGACGACGTACTGCTCACCTGCATGGCCTGCGGCGCCACGGAGCTCGAGGTGCTGGCGGCGCGCATCAAGTTCTGCGCGCGGCACCAGGTGGCCATCGGCTACTGGTTCGAGCTCCGCTGCCCCGAGTGCAACGAACTCCACTACAAGGACGACTACCAGTTCAGCTGCCCGGACTGACCCGCGGCAGCAGCCCGCCATGACGTCACCACCGCCACACCGTCTCCCGCGCAAGGCGGACGCGCGTACCGCAGACTCGCTCGAGGCCATCCGGCTGAGCGTGCGCGGAGTGGTGCAGGGCGTCGGCTTCCGGCCTTTCGTCTACTCGCTGGCGCAGAGCCACGGCGTCGGGGGTTGGGTGCGCAACACCTCGGCCGGCGTGGAGATCCTGGCGGAAGGCGCGTCGGCCGCCGTGGACGCCTTCGTCGAGGCGCTGCCGCGGGAGGCGCCGCCGCGCTCGCACATCGCGGCGTACCAGCGCGCGCCGGCGGAACCGGAGGGCGCGCGGGCGTTCGTCATCCTCGGCAGCGAGGTGGATCCGGGCGCCTACCAGCTGGTGTCGCCGGACATCGCCACCTGCGCGGACTGTCGGCGCGAGGTGCTGGACCCGGCCGACCGGCGCNACGAGTATCCGTTCACCAACTGCACCAACTGCGGCCCGCGGTTCACGATCATCGAGGACCTTCCCTACGATCGTGAGCGTACGACGATGCGGCACTTCCCGCTCTGCCCCGCCTGTCGCAAGGAGTACGAGGATCCCGGCGACCGGCGTTTTCATGCCGAACCCAACGCCTGCCCGGTGTGCGGCCCCCGGGTACGGCTGCTGCGGCGTGGCGAAGACGGCGGGGAGGGTGGGCCGGGCGGAGTCGTGGAGCTTGCCGAAGGCAGGACGGACGACCCCGCCGCCCCCATCCGCGCCGCCGCCGAGTTGCTGCGCGGCGGCGAGATCGTGGCGCTCAAGGGGCTGGGCGGCTTCCACCTGGCCTGCGACGCCACCGACGGCGACGTCGTGCGCCGCCTTAAGGAGCGCAAGCGCCGNCCGCACAAGCCGCTGGCGGTGATGTTCGGCGGGCTCGACGAGCTGCGTGCGCACTGCGTCGTGGACCCCGATGAGGNGGACCTGCTGACCTCGCCGGAGCATCCCATCGTGCTGCTCGAATGGCGCTCGATCGGACCGGCCGGCGACGTGGGGCCGGAGCTCGGCCCCGGGATCTCGTCGAANTCGAGTGGCGGGGCGNTGGCGCCCGTGGACCCGGAGGTCGCCACCGGCCAGCGNTANCTTGGCGCCATGCTCCCCTACACGCCGCTGCACATCCTGCTGCTGGCGGCGGCCGGGCGGCCGCTCATCATGACCAGCGGCAACCTCGCCGAGGAGCCCATCGTGAAGGGTTGGGAGGAGATCGACCGCCTGACGTCCATCGCCGACGCGTACCTGGTGCACGACCGCGAGATCGCGGTGCGCTACGACGACTCCGTCACGCTCGTGCGCGGCGGCAGGCCGCGGCTGCTGCGCCGCTCGCGGGGCTACGCCCCCTTCCCTGTGCCCCTGCCGCGGCCGCTGCCGCAGACTCTCGCCTGCGGCGCGGAGCTCAAGAACGCCTTCTGCCTCACGCGCGACGCCAACGCCTTTCTCAGCCAGCACATCGGCGACCTCGAGAACCTCGANACGCTGGAGCACTTCGAGGCCAGCATCGCGGTGTACGAGAAGATGTTCCGCCTCGAGCCCGAGGTGATCGGCTACGACCTGCATCCCGAATACCTTGCCACCAAGTATGCCCGTGCGCTGCCGCAGGACGAGAAGGTCGCCGTGCAGCATCATCACGCCCACATCGCCGCGCGCCTGGTAGAGAGCGGCAGGGAAACGGCGGTGATCGGGGTCAGCATGGACGGCCTCGGCTACGGTGACGACGGCCGTCTGTGGGGCGGCGAGGTCTTCGTCTGCGACCTGCTCGGCTATCGCCGCGTCGGTCATTTGGAGGAGCTGCCGCTGCCGGGCGGCGCGGCGGCTATCGAGAAGCCGTGGCGCACCGCGCTCGGCTGGGGCTACGCGCTACTCGGCGAGGACGGGTTCGGGCGGGCCGCGCGGCT
>JGI24132J36420_10001090_pt1 | contig 12520 bp, 9 predicted proteins | sample BarGraNGADG00212_3_FD_36420 | JGI IMG/M metagenome (IMG submission 36420) | reverse complement strand
CGCTGGAGATGCTGCAACTGAACCCGGGAGGCGACAACGCGCTGCAACAGACTTTCCTGAACTATGGGGTCGTGCCCAGCCGCGTAGCCGTCGAACCGCTTAGCATCACCCTGCTGACGTTCGTAACGTCCATGTTCTTGCATGCGAGCTTTCTGCACATCGCCGGAAATATGCTCTACCTTTGGATCTTCGGCAACAACATCGAGGATGTGCTGGGACATTTCTGGTTCACAGTCTTCTATTTCGTATGCGGCTTTGTAGCCTCAGCGGCGCAAGTCTTTGTGTCGGCCGGCTCNGACCTGCCGGGGATCGGCGCAAGCGGGGCGATCGCGGGTGTCCTGGCCGCCTACCTGATCTTCTTCCCGCGCTCGCAGATCAACACCTTGCTCATCCTTGGGATTTTTCTGGCCGTCCGGCGTCTGCCGGCGGTGCTCGTGCTGGGGTTATGGTTCGCCCTGCAGCTTGTCAACGGCTTCCTGTCGGTCGGTCAGACCCAATTGGGTGGGGTCGCTTTCTTTGCTCACATCGGTGGCTTTGTTGCCGGTCTGATCCTGGCACTGCCCTGGCTCGGCCAGGCACGCGCGATCGGCGCTCGCATTCGCTACTAAGGCGAAACCCAATCCACCTTCGCTCGACGCATTGGAAGGAGAGTATCTGCCATGGCACGCATCCAAGAGTTGGCCCCGGAGCTTCTCTACAACTTCGACCAGCCTTGGAAGCCATGCGCCCGGCGTTTGCCCCCTGGCAGGGGTGTCAAGCTGCGCCGGGATATGGAGGAACTGGTCCGCGAGCTGCGCACCGCACTCGCCGGCGCGTTCGAAAGCGACGAGTACCGCAACCGTCGCCAGGTGATCGAGCACGAGTTCAAGGAGACACAGGAGCGGTCCTTGAACGAGCTGCCGAAACGGGCACAGGAGCGCGGCCTGGCATTGCTGCGCACCCCTGTCGGCCTGATCTTCGCGCCGGTGTTGAATAACGAAGTCATCGCGCCGGACGAGTATCAGAATCTGCCCGAGGAGACGCGCCAAAAGCTGGAAGCGGACGTGGAGGCATTGCAGGAGGAGCTGCAGCAGGTCCTGGCCGAAGTGCCCAAGCGCGAGCGGCAGGCGCGTGAGCGTTTGGCGGAGTTGAACCGTGACTTCACCAACCTGGCCATCGGTTCGCTCTTCGACGAGACGCGTGCTAAGTACCAGGATCTGCCGGATGTTGTGAACTATATCAATGCGGTGCAGCACGATGTGATCGAGACGGCACAATCCTTCGTCAGCCCTCAGGAGGCGCCACCCGGAGGCCAGCCGGCTGAGGGCGAGGGGGAAGGTGCAACTGAGGCCCCAGCGGGAGTGCCGCCCGTGCAACGCCGTTACCTCGTCAACGTGCTGGTCGATCACTCGCGCGACACCGCCGCGCCCGTCATTGATGGGACAACCCTACCTTAACCATGGCCCGTTCCGTGTCTTACTTAAGGGGGGCACGACGTGATCAAGTTCGAGAACAAGGTGCGCTGCTATGACGAGATCGTAAAGTTCTTCGCACAGCACCTGTGAGGAGGCCTGGTGGACTTCAGTGAGTTTGCCCGGACAGTGCAGGCCAATGTGGGCCGGGTGATCGTGGGCAAGGCCGGGGTGACCGAGCTATTGCTGGTTGGGTTACTGGTCGAAGGCCACGTGCTGTTGGAAGATGTGCCGGGCATCGGCAAGACGACCCTGGCTAAAGCCCTGGCGCGCAGCCTTGAGCTGTCGTTCGCGCGCGTTCAGTTCACACCGGACCTGTTGCCCAGCGATGTGACAGGGCTCAGTTACTATAACCAGAAGCGCCAGGAGTTTGAATTTCGGCCGGGTCCTGTGTTTAGCCAGATGTTGTTAGGCGACGAGATCAACCGGGCCACACCGCGCACCCAATCTAGCCTGCTCGAGGCCATGCAGGAGCGCCAGGTGACCGTCGACGGGCAGACCTACCCGTTGCCCCGGCCCTTCCTGGTGCTTGCCACGCAGAACCCGATCGAGCTGGAAGGGACTTTTCCCTTGCCCGAGGCGCAACTCGATCGCTTTCTGATGCAAGTCCGGCTGGGCTATCCGGACGAGGCGGAGGAAGACGAGATCCTGCTGCGTTACCAGCGCGACGATCCATTGGTCGAGCTGCAGCCAGTTGCTTCGGCGGAGACCGTGACGGCGATGCAGGGCCGGGTGCGCGAGGTGCATGTCAGCGAGGACGTGCGACATTACATCCTGCAAGTGGTACGGGCGACGCGCGAGCACCAGGCGGTCGACCTGGGGGTCTCGCCGCGCGGCAGCCTGGCCTTGTTCAAGGCCAGCCAGGCATTGGCCGCGCTGCGCGGCCGCGATTACGTGATTCCCAGTGACGTGCAGTATCTTTGCCCACCGGTACTGACGCACCGGGTGCATATCAGCCCACAGATCCGGCTGCGCGGGCGCACTCCGGCCCAGGTGGTGGCTGAGATCACGGAGTCGGTGCCGGTTCCTGTCGTGGAATAAGCATGCAACCACAGGTTGAGGAGCTCAGGCGCCCGGATCTGCCGGGCAAAGAGACGCAAGCCGAAAACCTCTACCAGCGTATGGTCCACGAACTGGGCCACGGACGCTACGTGGACGTGAGCAAAGACACGCAGTTTAGCGAAGCCTGGCTGATGCTGGCGCTTCTGCTCACGGGCGCCGGCCTGCTCCTGAATTATAACTTCCTGCTGGCCGCCGCAATGGCGCTTTTCGTTGTGGCGGGGGTGGCCTGGGCCTGGAATGAGTTGAGCCTGTACGGATTGCATTACGAGCGCAGCCTGAGCGAAGTGCGCGCCTTCCTTGGCGAGACAGTGCAGCTGACCCTGGAAGTGCGCAACCAGAAGTTTCTGCCCCTCACCTGGTTGCAGGTAGTCGACGTGATGCCGGCGTCCCTGCCTGTGGACGACTCGCCGGTTACCCCCAACCCTCTCAACAACCTGGGTGAGTTCAGTAGTTTCTGGACGGTGAGCGCTTTTCAGCGCTTGACGCGTCAATTCACGGTCCATTGCACTCAACGCGGTTTTCACGCCTATGGCCCGGCTACCATCACTACCGGCGACGCTTTTGGCATGTTCAACCGTCGGGCGAAACTGCCGAAACGCCAACGCCTGATCATCTATCCGCGCCTTTACAGCGTGGCCGAGCTGCGGCTGCCGGCCAAGAATCCTTTTGGCCAGCGCGGCGCCAAAGACCGGTTGTTCGAGGATCCGTTTCGTACGGCCGGCATCCGCGAGTGGCAGCCTGCTGATGGCCTGCGCCGCGTGCATTGGAAGGCAACGGCCCGTCAGCAGCAAATGCAGAGCCGAGTTTATGAACCCAGCAAAGAGCCGCAGGTGCTGGTGTTTTTGAATGTGGCGACGCTGACTCGCCACTGGCTGGGCAGTATACCCGAGCTTTTCGAGCGCGCGATCAGCGTGGCCGGGAGCCTGGCCGCCTTGTCCGCGGAGATGCGTTTGCCGGTGGGGCTGATCGCGAACAGTCTGTTGCCGGGCAGCGACCAGCCGCTGCGCCTGCTGCCCGGGCGTAGCCCCGAGCAACTGGTGCACATCCTTGAGCTCCTGGCCGCGGTCACTCCCTACGCCAGCCAGCCGGTCGAGGAACTGTTGTTGCACGAAGCCCCGCGACTGCCTTGGGGCGCGACGCTGCTNTGCTGGTGGTCAGCGCCATCGCGCACGACGGCCTGTTGGCAGCTCTGCTCGAGCTGCAGCGAGCCGGCCGCCAGGTGGTTCTCTTTACCCTCGCCGAGGAGCCTCCCCGGCAGCAATTGCCCGGCATCCTGGTCTATCATCTGCCCCACCTGGTGGAGGACCTGATTGCGCCGCAAGTGACACAAGGGATCGGGCCGGATCTCCCCGGTTGGCCGGACCGCAGGAGCGTGTACGGCCGGGATGGAGGCGGAAATGCTGCTCGCTAACCGTCGCCTTGCCCTGATCTACTTCTGCCTGGCCGCGATGGAGGTGGCCTGGTTCACGCCGTACCTGCTGCTCTTCTACTGGGGCGCGCCCGGCCTGTCGACGTGGGGGGTGTATGCGGCCTTGTTGGCGGCTTTGTTGGCCTGGATGGCCGCGTTGGACTTTCTTAGCCGGCGTCAGGTCACCTCACCGCGCTTTGAGCTGGCGGTGCTGGGCCTTGTCGTGCTCTCAAGCGTGGGGCTGGTGCGTGCGTTGCTTTACCCCGGGCTCCTTCCCGGCGACATGAGTTGGTTCGGGCGCTCCCTGGCGGCCCTGTCCGATTTTCACACGGGCTTGCGCCCCGAATGGGCCTTGATCCTCGTCAACTTCTTCCTCTGGCAGCGCGCGGCCAGCGCCAGCAGCCGCGACGTCGGTTTCTTCAGCGTAGGAGTCAGCTTCCGGCTGGGCATGCTGCTGCTGATCCTCGGCGCGGCTCTGTTCGGCCATTTCCGCGGCCAGGACGCCACACCCTTTCTCTGGCTCTATTTCGGCCTGGGACTGTTCGCCGTATCAGTGGCCCGCGTCCACGAGGGCGCCAGCGGGGCGCGTAGCTCCGGGAAGCCGCTGCCCTGGATCAGGTTGGTCCAGCTATCCNTGGCGGTCTGTCTCACCGTGGCCCTGGCAGCGGGTCTTTCGTCCTTGTATACGGCNGGCGCAATCAAGAGCTTTTTGGGCTGGTTGGCTCCGCTGTGGCGCCTGCTCGGCATACTGCTGGTGCGTCTGCTGGTGCTGCTGTTTCTGATTTTGATGCCCGCGCTGGTTTGGCTTCAGGATCGCGTCCGCGGGCTGGACCTGCGGCCGTTGGCGGACGCACTCACAGCGTTGAGGCAAGCGCTGGAGCCGCTGCAGCAAGCGGATCTCTCCAAGGGCCCAGTGTTTCCGGCCTGGGTCGGCATGGCCTTGCGTGATCTCGGCATCCTGTTGGTAATCCTGCTCGCGCTGGGCTTCGTGTGGCTGTACCTGGAAAGGATCCGCAGCCAGCACGTACGCGATCAGGCGGAGACTGAAGTAGGCGAGGAAGTTACGCTGGGCGGCAGCGCGCTCCAACGCGCTGCGCGGCGCCTGCAAGATTGGCTGTCCCTGGTCCGGCGTTTCGGGCTCAGCCCTCAGTTATTGGCGGCCGTGTCGGTGCAGAACATCTACGCCAACTTGTGCCGGCTCGCTCGCCGGCGTGGTTTCCCGCGCCGCCCGGCCCAACCGCCCGACGATTACCTGCGCCTGCTGGAACGTGCCTTCGTCGGGCAGGAGGCCGCCCTGGCACGAATTACGGTGGCGTACATGCGCGTGCATTACGGAGACCGGCCGGTGGGCGCGGAGGAACTGGCGGGCTTGCGGGCGGATTACCGGCAAGTGCGGGCAGCGGAGGGGGCGCAGGACGTCACGCCAGGCGAAACGGGTATGAGCGAGGCGGCGCCTGGGAACGAATGACCGGATGAACGGATGGCGGCGATGCTTGAGTAACCCAGATCCCTTGACTTCTCCCTTGCCCGAGTGGATACTGCACGTGTTTCCCGCCAGCCTTGAGCTAAAGTTGCACGATGACCGCCTGTCTTGACATCGTTCCATGTCAACGCCTGAGAGGAGACCCCTGATGAATAACGGCAATCAGCGTCCCAAACCGAACGACGTATTGCTCATGCTCGGGACGCGTAAGGGCACATTCTTGTTCTGGAGCGACCCTGAACGGCGCGCCTGGCAGCGCTCCGAGCACCATCTTGGCTGGTCCACCCATGCTTTGAGCTATGATGCCCGCCATGGCAGCATCTACGCCGCCACCAACAGCCCAGTCTATGGCGCGTTGGTTCAGCGGTCCGACGATAACGGCCTCACCTGGCAAGCCTTCAACCAGGGCCTGGATTTCGCCGCCGAAGAGGAACGCCGGGTGCGTGAGGTCTGGCAGGTGCGACCGGGGCATCCGGCGCATCCTGACCAGGTATGGGCAGGCACGCGCGAGGCCGGGCTCTTCCAGTCGCAAGACCGCGGCAACACGTGGACGCCCGTCGGCTCGCTCAACAACCACCCGACTCATGCCACCTGGATGCCCGGCGGCGGCGGATTGATCTTGCACACGATCATCCCTGACCCGACTGCTGCCGGCCGCGTTTATGCCTGCGTTTCGGCCGGCGGCGCTTACCGCTCCGAGGACGGCGGCGTCTCGTGGCAACCGATCAATCGTGGCATCCGTGCCGACTTCCTGCCCGACGTCTATCCGGAGACGGGCCAGTGCGTTCATAAGATGGTGCTGCACCCCGACCGGCCGCAGGTGCTTTTCCAGCAGAACCACGGTGGAGTCTATCGGTCGGATGACCGCGGTGAGACGTGGGTCGATATTTCCGAGGGCCTGCCCTCGCGCTTTGGCTTCCCGATTGCCATTCACCCACATGACCCGCACACAGTCTACGTCGTGCCACTGACTGCTGATGAGCAGCGAGTCACGCCGGAAGGGCAGATGGCGGTCTGGCGCAGCCGGGACGATGGCAACAACTGGCAGAAACTCGCAGCAGGACTGCCGGACGCCGCCTGGCTGACCATTCTGCGGGATGCCATGGCGACCGACTGGTGCGACCCAGCGGGCGTGTACGTGGGGACCGAGACCGGCCAGTTGTTCTACAGCCGCGACGAAGGCGAGCACTGGGAAGTGCTGGCCGACTTCCTGCCGCCGATCCTGGCGGTGAGTACAGGGCGGGTGAGTGGATGACGGTGTCAGTACGGATCCCGGGGTTGATCGGCAACGTCTTTGGGGCTCAGGCCTGGGAGGACGTGGAGGCCGCCACCGTCGCAGAGTTAGTGCGGGTCCTGGACGGGCGTTTCCCCGGCATGGGCGAGCGGTTGACCGAGCCCGGGGGCGAGATGCGTCGTTGGGTTCAGGTTTTTGTCGACGGCAAGGACTTTCGCACCCTGGCCGGCATGGGGACACGATTGTCACCCGGCGCCCAGGTTTATATCGTTCCTTCGGTGGCGGGGGGCTGATTCAGGCCAGGCGCGCCAGCCGCAGAAACGCCAGGGTCTCCAACACTGCGGTGGTTATCATCAGGGCGATGGTCCAGAAGATCAGGCTGTTCCAACGTTTCTGCTCGGACCAGGCGCCCCGGGCGGTGCGCAGAATTTGCCAGGTCGCCAGGGGCAAGGTCAGACAGGGGGCGGCCGCAACGAGCGGTGGTAGGCCAGCCAGGGCCAACACGGGCAGGCTTGCATAGGCCAACAGTGTCGCCAGCAGGTAGAGCGACGAAGCCCGTGCCGCGCCAAGTTGCACCACAAGGGTGCGCTTGCCTACCGCCGCATCCCCGGCGACGTCGGGTATGTCGACCGCCAGGAGCATCGCGAACTGCAGGCAGCAGAGCGGGAAGATGGCCAGCAGCAGGATCGCCGGCGAGGGCCAGGGCGCCAACCGGCCGGCCTGGAGATAGAAGCCGATCAGAGGCGTTAGCCCGCTCACTACCACTACCCCGGTGAGTTGTCCCAGGCCGTGCGCGTGCAGCCGCAGGGGTGGGGCGCTATAGCCCCAGGCCAGCCCCTGGGCGAGCAACAACAGCGGCAGGCTCCAGCGACCGCTGTGCAACACGAATGCCAGCGTCAGATCCGCCCCCAGCGCGATCAGCCCAAAGACGAGCGCGGCAACCAGGGCTATCCGGGCCGGGAAGTCTTCTTCCGCCAGAACGCGGCTGCCTCCTGACCAGGCGGTGGGCGTTCGGTTCGCGCGGTCGGCGGCGAGGTCGAAGTAGTCGTTGCTGTAGTGTGTCATGAATTGCGTTGCCGTGATCGCGACCTGGCCCCAAACCAGCGCCGGCAGGCTCAATGGGGCGCCGCCGTACAGCGCCGCCGCTACGCCCAACCCGTGCATGACAAAGCCACCGGCCAGGAAGAGCGGACGGCCCAATCGGACAAAGCTGAGAATGCGCCCGGGCAGGGTGGTGGCGGACATGCGACCTCGGCAGATGCCACGCAAAGCGCGCTGGATGACCCGCAAAGTAGATCAAAGCTAACCATGGGCGGGCATTGACAGACTGAGGATACTACACGGAGGCCCCGGGCGTCGTTGCGGCTCTTACCTTTCGACCGGGCTGAAGGGCGGGTCGAAAGGTTGGTTAATTGCCGCTCCACGTAAGGAGGAGGTAACGCCCGTCATTTAGCGGCACGCCTGCGTCGCTGACGGCTAACCGGGCGCCACCAGCCAGGCGGTAGGCGCCGACGTAGATGCGATAAGCGCCGTCCTGCATGCCACCCGGCAGCGCAAGACGCGCGCGCTGGCGAACCACCTGGCCCGCTCTCAAGTCGGGCGCCGGGGCGTCGCCGGCCAACCGGCCCAGTGGCCCGTCGAATTGGCTGACGATTCGCTCTTGCGCGTCGACCAGGTGGACGAAGAATTGGCAGCCCTCCTGCGGCGCTTGTACGGTCATCCACACCAGATCCAACGTTAGCTCGCTCTCCGAACGCTGGAGCGCATAGCCGGCCAGGCGTAGGCTGTCGCCGAAAGTCACCTGATCCGGGAGCGGCGTGACGCCGGCGAGTACGAGCCCTCCGCTTGCGTCAAACGCCTGGGCAGCCGGAACTGCGGCTACCGGGATGCTGCCGAGAGCCAGCCCGTTCCGGGCAAAAGGCGCTATCTCGACCTGGTAGGTCCCGGGCAACAGGCCGGGCGGCGCCGCCAGGACCATATCCAGGGCGGCGGCGGGCCGCCCCAACCAGGCGGTGACATGACGGACTTTTTCGCTATCCAGCGTAGCCTCAGCTTGCGCCCACACCTCTCCGTTGGCGTCTTTGAGCCAGCTCACGATGCGCGACCCGCCGGCCGGCGCGCCGGATAACTCGCCCAAATCCCAGTACAATACCATGGGCAGCCGGCCCTGCCGGGCGTCATAGCCTCCCAGGTCCCAGCCGAGCAGTCGCACGCCAGGGGCAAGGGGCCGGTCCGCGGTGTGGAGGAACGGCTTTGGCCAGCCAAACACGCTGGCCAGGGTGACGCCTGAAGACTGGCTGGTGAAGAGCGGCCCGGCCAACTGCTCCCGCACGCTCGGGTCCAACAGGTTGCGCTGGTCCTGATTCACGTATGTGACGACGTAATCGACGTCGTGGGCGTAAAGGTCCGCCGCGCTGCGCAGATCATAGTACAGATCGTAACTCTGCCCGCTGTAGAATGATCCGAAGACGTTCTGGCCATACCATGACGCGACGTGCTGGTTGCCGGCGCCGGGTTGCTGGTCGAGGTAAGCCGCGGCTTCGGCGAGCCCTTCTCCCCAGCCGACGATAAATACCTGGCTGGCCGTGCGCATACCGCCGGCCAGCGGATTGTAGGCGGTCAGGTAGGTGGGGCGGGCGGCGAGGACGGACATCGCCTGCACGCCGGTCAGGAGCACGGCCCCCACCAGCGGGAGACTGCCCCGGATGCGCGCCGCCACGCCCGGCCATCGCTCCTTGCCGCCGTCTCGGAAGCGAGCGGCCAACCAGCCGGCGCCGGCCGCCAAACCCCAGGCCGCCAGGAAGTCAACCGCCGGGAAAACTGGCAACAGGTAGCGATCGAACTTCTTGTCGCCGGTGCTGAGGATGAGGCCAAACCAGAGCACGAAGACGAAGAGCGCAGTCACGCTCTGTCGCTCTAACCCGGCCTGCGTTGCCGGTTGTGGGTCCGGTCCACGATCGACCGGTGGCAGGGGGGATGCCGGGGAAACCGCGCCGAGCCGCCGGGCGCGCGCGGTCGCGAAGCGGACGGCCGGCAGGCCGGCAGCGGCGACGACGGCCAGTAGCAGACCCAGCAGAGTGACGGGCGTGGTGCGCCACAAGAGGACGGCCGGATAGAAGGCGGGTCCCGGTTGGGTGACTTCCTGGCCCAGCCAGAAGTTGCCCAACTCGTGGCCGCCCTGGCCGTAGACCGTCATCAGAGCCCACACGCGCCCCAGGGTGGATAGGGGCGCCACCCACAGCGCGGGCCAGAGCAGAAAGACGATCAGCGCGGCCGGCAGGCCCAAAGAGCAGAGGTCCAGGAGGATGGCTCGCAGGAGCGCCGGCCGGGCGCCAGCCACCGGCGGACGGCGCGCGGCACGCAAACGCGCCAGGACCGGCCAGCCCGCCATCAGGGGTCCCATCACCAGGGCAGGCGATTTGGTCAGGATTGCCAGGCCGATGGCCAGACCGCTGAGGACCAGGTAACGACGCTGCCCGCCGCGAATGCCGGCCATGAGTGCCAGCCAGGCGAGAGTGATGAAGGTCGCCAGCAGCGCGTCCAGCGCAAGCACCCGGCTGTGGGCGAGGAAGAAGGGATCCAGGCTGAGCAGGACGGCGCCGAGGAGGGCGACCCGGTCGCCGAGGGAGCGGCGGGCCAGCAGGTATATGCCCAGGATGCCCAGCGCGCAGGCCACGACGATCGGCAGGCGCAGCCAGGGCAGCACGTCCAGGCGAACGGGGTTCGCCGCCAGTCCGCGCAGCATGTCGTCGAGGCCGGCAGCGCCGGGTGGGCGGGCGAGCAGCCATTTGCCGGTCAGGCCGATCACGCCTGCCCAAACGGTGGTGACCGCCGGGTGACCACTGATGTTGGTCGCTGCCCAATTGCCGGACCTGAGCGCATTGAGGAATTGCACCGCCCCGGCCGACCAGGTAGCCTCATCGGCCGTGAGAAAAGTATCGAGCCCGGGCAGGCGCAGCCACAGGGCGAGGACCAGCAGGGCAGCACAGGTGAACGCGAGGCGCAGGCGTCTCATGAGAGCCGATAATAGCACATCCGGCGCCGCTGGGATANCTCAGCGACGCCGGATGCGCTACACAGACAGGAGCGCATTGGCAAGGCNGGGACCTGGTCGTATAATTACGTCGTATTATTACGCGGGTAAAGCACAATGTGAGAGGAGAGACAGTCATGGAATACCGCCTTCTGGGCAAGACTGGCGTGCAGGTGTCGAGCCTGTGTTTTGGCACAATGTCGTTTGGGGGCGACGCTGACGAAGAGACGTCGTCGGCCATGTATCGCCGCTGCCGTGACGCAGGCATCAACATCTTTGATTGCGCGAACGGCTACGCGGGCGGGCGCTCCGAGCAGATCCTGGGCAAATTGATCGCGCCGCACCGCGACGAGATTGTCCTGACGAGCAAGGTCTTTTTCCCTGTCGGCACGGATATCAACGCGCGCGGCCTGTCGCGCCGTCATATCATGTTGGCGGTAGAAGCCAGCCTCAAGAGGCTCAACACCGACCGGATCGACGTGTACTTCCTGCACGGTTTCGATGCCAACACTCCGATGGAAGAGACGTTGCGGGCACTGGACGACTTGACCGCGCAGGGCAAGATCCTCTACCCGGGCGTTAGCAACTGGACGGCCTGGCAGATTGCCAAGGGACTGGGTATTTCGGCCGCCCAAGGCTGGGCGCGTTTCCAGTGCATGCAGCCGATGTATAACCTCGTCAAGCGGCAGGCCGAAGTGGAACTGCTTCCGCTGGCACTGAGCGAGCAGGTGGGAGTGATCATCTATAGCCCGAACGCCGGCGGCTTGCTCACGGGTAAGTACAGCACCACGCAGAGGCCAGACAGCGGGCGACTGAAGGAGAACCCCCTCTACACCGCTCGCTACGAAGACCCACATTACTTCGAGATTGCCGAGCGTTTCACGGCTTACGCAGCCGGCCACGGGGTCGAGCCGGTCGCGCTGTCCGTCGCCTGGGTTATGTCGCACCCGGCGATCACCGCGCCGATCATCGGCGCACGCAACCTGCAGCAACTTGAGGGCTCACTGGCTGCGCTGGAGATCAAGATGACGCCTGAGTGGCGGGCCGAGATTTCGGCGCTTTCCCCCGAGCCGCCGCCGGCGACCGACCGCAACGAGGAGCGGCGCGGCGTGCTTTACCAGGGCGCACAACACAAATAACCGCGTCCAGCATGCCCGGCGCCCGCCGGGCATGCTGGCACAGCGGAAGGATCACTGCAGCGGCAAGGGCGGTTGGAGCAGGTAGCTGCTCTCATTGACCTGGATGCGGGTGACCCACTTGACCCAATCATAGCCGCGGTGAGCGGGAGCCANGAGGCGTAGCGGAAAGCCGTGGCCGTGGTCCAGAGGTTGTCCGGCGACATGCGTCGCCAGCACGAAAGCGCGCGCTTCATCCAGCGGAAAGCGGCGGGCGTAGCCAGTGACGGATTGGATCGTCACGCTCTGCGTCCCAGGTTGAGGGCCGGCCAGATCCAGCAGTTCCCCTAGCGAAATGCCGCTCCACTCTTGCACAGAGTACCAGCCGCCGGTGCAGTCGATCACTGTCGTCAGGCTGCTCGTGGGGGCCGCCAGGACCTGCCCATAAGCCAATGCAGCCGGCTCCCGGACTGCACCGTCGATGACCAGGCGCCAGGCGCCGGCATCCACCGGGTCTGGCCGGTCGAAAAGCCAGCTCACGACCGGAAAGGCGCCGGTCAGGCTGCCGGTCTCGTAAGAACCGGTGAAGCGCCGGAACGCGCCGGGCAGGGCCAGCAGGACCTTCGCGGAGCGGCCCGCCTGCCACAGTGCGAGCCCGCCAACGCTGATCGCGGCGAGACGCAGGAACGCCCGCCGGNCCCGGGCGCGTGGCACGCGCAAGATGAATCGGCGGG
>JGI24132J36420_10001089_pt1 | contig 12554 bp, 10 predicted proteins | sample BarGraNGADG00212_3_FD_36420 | JGI IMG/M metagenome (IMG submission 36420) | reverse complement strand
CACTTACCTCTACAACAACTCTTCCATCTTTCTGAGACTCGTACTTAGGTGGAGGAAGTTTTTGAACTCCGCGTCCCTTTAGATCATAAGAAATTCCTTTGTCGCCAAGACCGCCACCAACCCCGCGCACTTTCGAATCAACAGATCCATTTGGAACACCCTGATTGCCTGTGCCGCCAGCAATGCCTTCACTGGTTGAATTAGTGCCTGCATTCTTTGAATTTGCAAGGGCATTTTTGGTCCGGTTAATAATATCTGACTGACGCTGCTGTTCTGCTTCAATTCTTTTTCTTTCAATCTCTGCCTGTGCTTTAACTATTCTTTCTGCTTCACGCTGATCTCTGAGTTTTTTGTCAGCTTCTTTTTTCTCAAGTTTTTTCCTTTCAGCTTCCGGATCAACTTTTTTAACCTCAGGTGCCTCTTCATTATTTTGGGTAAGTAGCGGGTCTTCAGCAGTTTTTACAGCAACAGCAGATGGAGGAGGAGCAGAGATCGCTTCCTGAACAGCGGGAGGAGATGGTTCAATCATACCCAAGCCGGTTTCGTCAGTTCCGAAATTTACCATAATTCCTTCTTCTGATTTAGGTTGTTCTACCGAGAAACTAACAAGAACAAGCAAAGCAAACAATATCAAATGTATTGCTGCAGTTCCGGCTATTCCTTTAATTTTTTCGGAAGGAAATTTGCGGATATCGTTATTTTGGAGAGGTTGCAATTATCAGTTTATAATTATTTCTTTGAGCAATATCTAAAATTTTTACGACATTTTCAAATGGGACTGTTTTGTCGGCATGAAGTGCTATATAAGTTTCAGGTTTGGCTCCAAGTTTTTGTTTCAAAATAGATTCAATTTGTTCAAAAGCAACTGGTTGTTGCTCAATAAAATAGTTCAGGTCGCTGTTTATTGAAACCGTTGTTTGCGGCTTTGCAGATGTTTGAGAACTCCCTTTCGGAAGAAGAAGCTTAATTGCTGAGGGATGAACCAGTGTTGATGTTAACATAAAGAAAATTAGTAAATTGAAAACAACATCTGTCATTCCAACCGAACTAAAATTGATACTTATTTTGTTTCTTTGAGATAGTGCCATCTTAACGTGCAGTTTTTACCGGTTCATTCAAAATATCCATAAATTCAGTAAGAGTAGCTTCCAGGTTAAATACTACCTTTTCCACTTTCACAACGAGTGTGTTATATGCAAAATATCCAACAATACCTACTATCAGACCGGCTACAGTAGTAATTAGAGCTGTATATATTCCGTCTGACATCATTGAGACATCGATATTATTACCTGCCTGCGACATAGCATAAAATGATTGTACCATACCAATAACTGTTCCAAGAAAGCCAAGCATTGGTTCTGCTCCGGTTATTGTGGCAAGAGTAGGAAATCCTTTCTCGAGTTTAGAAATCTCGAGCTTTCCAACATTTTCAATTGCTGTACTTATGTCTTGTAATGGTCTTCCCAGACGTGTTATTCCCTTAGTCACCATTCTTGCAGATGGACTGTCAGTTAACTTACACAAAGCAACGGCAGCATCGATCTTTCCCTCATGAATATAGTCTTTAATCCGATTCATGAAGTTTATATCTTCTTTGGATGCTTTTCTAATGACAAAGTATCTTTCAATAAAGATATAAGCTGCAACAAAAGATAAAAGAATAATAGGTATCATTACCCACCCTCCCTTTATAGTAAGGTCAAGAAGTGTCAGTTTCATCGCCCCGGTTTTTTCTCCTGTTACAACACCGTCGAGCTGAATGAATTGTAAAAATGCCATATTCTTCTGTTTGTTAATTAGTTTCTAAAATGCGATATTTTCGGAATATCAGTCCATTTAAAGTGCGAAGGTATTAAAAAACGCAATTATACCTGTTTCTATTATGCCGGGTTAATAACAATGGTAAAAGATTTATTAACTTATTCTTTCTTTATGACCGNNACTTCTTCTTTTTTCATGTCCGATTTGACTTTTTTCCTGAAAAAATCAGAAAACTTAATGAAATCCTGTTTAAAGAATATTCCTATTCCCTGGGTATATGGTTCGGTCCTTCCTGTATAAGGATTGTTGTACCTGTTAAAGACCTTAAATCTTATTTTCTCTGTTATCTTATATTCAATATCAAAATCTCCGGTTATTGGGGTGTTACTGGTTGTGTTTCCTGTCCCTCTTACATCCAGATTACTATTAATTGAAACCTTATCATCCAGTAGTTGTGTGGAAAGATTAACCTGTACTTCCTGTGGATCAATAGAGCTGTAACCTGGCCGGTAATTAAATCCGATATCGAAATCTCTACTGATCTGCGATAACCAGTTGCTTAGCTGATTGGAGAGCATTTCGGTTGTGGTAACTGCCATAGCTGAAGTTCCGGCAGCTGTAGCAGTTGAAGGGCCCGTTGATCCATGAGAAGTGCCTGCATAAAAGCTATTCGCCACAAGAAGATAAGCAAATTGCCGGCTAAGCTCCTCTTCAGTCGATATTGCATTTCGAAGTGCAGTTCTCGTCCTTTCATCGGCAGTTGGAAGATAGATATTGAATTCAACAATCGGGTTAAAAAGCTTTCCGGTAAGATTCAACTGACACTCAACCGGAATTCTGTCTTTATAATTTTCATCCTGAAGAATATCAAATAGGGAGGCTTTCAATTTATATATGGCTTTGATATCAATCTCTGCATTGTTAAGATCTCCATTAAACATTATTTTCCCACCGTTTTCCACGCGGAACGATTTATTTATAAAATTACCAAGTGTAAAAAGATAATCCCCTTCCTCAATAATATAATCACCTGACATATTAAAATCACCTTTTTGATTAAGGTTGATATTCAGCTGGCCTGATCCACGACCTTTCATTACATCACCCAATTTTGAATCGAAAATAATCTGTACTTCCGCNTCAGGTGTGACTTCAAGATCGAAGTTTAAATCCATTCCGGTTTGATTTGATGAAGAAGGTTCCGGTGATGGTCTTATCCCATCTATACCCGGTTGTAATTTTTTTCTGGAACTACTGTCAATAAAAGTGATAAAAGAAGATTCTGAAACGGACAGACCATTATTCAAAGGGATGAAAAATTTTGTGTTTTTTCCTGTTTTTGCAGATATATCAAATGCAAGAGAATTTGGTCCGCTTTTAATAGTTGTAACTCCCAATGCATAGGCTGTTCCGTAAAATAATGGATTGTCCTTGGCTTTAGTGTTGAGTACCAGACATTCTTTTGATTTCATATTGATAGTGAGATCAGTACCGTATTCAAGAAAATTCTTATGATAAACAGCACCTGAAAGAATTGCACTNTTCCCTTTTTCATCAATTAGTTTAANATTATTGAATTTTATTCCGCTATTGTCGAATCTGATGGTGTCAGTCAGTCTGTATTTTGTCTGTAAATAATCAATTTTCAATGATGCATTTTCGGCCAGAACTGCTCCATTGAGTAGAATATTGTCAGGTCCGGCATGGAATTTCACCTTCCCTGAAGCTGTTCCACTAATATCGGAAGCAAATGTTTTAAGCAAAGGGTTTAGAAAAACCAATGGCAATTTTGTGGTATTGGCTATAAGGTCAATTTTTGATGTTGCAGGATCATATATTCCATCTATGTCAAACATTTTCGCTCCATTGAGGTTATTAGTTGCATTGAGTTTTGCAACTTTCTTTGATATATCCCAATTTGAATTAATTGAAATATTACCAAACTCGGTTCCGAGTATAGAAAAATTATTTACAATTATATTACTCTCAAGCAACAGGTTTTTGTAAACATTGGTCATCAATATTTTTCCATTCAGGCGACCTTTGATATCAAGAGGAATTGCTGTGCTGTCATTATTATTGACCAGGTAATTCAATGGTGCAATATCAATTCCCTTAAACTCCAGATGCAATGTATCAGCAGGATTGTTCGATACAGAGCCATCAACCAGGTAGAATCGGTCTTTGCTGCTTATAAAAAGTCGGTTGATGTTAATTGCGTTTGAATCAACAAGTATAACTGAATGGCTTATCTTCCAGAGGGTGTTCCTTGAATAAAGTTCAGAAGAATCGATATCAACTTTCAGAATTGCATTTCCGTTCCCTATTCCCGCAGTGTTTTTTGTTATTGATCCTCTTGCTATGATATTTCCCTGATTAAGGATCTTGTCTTTGTTATCCCAATTGGCAGTAAAAATGAAATTGTCAGGTTTTGTCGTTAAGCCGATTGAGAAACCCTTTTGTTCAGATTGTCCGAGAATAGCAAGGGATGCAGTAGTAATTCCGGCTGAAAGTTCAGACCCTGTTACATTTGCATCAAACCGGAAATCTTTAATAGTTAAATTATTTATGGTAAGCAACTTTGAATAACTGTTTATCCTGATAGAACTGTCGGGGGTAACGGAACCATTGATATTACTTTTATCAGCCAGTAATATTCCTGTTCTGAAAAATTCATTAATCTTATCGGTATTTTTAAAGTTAATATCGAAAGTGAAATTGTTTTTTTTCAGTTCCTCACGTTGCTTGTTAGGCTTAAATTGTGAAGGCATAAGAGTTGAAAGTCTCGATTTGATTAAAGCTTCTAAAGCGGCAAAATTATAGTAGCCTTTTATATCTGCATCTACAAAATCGGTGCGCAGACTTAAAACAGGTTGATTGTTTTCAGAATGGGTCTTTATTGAAAAGTCATAAAGATCGAGGTTTTTATTATACTTTGTAAAAGTGGAGTTAAGAAGTCTTATTTCACCATCAAGGTTATCGATACTGTTCCCTTTAAAATTGGAAGTCAGGAGTATCGTCAGAGATGATGTAGTATCGAGCATGTCAAAATTCAGCTTATAAAGATTGGCATCAGTAATGTTTAAAGTGAAATTAAATTCTGGAAGCTTATTCTTAAAGTTCAGTAACCCTAAAAGATCCAGTTTTATGTTTTTGTCGAGTATATTTATACTTCCGTCCCAGGTTTTCTCTGTAAAAGATCCATTGAGAGATACATTCCGGTATCTGTATTTATTAATCTCAATACTGTCAATAGTCCCTGTAAGATTTCCTTCGAACTTTTTAAATGAGTAAGCATAACCGTCAATATTGGTTTCCATACTTACTTTCCCAAGAAGAGCTGGACTGTCCGTCAGTACACCCAGATCAATATCACTTCCGGTAAGAAGCCCTTTTACTCTGTATTTTTTAGATTCTTCCGGCCTAAGCGATATGTCTGTACGCATACTACCCAGACTGGTTCTGAACATACCATAGGTAACAAAATCAGTTATAAACCCCGTGAAACTGCCATCGAAAGATATATTTCCCAGTTTGTAAAGAACATCGGGAACAATGATTAATCCGGTTTTGGGCAAGACTATCTTCTCCAGATCCTTTGCATTTGTTCTCAGACTATTCACACCAATATATATATAGGTATTTTCTATCTCAGGTAAGCCCGATAAATCAAAATCACATTTTAAATAAGTATAGTCTCTGTAAGTAAATTCTATATTGCGTCCCCTTAGTTCCGAAATTGTACCGAATATCCTGCCTGACAAAAAAACAGATTCATTCAGGCTGTCAATCCCCGGAACAAAGAACTTGAGATCGGATGTATTAATCAGAGATTTATCAAGCTGTATATTGAGTTTTACCTTTTCGGTAAACTTATCATATGAGCCTGTAGAATCGGGATATATACCAAGTTTCGGAATATTTAATATACTGCTGTCGCAGTTTAAAAACAGTGACTTGAAAAGAATGTTTCCTTTAGCTAAAGTTACAGAACTGCTCAATCTTTTCACTAAAAATCCACCAGTCTCTTTTAATNCCAGGTTGTAGATATTAAACGATGTTGTATCATCCATGATTTTAAAATCTTCTATAATACCATTTATNCCGGTAAGGTTGAGATTGTTAAAATCTAATTTATTAATACTTATTGGGCCGTTATGGTCAATAAGTGAAAATCGCGCATCACTTATATCAATCTGATCTATTGAGAATTGGCTTCCGGCTTTNGTTGTTGTGTCCTGAGGGTTTTTTATCTTATTCAGGTACCAGGTCAGGTTCATCATTCCTGTGGAGTCTGTTATGAACTTGACAACTGGCTTTATTAATGTTACTCTTCCCAGTCTGAATGACATATTTCTGAAATCGAGTCTTTTAATACCGGTTGTAACTCCCGGAGAATAAAGCAGTGTGTCATTATTTTGATCTTTAATTAAAAGATCGCTGATGATCAGACTGTTGAAAAATTTGTACTTGATTTTCCCAACAGATATAGTTGACTTAAAATTTTGTGAGAGCTGATTTGTGATCCTCTTTATGACAAAAGTCTGAACATCTGATATCTGCAAAGCAAGATAAAAGACAGTAGGGAGCATTATTAATACCCCCAGAATAATAATAATATACTTAAGTGATTTTTTAATATTTTTGAGCTTTGAAAAGGGTTAAAAAATCAAGAATCAAAATAACCTAAAATATACCGAAAAACAAAGTATTGATGTCAGTTACAATATTAGCCATAGAATCGTCATGCGATGATACTTCCGTTGCAGTAATAAGAGACGGATGTGTCCTGTCGAATCTTATCGCAAATCAGGATATTCATATGTTGTATGGAGGTGTTGTACCTGAACTCGCCTCCAGGGCGCATCAGGCAAATATCGTGCCTGTAACACATCAGGCGATAAAAAACGCCGGAATAAAAGTTGAAGAGATCAATGCTGTTGCATTTACACGAGGCCCCGGTCTTCTTGGATCACTATTGGTTGGAACATCTTTTGCCAAAGGATTTGCTCTTGCCCTTGATATACCTCTAATTGAAGTAAATCATCTTCAGGCTCATGTTATGGCTCACTTCATTCTTGATAAGGATAATGAAAACAGGCTTCCATCGTTTCCGTTTTTATGCCTGCTTGTTTCCGGAGGACATACAAGGATTATTGTGATGAAAAGTCATCTTGAGATGGAAGTGATCGGAAATACAATTGATGATGCAGCAGGAGAAGCTTTTGATAAGTGCGGTAAAGTAATGGGGTTCCCGTATCCTGCAGGACCGTTGATCGATAAACTTGCGAAAGAGGGCAATAAAAATGCTTTCACTTTTGCTAAGCCTTCTGTAAAAGGACTTGATTTCAGTTTTAGCGGTTTAAAAACAAATTTTCTCTATTTTCTGAGAGACAGAATTAAGGAAGATCCCGATTTCATTGAAAAAAATAAAGCCGATCTGTGTGCTTCTCTGCAGCATGTGATTGTAAGTATTCTTATAGGAAAACTTACAAAAGCTTCATTGCAGACCGGGATATCTGAAATAGGAATTGCAGGTGGTGTTTCAGCAAATTCAGGATTAAGGAACGGAATGAAAGATGAAGCTGAGAAAAGAAACTGGAACCTTTTTATCCCTGAATTTAAATATACTACAGATAACGCGGCCATGATAGGGATCACCGGTTATTATAAATATCTCAGAGGAGAATTTTCAGGACAGGATGTCACCCCATTGGCCAGATTGTAATTATGAACGAAAAATGAATAAAATGAATAAAATTATATCCATTATTGTTTACACTGATATAAATTAATTAAATTCGGGACAAATTATTTTAGATGAAGGAGCTGAGAATTGCACCGACAAAGACTTCGCCGGAAATTATTTTAAATCCTGACGGGATTGTTAAAATCAGGGGACGTTCAATTCATGAGAACGTGACAGATTTTTTTGCTCCTGTTGAGGATTGGATATCCGGATATATTCTGGCGCCGGCTGAAGTTACCTGCGTGGATCTTAATCTTGAATATTTTAACAGTGCCAGCGCCAAAGAACTTATTCATCTTTTACAAAAAATTACTTATGTTTCATTAAAGCATAAGAAATTCATTATCAACTGGTACTATGAAGATGGTGATGAGGATATTTACGAACGTGGAGAGTATTTTGCTTCAGTTCTGGATGTTCCTTTCCATTTTATAAAACTCAACTGATTTTATAAATTACTGACCTGACGCAGAGAAGAATACGCGAGGACCGCAGAGTTATCAAGACTAAGTTTATGGTGTGCTAGGATTTCTTTTTATTCTTTCTTGAAGTCTCCCTGTAAGCCCTGAAAAAGATAAAAGTTACTACGAAGAAAGTCATGCCAAGGAACAAGAGCCCAAGGAAAGCAACAATTGAAGGTTTTTCATCACCGGGATAAGGGTTTTTGAGCCTGTATGTATAACCATATATCGTATAAACAATTATCATAACAGAGGTAATAAAGCAGATAACCAGTGTTGTTCCGTCAAATATTCTGGTGGTTTTGTAGAACTTTGTATTTTTAAAAGAAGAATATGACGTTCGGGCATAAGCCTTTGCACGTTTGTGTGATCTGTCCTGCCGGTATTTCCGCCAATCTTCCATGGCTTGTTTATAAGCCTGATCGTCAGTATTTAGTTTATCATGATTTGTAATAAGGAAATCGTATGCCTCAGTTACTCCTATGAACAGATCTTTAGCTTCAGGAGAAGGGTTGATATCGGGGTGGTAAAGACGGGCTTTTTTTCGGTATGCTTTTTTTATATCTTCAACCGATGAGTTGACAGGTAAACCAAGAATNTCNTAGTATTCAGTTAATGTCATATTTGCCTGTAGAAGAAAATCTCATACAATAAACGAAATTATTTTCATTTTACAATACCAGTGAACCCCATGAACGCCATTGCAAGGATTCCGGCTATAACAAGTGAAATCGAAACACCTTTCATCCCTTTTGGAATATCCACTAATTCTAATTGTTCCCTTATGCCTGCAAGGATTACAAGTGCAAGACCAAATCCGATTGCTGTTGATGCACCAAATACAACCCCTTCAATAAGATTGTAATCTTTCTTAATTACAAGGATTGCAACACCGAGAACAGCGCAGTTTGTAGTAATTAACGGAAGGAAGATACCCAGAGCCTGATACAAAGGCTGACTAACCTTTTTTAGAATGATCTCTACCATCTGCACCAGTGCAGCAATAACCAGAATGAAGGTAATGGTCTGCATAAACCCGATCCCGAGCTTATTCAATACATAAATCTGAATCAGATATGTTACCATTGTAGCCAGAACTATCACGAATGTAACGGCGCCTGCCATCCCCAGAGCTGTTTCAACTTTGTTTGATACTCCAAGAAATGGACATATTCCAAGGAATTGGGCAAGCACAACATTGTTGATAAATACTGCAGATATTATAATTAAAATATATTCCATTTCAGTTTCTGTTTATGTTCTTTTCAACCGGTTAATAAGAGCGATAAGATATCCAAGAGCCCAGAAAGCGCCAGGCGCCAGGATAAAGACAAGTATTCCGTCACCTTGAATAAATTTATGTCCGAAGATTGATCCACTTCCTATTAATTCGCGGAATGCTCCAAGAATTCCGAGTGCCATTGTGAACCCCAGCCCCATCCCTGCACCATCAATAAATGATGAGAAAACGGAGTTTTTACAGGCAAATGCTTCTGCCCTCCCAAGAACAATACAATTAACTACTATCAGAGGTATAAATATCCCAAGTTTTTCATATAGTCCAGGAACATAAGCCTGCATCAGAAGATCTACAATAGTCACAAAAGAGGCAATAATAACAACGAAAGCCGGTATTCTGACTTTGTCGGGAATAACGTCCGAAAGTAAAGATATGACAACATTCGATCCAATCAGGACGAATGTTGTGGCAATTCCCATCCCCATTCCGTTTAATGATGATGAGCTGGTCGCCAGAGTAGGGCAGGTGCCCAGAACNAGGACAAGGATAGGGTTTTCTTTAAAGAAGCCCTTGGTGAAGTTTTTAAACTGATTCATTTCAGACCTCCTTTTTGTAAGGTATTATAAGCACGTTGTATTGCATCGCAAAAAGCTCTGGAGCTTATTGTAGCTGCAGTTATAGCATCAANAGATCCGCCGTCTTTTTTTACTTTCATCCTGAACTCTGCCGGTTGTTTGTCGTTGAACTGATTCTTGAAAGCAGGCTCAGTCATTTTAGTTCCAAGACCCGGAGTTTCTTTCTGCTCAAGAACGGTGATATTTATTATCGTTCCGTCAGATTTAAAGCCTGCCATAAGATTGATATTACCACTGAAACCCTTTTTTGAGTATGTATTTACGGCATACCCGACTATGTTTCCATCTTTCTTAGCAGGATAAATATCGAGACTGTCTCCTTCTCCTGTAGGCAATCGGTACATATCGTCATTAGGATTATTTGTGAATTCAGGTACAACCTGTTTTATAGCTGCAAGTTTCTTATTCAGAACTGAAAGTTCAATAGGTGCTTTTGTCATTTGATAAACAATTCCCAGGAGTGCTGATGCTACAAGAGAAATCATAGTAAGCGATAGNACCATATTTTTAAATGTCGATTCGGTCTTAGCCATTTNTTACCTCCTCACCAAATCGTTTAGATTTAATATATTTATTCATAAGCGGAACAAATGCGTTCATAATAAGTATTGCAAATGAAACACCTTCAGGATATGCTCCCCAAACCCGGATAATAACCGTAAGGATCCCGATACCACAACCATAAATTAACATAGATTTTGGATTCATTGGAGAAGTAACATAATCAGTTGCCATGAAGATTGCACCTAAAAGAACGCCTCCAGCCAATATATGAAACATAGGGTCAGCATTTTTTTCCGGATTTACGAGCCATAAAATAGTTGTAAATATTGCCATGCTTCCTATAACCGAAACAGGTATGTGCCAGGTAATAATTTTTCTTATAAGCATATATGCAAATCCNATAAGTAATGCAATTGCAGCCACCTCACCAATCGATCCTCCTATATTACCAAGAAACATCTGCATCGCTGTCGGGACTTTTTCCATTAGCTGTGATATTGACTCACCGTTTTTTAAACCCTCTTTAATTATGGCCAGCGGTGTTGCTCCTGTAATTGCATCAGTGTAACCTGTTGATAATCCTNCAGGTACCGGCCAGCTGGTCATCTGAACAGGGAAAGAGATCAGCATGAAGACCCGTCCGACAAGTGCGGGATTAAATGGATTGTTTCCTAGTCCGCCGAAGGTCATTTTAGCAATACCAATTGCAACAAGGCTTCCTAANATAATTATGAAAACAGGAATATTTGATGGCAGGTTAAATGCAAGAAGGAGACCTGTTACAAGTGCCGATCCATCAGTGATTGAGATTGGCTTTTTAAGAACATACTTTTGAATCAGAAATTCGAAGAGTATACATGAAATAATTGAAGTTGCGGTGACAATCACTGCCCCGATTCCAAAATATAAAACTGATGCGGCCAGGGCCGGCATAAGCGCTATTACAACGCCAAACATCAGTTTCCTCGTGGTTTCCTTCCCGTGCGTATGAGGCGACGGTGATATATTAAGTAAGTTACTCATGTGTATTATATTGCAGCTTTTGATTTCATGTTTCGTTCTCGCGTCATTTTTATTACTGTAGACTTGCCTAATCTGATATAGTCAAGCAGAGGTCTGTATGCCGGACAGGAATAACTGCATGATCCGCACTCCATACAATCCGTAATTTTCTCTTCCTCCGCTCTTTCAAAAAGACCTTTTTCAGAGAGTGTCATCAGCAGATATGGTTCAAGGTTCAGACAGCAGACAGAGATACATTTCCCACATCTTAAACATGGACTCAGCTCTGACCTTTCAGATTCACTTGAAGGGAATAGAATAATCCCGGAGGTGCCTTTTACAACCGGAACATCAATATTACTAACTGCTTTTCCCATCATCGGTCCGCCACTGATAATTTTCCCTGTATGGTCAGGCATACCTCCTGCAGCTTCAATAAGTTTTTTTATAGATGTCCCTATCCTTACAAAATAGTTTCCGGGTTGAGTTACAGATTTACCGGTTATTGTAACAACTCTTTCGAAAAGAGGTTTATTCTTTTGTACAGCTTCATAAACCGCATATGCTGTTCCAACATTATGGACAACAACTCCAACATCCAACGGAAGATGGCCTGATGGTACTTCCCTGTTAATAAGGGCTTTAATTAGTTGTTTTTCTCCTCCCTGCGGATATTTTACTTTAAGTGCCTGTACTGATATTCCTTTAAATTTTGTTGCCAGTTTTGTAAGATGTTCAATAGCGTCATTCTTATTATTTTCAATACCAATAATAGCTCTTTCAACTTTAAGTGCTTTCATTAGTATTGATACTCCAACAAGGATCTGTTCTCCTTTTTCAAGCATCAGACGATGATCAGAAGTAAGAAATGGTTCACATTCAACTCCGTTTATAATTAGCAGATCGCATTTTTTACCTGCAGGAACTGTCAGCTTAACATGAGAGGGGAATGTAGCTCCTCCCAAGCCAACGATACCTGATTCAAGACATCTTTTAGTTATTTCTTCTGCAGTTAGTTTAATTTCAGTAACTAAATCATTGCTTCTATCTATTGTTTCTATCCACTCATCGTCTATTACGTCTATGATTACAGCAGTCTGTTTATAGCCTGTTGTATCGACAATTGTGTCAATTTTATTGATTTTACCCGATACAGAAGAGTGAATATTCGAAGATACAAAACCTTTTCCTGCAGCTAT